>Ga0255363_100056_pt1 | contig 43891 bp, 41 predicted proteins | sample GFST100metaG_FD_186007 | JGI IMG/M metagenome (GOLD analysis project Ga0255363, IMG submission 186007) | Peat soil microbial communities from Stordalen Mire, Sweden - G.F.S.T100 | ecosystem: Environmental > Terrestrial > Soil > Wetlands > Peat | place: Sweden: Norrbotten County, Stordalen Mire... | reverse complement strand
GCCAACACCGCCGACAGACCCAGACACCCGCCTACTTCCAAACTCAGACTCCATCACCAACGTTCTCCAAACCCGCCCTCCCTAATTACCAGGAACAGAGCGTCTCAGACAACATTGGCAGAGAGGGTCTCACGGTCGTCAATAAGGACGGCGAGACCGCCCTCGAGGCCTTCGACCGGATCCGCGGGGCCGGCATCGAGCCTATTTGGTCGGATGTCTACGACGGCTCATTCGAGCAGTGGATTGACGGGAGTCTTCTGGGGAAGTGGGTCGAGGAATACACCCACGGATTTGAGACTCGCACCGATCCAAAGGTGCTCAGGCAACGGCTCGTCGAACGCGCCAAGGAACGCCAAGCATTGCTTCGCGCAAGCCAGCAGTCACCGCTCACACAGCGGTTCTGATTCGTTTGTCCCCGGGTTCTCCGCACCGATTTTCCACAGCGAATCTGCACACAAAGTCATGCTAGGACTATCTGCCAGATGTCTCTTATCCAAGGATGGGCCCCGAGCGCAGCGGACGAATACCCAGTCGCAGGGCGATCACGCACAGCTTATCCCGACTCATAGCGGCGCCTGGCCATCCAAGCGCCGCTCGATGTAGGAGACTAACGGCGAACCGATGTTTCTCGAACGTCTCGATATTCAGGGCTTCCGGAACTGCTGCGAATCGGTGGCCTTCGACCCGACGCTTACGCTACTCCTCGGCGAGAACAACGCCGGGAAAAGCAATCTAATCGATGCCCTCAGGCTTGTGCTGCCCGCGGATACTGGGTCAGATCGCATACGCCCGACCTTGTCGGATTTCACTAGAGACGCTGGAGGCAGTCGGTCGTGCGATGAATTCACATTGACCGCGGTGTTCGCGGACATGGACATAACAGCCCAAGGGATGGCGGCCAACGCGCTAGCACCTTCGGAGGGACCGAACAAGGCGCGTATCGGTATCCATGCCTGGCTGCGAGATGAGGACGACGTTCGGATCCGGCGGTTCGCTGGCGACCTTGACTGGACTGACGCCGAAGGCTACGCATTCTCCGTCGCGCGTCACATCTACCTACCACCTCTCAGAAATGCAATCGCAGATCTTCAGCCAGGACGGTCGAATCGGCTGGCCAGGCTGCTGCAGACCCTGGCGTCAGAACCGTCGGACCGCCAACGGCTTCTAGATCTGGCACAAGAAGCCACAGACACGCTACATACAGACCCTGCGGTGACCCGGGCACACGAACTTGTGCAGCGGACACTCGATGCTATGGCTCCCGCGCGGTATCACCAGGAGACGGACCTCGCATTTTCAACCCTTGACTTCCCGGCCCTTGCCCGTCGCTTGCAAGCATTTCTGGGCGAGGACCTCCCCCGGGATCTCACCGAAAGCGGCGCAGGCTACCAAAATCTGCTCTACATGGCGGTGCTCCTGGCGCATCTGCAGGAGGCGGAGCAGTTACCGATGAACGTTTTGCTGATCGAAGAGCCCGAAGCGCATCTTCATCCCCAGCTCCAGGATCTGCTTCTCAGATTTCTGCAGGGTACCCAGCAGGCGACCGCGAGTCATCAAGTGATCGTCACTTCCCATAGCCCGCAATTCGCGTCCGCCGCGGACCTTGAACGCATCGTCGTTCTGCACCGACCGCCGTCCACACCGCGCTCCACCGCGCACGCCGTCCGTGATTTTCCGATGGCTGCGGAGCAACGCAGGCATGTGCGCCGCTTCCTGGATGTCACTAAGGCGTCGCTCTTTTTTGCACGCGGCGTCATTCTTGTCGAAGGTATTTCGGAGCAGTTGCTTCTTCCGCAGCTGGCGCGAATCATTGGCCGCGACCTTGCCGCTTCAGGCGTCAGTATCGTCAATATTGGTGGCGTGGCCTTTAGCGACTTTGCCGCGCTGTTCGGGCCCGACGCCTTGCCGATCCCGTGCAGCATCGTCTCCGACGGTGATGCAGACAAATGCCCACCCGACGCTGACCATCCCGATCTGACACCGAGTCCACGAGCGAAGAAACTCCTGAACTGCAGAGGGGGGCAGGTCGACGTCTTTCTCGCCGACGTCACGTTGGAATGGGACCTGGCCTGTGCACAGCCGCGTGACCGCCTTCTCATATCGACACTGAATGAGCTACATCCGACCGGCGGCAGCCAACTTGCGAGCATGGACGACTTGTCACCACAGGCGTGGGCGTTCCAGTTTCGCAACAAACTGAGCCGCAAGGCAGAGTTTGCTCAAGCTCTCGCCTCCACACTCGATGCCAATCACGCGAGCAGCCTCAAAGTCCCGGACTATCTCCGGCGTGCCATTGAACATGTGACGAAGGTCCCCGCCGCCAACGACGATGGGACTCGCGATGGTGATGAGCCATGACGGGCATCTCGTGTTGCTACGGCCGCACCCAGCAGCGTGTAAGCGCCGTCCTTGACGACCCTGACCAGACAACGCCCGAGCAGGCGGAAGCTGCTCGATACGACGGAGACGCGTTTATTTCGGCTTGCCCGGGCTCTGGTAAGACACGGACAATTGGTCTAAGACTCGCATACCATGCCACATTTCATCCCGACATGGCGGTTGCAGACATTTCCCACACGAACAGCGCCGTCGCCCAGATCCGGTTAGCCGCCGGTAAGTTCACACTCCTACCGGACAGTTATTTCGTCGACACACTGCACGCTTTTCTCCTTCGCTATGTGGTCTATCCATTCGGCCATCTCTACATGCGGTGTAGGCGAACACCGACGGTAATAGGCGACATGCACGACTGGCAGCTCGACGAACAGGTGAAGGACATCGGTGTTCCAGGCCATCCCAAGCTCCGAGTTCAGCCATGGGAGTTCGATGTCAAACTCGGGAAGGACGCGGCACGTAGGCTTACATATCGAAAGCCAGCGGCTTGGCCGGCGAGCTTAACCACAGACGCCATTATCACGAGCTGCGGCAAGTGCGCCTGGCAGCGCAAGCGTGCTTATTGGCGGCAAGGCTTGCTGTCACCGTCAGATGTCCTCTGGACCGCGTACTCGGTTCTGAGTGGATGGCAACCCATCGCAACGGCAGTCGCGGCGCGTTTCGACGAAATCGTGGTGGACGAGATCCAAGACGTAGACAATCTGCAGCTTACGTGTCTAGAGGTACTTCGCACACAGCGGAAGCGGCCGCGTCTTGTCATCGCAGGCGACCCGAACCAAGCTATCTACGGGTGGTCGGGGGCAGACCCTCAGCGTCTCTCTGAGTTCGCCACAGCACAGCGGCTGCATAGCCTGCACCTGACGACCAACTTCCGTAGCTCGCAGTTGATTTGCGACGTCTCACACCGGTTTTCAACGCGGCCCGTGGCGGATATTGCATGCGGTCCCGCCGCGCGCGCGAGCGACCGACCCGGACTTTGGCTCTACAACGAGAAGAAGCCACTGGACCTTCGCGCTCGGTTCTGCGAACGCTTGGATAAGCTAGGTGTCGCCGAACGGGACGCAGCGATTCTGGCGCGGACGAATGCAACCGTTGAGGACCTGACCAACAGGCGTTCGGAGAAACGGATGCGCCTGCCGTGGTTGACCGACGACCTGGTTGCGGCCGCCGGTCAACGTGATGGAGCCCAAGGGCTAGACGCGGAGCTATTCCGGAGACTTGACCGAGTCATTGCTGTGGTTGCTTTCGGTTCGACGCAAATCCGCAATTTCGCCGAGGATCGACGGGACGAGATTCGGATCGCAAGCACTCAGCTTTTGGCCGATCTGCCACCCATTGACTGCGACCTCCGCGATTGGAACCGCCAGGCACGGGAAACGCTGGCAACGTGTGCGGCCGCCGTTCCGGGAGCTACGCCGTTGAACGTGAACAGACGCATGAGGGACTCAGACAAGTTGGCAGGCATGAACGCTCACGACGTCTTGCCACCCGAGAAGCCAATGCTCGCCAAGACCGTCCACGACGCAAAAGGCCAGAGCATCGCAGCAGTCATGCTCGTTGCACGTTCCAAGGACGTCGAGCACTGGACAGCCGAGGTGTGGGCCGATCACCCGCCGACAGAGATCTGCGAAGAGACGAGGATTGCGTACGTAGCGATGACCCGCGCTGAGCGGCTGCTCATCATCGCAGTTCCGGAAAAGACGGAAGCGGCCGTCATCGAGAAGCTCGCACAAGCCGGTTTTTCCTGCGCTATGTCGCCGTAGCGCGGCCGCGCCCGGCACGCCGGTTAACCAGCTTTCGTCTCTGCCTGTACGCCCTCGCATATCTGCCGCCGCCGCAGCTAGGCCTCACCGAGCAGCTTCAGCACACCGGATACCCACACCCCTCGTTTGCCAGGAAAGGCCACAGCAGCGGCGCTGGCTACTCCGGGTAGGACGAATCATTCCACCATCAGCGCGTTCCGCATGTCCTCTGGCACCGTCGTACGAGATTTCCTTGGGCGGCCGAAGTAGAGACGCGGAGCTGCGCGCTACTTCGAGACCGCCACTAGATGCCGCCGCGGGGGCTCGAACCCCGGACCGTCGGATTAAAAGTCCGCTGCTCTACCAACTGAGCTACGGCGGCTGGTGGAACCGATGATGGCAGGTAGGAAGCTCGTCTGCCAGACGACGAGGTCATCACGAGCATCCGTCGCAATGACCCCCGCAGACCGTGGCGAAGGCCGCTGGCGTCAGCCCGCCCGCTGCCAAACCCGCAACGGGACGTGCTGGGCCGCGAGGCGGAAGTCGTTGTCGGTGGTGAGAAGCGTGTGGTCACCCGTCATCGCAAGCTGGACGATGAGCGCATCGACCGACCCGAGCTGGACTCCCACGCGGCGGCACGTATTGCCGACCGAGGCTGCCTGAACGTAGTCGCGCCGGGTTGGCTCGATGAACTCCAGGGCGTCGAACGCCGTCTGGATGGTCTTCTGCGCGCTGGCCGGGACGAAGCCTCGCAGCAGCTCCAGCAAGATCATCCCAGTCGTAACCACCGCATCGCCGCCGGTCAGCGCGCTGCGCAACATGCTGACCTCTACTTGATCGGCGGGCGTGTCACGGCGATAGGCCAGCGACCAGACGCTCGTATCGACGAGCAGCGCCATCAGTCGCCGGCGGTGAGCTTACGATCCCGGGACCGGCGATCCGCTTTGTAGTCGTAGGACTTATCCCAGTCGAGCGTCCCGAAGGAATCGACAAGCTTTGTCTGGGCGCGGCGCGCTACGAACTCGCGAAGAGCCATTGTCACCGCCTCTTTCTTGGTTCGCGCGCCGCTGGCAACAAGCGCGTCTTCGAGCAACTGTGGATCGAGAGCAAGGTTCGTGGCCATAACACACCTCCTGACACAGAAGTCTACACATGAATGCGTGCCGTCTTGTGTGCGTAGCGCTCGGTCGAGCGCGGATGGCGCACCAGAGGTTCGCTCAGCGCTCAGCCGGCGAAATCCCCCGCCAGGCCTCGAGCTCGATCTCGACCAGCATGCGCGGGTCGATCAGGGCCGGGACCGCGACCATCGTGGCGGCCGGCGGGGCGGCGGCGAAGATCTCCTGGTGAGCGCGACCAACCTCGTCGGCGCGGCTGATGTCGGTGACGTACATCCGGGTGCGGATCACGTCGGCGAAGGTCAGGCCGGCGCGCTCGAGCTCGTGGCCGAGCTTGCGGAAGATCTCGACCGACTGCTCGTAAGGGTTCGCGCCGATCACGAAGCCGTACTCGTCAACCGCGGTGGTGCCGGCGATCAGGACCAGCGGCCCGACCGAGACGACGCGGCTGAAGCCGTAGCGATCCTCCCACTCCGACGCAGGATCGCCGCCGAGGCGCTTGATCTCGTCCACGGCCGACACCTCCTGTCAGTGCCGGAAGTGCCGGCGCCCGGTGAAGACCATCGTCGCGCCCGCCTTGTCGACCGCCTCGATCGAAAGACCGTCACGGATCGAGCCGCCCGGCTGGATGAACGCCGTGGCGCCGGCCGCAAGGCTGATCTCAACCGTGTCGGGGAACGGGAAGAACGCGTCGGACGCGACCGCGGAGCCGGCCAACGAGCTCTGCGCCTTATCGATCGCGATCTTCGCCGAGTCGACGCGGCTCATCTGCCCCGCGCCGACACCAAGCGTGGCGCCACCCCCAGCAAAGACGATCGCGTTCGACTTCACGTGCTTGCACACCTTCCAGCCGAACAGCATGTCGGCCCACTCCTGCTCAGTCGGCTGCCGCTTGGAGGCGACCTTCATCTGCTCGCGAGGCTCGATGCCGATGTCCAGGTCCTGCAGCAGCGCGCCGCCGGTGACGTAGCGCACCGCCTGCCCCTCGGTGACCGGGACCACACGACGCTCCTGGTCGTCGAGCAGCCGCACCTTCGGCTTCCGCGCGAACAACTCAAGTGCGTCGTCGTCGTAGCCACGTGCCAGCAGCACCTCGACGAACTGACCCGTGATCGCCTCGGCCGCAGCCTTGTCGACGCGACCGTTCAGCACGATCACGCCGCCGTACGCCGACTGTGGGTCGCACGCGAACGCGCGCTGGTAGGCCTCGACCACACTGTCGCCGGCGGCAACGCCGCATGGGTTCGAGTGCTTGACGATCACGCAGGCGGTCTCGCCCTCGAACTCGGCGAGCAGATTGCGAGCGCCATCGAGGTCGAGCAAGTTATTGAACGAAAGCTGCTTGCCGCCAAGCTGGGCGATCTGCGAGAGAACGTGACGCCGGGCGCCGACCTGGGAGTAGAAGGCGGCGCGCTGGTGCGGGTTCTCGCCGTACGGCAGCTCCATCTCCAGCTCGTAGGCGCGGACCAGGAGCTGCGGGAAGTCCTCGTGCCGCTCCTGGAACCAGCGCGTGATCGCGCTGTCGTAGCGGGCGGTGTAGGAGAACGCCTCGGCGGCAAGACTCTCGCGGGTGCTCAGCGACAGTCGCCGCTCCGAGATGCGCAGCTCGTCGAGCACCGCGTCGTAGCTGGCAGGGCTGACGACAGGGGCCGCGAACGCGTAGTTCTTCGCCGCCGCGCGGATCATCGTCGGGCCGCCGATGTCGATGTTCTCGATCACTTCGGCCTCGCTGACGCCGGTGGTCGCCGCCGTCTGCTCGAACGGGTAGAGGTTGACGCAGACGAGGTCCACCGGTTCGACGTCGTGGGCGTGCGCGGCGGCGATGTGCTCGGAGTTGTCGCGCAGCGCCAGCAGCGACATGTAGAGCTTCGGGTGCAGCGTCTTCACGCGACCGTCCATCACCTCGGGGAAGCCGGTCAGATCGGTGATCGAGCGGACCGGCACGCCGGCCTCGGTCAGCGTCTGCGAGGTGCCACCGGTGGAAACGATCTCGATGCCGAGCTCGACGAGCCCGCGCGCGAAGTCGACGATGCCGGCCTTATCCGAGACCGAGAGCAGCGCTCTCGAAACTTGCACCTCGCCCGGCTCTGTCGGTGCAAGCTGCGTGTCTGCACTGAGGTTCGTCGTCATGCGACCTCCGGTTCGCGTCGTTTGCAGGCCTCCCGTCGCAGGCCCGCCCGTCGTGTACAGGCCCGACTCTATCGCCCCTCGGCGGCAGCGAGGTCAGTCAGCGGGAGCGAGACCAGCCGGCGCTCGCGAGACCAGCCGGCGGTCGGAGGGTGCACGGCCTGTCGCGAGGTCAGCTGGCGATCAGCACGCGCCGGCCGCCGGCCGGGTCGAGCTGCAGCGCGCCGCGCGCGTACAGCCGCACCGCCTCCGGCAGCAGCTCGTGCTCGATCCCGTGCAGGACCGCGAAGACGTCGTCCTCGGTGCGCGCGTCCGGCAGCGCCACCGCCCGCTGGGCGATCACCGGGCCGCTGTCGACGCCGCTGTCGACGAAGTGCACGGTGACGCCGAACACCTTGACCCCGTAGCGGAGCGCCTGCCCAACCGCGTCAAGGCCCTGGAACGCCGGCAGCAGCGCCGGGTGGACGTTGATGACGGCGTTCGGGAACAGCTTCAGGAAGCCCTCGGAGAGGATCTGCATGTAGCCGGCGAGCACCACCAGCTCGACGTCATGCTCGCGCAGCCAGGCGCCGATCGCGAGGTCCCGGGCCGACCGGTCGCCGCCGTACTCCGCGAGCGGGAAGACCGCGGTCGGGATCTGCGCCGCGCGGGCGCGTGCCAGCGCCCGCGCGTCAGGCTTGTTCGAGACCACGGCGACGATCTCGACGCCATCGTGCCCATGCACCTGGTCGAGCAGCGCCTGCAGGTTCGTGCCAGTGCCCGACGCGAGCACGGCAAGACGCAGGCCTTTCCCAGCGTCGCGGCCCGCTGGCCGCGACTGCGCTTCGCTACTCATCACGTCACTCATCCCCGTACCGCCCCTAACGAACCTCGGCCCTCAGGAACGTACCATCGGCAAGTCGACGCGCTCGAACGCGTCCTTCCCGGCCGCGTCCTCGCTGCCAGCCAGTGGGTAGTCGCCGGTGAAGCAGGCGTCGCAGTGGGTCGCGCGCTCGCCGCGGATCGCCTCGTAGACGCCCTCGAGCGAGATGTAGTGGAGGCTGTCGGCGCCGATCTCGGCCGCGATCTCCGGCACCGTGCGGCCGTACGCGATCATCTCCTCGTGCGTCGACATGTCGATGCCGTAGTGGCACGGATGCGTGATCGGCGGCGCCGAGATCCGCAGGTGGATCTCGGCCGCGCCCGCCTCGCGCAGCATCTGGACGATCTGCCGGGTGGTGTTGCCGCGCACGATCGAGTCGTCGACGACGATCAGCCGCTTGCCGCCGACAACCTCCGGCAGCGGGTTGAACTTCAGCCGCAAGCCCTGCTTGCGCAAGCGCTGCCCCGGCTGGATGAACGTGCGGGCGACGTAGCGGTTCTTAATGAAGCCGTCGTCCTGCGGCAGCCCGGAGGCGCGGGCGAGACCGCGGGCAGCAGCGTTGCCGGAGTCCGGCACGGCGATCACGAGGTCGGCATCGACCGGCGACTCGCGCCAGAGGATCTCGCCCATCCGCGCGCGGGCGACCTGCAGACGCTGGCCGCCCATCAGCGAGTCCGGCCGCGCGAAGTAGATGTACTCGAAGACGCAGAAGGCGCGGCGGCCGTTGCCGGGCACGATCCGCGAGTGGACGCCATCCGAGTCGATCGTCAGCACCTCGCCCGGCTCGAGCTCGCGCTCGTAGCGCGCACCGACGAGGTCGAAGGCACAGGACTCGCTGGCCACGCAGTACACCGGATGCTCCTCGTCGGCGCCGGGCATCACGCCGAGCGCCAGCGGCCGCAGCCCCTGCGGGTCGCGGAAGGCGACGATCTTATCCTCGGCCATCACCACGGTCGAGTAGGCGCCCCGCAGGCGCGGGATCACGTCCGCGACCGCGTCCTCGATCCGCTTGGCGGGATGCGTCGCCAGCAGCGCGGCGATGATCTCCGAGTCCGAGGTCGAGCGGAAGGCGACCCCACGCTGACGCAGCTCCGAATGCAGCTCGACGGCGTTGATCAGGTTGCCGTTGTGCGCGAGCGCCAGCGCGCGAGAGTCGTCGCGCACGATCGGCTGGGCGTTCTCCCAGTCGGAGGAGCCGGTGGTCGAGTAGCGCACGTGCCCGACTGCAAGGTCGCCGACCAGCGCTCTCAGCGTGTTCTCGTCGAAGACCTGGGAGACGAGGCCCTGGTCACGGATCGCGAGGATCGTGCCACCGAGCGGGGCGGTCGCGATTCCGGCCGACTCCTGGCCGCGGTGCTGCAGGGCGTAGAGCGCGAAGTACGTGAGCCTCGACACCTCCTGCCCGATGCCCGGTGCGTAGATCCCGAATACACCACACTCGTCACGGGGTCCGTCACGGGTTTCGGCAAGCTCTGGCATCGCGGATGGCGACTCCTCTGATATCGCGGGTGGCAACTCGGAGTTCAACCTCCAGGCTAGCGGAGCAGCCGTGCGAGCCCGTCCGCATTGGCCGCAGCCAGCCCGGCGACGTCCAGTTCGAGCAACCCCTCGATCAGGAGCCGCTCGCCGCCGACCTCACCGATCACTTGCAGCGGCGCCTTGGCGGTTGCCGCCAGCGCGGCGATCGCGTCGCCGTCACCGGCGGCCAGGAAGGCAGCGCCGAGATCCTCGCCGAACGGGTCGAGCCCCGCCGGCAGTTCGACGCGGGCGCCAATTAACCCGGCGCCCGCGGCAACGTCGCCGATGCACAGCTCGGCCAGTGCGACCGCGATGCCGCCCTCGGCAATGTCGTGCGCGGTGGCGAAGACGCCGTCGCGGACGCCATCGCGGACTAGCGCGAAGGTGGCGCAAACCAGCTCGAGATCCTTCGCCGGCAGCTCGCCGACCGGTGCCTCGCCTTGGAGCTTCGCGAGCTGCGAGCCAGCCCTGACCGGGTGCAGCTCGCCGACCAGCGCGATCTGCGCGCCGGCACCGGCGGCGGCGAAGCTCGACGAGCCGGCGTAGCGCACGTCCGGCAGGCGCCCGACGATGCCGACCACCGGCGTCGGCAGAATCGGGCCGTCGGGTGACTCGTTGTAGAGCGAGACGTTGCCGCTGACCACCGGCACATCGAGGTCGATGCAGCCCTGGCGCATGCCCTCGATGCCCTCTGAGAGCTGCCAGGCCATGTTCGGCTTCTCGGGGTTGCCGTAGTTCAGGCAGTTCGTCAGCCCGAGCGGCTCGGCGCCCGCGCAGATCAGGTTCGCGACGCCCTCGTAGACCGCCTCGGTCGCACCCAGACGGGGGTCGACGGCGGCCCGCAGGCCGTTCCCGTCCATCGTGATCGCGATGCCCGGGATCGGCTTGCCGGCCGCCCCGGAGTCGGCGTCGAGTACCGGCAGCGCCAGCACCGCGGCGTCGGCCTGGCCGGGCCGGCGCACGGTCCGCGACTGCACCACCGGGTCGTACTGCTCGAAGACCGGCGCGCGCGAGGCGATGTTCGCGCTGGCGATCAGCGTCTTCAGCGTCTCGGCCGGCGACGCATCCGCGGCGAGCCGCGCCGGCTCGCCGCGATACAGCGGTGCGCTCGGGGGCTCCGGCGCCAGGTCGTAGACCGGGCAGCCGTCGACCAGCAGCGGCACCGGGATCTCGCCGATGAGCTCCCCGCTGCGCAGGATCCGGTAGTCCCCCGTGTCCGTGATCTTGCCGATCACGACCGCCGGCGCCTCCCAGTGCTCGCAGACCGCCAGCACCTGGTCGAGCAGCCGCGGCTCGACCACGCAGACCATCCGCTCCTGCGACTCGGAGACCATGACCTCGAACGGCTCCATGTCGTTCTCGCGCAGCGGCACCTTGTCGAGCTGCAGGTCGAGGCCGACGCCGCCCTTACTGATCATCTCCGAGGTGGCGGAGGTCAGACCCGCAGCACCGCAGTCCTGCAGCGCCACGATCAGGTCGCGATCGAGCAGCTCGAGGCAGCACTCCATCACCTTCTTCTCGGCGAACGGGTCGCCGATCTGGACGGTCGGACGCTTGTTCGCGTCGTCCTCGCCGAACTCGGCGCTGGCCAGCACCGAGGCGCCGCCGATGCCGTCGCGGCCGGTGCGGGCGCCGATCAGGACAACGTCGTTACCGACGCCGGCAGCGGCGCTGGAGATCAGCCGATCCCGCGACGCCAGCCCGACGGCCATCGCGTTGATCAGGCAGTTGTGCTCGTAGCTGGGCTCGAAGTAGATCTCGCCACCGACCGTCGGCACGCCGATCGAGTTGCCGTAGTGGCCGATGCCGGCCACCGACTGCTCAAGCAGGTAGCGGGAGTGTGCCGACTCGCCGACATCACCGAAGCGCAGCGAGTCGAGCGAGGCGATCGGCCGGGCGCCGACCGCGAAGATGTCACGGAGGATCCCGCCGACGCCGGTTGCGGCGCCCTGGAAGGGCTCCACGGCGCTCGGGTGGTTGTGGGACTCCACCTTGAACGCGACGGCCAGGTTGTCGCCGACGTCGACCGCGCCGGAGTTATCCCCGGGGCCGAGCAGCACGTGCGCGCCCTTGCTCGGCAGGCGCTTCAGCAGCTTCTTCGAGTGCTTGTAGCCGCAGTGCTCCGACCACATCAGCGACAGCATCGCGAGCTCTACCTCGCGCGGCTCGCGCCCCAGCCCCTCGACGATCAGCCCGTACTCGTAGTCGGTCAGGCCAAGCTCACGGTAATGCGGTGCCGCTACGTCGCTCATTGCCCCTCCCCGGTGCCGGTGGCGACCCGATCGCCGACCGCAGCGCGGATCGACTCGAAGATCGTCAGCCCGTCCGCCGAGCCTGTCAGCGCGTCGACCGCGTGCTCGGGATGGGGCATCAGGCCGAGGACGTTGCCGGCGCCGTTGATCACGCCGGCGATGTCGTCTTGCGAGCCGTTCGGGTTCTCACCGGCGGCGTAGCGCAGCACCACCTGCACGGGCTCCGGCGAGTAGTAGCGCCCGGACATGTGCTTTACCGGCAGCGACAGCCGCGGCGGACAGTTCCGGGTGAACGGCGTGTTCGGGTCGGAGACCTCGACGTTCACCTGCCGAAAGACGAACCGCAACGAGGTGTTGGGCAGCAGCGCCCCCGGCAGCAGGCCCGCCTCGCAGAGGATCTGGAAACCGTTACAGATGCCAAGCACGAAGCCGCCGGCGTTGGCGAACTCGATCACCGAGCTCATTACCGGTGCGAAGCGCGCGATCGCACCCGCGCGGAGGTAGTCGCCGTAGGAGAAGCCACCCGGGACGATCACGGCATCGACGCCTTGCAGGTCGCGGTCCTGGTGCCACAGCGGCACCGCCTCGCCGACCCGCCCGACCGCAAGCTGCGCGTCGGTGTCGTCGCAGGTGCCGGGGAAGGTGATGACGCCGAACTTCACGGCTGCTCGACGATCTCGTAGTCCTCGACCAGCGGGTTGGTGAGCAGTTGCTTGCACATCTGCTCCAGCTGCCCGGTGTCCTCGAGCTCGAGCTCGATCAGCCTCCCGACGCGGACGTTTCGGGCACCATCGAACCCGAGCGCCGGCAGCGCCCGCTCGATCGCCTGACCCTGCGGGTCGAGAATCCCGGCCTTCGGCCGTACTAGTACGCGCGCATGCACAGTCAGCTCACCGTCCTTCACCTGTCGCAACTGCCCCTGTCTGCTCCAGCCACGCGGAGAACGGCGCACCGGTGATGCGCTCGCAGGCCTCGAGGTACTTCTCGCGGGTCTTCGCCACGACGTCCGCGGGAATCGCCGGTGCCGGCGGGTTGTGGTCCCAGCCGGTCGCCGTCGCCCAGTCCCGCACGAACTGCTTGTCGAAGCTCGGCTGGCCATGTCCCGGCTCGTAGCCGGCGACCGGCCAGAAGCGCGAGGAGTCGGGCGTGCAGACCTCGTCGCCGAGCACCAGCTCGCCATCAGCGTCGAGACCGAACTCGAGCTTCGTGTCGGCGAGGATGATCCCCTGCTCGCGCGCGTAGGCGGCGCAGTGCTGGTAGATGGCGATCGAGGTGTCGCGCAGCCGCTGAGCCAGGTCGCGGTCACCGAGCACCTTGACCGTGCCCGCGAAGTCGATCGCCTGATCGTGGCCGACGTTCACCTTCGTCGACGGCGTGTAGAGCGGCTCCGGCAGCTGCTCGGACTCGCGCAGCCCCACCGGGAGCCGGATGCCGGCGATCGCGCCGGTGGCTTGATAGTCCTGCCAGCCGGAGCCGGTGATGTAGCCACGGACGATGCACTCGACCGGCAGCATCTTCAGCTTCCGCACGGCCATCGCCCGGCCGCGCACCGCGGTGGGCACGCCGTCGGTCAGCGACAGCAGGTGGTTCGGGACGATCGCGGCGGTGTGCTCGAACCAGAACGCGGAGATCGCGGTCAGAACCTTCCCCTTGTCGGGTACCGGGTTCGGATGCACCGCGTCGTAGGTGGAGACCCGGTCGGACGCAACCAGCAACAGTCGATCGCCGAGATCGTAGATGTCACGGACCTTGCCGGAGGCGACGAGCGGGAGGTCAACAAGCTCGCTCATGTTTCGATCCTACCGACCGCGGTGGCGGCGGGTGCCGCGAGCGTGCGCCGCTCAGCCGCGCTCGATCAGCTCGATCCGGTACCCGTCCGGATCGCGCACGAAGCAGAGGCGCGTCGTGCCGACCAGGTAAGGCGGCTTCTCCGGCTCGATCCCCTGCTCGCGCAGGCGCGCCAGCGCAGCGTCGAGATCGGGCGTGGAGATCGCGACGTGGCCGTAGCCGGTGCCGAGCTCGTAGGGCTCGGGATGGTCGAAGTTAAACGTCAGCTCGAGGCGCGGCTCGTCGCCGTCCTCGGGCAGGTTCAGGAAGACGTTGATCGCCTCGTCGCGGATCGGATGGCGCCGGACTTCACGGAAGCCGAACGCGCCGTAGAAGACGACCGTCCGGTCGATGTCCGTGATCCGGTAACAGGTGTGCAGGAAGCTCATGCGATCGAATCCAGTCTGCCGACGATCTCGTCGGCGTAGCGGACGTAGGGCGCAAAGTCGAAGATGACGTCGAGATCGAGGCTCGCCAGCGGGCCCGCCGGGCCGGCCGCGACCTCTTCGGCAATCAGCTGCCGCAGCGGCACACGCGTGTCGAGCGCCTGTTGCGCCAGGCGCTGCACGATCCGGTAGGCGTCGTCGCGGGTCAGGCCGGAGGCGACGATCGCCAGCAGCAGCCGCTGGCTGAACAGCGCCCCGTAGGTCAGGTCGAGGTTCTCGCGCATCCGCTCGGGATCGACCACGAGCCCTTCGATCAGGGCTGTCATCCGCCGCAGCATGTGGTCCAGCAAGGTCGTCGAGTCCGGCAGGATGATCCGCTCGACACTGGAATGCGAGATGTCGCGCTCGTGCCAGAGCGCAACGTTCTCGACCGCCGCGGAGGCGTTGCCGCGCAGCACACGCGCCAAGCCGGTGACCTGCTCGGACTTGATCGGGTTGCGCTTGTGCGGCATCGCGCTCGAGCCCTTCTGGCCCTTCGCGAACGGCTCCCGGGCCTCGGACAGCTCGGTGCGCGCGAGGTGCCGGATCTCGGTCGCGAGTCGCTCGAGGCCGGCACCGGCCAGCGCGATCGCCTGCAGCAGCTCGGCGTGGCGATCGCGCGGGATCACCTGCGTCGAGACCGACTCCGGCTCGAGCCCGAGCCGTCCCAGCACCCGCCGCTCGAAGTCGGGTGAGGTCGCGGAGTAGGTGCCGACCGCGCCGGACAAGGCGCCGACCGAGGTCTGCTTGAACGCGCGCTGCAGCCGCTCGACGTTGCGATGGGCCTCGAAGGCGAAGCCGGCGAGCTTGATCCCGAAGGTCGTCGGCTCGGCGTGGATGCCGTGCGTGCGGCCGACGCAGAGGGTGTGGACGTGGGTCCTCGCCTGCTTGGCCAGCGCGCCCGCTAGCGCGCTGGCCTCGGGCAGGATCAGCTCGCCGGCGGCGCGGATCTGCAGCGCCAGCGCGGTGTCGAGCACGTCGCTCGAGGTCAGGCCGTAGTGGATCCAGCGCCCGGAAGGTCCGGCCGATGCGGCGAGCACGTCGACGAACGCGGCAACGTCGTGGTCGGTGACCTTCTCGCGCTCGTCGATGGCCGCGACCGTGAAGGTCGCGCCGCGGATCGCGTCGAGATCGGCCGGCGTCGGCCCCTCCATCTCCTCGCACGCCGCAACCTCGACCTGGCGCAGCGCTTCGAAGCGCTCCTGATCGGACCAGAGCCGGGCAAGCTCGGGGCGGGTGTAACGATCGATCATCCTCTTACGCCTCGCGTCTCGTGTCTTCAGGCTCGCGGCGGCTCACGCCGCGAGAATCCGCGCGGCCAGCACGGCCGCGTTCTTCGCGTTGTCGATCCCGACGGTCGCAACCGGGACGCCCGGCGGCATCTGCGCGATCGCCAGCAGCGCGTCGAGGCCGCCGGCGACCGAGGTGCGGCTGGTCAGTGGCACGCCGATCACGGGCAGATCGGTGTGAGCGGCAACCACGCCCGGCAGCGCTGCCGCCAGGCCGGCGCCGGCGATCAGCACCTTCAGGCCGCGCTCGCGCGCGGAACGCGCGTAGGCGGCAACCTTATCCGGGTCGCGGTGGGCGGACATCACCTCGACCTCGCAAGCGATGCCGCGGCTCTCCAGCTCCGCCCGGGCCTTCTCCATCGTCTCGGCATCGCTCTGCGAGCCCATCAGGATCCCGACCAGAGGCGCTGTCGTGTCCGGCACGGACGTCACCGCCCCGGGCTGCTGCTGCGTGTTGCTCATCGTCCGACCACCCTTTCAGCGATATCGCGGCGGAGCTGCCGGCCCGCGAACTTGATCTTCTCCACTGCAGCGTAGGCGCGCTCGCGCGCGCCGGCGACGTCCGCGCCGAGCGCCGTGACGTTCAGCACGCGGCCGCCGGCGGTGACGATCTCGCCGCTGGCGCCGGCGGCGGTGCCCGCGTGGGTGACGAACACGTCGGGTGCAGTCGCCGCCTCGTCAAGGCCCGTGATCACATCACCACTGGAGGACGTGAGCGGATAGCCGGCGCTGGCCAGCACCACGGTCACGGCGACGCGCGGATCCCAGTCGAGGCTGACGCCGTCAAGCCCGCCGGTGGTCGTCGCGGCGGCCAGCAGCTCCAGCAGGTCACTGCGCAGCCGCGGCAGGATCGCCTGCGTCTCGGGGTCGCCGAAGCGGACGTTGAACTCGAGCACCCTCACCCCGGCCGGGGTCAGCATCAAGCCGGCGTAGAGGACGCCGTGGAAGTCGATGCCGCGGCTGCGCAACTCATCGAGCACCGGCTGGTGCACCTGCTCGATCAGCGCCCGCGCCTCGTCGGCGCCGATCGCCGGCACCGGGCAGTAGGAGCCCATGCCGCCGGTGTTGGGCCCCCGATCGGCCTCCCCGATTCGCTTGAAGTCCTGGGCAGAGGCGAGTGGCAGCGCCCGCTCGCCATCGCAGACCGCCAGCAGCGAGACCTCCGGGCCGGTCAGGTACTCCTCGACCACAACCCGGTCGGTGTCGAACTTGTGCTCCACCAACAGCTCGATCAGGGCACGGCGCGCCTCGTCCTCGTTCAAGCAGATGATCACGCCCTTCCCGGCCGCGAGGCCGTCGGCCTTGACCACCGTCGGGTAGCGACCCCCGGTCGCGGCAAGCCCCTCCTCGACCGTGGCGACCAGCGCGTAGGCAGCGGTCGGCACGCCGGCGGCCGCCATGACCTCCTTACAGAACGACTTCGAGCCTTCGAGCCGGGCGCCATCCGCGATCGGCCCGAAGCAGGGGATGCCGGCCAGCGCGCACTCGTCGGCAAGGCCGTCGACCAGCGGCGCCTCGGGCCCGCCGATCACGAGGTCGACCTGCTCCTGGGCCGCGAGCCGCACGAGCCCGTCGATGTCGCTGACCGGGATCGGATGCACGTCGGCGATCGCGGCGATCCCGGGGTTGCCGGGCGCGCAGAGCAGCTCCGGCCGCTGCGGCGAGCGGGCCAGCGCCTGCAGGATCGCGTGCTCGCGACCGCCACCGCCGACCACCAGCACCTTCGGCCTCGCCCCGTCGCTTGTGACCTGAGTCCGCGCGCTCCCAGACATGCCCCACCGCCTTGCTAGATGACGTTCCGGGCCGGACTTTAACGAGCGGGCAGGCCGGGAGGCGGACCGTCAGTCGGACTTCATCAGCTCGTCGGCCGGAATCGCCCTCAGCGTCTCGTAGCGACCGGTGCCGCGCGAGGAGAGCTCGAGCGTCACGCGCGCCATCGTCTCGTCGTCAGGTGCCTCGACCACGTTCACGAAGTCGAAGCGACCGAGCGTCGCCCATTGCGCCTTGACCTTGACGCCGAGCTGCTCGATCTCGCCCGAGACCTCCCCGATCCGCTCGGGGTTGTTGACGATCGTCTGTGCACCGTTCGCCGTCAGCTTCGTGAGTAGGACATAGGTAGGCATGACCCGACTTCTACCACCGATTCGCGTCACCGCAACCGAACCAGTCTCAGTCCAGGCGCGCGCGGCCGAGCCAGAACACGTAAAAGCTCTAACACCACACGCGGTCTCGGCGGAGTTCGAGGAAATGCGGATAGCAGGGGCGGTGAATGACCGCGCCTTTGGATCGGGGGCCACGCAGGCCGCCGATCAAATCGCCAGGCCGTCGACGCGCAGACGATCGAAGTCCTTGTCGAAGCTGAACAACCGCTCGCCCGTCGCCTCGGCGGCGGCAGCGAGATAACAGTCCTGCAGGTCGATCGGATGCTGCGCGAACAGTTGGACCGCCCGCCGGAGGATCGCGACGTCATCGACCGTCAGACTCGGATCCTCCAGAACCGCGCTCAGCGCCTGGACGATCTCCTCCCGCGAAAGCCCGTAGCCAGCTTCGACGCTAGCCAGCACGAACGCGACTTCCATCACGGTCGCGCTCAGTACGCGCAGCGGCTCCCCAGCTTCGATGCAGGCCACGATGCGCCGCCGAGCCTCGTCGTATTGCGGCTGGCCGGGTCCGTCGAAAACCCGGAGCAGAACGTTCGTGTCAATCAGCATCGGGGCGACGGTTGGCCAGGTCCGCGGCGGCAGCATCCGCCCAGGCGCGCTCCTCGGCTGCGTCGCTATGCGTTCGCGTGAGCGCTTGCGGTACGCGGTAGTCGAAGATGCTCGCCGCCCGCCGGATCACCAGCTCGTCATCGCGCAGAGTGATCGTGACGGAATCCCCAGGCGCGAGCCCGGCCTGCTCGCGCAGCGCCTTCGGCAACGTCACCTGTCCACGCTCCTGTATGCGAGGCATGGCTTAAGCATACCCCTGGCGGCAGGTATGCCGCCAGGGGTTAGGATGCATGGGCCAGCCTGGGATCAGGCGGCCGTCGTTACCGCCGTCGCTCGCGAGAAGACGATCTCGCCGCCGTCGGCGTCGGCCATCACCGTGTCGCCAGGTTTGAACTCACCCTGCAGCAGCGCCATCGCCAGCGGATCGACGAGGCGCTTCTGAATCACGCGCTTCAGCGGCCGGGCGCCGTAGGTTGGGTCGTAGCCGAGGTTCCCCAGCAGCTCCCGGGCGTCGTCGGAGAGGATGAGCTCGATGCTCCGCGTCGCAACACGCTCGATCAGGCGCGCGACCTGCAGGTCGACGATCTCGCCAAGCTGCGCCCGCGTCAGCGGCAGGAACTCGACGATGTCGTCGAGCCGGTTGATGAACTCCGGCTTGAAGAAGCCCTCGGCGCCAGCGCGCCCGCCCGGCAGGTTCGACGTCATCACCAGCACGACGTTCTTAAACGAGACCGTACGGCCCTGGCCGTCGGTCAAGCGACCGTCGTCCAGCACCTGGAGCAGCGTGTTGAACACGTCCTGGTGCGCCTTCTCGACCTCGTCGAGCAGCACCACCGAGTAGGGGCGACGGCGCACCGCCTCGGTGAGCTGACCGCCCTGGTCGTAGCCGACGTAGCCCGGAGGCGCGCCGACCAGCCGTGAGACCGAGTGCTTCTCCATGTACTCGGACATGTCGAGGCGCACCATCGCCTCGGGACTGTCGAACATGAACTCGGCCAGCGCCCTTGCCAGCTCGGTCTTACCGACGCCGGTCGGGCCGAGGAACAGGAACGAGCCGATCGGCCGCTCCGGGTCCTGCAGCCCCGCCCGCGAGCGCCGCAGCGCGTTCGCCACCGCGCTGACGGCCTCGTCCTGGCCGATCACGCGCTGGTGCAGCCGATCCTCCATGTTCACGAGCTTCTCGATCTCGCTCTCGAGCATCCGCGAGACCGGCACGCGGGTCCAGGCGGAGACGACATCGGCGATGTCCTCGGCGTCGACCTCCTCCTTCAGGTAGTGGAAGGTGTGGCCGGTCGCGGCCTCGCCGTTCTCGGATTCGGTCTCAGCCCGCTGGGCCTCCTCGAGGTGCTTGGTCAGCTCCGGGATCTTCCCGTACTGCAGCTCGGCGGCACGCTCGAGGTTGCCGCCGCGGCGGGCCTGTTCGAGCTCGACCTGTGCCTGCTCGAGCTCCTCCTGCAGCGACGCGGCGGCGCCGATCGTCTCCTTCTCGCGCTGCCAATCGGCGTGCATCGCGGCTGAGTGCTCGCGCTCGGCGGCAAGGTCCTGCTGCAACTGGTCACGGCGCGCGGCCGTGCCGCTGTCGTCGTGCTCAGGCTCGCCAAGTGATTGCAGCTCGATCTCGAGCTGCAGGATGTGGCGGTCGACCTCGTCGATCTCGGTCGGCTTCGAGTCGATCTCCATGCGGATCCGCGAGGCGGCCTCGTCGACCAGGTCGATCGCCTTGTCTGGCAGGAAGCGGTCGGCGATGTAGCGATCCGAGAGCGTCGCCGCGGCAACCAGCGCCGAGTCGAGGATGCGGACCTTGTGATGGACTTCGTAGCGGGCCTTCAGCCCACGCAGGATCGCGATCGTATCCTGGACGCTCGGCTCTTCCACCATCACCGGCTGGAAGCGCCGCTCCAGCGCCGCATCCTTCTCGATGTATTTGCGGTACTCGTCGAGCGTGGTGGCGCCGACCGTCCGCAGCTCGCCACGGGCGAGCATCGGCTTTAGGAGGTTCGAGGCGTCGACCGATCCCTCGGCGCTGCCGGCACCGACGATCGTGTGCAGCTCGTCGATGAACAGGACAACGCTACCGCCGGCGTCCTGGATCTCCTTCAGCACGGCCTTCAGCCGGTCCTCGAACTCGCCGCGGAACTTCGCGCCGGCGACCAGCGCGCCGATGTCGAGTGCGATCAGGCGGCGGTCGCGCAGGCCGTCGGGCACGTCACCGGAGACGATCCGCCGCGCCAGCCCTTCGACGATCGCGGTCTTACCGACACCGGCCTCGCCGACCAGCACCGGGTTGTTCTTGGTGCGGCGCGAGAGCACCTGGATCACGCGTCGGATCTCGTCGTCGCGGCCGATCACTGGGTCGAGCTTGCCGTCGGCGGCGGCAGCGGTCAGATCGCGGCCGTACTTCTCGAGCGCCTGGAACTTGTCCTCCGGGTTCTGGTCGGTGACCTGCTGGCCGCCGCGCACCTCGGCCAGCGCCTTCAACAGCTCGTCGTGATTAGCGCCGACGCTGCGCAGGACCTGGCCGGCGGTGCCGTCTGAGGCAGCCAGCGCCAGCACCAGGTGCTCGGTCGAGATGTACTGGTCGGAGAGCTCGCGCATCTCCTGCTCAGCGGCACGCAGGACCGCGATCAGCTCGTTCGAGCCGCCGGTCTGCTCGCTGCCGGCGCTCATTCGCGGCAGCGCGTCGAGCGCCGGGTTGAGCGTCGCCCGGACCGCCGCCGGCTCAACGCCGAGCTTGCGCAGCAGCGGCACCACGACGCCGCCGTCCTGCTCAAGCAGCACGGCCAGCAGATGCTCCGGGAGGGCCTGCGGGTTGCGGCGCTCCTGAGCCAGCCGCTGGGCGGCTTCGAGCGCCTCTTGAGATTTGATCGTGAAGCGGTCGGCTTGCATCTGGTTTTCAGTCCTCCGGTTCTCAGTCCTTCACGGGTTCTGCAGTCAAGGCGCCGAAGACGGCCACGGCGCCATAAATCTAAGTCGTTGTGACTCAGATTATGACACAGCTGATCCCGATGGCGAGGAATTTGTCCATCGCCGGCGCTAGCCCCCGGTGAGCATTGGTGCAACACCTTATAGCCGGGTGTTACACTGAGCTTATGCCCACTAGCCGACCTCGCTATATGGTCACCGAGACTGACGAGATCGCGGCAGCGCTCGACCGCGCGGCTGAGCGCTGGCCCAAAGACGCCGGCTCACGCAAACGGCTATTGCTGCACTTGGTCGAGGCTGGGGATCAGGCGGCAGAAGCCGAGAGCCAAGCGCTGATCGCACAGCGCCGTGCCACCTTGGAACGGATGCGTACCGAGTTCACCGAGCCCTATGACCCCGACTACCTGAAGCGGCTGCGCGAAGATTGGCCCGACTGACGGTCCTGGACGCAAGCATCCTGCTCGCACTCCTCTACGCCAACGACCCGCACTACTCGGATGCGCACCAGATCGTGTCGGGCGGCGGCGCACTCGCAACCAGTACGATCACGCTCGCCGAGTCGCTGGTACGTGCCGCTCGTGACGACGATGCCGATCGGTACCTGCGGGCACTCACCGAGCTTGGCGTGCGCGAGCTTCCGCTGACGACCGGTGCTGCACCCCAGCTTGCCCGCCTGCGCGCACAGACGGGACTGAAACTACCCGACTGCTGCGTGCTGCATGCGGCGATCACAAGCGATGCCGACGCAATCGCCACGCGCGACGCACGACTGTCCGCGGTCGCAGCCGCCCACGGCTTCGCAACTCCTTGAGCCGCCGCTACCCGTCGAGCCGCCAGCGGCGGCGGCTAGACCCTCTTAGGACCGGCGCGGCGAGTGCGCGATGGCTCGTACGTGGACGAGCGCGCCGCCGCGCGCGTAGGGCACGATCTCGGCCCGTAGCTCGCGACGTAGCTGCTCGAGCCGCTCGACCTCGCGATAGAGCTGCTCGGCGCGGTGCTCGAGCGCGTTCACCTTCCGGTTCATGCTCGCGAGCTTCTCCTCGAGCTCAAGCACCCGCTCAACCCCGGCGAGGTTCATCCCCAGCTCGGCCGTCATCTCCTGGATGCGCCGCAGTCGCTCGACATCGGCGTAGGAGTAGAGGCGCGTGCCCTTCGGCGAGCGCTTCGGCTCGATCAGGCCACGCGCCTCGTACATCCGCAGCGTCTGCGGGTGCATCTCGGCCAGCTCCGCCGCGACCGAGATCATGAAGACGCCACGCTCGGCGTCAACCGTCACGCGAGCCGTCGCGCGGCCGCGGCCACGCGACGGCTGCTTCTCTTCGCTCTCAGGTTTGCGTGCGGCACTCATCCGCTACCGCCTTCCGTCCGCCGCCGCGGCACCGGCACCAACGCCGGCGAACAGCTTCGCCCGTGGGTTACCACGTGTCGCCCTGGCCAGCGCGGCCACAGCCAGGTCCTGCTCCTCGCTGAGATGCGACGGCACATCGATCACGAACCGGTAGCGCAGGTCGCCGCGGCCCTTGCCGCTCAGCTTCGGCGGCCCTTCGCCCCGCAACCGCTGGATCGTGCCGTGCTTGGTGCCGGGGGCCACCCGCAGGCGCTTCGAGCCGTTTAGCGTTGGGACCTCGACGATCGTGCCCTGCAGCACCTCGGGAATGGTCAGCGGAACCTCGACCTCGAGGTTGTCGCCGCTCCACCTGAAGACCGGCGAGTCGGAGACGCGCGTGATCACGTAGAGGTCGCCGGGAGCCATCCCGCGCACACCCGCGTCACCCTTGCCGGCGAGCTTGATGCGGCTGCCCTCGCGGACGCCTGCCGGAATGTTGACCCGCAGCCGCCGGACGCTGCGCTGGGCGCCGCTGCCGCCACAGGTCGGGCAGGGATCGTCGATCACGGTGCCGGCGCCGCCGCAGCGGGAGCACGGCTGGTTGATCGAGAAGATCCCCTGGTTGCGCGGCTCGACGCCGCGACCGTGGCAGACGGGACAGACCCGCGGCGAGGTCCCGGGCTTGGCGCCCGAGCCATGACAGGTCGGACACGGCTTCGAGGTCGGCACCGAGAGCGAGACCTGCGTGCCCTTCACGGCCTGCTCGAAGCTCAGCGAGACCTCGGTCTCGAGGTCGCGTCCCCGGACCTGGCTGCCGGTCTCGCCGCCACCAGCGCCACCGGGGCCGCCACGGCCACCGCGCCCGCTGAACAGGTTCGAGAAGATGTCGCCGAAGCCGCCGGTGAATGCCGAGCTGTCGAAGTTCGGCATGCCGCCCGCGGCACCGGCTCCACCGGCGCCGAAGCCACCGAACATCGCCCCGCGGTCATACTGCTTGCGCTTCTCAGGGTCCGACAGGATGTCGTGGGCCTGCGAGATCTCCTTGAACCGCTCCTCGGCGTGCTTGTCGCCGGGGTTGCGGTCCGGGTGGTACTGGCGCGCGAGCTTCCGGTAGGCCTTCTTAATCTCCTCTTCGGAGGCGTTCTTACCAACGCCGAGGATCTTGTAATAGTCGGGGCGGTCCGCCATCGCCGACCCCTTATGCAGCAACCATTACGCGGGCGGGGCGCAACACCAGCTCACCGAGCCGGTAACCGGTCTGGAAGACCTCGATGACCGTGCCCGACTCGACTCCCTCCGCCGGCTGCTGGACGACCGCCTCGTGCACGGTCGGGTCGAACTGCTCGCCTTGCGGCGCGAACGGCTCGATCCCGACACGGCCAAGCGCCGCCAGGAGCTCGCTCCGGGTCAGCTCGATGCCCTCGGCGATCTGCTGGTGGGCTTCCCGCGCTGCGACCAGTGCCCGCTCGAGGTTGTCGATCGCCGGCAGCAGCTCCTTCGCGAGCGTGGCAACGCCACGCTGCTGCGCCACTGCCGCGTCGCGAATCGCCCGCTTGCGGTAGTTCTCGAAGTCAGCCTGAGTGCGCTTGGCGAGGTCGAGGTACTCGTCGGCCTTCTGCGCCTTCGCCGCCAGCTCGTCGAGGTCAGCGGCGATCTGCTCGTCGCCTTCATCCTGCGCGCCGGCTTCGTCGTCAGACTCGTCCTGCGCGCCGGCTTCCTCGCCGCGCTCACCCGCCGCAGCGGGCTCACCCTCGGCGCCGGCATCAGGCCCAGGCGCCTCGGTCTCGGCCGTTGCGCCCGCAGCCGCGTCGTCACGCACCTCTGGCTGGTCCGCTGCGCCGCCTTTGGCGGCGCCCGCGGGCGCCGCCGCCGTATCGGCCTCCGCGGGCTCGGTCACCGGGGAGGTGCCGGCCGCAGCCAGCACCTCCTGCTCGGTGGCAGCCCGTTCTCTGAACTGGTCGCTCATCGACTACTTGCCCTCGTCCACGACCTCGGCGTCGACGACGTCCTCCTCGCTGCCGGAGTCCGACGAACTCTGGCCGGAGTCGCTGCCGCCGCCGTCGCTCGCGCTCTGCTGTGCCTGCGCACGCTGGTACATCGCCTCGGAGACCTTGTGGAAGGACTCGTTCAGCGCGTCGCGCTTGGCCCTGATCGCGACCGGATCCTCGCCCTTCAGAGCCTCGCGAACTTCCTTGATCGCGGCTTCGATCTCCTGCTTCGAGGTGGAGTCGACGTTGTCGCCCAGGTCCTTGAGCTGGCGCTCGGCCTGGTAGGCGGCGTTCTCGGCCTCGTTGCGCGCCTCGGCAAGCTCGCGCTGGCGCTTGTCGTCGTCGGCGTGCGACTCGGCATCGTTGACCATCCGCTTGATCTCGTCGTCGGAGAGGCCGGAGCCGGCCCGGATCTCGATCTTCTGCTCCTTACCGGTACCGAGGTCCTTCGCCGAGACGTTGAGGATGCCGTTGGCGTCGATGTCGAAGGCAACCTCGATCTGCGGCACGCCACGCGGTGCCGGCGGGATCCCGGTCAGCTGGAACTTGCCGAGCGACTTGTTGTAGTGCGCCATCTCGCGCTCGCCCTGGAGGACGTGGATCTCGACGCTCGACTGGTTGTCCTCGGCGGTCGAGAAGACCTCGGCCTTGCGGGTCGGGATCGTCGTGTTGCGCTCGATCAGCTTGGTCATCACGCCGCCCTTGGTCTCGATGCCGAGCGTCAGCGGGGTGACGTCAAGCAGCAGGACGTCCTTGACCTCACCGGCCAGGACGCCGGCCTGGATCGCGGCGCCGACGGCAACGACCTCGTCCGGGTTCACGCCACGGTGCGGTTCCTTGCCGGTCAGCTCCTTGACCTTCTCCTGGACGGCCGGCATGCGGGTCATGCCGCCGACCAGGACGACGTGGTCGATGTTCGAAGCGCCCTTGTCCTTCGCGTCGTCGAGTGCCTGGCGCACCGGACCGATGGTGCGGTCGAGCAGCGCCGATGTCAGCTCGTTCAGCTTCGCCCGTGAGAGGCGCGTGTCGAGGTGCTTCGGGCCGCTCGCGTCAGCGGTGATGAACGGCAGGTTGATCTGCGACTCCTGGGTGGTGGAGAGCTCGATCTTCGCCTTCTCGGCCGCCTCGTAGAGGCGCTGCAGCGCCATCGGATCGACCGACAGGTCGATGCCCTGCGACTTCTTGAAGTCGCCGACCAGCCAGTCGACGACCGCCTTGTCGAAGTTGTCGCCACCGAGGTGGTTGTCGCCGGCCGTCGCCTTCACCTCGAAGACGCCGTCGCCGATCTCCAGCACGGACACGTCGAAGGTGCCGCCGCCGAGGTCGAAGACCAGCACCGTCTGGTCTGCCTCCTTGTCGAGGCCGTAGGCCAGCGCTGCCGCCGTCGGCTCGTTGATGATCCGCTTGACGTCGAGACCGGCGATCCGGCCGGCGTCCTTCGTCGCCTGGCGCTGATCGTCGTTGAAGTACGCCGGCACGGTGATCACGGCGCTGTCGACGCCCTCGCCCAGGTACGCCTCGGCGTCGGTCTTCAGCTTCTGCAAGATCATGGCGCTGATCTCCGCCGGCGAGTGCACGTCGCCACCGGCCTCGACACGCACGTCGCCACCGGGACCCGAGGTCACCTTGTAGGGGACGATCGCCTCCTCGTCGTGGACCTCGACCTCCTTACGACCCATGAAACGCTTGATCGAGGAGATCGTGTTCTGCGGGTTGGTCACCGCCTGGCGCTTGGCGACGGTGCCGACCAGCCGCTCGCCACCGGCCGTGAAGGCAACGACCGACGGCGTCGTGCGACCACCTTCAGCGTTCTCGATCACCGTCGGGTCGCCACCTTCGAGCACGGCCATGCAGCTGTTGGTCGTGCCGAGGTCGATTCCGATTGTCTTAGCCATCGTCTCGTTCACTCCTTGTCTCGGCCAAAATCTAAGCGTGACCATAGCAGATTTATACGTTGCGTCCAGTCGACTCACGCCGGTCGGGCAGCGCCCGCTGGCGCTGCCCCGGCACCGCCTCCGACCCAGCCGAAGGCCTGCTACCAGCGCTGCCTCGGGAGCGGCCACATCCCGGTCACTTCCCCCGCCGAGCGATCGGTCAGAATCAGAGCGTGAGTGATTCTTTAGAAGACCAACTGCACAATCCCAAGGCCGTCCTCTTCGACTTCGACGGCACGATCATCGACTCCCGCGGGCCGTTCGTACGCTCCATCAACCACACGCTGCGCGTCCACGGGCGCCCGGAGCAGCCGGCACAAGCGCTCTACCGCTTCCTCGGCCCGCCGACGCACGTGACCTTCCAGACGTTGATCGGCGATGACGAGGAGGAGCTGCGCAGCGCCGTCCAGACCTACCGCGAGCACTACTTCTCGCTGGGCGCCGACGGCACCGAGGTCTACGCCGGAGTGCGCGAGCTGCTGGCAGATCTGCACGGCCAGGTGACGGTGGCACTGGCAACCTCGAAGGTCATCACGATGACCGAAGCGCTGCTGCACGAGCTCGACCTGCGCAGCTACTTCGACGTCGTCTGCGGCCCGTCGCCGGACGCCATCAACGAGCCCAAGGCCGACACGGTCGCGCGTACGCTCGCACGCCTCGGCCTTGACGCGCCCGCGCGCGCGGTCATGGTCGGTGATCGCAAGTACGACGTGGTCGGCGCCGCCGCCAGCAGTGTGCCGACGATCGGCGTGCTCTGGGGTGCCGGCAGCGAGCAGGAGTTGCGCGAGACCGGCGCCGCCGCGGTCGTCGCCGACCCGGCCGAGATCCCCGCACTGCTCGGGCTGAAGTAGCCGACCGACACTGAAGTAGCGCGCCGACACGCGCGCGGACACTGGTCTCGTCTCCGGTACGCGCGCCGACAGTGGTCTCCGCCTGCGGCCGTTGCCGATTTTGTACATATACGGGACAAGATCGGCAACGGCCGCGATTGGGCCTGTGGAGGACCATCCGCTCCGTATGCAGACTGCATGCAGCTGAGCTGTCCGCCACGCCGGGCAGCTCAACGTTCCCGAGCTTGCCATCGTCGAAACGACGTCGGTGCTCCGCGCCCGGGTCCGTAGCGGCGAGCTAGGTGAAGGACGCGGCACTCGGGCACATGCGCGCCAGGGCGCAGCCACCGCAGTCGGGGTTGCGCGCATGGCAAGTGCGTCGCCCGTGGCGCAGCAGGTTCAGGTGCAGCTCCCATTCCTGGCCGCGCGGGGTCAGCGCCAGCATCGTGTCGTGCAGCTCCTCGAAGGAGGCCTTCGGCCGGAACAGGCCGAGGCGCGTGCCGACCCGGGAGACGTGAGTATCGACCGGGACGTCGCGCAGGCCGAAGCTGAACAGCAGCACGCAGGCGGCGGTCTTGCGCCCGACGCCCGGCAGCGAGCAGAGGTAGTCGCGGGCCGCCGGCACCGGCACCGCCGCGAGCCAGTCGAGCGCCAGCTCGCCGGGCTGCGGTCGGCGCTGCACCGGTGCGAGCGCCGCCGCGGCGGCGCTCGCGGAGCTCTCGGTGATGCGCGCGAGGATCGCCTTGATCCGCGCCGACTTCACTTTCGAGATGCCGCCACGACGGATGGCAAGCTCGACCGCACAGACCGGCGCGTCGCGGACCTCCGGCCAGGAGCCGAAGCGCTGTCGTAGCCCGAGGTAGGCGAGGTCGCGGTTACGGTCGTTGGTCGACTGCGAGAGCACCGTCAGGATCAGCTCGGCAACCGGGTCGCCGTGGGGGATCGCCACTGGAACGCCGTAGACCAGGCGCAGACGATCGCGGATCGCACGTAGCCGGCGCCGCAAGGCGGGATCGATCGCGACCTGCGGACGACGCGCGGCGGCACCTGACCGCCCCGCGCCAGCGGGCGCGGGGCGAGACGAAGGCTCGGTCTGCATGGACCGGACGTTAACCTCAGCGCGCGATGCACGTCTTGCGGAGCCCCGGCTGGTGGCGCTGGTCCCTACGGGCGCCGGCGACGATGCTCGCCGCGGCGCTCGTGCTCGCCTGGCTGATCGTGGCGCCACCGGTCGTCGACCTGGCCGCGGCGTTCTACCGCGCCGGTCTGTTCGGCGCGCACGGTTGGTTGCTGTGGGACAGCAACTGGTACGGCGGCGATTACGTGCTGGGCTACAGCGTGCTCTACCCGCCGCTGGCGGCGCTGATCGGGGCGCGGCTACTGGGTGCGCTCGCCGCCGTCGCCACGACCGCCGCCGCCGAGCGCCTGATCCACGTCCACTACGGCGCGGACGGCCGCCTTGCGGCCTGTTGGCTGGCGCTGGGGATCGCGGCACAGCTGCTGAGCGGCCGGATCACGTTCGTGCTCGGACTCGCCGGAGTTGCTGCGTGCGCACTCGCGCTGGACGGACTGCTGCGCTACGGCCTCCGGAGCCGGCACGGCGCTGCCTGGCTGCTGCTGATGCTGGCCGCGGCGTTGTTCAGCAGCCTGGCAAGCCCGGTGGCGGCGCTCTTCACCGGCGTGGTCGGCGCCGCCGTCGTGATCGCCGGCAGCCCACGGCGGCTCGCCTGGCCTGCTGGGATCGCTGCCGCACTCGTTGCGTTGGTGCCGGTGGCGGCGCTGTCGCTGGCCTTCCCGCAGAGTGGCTACGAGCCGTTCACGTTCGCGACCCTCTGGCCGGTGCTGGCGAGCGGCATCGCGCTGCTCGTCGTCCTCGGCCTGGTCCGAGAGCGCGGGCCGCGGCCCGGCGCCCGCCGCGGCGCACGTGTCGCGACGCGAGAGCGAGTGCTGATCAGCGCCGCGGCGATCTACCTGCTCGGCTGCCTGCTCACGGCCGCGATTCACACCCCGATCGGCGCCAACGTCGCCCGTCTCGGCGATATGGCCGCCGGCCCATTGGTCGCGCTTGCGCTTTACCCACAGCGCCACCGTTGCCGCTGGGCGCTGGTGGCCCTGGCGGTCGTGATGCTGCCGCTGCTCTACATCCAGCTCTCCGACGGCTTCGAAGACGCCGCACACGGCGCCGCCTACGGTGGCTCGGATGCCGCCTACTACCGGCCGCTGATCCGCTACCTGCGCTCGCAGCCGGGCGGGCAGCGCGGCGGCTTCCGGGTTGAGATCCCGTTCACGGACGGGCACTGGGAGAGCGACCTCGTGGCACGCGCGCTGCCGCTCGCGCGCGGCTGGGAGCGCCAGCGCGACCTCGGCGTCGACGCGCTGTTCTACGAGCGCGGGGCGCTGACCGCCGCCGCCTACCGCGCCTGGCTGGACTCGCTGGCGGTCGCCTACGTCGCCGTTCCCGACGCGAAGCCCGATTACTCGGCCCGCGCGGAGGTGGCACTGATCGACGGCGGCCTGCCGTACCTGAGGCTGGTGGCGCGGCTGCCGCATTGGCGCGTCTACGCGGTGCGCGCGCCGACCCCGATGGTCAGTGGCGCGGCGCGGCTGGCGCGGCTCGAGCCGAGCTCGGTGGCGCTGCGCTTCACGCGTGCCGGCACGGCTGACGTGCGCGTGCGGTTCTCGCCGTACTGGGAGCTTGCCGGTGTGCGCGGTTGCGTTAGCGACGCCGGCGGCTTCGTGCGCGTGCGCGCCGACGGCACGGGCTCCGCGCGCCTGCGAATCGCGTTCGCGCCGGGCCGGATCGGCGCGCGCTCGCCGCGTTGCGACTGACGCGCGCAAAGCCGCTCCGTGCGCGATTCCCGAGCCGGCTCGCTTGGGGGCGATGTGACCCTGCAGTTACCATCGAGTGAACATCATGGGGAACCGGCTGCGAGGACTTGAAGAATCGGTGCTACCGCACGGCTGGAGCGACTTCGTCCGCCAGATCGTGATCCTCCTCAGCGTCTACCTCGCCTACGAGCTCGTCCGTGGGCTGGTCGGCGTGACCGGCTACAAGCCGTTCGAGGACGCCACCCGAATCATCGACATGGAGCGGCATCTGCACGTCTTCATCGAACCCGCGGTCCAGAGCTGGGCGATCACGCATGCGCACTGGCTGCTCAACGTCGCCGACTTCACCTACATCAACGCCCACATGTTCGTAACCGCCGGGGCGCTGCTGTTCATCTACCTGCGGCGCAACGACTCGTTCTACTTCGTGCGCAACACCTTCGTGATGGCGATGCTGATCGCGCTGGTCGGCTACTCGGTCTATCCGACCGCGCCGCCCCGGCTGATGCCGCAGTGGGGCTTCACCGACGCGATCCAGCAGTACACGGGAGTGACGATCGAGCACGGCGCCGCGAGCGAGTTCATCAACGCCTACGCCGCGGTGCCGTCGATGCACGTCGCGTTCGCGCTGATGACCGGGGTACCGATGGCGCGCCTGGTGCGGCACCACTGGGCCCGGATACTGTGGCTCGCCTACGCGCCGTTCGTCACCTTCGTTGTGGTCGTCACCGCGAACCACTTCCTCACCGACGCCGTCCTCGGCGCGCTCACCGCCGGCTGCGCCGCGCTGCTGGCCCGACAGTTGCTCCAGCGCGTCCACCCCGAGGCCTGGGCGTTCGCTGGGTTGCCAACCTAACGGGCTCGCCAGCGGGCGGGCCCGCTGCTAGTGACCTAGCGGGCACGCGACCCCCGTGGCATCGGGGCGCATGACCCCTAGTAAAGTATTCCTATCCAGAAAGTGCTGTAAAGGACACGCCGCGCTGCAGGCCGTAATCGACTAGTCTCTGCGAGGTCGCAATGGCCGACAGCACCAAGACCTCAAAGCCTCCCCGATCACGCAATGGCTCGCGCGGGGATCAGAGCCGGGACCATCGTCAGGAGCTCGTTCGCAACCGCCTCATTGAGTCGCGCCTCACACCGAACGCGATCTCGCTGACCGGCTTCGTCCTGAACCTGGTCGCGGCCGGGCTCGTCTTCGGCCGTTACTTCTTCCTCGCCGGCGTCGCGTTCATCATCGGCTCGATCATGGACACGCTCGACGGCCGCTACAGCCGGATGTCGGGCAAGGGGACGCGCTTCGGCGCCTTCCTCGACTCGACGCTCGACCGCATCGAGGAGGGGATCGTGCTGATCGCCGTGGGCTCCTACTTCGCTTCCCGCGACATGCAGGTCGCCACCGCCGCGGTCGTTGCCGCCGTGCTCTTCAGCCTTACCGTGTCCTACACACGCGCGCGGGCCGAGGCCCTCGGCATCGAATGCAAGGTCGGCCTTGCAACCCGTCCGATCCGCGTCGTCATCCTCGCGGCCGGGCTGGTCTTCGCGAGGGGCGCGTCACTGGGCAGCTTCGAGCTGCTGGCGCCGGCCGTCTACGTGCTGGCAGCGCTGACGCTGATCACCACGATTCAGCGTATCGTCCACGTTTATGGGGAGCTGCGGCGTCAGCCGCAGGCTTGAGCGAGACGGAGCCGAGGATCGAAGCCGCCTCTAAATACGCACACGCTCGTTCGTCGAGCCGTGCGCAGGTCAACGAAATCATCCAGAAGGGATCTCTTTTCAAGTGAGCACCACCAACGGTTCTACAAACGGCCACGGGAGCAACGCGCGCTACCAGTCGGACAAGGTCCGGGTGGCGATCATCGGCACCGGTAACTGCGCCAGCTCGTTCGTGCAGGGCATTCAGTACTACAAGGACGCCGACCCGAAGCAGCAGGTCCCTGGGCTGATGCACGTCAACCTCGGCGGCTACCACGTCCACGACATCGAGTTCTCCGCCGCCTTCGACATCGACATCGACAAGGTTGGGAAGGACCTCTCCGAGGCGATCTTCTCAGGCCAGAACAACACGCTGCGCTTCGCCGACCATGTGCCCAACCTGGGCGTCAAGGTCGAGCGCGGCATGACCCATGACGGCCTTGGCAAGTACCTGAAGATGAAGATCACCAAGGCGCCGGGCCCGACCGCCGACATCGTCAGCATCCTGCGTGAGACCAAGACCGACGTCGTGGTCTCCTACCTCCCCGTCGGCTCCGAGCAGGCCACCAAGTGGTACGTCGAGCAGATCCTCGAGGCCGGCTGCGGCATGGTCAACTGCATCCCGGTGTTCATCGCCGGCACCGACTACTGGAACAACCGCTTCGTCAAGGCCGGTCTGCCGATCATCGGCGACGACATCAAGTCGCAGGTCGGCGCCACGATCGTGCACCGCACGCTCGCCCGCCTGTTCCATGAGCGCGGCGTCAAGCTGGTCAAGACCTCGCAGCTGAACGTCGGCGGCAACATGGACTTCTACAACATGCTCGAGCGCGAGCGCCTCGAGTCGAAGAAGATCTCGAAGACGCAGGCGGTCACGTCGATCATGGGTGTCGAGCTGCCGTCCGACGACGTCTACATCGGCCCCTCGGACTACGTGCCGTGGCTGCTCGACCGCAAGTGGGCGCACATCCGCCTCGAGGGTGAGGCCTACGGCCGCGCGCCGATGTCGATCGAGAGCAAGCTCGAGGTCTGGGACTCGCCGAACTCCGCCGGCGTCGTCACCGACGCCGTGCGTTGCGTCAAGCTGGCGATGAACAACGGCCTCTCCGGCCAGCTCGACGGTCCGAGCTCGTACCTGATGAAGTCCCCGAAGAACCAGCGCCCCGACGACGAGGCGCGCGAGGCGATCGAGGAGTACATCGCGGCCAACGCACGCGATCGCGCCCCGAAGCTGGCCGCCGTGAAGAGCGAGCCGGTCGCCAAGTAGGGCTCTGTCGCAAGCTGTGTGGTGACGCCGCGCGCCGGCGTCACCACCGCGGGGCGGGTGCGAGCAAGCACCCGCCCCGCTTGTCTTTAAGGCCCGTCGTGGCGCGCCCGCCGCACGCTCCCACCCCGCGCCGGCGCGGCTCGTCAGCGGCAGCCAGGAACTAGACTCTCGTTGGTGTCTGCAGAGCATCTCGCGATCGCTCAGGTCAGCCCATTCGCGTGGGAGGCGAGCAATGACCTGCACGATCACATCCAGCGGGTCAGCGAGGAGCTGATCGCCCGCGGTCACCGCGTCGTGGTGATCGCACCATCGATCTCACCCGAGCTTGTGCTCAGGAGCCGGAAGCAGCTGCGTGGCGACGCGGCGGCGCTGCTGACCGGCGACGGCCCCGAGCCGACCGTGCTCGGTGTCGGCGAGGTCCTCCACTTCCGCTCCCGTGGCCGGCGCCCGGCCTCGCTACCGGTCGACGTCGCCCGCACGGTCGAGGAGGCGATGGAACGGCTGCCGCTCGACATCGTCCACGTCCACGACCCCTACGCACCCAGCGCCCCGTCCGTCGCGCTGCGGACTTCGCGCGCGCTGAACGTCGCGACCTTCCACGCGCCCTCCGAGCACCAGCTCTGGCAGTGGGGCCGCCCGCTGACGCAGATGCTCTACAACCGGCTCGACGCGCGTCTCGTCTCGTATGCCGCGACCGGCGCGCTGCTGCAGGGCTTCTTCCCCGGCGACTACCGCGTCGTCGCGCCGGCCGCTGATCCGCTGCCGGCCGCCGAGCCGGGCGCGGTCGTGGTGCCAGCAGGCGCCGGCACCACGACAGACCCCGCCCCAACGCTGCGCATTGCCTTCGTCGCCGACGAGGAGCACGCCTCGCTGCGCCTCTTCCTGCGCGCCCTGCGCGCCCTGCCGGACGGGGCCAGCTGGCAGGCACGGATCTGCTCGCCGCGGGCGCTGGCGACACCGGCGACGCTGAGCCAGCGCCTGCGCCGCCATCTGCGCTTCAACGAGGATCCCAGCGCCTACGTCGAGCGCGCCCTGGCCGACAGCGACGTCATCGTGCTGGCCTCGGCCGGCCAGCACGCGACCCCCTCGCTGATCGTGCGGGCGCTGCGCGCCGGCGTCGTACCGATCGCCAGCGGCCTACCGGTCTACGACGAGCTGCTGGCCGAGGATTCGGCCGGGCTGCTGTTCAGTCCCGGCGACAGCGACACGCTGGCGGCGCACCTGCAGCACCTGCTCGAGCAGCCGGCACGCCTCGCGAGCCTGAAGGCGGCGGCGCTGGAGGCCGGCAAGCGCTACAGCTACGCGCGCCTCGCCGACGAGCTCGAGGACGTCTACGGCGCGCTTGCGGCGCGCCGCCACGATCGCCGTGCCCGCAACGAGCAAGCCCGCCACGCCGTCAGCTCGCGACCGCTGATCGACGTCGACCTACACATGCACACCGACCACTCCCGCGATTGCGCGACCCCGGTCGAAGTGCTGCTCGCCACCGCCCGCGCCCGTGGGCTCGGCGCGATCGCGGTCACCGAGCACAACGAGATCTCCGGCGGCCTCGCCGCCGCCGCGCAGGCCGAGGGCGTCAAGGTCATCGTCGGCGAGGAGGTGAAGACCGATCACCAGGGCGAGGTGATCGGCCTGTTCCTCAGCGAGAAGATTCCGCGCGGGATGTCGCTGCCGGAGACGATCGCCGAGATCAAGCGCCAGGGCGGTCTCGTCTACGTGCCACACCCGTTCGACCGGATGCATTCGGTGCCCGACTACGAGAACCTGCGCGAGGTGCTCGACGACATCGACCTGATCGAGGTCTTCAACCCGCGTGTGGCGATCGCCGAGTTCAACGATGAAGCCGTCCGCTTCGCCGCCCGCTACCGGCTGGTGGCGGGCGCCGGCTCTGACGCGCACGTGCCGCACGGGCTCGGCTCGGTGCGGATCCGAATGCACGACTTCGATGGGCCCGAGGAGTTCCTGGAGTCGCTGCGCGACGCCGACATCATCCGTAACCCCGCCAGCCTCTTCTACGTCCAGGCGCTGAAGTTCCTGCAGACCAAGGCGATGCCGGCCGGCGCCCGCAAGGCCTCGCGGGCGCGCCGGGTGCGTCGCGCGACCCGTACCTCATAGCCACCGGCCCTTGCCCGCAAGCGATGAGCGCGTCGTCGAGATACCCCGATGATTGGCAGCGGGACACGCAAGGGTTGATGCAGCGCCAAGGAGAAACGGCGCCTTCGTCCAATTCGACTCGCGTGCCCACGATTGACGACGAGATCCGCGAGCGCTACCTGGACCGGGCAATCCGCGAGCTGAATCAGCTCGGCCACGACCTGCAGGAGTGCGAGTACTGCCCGCGCGGGCCGATCATGCCGGTAGTCGGCTCCGGCCATCCGCAGGCGGACATCTTCCTGCTCAAGCACTCGGCGCGCCCGTCCGAGATCGAGGAGGGCGTGGCCTTCTACGGCCGCGCCGGCAACGCCCTGATGAAGTCGCTGAAGCGGCTGCAGATCGACCCGCTCGCGGTCTACGGGACGCTCTGCGTGAAGTGCCCGATGATCGACCCGGTGATGGCCGGCGCGACCTGTACGGCGCTGCTGGCCCGCGAGATCGCGATCGTCGCGCCGAAGATCGTGGTGGTGATGGGCGAGCCGGCGCTGACCACCCTGAACGACCTGAAGCTACCGGCGGCCGGACTGCTGGTGCCGGAGCCCGGCGTCGTCCAGAAGCTCACCGAGACGGTCGACGCGCTGTACGTGCCGTGCATCGACGACTGCCTTGACGAGGCCTCGGCGAAGCGCGCCTTCTGGTCGGCGTTCCGTGTGCTCGGCGACTGGTGGGCCGAGCTGCCGCCGTACTGAGCGGCCGCCCCCGGCCCGCTGCTCGCGGGCTCGCATGGGCACTGACCGGACGCGCCCGCACCGGCTCGCCGCGGCGGCGGAATTATTCGCGCTCACCCGCCGGTGCCGGATAGAGTTATGACATGTCCACGAAAGAGCCGGGTGTCGAGCGGGTCGGTGACCGCTGCGAGGTCTGCGGCACGACGTTGACCAGTGAGGAAGTCGAGGCCGCGCTCGAGTCGGGCGGGCCGGCGCTGTGCACGGTGCATGCCGCCGAGGCCGCGGCGGCACGTGCGGTAACCGAGGAGCCAGCAGAGGACACCGAGCCGTAGCGGCCTGCGGCGGGCGCGCATGCCGCCGAAGCTGTGACGGGCGTGTGCCGGCGCGTGCAAGATGTGCCGGCTTTGCCAGGGGGAGGTAACAATTGCCCTCTGGCGGCGTCCGGGGCCCTTCCATTGGCTCCGGTGTTGCTCATAGACTCCCGGATAGGCGTTCAGCGAACGAGCGAAAGGAGCCCGAAGTGGCGGGCAACATCAACCGAGTGATCATCACCGGCAACCTGACCAGAGACCCCGAGATGCGGGCTCTGCCGAGCGGTACCAGCGTCTGCCAGTTGCGGATTGCCTGCAACGGCCGCCGGCGCAACGCCGAGGGGCGCTGGGAAGACGATCCCAACTACTTCAACGTGTCAGTGTTCGGTCAGCAGGGCGAGAACTGCCAGCGCTACCTCGCACGCGGTCGCCCGGTGGCGATCGACGGCCGTCTGCGGTGGCACGAATGGGAGACCGAGGGGCAAAGGCGCTCAGCGGTCGATATCATTGCTGAGACTGTGCAGTTTCTCGGTGGGCGCGGGGACGCTCCCAACGGTGGTACCGGGGATGGTTTCGCCAGCGGCGCGAGCGCCGCGACCAGCGACATCCCGGTCGACACCAACGATTTCGTCTCCACCCCAGCGTCTGCCAGCACCGCGGACGACGACATCCCGTTCTGACGCGGCGGACTCGCAAGCTGAATTTTCAATAGGTGATATCTAGTGGCGAAGCAACGTAGACGGCCGGTGCGTCGGCGTGACAGGAAGGGCGGGTCGCTCTCGACCCGACGGAAGTCGTGCCCGTTCTGCCGCGAGAAGATCGAGCAGGTCGACTACAAGGACATTGCCTCCCTGCGTCGATTCATCTCCGATCGCGGGAAGATCCGCTCACGGCGGATCGCCGGCACCTGCCGGCGGCATCAGAAGCAGGTCGCGACCGCTGTTAAGCGCGCCCGTGAGCTGGCTCTGCTGCCTTACGTGGCCGAAGGTTCCGGCAACGACCGCGACCGTCACGAGAGTCGTGGCGGCCGTTCCGATCGCGGCCGCTAGCAGAAGGAGCGTGTGATGCCCCAGGCAATCCTGCTCGCAGACGTGGAGTCGCTCGGCGTAAGCGGCGATGTGATCGACGTCTCCGCGGGCTACCTGCGTAACTACCTGATTCCCCAGAGGCTGGCCGAGGCAGCGACCAAGGGCTCCATCGCCGCGGCGCAGAGGCGTCGCGAGGCGGCCGCCCGCGAGGCAGCCGAGGCTGAGAGCCGTGCTCGCGAGAACGCCGAGCTGCTGGGCCGCACCGTGCTGACGATCGCCCAGAAGGCCGGTGATGACGGGCGCCTGTTCGGCTCTGTCACCACCCAGGAGATCGTCGACGCGATTCGCGACGCACGCGGGATCAAGCTCGACCGGCGCAAGGTCGCGCTCGAGGAGCCGATTAAGACCGTCGGCACCCACATGGTCGAGGTCGAGGTCAGCGACGGCGTCACCGCCACGATCAAGACGATCGTGGTGGCCGCCTGAGGTCGGCTTCGCCGGCCGGCCTGAGTCGAGCTACAGCTTCAGAAGACGAATTCGAACCCGCCTGGCGGGTTCGAATTCGTTAAGCGGCCAGCCGGCTTGTGCCCGCGCAGCGTGCGCGGGCACGACGGCTTGGCCTGTTCAGGCCGCGCGCTGCTTCGGCCGAGCGGACGTCCTGAAGCTGAACAGTGTGCCTTGATCGTTCGCCTGAACCGGACTGGCAATCTCACTGTTTGCCCATGAAGCGGCCAGGTCTGCGACGGCGCCGGCAGTTCGGCAATAGGCCTTGATACCGAAGTCTGTCGCTGCGATCTCGGCGCCGAGCTGGGCAAGCTCGTCCGGGGCGACCAACCTGGCGACCTGGCGAAGGTCGAGGCGCTGCAGCAGCTTCTTCGTGATCGGCCGCTTCGAGTCCCAAAAGGCCAGGGACTGGATCGCCCGTTGGCATGGGATGGAGCGCAGAAGCGCGCACAAGGCAACCGCCTCCTCCCGCGATCTCACCGGTGTGAAGTAGCAGGTGTCATCGAAGACGACCGGCTGACCGTCGTGCGGCCCCACGGCTCGGAACGCGGCTCCCTTGTGCAAGCCCGAGACTGCAACCTTGAACGGAGTAAACGAGTAGTCGCCGACGCCGAACACGGAGAAGCGAGGCCGGCTCCGGTAGATCGATGACTTGCGAGCGTCGAGCACGGCGCCGTGGCGCTCGAGGTAGGCGAAGAGGGATGGCGCGGCGCGGACGAGATGCTCCGGGCTATCGGCAAGCGAGCGCTGCGGCACGATCATCCGCTTTGTGTGCCGTAACGTCCGGCCGCGAAAGACATCTGTCGACTTGAGTAGCGGCAGCACGAACTCGGCTTCGAGGTCCACCACTTCGCCGGCCTTGGTCCGCAATCTGTCGTCGCGAACGTCGAGCTCCATGACGGATGCAGCATCGTGCTTGATCCCCTGCCGCCAGACAACCGGGCTTATCCCGTCGATCTCGCTTGTCTCGTTATAAGTGTCGACGTCGGCTACAAGGCGGCCGTTGACGACCCCAATCCTCCGGACGGGAGCGCTGTCGGCGAGTGACTCGTACCAGGCGCACGTGTAGTCGGCGGAGCCTTGGGCAACGCGGAGAACGAAGAGACACGCATTGACTGAGACACCAAAAGCGGCCTTCGCGTCGATCTCGAACAGGGACGCATCAGTGATCGGCAGGCGAAATTGTGCGCACAGTGCCAGCACGTTGCGAGCCACGCTGGTCTTGCAGAGCAGCGCAATCGTGGGCCCGGACGCGGCCAACTCGGTGATGAGCTTCAGCCAGATGTACTCCGCGATGTCGAAGTTGGACGCGCCGGTCATCGCGTCAAGGCCGGAGAGTTTCCGTATGTTCGACTTCGCTGGGAGATTCGCTGAGCCGAGCGAGCCGAGCTGCGCGTTGGTCACCCAAGGTGGGTTCCCGACGACCAGGAGTGACCCATCCCGGTTAGACCAGGGCAGATCTTGCCCCAGGTCTAGAGCGAAGATGTCGGCATCGAGGACAGGCGCGTAGTGGCGTGCGACATTCGCATACTCCGACTGAATCTCGATTCCCAACACTTCCTTAGCCTGGAGCTGGGACCTTGCGGCCGCAAGAAACGCGCCCGTGCCGCATGTCGGTTCAAGCACCCGGTCCCAGACCAAAGGCCCGAGCCTCGCAAGCACGGCTTGGGCCAGGGCTGGCGGCGTCTGGAAGTCCCCGAACTGGTCGCTAGCCACGAAGGTCCTCCACCTCAGACGAGCTCGGAGCGGCGGACTGGATCGCATGGCCGTACTGCAGTCTCCACTGGAGTGCATTCGAGATCGTGAGGTGACCGATGCGCGGTGGCTCGCTCAGGATCTGCTGCGCAAGGGAACGCCGGCCGATTTCATCGAGAGGCAGGCTCCGCTCTTCCAGGAACGCGTCGATGTCATCGACATTTCCGCCGCGCCGGAGGATCTCGGCTAGCCCTGTCGTCGTCTGCCGATCCGCTGTGAACGCAGCATTGATAAACAGAGTGTGCTGGATATCGAGGGTCGCCATCGCGTCAGCGGCGCTATCCGTCTTGGCGTAGACGAAGACCAGTAGGTGGTAGCCGAGCCCGTAAACCTTCTGCTTGGCATCGGCGAACGGGCAACTCGACTGAGGTTGAATTACCGAAGTCACCTTCAGATCCACTTGCAAATCTGGGAAGTCGATTCCCCTGGCGGCGTTGCCACGCGCGTACTCGAACCGGTCCGCGATGTAGGTGTTGAACGCGCCTTCGACGTAGGTTCCGACGGCCTTGCCGTCCGTGACCCCGTACAGATTTGGCGTCGGCGAGGCGCTCAAGAAGCCTGAGAACGTCCGTGCCGATGCCTTCAGGTCCGCAAGTGTCAACGGCGGCCGCACGGAGCCTTCTTGCTTGTCGCGATGCCAGGACACCGCGGTAATCATACGTCTGGCGCCTGTCGTCACTCCACACTGGAGTCGCCACGCCAACGTGCCACGGCACCCGGTTTGTGCCAGGGTCGGCGTCGATCAGAACACCCGCAGGTGGACGTCGGCTCGCCAGCGGGCGAGCCGACCGATAAAGCCCGCTCCGTGCGCCCGATAGCTCCGCGACGGCGTCAAGCTGTCGGCCCGGTCGCTTATCTTGGAAGTTCCGGATCCGGGGATTCATGGTCGCTGCCTGCAAGCAGCGGCAGCTGACTTGAGCCTGAACACGAACTGTTGAGCACTAACCAGACATCCCAACCGCCCAACCACTTGGTCGCCGAGAAGTCGGTGCTGGGCGCAGTGCTGCTCGACGAGCGCCACCTGCACGCGCTGGTGATCGACGTGCGGCTGAAGCCGCAGCACTTCTACCGGCCCGAACACCAGGCGATCTTCCAGGCGATGATCGAGCTCTACGAGGCCGACCGGAAGATCGACAACGTCACCGTCGCCGAGCAGCTCGAGCACGGTAATCGTCTCGATGCCGTCGGCGGCGTCGCGGCGATCGAAGAGCTGGTCGGCTGGGTGCCGGCCACCGGCAACGCCACCGAGTACGGGCGGATCGTGCGTGAGCACGCGCAGATGCGGGCGCTGCTGGAAGCCGCGCAGAAGATCGAGAGCGACGTGCAGGGCCGGCAGCTCGAGCCCCAGGAGATGGTCGAGCAGGCCGAGCGCGCGGTGCTCGAGGTCGCCGACGACGAGCGCCAGCGAACGATCCGGCCGATCGAGGACGTGCTCGCCGAGGAGACCACACGCCTGCACAAGCGATCGATCGAGAAGAGCCCGCTGACCGGCACCCCCTCCGGGTTCGGCGACCTCGACGAGATCACTGGCGGCTTCCAACCGGGCAACCTGATCGTGCTTGCCGCCCGCCCGTCGATGGGCAAGTCGGCGCTGGTCGTGAACATCGCCGAGAACGCGGCGCTCGCGGGTTACCCGGTGGCGTTGTTCTCGCTCGAGATGTCCGAGTCCGAGCTGGCCCAGCGGTTCGTCGCCTCGCAGTCGAAGGTGCGCGGCGAGGAGCTGCGGCGCGGCCGGGTCGACGAGAAGCGCTGGCCGAGCATCATGGAGGCCGCCGCCCGGCTCAGCCAGACGCAGCTGTTCATCGACGACTCGAGCGACACCAGCGTGCTCGACGTGCGCGCCAAGTCGCGGCGGCTGCACCACCAGGTGATCGACCGGCTCATCGCCAGCCCCGGCGAAGCGTTGCCGGCGCTGAAGCGTGGTCTCGGGCTGATCATCGTCGACTACCTGCAGCTGATGCGACCTGACGGCCGGATCGACAGCCGCGTCGAGCAGGTCAGCCAGATCAGCCGTGGGCTGAAGGGCCTCGCCCGCGAGCTGCAGGTCCCGGTGATCGCGCTTTCCCAGCTCTCGCGCAACGTCGAGCAGCGCGCCGGCGGCGATAAGGTGCCGGCCCTCTCCGACCTCCGTGAGTCCGGCGCGATCGAGCAGGACGCCGACCTGGTGATGTTCATCTACCGCGACGAGTACTACAACCGCGAGACCACCAGGCCGGGCGAGGCGGACATCATCATCGCCAAGCACCGTAACGGGCCGGTCGGCAAGATCACGCTGACGTTCCGCAGCGAGTATCCGAAGTTCATGAACTATGCCGGTGCGCAGTTCGACGCCTGAGCGTCGTGGGATGATCGCGGACGATGCCTGAACGCAAGCGGCCACCCTGCATCTACGGCATCTGCGACGGGTCCGGCTTCATCTACGACGAGGACACGAACACGGCGCGCGATTGCCGCTGCCGGCCGACGATCATCGCCCGGAACCGTGCGCAGCAGTTGCAGGCCGTGATCCCGCGGCGCTACCGGGACCTCGGCTTCGACCGCTACCCGGTGACGGAGGTCGACCCGCCCGCGACGGTCGCGGCGACGCGGCGCTTCGTGAAGAAGATCGAGGCGAACCTCGACAGCGGCCGCGGCCTCTGGTTCATGGGCCCGGTCGGCACCGGTAAGACGGCGCTCGCGATGCTCGTCACCAGCGCGGCGCTGGCCGCCGGGCGCACGGCCGCGCGCTACACCCTGCCGGGCCTCTTGACCACGATCCGCAACACCTTCGACTCCGGCTCGCACACGGCGCTACTGGAGCGGCTCGTGGAGGTCGACCTCTTGCACATCGACGACATCGGCGCCGAGCAGTCGACCCCCTGGGTGCTCGAGGAGCTCTACACGATCATCAACGCCCGCTACGAGGAGCAGCGGTCAATGGTGATCACGACGAACATCCTCGACCGCGAGCTGCTCTGCGAGCAGATCACCGAGCGGACCGTCTCGCGCCTGACGGAGATGTGCGAGGAGCTGCCGGTGATGGGCGAAGATCACCGGCTCGAGCTGCACCCGGACTCCGACGCCCTGCCGGGCTGACGCCGCTCGCCTCGTCGGACGCGGTCGAGCGCGGTGGCGCACCGGCGTCGTTCAAGCGGCAGGGTGGCGGGTCAGGTGGGCTGTGGGCAAGAGCAGCATCGGCTCTTGCGTTGGTGCCGGGACGAAGCCGAAACGTCGCCAGAACGCTGTGGCTTGCTCGCCCGCAGGGTGCACGAGGATAGCCATGAACCCAACCTCCTGAGACAATCGGGCACAGCGTTCAAGGACATCTTGGAGCAGCGAGCGACCCAATCCTTGCTGCTGGAATCTGCGATCCACCGCGAAGCGGCCGATCAGGAGGATGGGGATCGGCTGCGGCGTGTTGCGTCGAAGGGCAGCGGGCAACACGTCGCGCAGCACCGAACCGGTCGATAGTGAGTAGTAGGCGACGACGACATCGGCCTCAGTGCAAACAACGAAAACACGCGAGGCGCCGGACCCGGAGTTCGCGTGGGCGCGTCTTCTCAGCCACTGATCGAGCGACCCGACACCGCAGCTGAAGTCACCCAGATGGTGCCGATCAGCCAGCGGTTCGGGGACAAAGAAAGTCAACGCGACGTGAAGACCGAGCGTTTCGAGAACAGCTCAGCCACACCCATGTTCGGCTCCAGCGGCTCGTCGATCAGATGCTGAAACTCGTCCCACTTCTCGTCTGTCACGTAGAAAACTCGCTGGTCAGCGAGGACCTCGTCGGCCCTCTCTACGGCGACCTGCACAGCGAAGTCGGTCAACGAGCGACCAAGCATCGCAGCCGCCGCTTCGATCGTCTGCTTCTGGCGTGAGGTGACGCGCAGCGCGATCCGCTCGCTTCTCTTCGTGTCGACCGCCATAGAGACAATGTACGCCTGTTGTGTGCCGAGATCAAGTTCTACCGAGATCCTTCGCATGCTTGGCGGCTATGGGCAGGCGGTCAAGGCGTCGGGGCGACGCGCTTACGGACGTCACCCCCGACTTCCATGGCAACTCGCGTCTAGACCCAATACCGTTTCCTTAGTGTCCGGTTGGGGGGTTATGGTTGCTGGGTGCCTCGGTCTGGTTGGGTTAAGCCGGAGACTGGTCAGCGGCTTTCGGATCACATCTCGATTGGTGTTCTGACGCGGGTGTTCCCGCCTGGGTTGGTGGACGGGGTTCTCGCGGAGGCGGGGCGGGTGGAGCAGCGTCATCGGCTGCTGCCGGCGCGTGTTGTCGTCTACTACGTGTTGGCGATGGCGTTGTTTTCGGATGCGTCCTATGAGGAGGTGATGCGCGCGTTGGTGGAGGGGCTCGCGTGGCAGTCGGGATGGAGGCGGAGCTGGGAGATCCCGGCGAAGGGGTCGATCTTCAAGGCGCGCTCACGGTTGGGCTC
>Ga0255363_100055_pt1 | contig 43926 bp, 37 predicted proteins | sample GFST100metaG_FD_186007 | JGI IMG/M metagenome (GOLD analysis project Ga0255363, IMG submission 186007) | Peat soil microbial communities from Stordalen Mire, Sweden - G.F.S.T100 | ecosystem: Environmental > Terrestrial > Soil > Wetlands > Peat | place: Sweden: Norrbotten County, Stordalen Mire... | reverse complement strand
CCGAGTCGATCTTACGATTCGGCGATTTGACTGGAGAGCGGAGGATCGTCAAGGCAGCGAGGTTGTACTCGAACCGCTGAACGGCCCACATCACCCAGCCATACGTGGCAAGAAATGCCAATGTCTGGTCCGATCGGCTCAGTAGTCCGGCGTCTCGGGAGCGGTTCATTCGGCCAAAGCTATCGGCTCAACATGTCAGACTCGATCGCTCAGGTGATTATTCCTGATTGCAGCCGGCGGCGCCTACTCAGAAATCGCCTATTTGCTGGTCTTTTATGAAGCCCGCCGAGGTGTTTGGGTTCAGGACATATGTCTCAGGTGATAGGTCTCTCATGAGTCGGGACATAGGTCTCAGTTAGCTCGGGGTTGGGGTTGCCGTCGGTTGCCGTGGAGGCGCAGCCCGGAGGGCTGAGCCGGAACGGCAACCGACGGGCGCAGCGGTCGGTGGGGTTGCCTGGCAGGCATGTCCCGAGCCCGTGTTGCCGTTCTCAAAGTCGTTTCCGGTCAGCTGTCCGTCACCGCTGCGGCGGTGCAGTGCGGGTTCTCCCGCCGGCATCTGCAGCGTCTGCTGGCCCGTTACCGCCACGGCGGTCTGGAGGATGTTGAGCCGCGTTCCCGGCGGCCGCACGGATCGCCTGGGGAAACGTCTTTAGAGGTTCGTCGGCGGGTGATCGAGTTGCGTGGGCAGCTGACCGCCGACGGGCTGGACGCGGGTCCTGAAACGATCCGTTGGCACCTTGCGCAGGCAGGGCTGACGGTGCCGTCGACCTCAACGATCCGCCGGATCCTGCTGCAAGCGGGTCTGATTACCCCGCAGCCACGCAAACGCCCGAGAAGCTCCTACATCCGTTTTCAGGCGACGCAACCGAACGAGTGCTGGCAGTCGGACTTCATCCACTGGCGGCTCGCCGACGGCAGCGACGTGGAGGTCCTGGGCTGGCTCGACGATCACTCCCGCTATTTGCTGTCCTGCACCGCCCATCGGTCGGTGAGAGGCGATGATGTCGTCGCCGTGTTCCTGCAGACCGTGGACACCTACGGCCCGCCTCAGAGCACTCTGACCGATAACGGCAGCGTCTATACCTCAAGGTTCACCGGCGGCCGCAACGCATTCGAATACCTGCTGCCGCTGCTCGGCGTTGTGCAGAAGAACGGCTCCCCCGGACACCCCCAAACCCAGGGGAAGATCGAGCGGTTCCACCAGACGCTCAGGCGCTGGCTCCGCGCCCGGCCACCAGCAACCAGCCTGAGCGACCTTGAGCGGCAGCTCGACACGTTCCGCGGCTACTACAACGAGCAACGACCGCACCGCGCGCTGGGTCGCCGCACCCCCGGCCACGCCTACCGCGCCACCCCGAAAGCGCTGCCCTCAGGCCCACGACCCCAAGGCCACTGGCGCCTGCGCTACGACCGCCTCGACGCCACCGGCAAGATGACCCTCCGCCGCGCCGGCCGCCTACACCACCTCGGCGTCGGCCGAGCCCACGCCCACCAACCCGTCCTCGCCATCGCCGACGACCACCAAGTCACCGTCACCGACCTCACCACCGGCGAAATTCTCTCGGTCCACTTGATCCAGCCGGACAAGAGCTACTGGCGCAACCAAAACAAAGAACCAGGCCACCGGCCTAGCCCCTCAAAGTGAGACACATGTCCCGACTCACCTGCGACCTATGTCCCGACTCATCACAATGAAGCCCGCCGAGGGACTCGAACCCTCAACCCCTTCATTACAAGTGAAGTGCGCTGCCAATTGCGCCAGGCGGGCATCGATCGCAAGTTTGACAGGCGCCGAGGTAGCGCGACGCGTCATTGCCGGTGCCGGCCAGCCAATGGGGGCCGGCACCGGCGGACATCCGGGACCGTCAGGCCGTGATCGACGTGACGGAGGACTGTAGTGGTGGCTCGGTCGCGATCGTCGCGGCTTGCAGGCCCCGCTTGCGCGGGCGCCAGACGCGGAGATACTGAGCGCCGAGGTAGGAGCCGATGACAATCGCGATCGCGAAGACCTGTGCGACGATCGTCTCGACGTTCGGGAAGATCGAGAACCACTGGCCGAGCCAGCCGGGCAGCGAGACGCCGACACCCGTGGTGCCGATCCAGCCGGCAAGCTGCATCTCGTTGATCTCCTCGCCGACCATGACCAGCAGCACCACCAGCAGCATCACGCCGGTGATGATCAGCATCCGCTTATAGGGCAGCTTCGAATGGAGCTTGAAGGTCATCACGCCGACGGCGCCGGTGAACAGCAGCCCCAGCACGACACCTTCGAGCACGACGCTCGTGCCGAAGGTCAGTCGCAGGTTCTGCAGGAACAGCACTACCTCGAAGCCCTCGCGGTAGATCGAGGTGAAGCCGAGGACCGCCAGGCCAAACAGCACCCGGCGCGCGTGCGCGTCGGAATCGTCGCTCATCAGGCTCTTCCGGCGGCGGTTATGCAGCTTGATCCAGCCGGTCCAGTAGACACGGTGGAAGAACCAATTCATCACCAGCAGCAACACGATGATGGCGGGGATCCCGGTCGCAGCCTGCAGCGTGTAGCCATTGGTTGAGCCGAACAGCGACAGCAGCCAGGTGAACAGGAACCAGGTGCCGATCGCAGCGGCGAAGCCAACCGTGCCGCCGATCGTCACCGGGCGCCGGTAGCCCTCGTTGGCGCCACGTAGGCTCGCCGTGATCGCCGACAGCACCAGGATCGTCTCGAGCCCCTCGCGGAAGACGAGGATGCCGCTGTTCAGCACCGCCGTCGAGCGGCTCATCTGGACCCCAGGCACGCTCGGATCGGTGGTGCCGCCAGCGGCGCTCCAACCGTAGATCACGGCCACACAGGCAACTGCGAGCACGGCCACGATCCAGACGTAGAACCATCGTTGCGATCGCTTCTGCGTCGAGTCGAGGCGGGCCGATCCAGAGGTTGTCGCGTGCTCCATCACCTACTCCGATCGTGTGGTCGTCAATTCCTAGCGGGCCAGTCGGATTGCCATATCCGAGCAGCGTACCATGAATTGACCGGCGCGTCGCATCGAGCCGTCGCGGCGGCTGGAGCGCGCTGCAACAACCCGCTAAGGCCGCTGGAACAAGGCCCAGCGTCCGCACACGGCACTAGATTGGATTGCGGCGCGATGGATACGGCACCAACCTTCGATCTGCAGAGCCACTCGACTCACTCGGACGGCGAGCTGGCACCGGCCGACGTTGTGGCCGCCGCCGCTGCGGCGGCCGTGCGCGTCATGGCACTCACCGACCACGACAGCGTCGCCGGCGTTGCCGAGGCACAGGCTGCCGCCGCCGTCTACCCCAGCCTGCGGCTCGTACCCGCGGTCGAGCTCTCGATCAAAGATCCCGCCGCCAACGACCTTCATCTCTGCGGCTACATGGTCGACATCGAGAACGCCGCGCTGCTGGCCCACCTGCGGGCGGCGCAGGGCGAGCGCCAGCAACGCGCGCTGCGGATGGCGCAGGCGCTCATCGACCTCGGCTTCGAGCTCGACCGGTCCGAGCTCAACAGCCGGATCGCCGCCGGTAAGAGCATCGGCCGCCCGCACTTGGCGATGGCAGTGCTGAACGAGCCCGCCAACGCGCAGCGGCTGGCCGCCGCCGGCCTGGACAACGTCTCCGCCTTCATCGAGGCGTACCTGATCGAGGGACGCCTCGCCTTCCGCCCACGGGAGGCACCGTCGATCGCCGAGGCGATCGAACTGGTCCACGGCGCCGGCGGGCTCGCGATCTGGGCGCACCCGTTCTGGGACCTCAGCAGCGACGGCGAGGTCGCCGACGCGCTCGCGAGGTTTGCCGCACTCGGCCTCGACGGCGTCGAGGCCTTCTATATCACCCACAACGAGCGGCAGACGCGCTTCGCAGTGCGCCTCTGCCACCAGCTTGGACTGCTGACCACCGGGTCGGCCGACTTCCATGGGCCGCACCACCCGCAGTTCAACCACTTCCGGGCGTTCTCCACGTTCGGGCTCAAGCCCGCCCTCGGTCCGCTCGCGCCCGCCTGAACGGGACGTTCAGCAGCCGATCGGCGCGCACGCCATCCAGCCTCGGCCTACCGCTGTCAGTTCGTCGGCGCTCAGGCCGGGACCGCCCTCGTCGCCATGTGCTGGCCGAGCTTGCGCTTGACGCGCTGCAGCGCGTTGTCGACGGTCTTCGACTCGCAGCCAAGGCGCCCGCCGATCTCCTCGTAGGAGCGCCCGTCAAGGTAGAGCGAGAGGACGCCCGACTCGAGGTCGGAGAGCGAGGTCGTGATGCAGTGCACCAGCGAGCGCAGCTCCTCGGAGCTGATCACCTGGTTCACCGGATCGTTGACCGGGGAGCCGGCGATCATCTCGTCGAGCGTCGCATCCGCCTCGTCGCCGCCGCCAGGGCTGGACGAGAACGAGATGTACTGGTTCAGCGGGATGTGCTTGTTACGCGTCGCCGTCTTCACGGCCGTGATGATCTGGCGCGTGATGCAGAGCTCGGCGAAGTTCCTGAAGCTCGACTCGCGATCGAAGCGGTAGTCGCGGATCGCCTTGAACAGGCCGATCAGGCCCTCCTGCACGAGATCGTCGGAGTCGCCGCCGGCAAGGAAGTAGGAGGACGCCTTCATCCGCACGAACCCGCGATAACGCCTTACCAGTCGATCGTAGGCGTCGGAGCTGCCCTGCTTGGCTAGCGCCAAGAGATAAGCATCCTCAACTTCAACTCTAACTTTAGGCTTGTTTGAGACTAGTGCCACGGGATTCCTCTCGCCGTCCGGCCAGCAACGTTCGAACGGACGTATGCAGCCGTTTCGGGTCTGCGTGGCGCATCACTCCCATGGCGCCGCACCTATTCAATTGTCTGCCCGGCCAGGCCCTCCCAAGCGCAGCCGGAACCTATTCCTGCCTACAACCGTCAACAATAGCTGAAGCTTGCTGGACGGTTACCTTAGGGGCGCAGCGTGCCATAACAAAGCACCGCTGTCAAGGTTTTGGGCACAAATGGGCACACTTTTTCAACACATAACCCAGCACCGGCGCGCGTCGGCGCCTGACGAGAGCGCCGGCCGGCAGCCAGTGGAGATCCGTCAGCGCTCGGCGCTCGCGGCGGCCGCCACAGATCCGTCAGCGCGCTCGGCTGCGGCAGCCGGCGCAGATCTGTCAGTGCTCGCGGCCGACGACGGCCGCGTAGAGCAGAACCGCAGCGGCGTTCGCGACGCTCAGCGACTCGATCCGGCCACGGAGCGGCAACGAGATCAGAGCGTCGCAGGTGGCCGCGACCCGGGGACGCAGCCCGCTTCCCTCTGAGCCCAGGACCAGCACGACCGGCCCGGAGAAGTCGACTTCGCGGTAGTCCATCGTGCCGTCGGCGGCGGCGCCGTAGCACCAGGCGCTATGCGACTTCGCGGCACCGAGGAAGTCAGCGAGGTTCCGGACCTGCGCGATTGGCAGGTGCTCGACCGCGCCGGCCGACGCCTTGCAGACAGCCGCGGTCACGGTGGCGGACCGCCGCTCGGGGATGATCACGCCGCTGGCACCGGCACATTCGGCCGTGCGGCAGATCGAGCCCAGGTTCTGCGGGTCCTGCACCTGATCAAGTGCCACCAGCAGTGCGTCCGGCCGCGCCAGCAGTCCGTCGGCGTCGGCGTAGACGAAGTCGGAGACGTCGGCGCAGACGCCCTGGTGGCTGTCCGAGCCGGCCTGCTGCTCGATCTCGGCGGTCGTGTGGATCTTCGTCGGCACCGCCGCGTGCTGCAGCCAGCTCTCCCGCAGGGCGTGGCTCGTCGCCCAGATCTCCCTGACCTGGCGCGAACCGCGCAGCGCCTCATGGACGGCGTTGCGCCCGTAGACGATCATGCCCGCACCCTGTAGCCGTCGCAGCTGAGCTCGAATCCGCTCATGGTCACCCCAGCGGCACGAGCTCGGGACCGGCGGCGCCGTCGCGCACCTCGAACCCCAGTTGCCGGAGCTGCTCGCGCAGCGCGTCGGCGCGCTCGAAGTCGTGCTCCCCGCGGGCCGCTTCACGCGCGCGCAGCAGATCCTGCGCCGCGGCCGGGATCTCGACGGGCTGGACGTCGAGCAGGTTCTCGAGCGCGAACACCCCGAGCATCTCGCGCAGATCGTGGTCGCCGACCGCCCCGCGCTCGCGGTTCGCGCGCCGGACCCAGTCGAAGGCTGTCGCCAGTGCCGTCGGCGTGTTGAAGTCGTCCGCGAGAGCAGTGAAGAACCGACTGCGCAGCGCGGCGGACCACTCGGGCGACGGGCCCGGATTCAGCCGCCGGGCAACCTCGCGGAAGCGCTTGACACTCTCCGCGGCGACGGCGAGTCGCTCGTCGTCGAACTCGATCGGCTGGCGGTAGTGGCCGGCGCAGAAGTAGGCGATCAGCGCGTCGCGGCCGTAGCGGTCAAGCGCCGCGTGCAACAGGAAGGTGTTTCCGATCGACTTCGACATCTTTTCGCGCGCGAGGCGCACCATGCCGTTGTGCACCCAGAGCCGCGCCAGCGACTGCCCGCGCGCGGCGCCGGTCTGCGCCGCCTCGTTCTCGTGGTGCGGGAAGACGAGATCCGAGCCGCCGCCGTGGATCTCGAAGCCGAGCCCGAGGATCGCCTCCGACATCGCCGAGCACTCGATGTGCCAGCCGGGCCGCCCCTTACCCCACGGCGCCTGCCAGGCAGTGTCCTCGTCGGGCTTCTGCGCCTTCCACAGCGCGAAGTCGACGGGATCGCGCTTACGGTCGCGGCCGTCGCCGCCCTCGCCCTGGTCGAGATCGTCGAGCCGACGATGGGAAAGCTCGCCGTAGCGGTCGTAGGTGCGGACCGCGAAGTAGACGTCGCCGTCGACCGCGTAGGCGTGACCGGAGTCGATCAGCGCCTGGATCAGGTCGATGATCGAGCCGATCGTCTCGCTTGCCAGCGGCTCGTTGTCCGGACGCCCGAGTCCGAGTCGGCTGGTGTCGTCGAAGTAGTGGGCGGTCATCTCGGCGGCGAGCTGCTCGCTGCCGACGCCGGCGGCGCTGGCGGCGAAGTAGATCTTGTCGTTGACGTCGGTCACGTTCATCGCCAGCGTGACCGCGTAGCCCTCGTGGATGAGGAAGCGCTTCAGCAGCGAGAAGACGACGAAAGGTCGGGCGTTGCCGATGTGGACGCGACCGTACACGGTGGGGCCGCAGACGTAGATGCCGACGCGCCCGGGCTCGCGGGTCTCGAGCTTCCGAACCTTACCGGTGAGCGTGTCGTGGAGCTTGATCGTTCGCACTATTCGAACCCTAACGAACTGGCGATCCAACTAGTTCCCACAGCCCGGTAACGTCGCGGGCCGTCTACTCCGGACGGCCGAGCGTCGCGATCGCGAGGGCCGCAGCGCCCTCACCATGGCCGATGAAGCCCATCCCCTCGCCGCGGGTCGCCTTGACGTTGAGCCGCTCTGCCGGCACGTTCAGCGCCGCCGACAGCCGCTCGAGAATCTGCTTGCGGTAGGGGCCGAGCTTCGGCGCCTCGATGATGACGGTGGCGTCGACGTGCTCGATCGTCGCCGGCAGCTCGTCCAGCAGGGCGACCGTGTCCCGCAGCAGCACCAGCGAATCGACATCGCGGTAGCGCTCGTCCGTGTCGGGGAAGTGCTGGCCGATGTCGCCGAGCGCCGCGGCACCGAGCAGCGCGTCGATGATCGCGTGCGTCAGCACGTCGGCGTCGGAGTGACCGAGCAGGCCCTGCGTGTGCTCGATCTCGACGCCGCCGATCACAAGCCGGCGGCCGGTCACGAGCCGGTGGCAGTCGTAGCCGATGCCCGTTGCGATCCTCACCGTACTGTCCCGGTCCGGACAGCGCCGGCGGCCGGCCGACGGCGCGCCAGCAGCAGCTCGGCAAGCTGCAGGTCGAGTGGCGTCGTGATCTTCAAGTTCTCCGCTGGGGCCGGCACGATCAGCACCGTACCGCCCTGGCGCTCGACAAGCGAGGCGTCGTCCGTGGCCGCCGCAAGGATCTCGGGCGGCGCCGACAGCGCCCGCTGCAGTGCCGCGCGACGGAAGACCTGTGGGGTCTGGACGGCCCACAGGCGCGAGCGCTCCAGCGTCCGCTCGACCGCGGGCGCAGCGGCGCCCGCGTCCTTCGCCGCAACCTCCTTCACCGTGTCGGTGACCGGCGTCGCGGCAACTACGGCATCCGCCGTCGAATGCTCGAGCGCGCTGATCGCTGCGGCGAACAGCGCCGGCTCGGTCAGCGCGCGGGCGGCGTCGTGGACGAGCACGATCTCATCGTCGGGAGCGGCGGCAAGCGCCAGCCGCACGGACTCCGAGCGACTCTGACCGCCCGCGACGGCGATCACGCCAGCCGGTGCGGCATCCACATGATCCGCCGGCATCGCGACAACCACGGCGTCGATCGCCTCCACCTGGCGGATGGCGGCTAGGCACCAGCCAAGCATCGACCGGCCCGCAACCTCGATCAGAGCCTTAGGCTCAGCTGCCCCGAGTCGCTCACCACGGCCGGCCGCGACGATCAAAGCGACCGCCATCAGCCCCTCACACTCATCGACGTCCCCGCCAAAGCGCTGCCCGCCAAGCGTTCAGGCCTGCAGGTAGCGATCGACCAGGTTGATCTCCTGCTGGCGGCGCAGACCCTCGCGGATGTCCTTGGCGCGAATCTCGCCAACGCCCTCCACCGTCTCGAGCTCGCCATCGCTGGCTGCCAGCAGTTCCTCGAAGCCGCCGAACTCGTCGATGATGCGACTGACCACGAGCTTCGGCAGCCGCGGGATGTGACCCAGGATCCGCTGCCCGCGCGGCGAGACGGGATAGTCGAGCGTGTTGATCTTCCGGTCGTAGCCGAGCAACTCGGCAAGGCGGCCGAAATCGAGCAGGCTCTGGTGCGGCAGCCGCACCAGCTGGTCGAACGCCTCCGTGAACTCGTCGTCGGAGTCGGAGATCAGGTAGTCGTGGATCAGCGCCGCCTTGTCGGTGGCGACGCCGACCATCGTCTCGTCGAGTTGCATCTCGATCAGCCGGCCCTCGGAGCCGAGCTCGACGATGTAGCGCTCGATCTCGACGGCCATCCGCGTCACCAGCTCGGCACGCTGCAGCACGGTGAGCACGTCGTGCAGCGTCGCACCGCCCTCGAACTCGAGCGCGGTCAGTCGGGTCGAGACCTGATCGAGACGGCTGCGGTACTTATCGAGCGTCGCCAGACCCTGGTTCGCCTTGGCTAGCACCACCGGGATGTCCGAGAGGATGTACTTGACACCGTCGACGTAGAGCGAGATGACGTGCCGGTGCTCGGAGACCGCGACGACCAGAGCATCGGTCTGCTTGGAGACGCGCTCGGCGGTGCGGTGGCGGGTTCCCGTCTCGAGCGTGTGGATCGTGGGATCCGGCGTCAGCTGGACGTTCGCGTAGGCGAGCTTCGTGGCGTTCGAGGAGAGGATGATCGCGCCGTCCATCTTCGCCAGCTCGTAGAGCAGCGCCGGGCTGTAGTCGAGATCGAGCTTGATGCCGCCCGAGAACAGGAACGAGAGGTCGTCGGCATCGCCAATCACGACCAGACCGCCGGTCTGGGCGTGCAGGATGTTGTCGATCCCCTCGCGCAGCGCCGTACCGGGCGCGACCATCTCGAGCGACCGCACCATGCGCGAATCGTGACGCGGTTCCAGTCCATCCCGAGACTCTTCGCCGGATTTCGCCATCATCAGATCCCTTAGTCTACGTTGCGCAGATAGCCGTGACGGGTCGATCTACCGGTTTTCCGCGTCCGTCCTAACGTGTTTCTAACCCGGTAGGGCCGGTTCTAAGCGGTGCAGGGAGCCTCCGCCCGGAGTCGCAGGGGGCTGCTCTCGCGCCAGCCAACTCCGTTTGCGGACATTACCGGCCAGGCGTGACAGTGGTAAGGCCGTTGCGCCGACATGCCTGGGTGAGGTGCTCGTCATAGACGACCACTTCGTCGACGTCAAGCATGATCGCGGTAGCAAGATGGATCGCCTCGAGCGTGCGTAGCCGAGGCTGGGAAGTACGCCGAGCGAGACTGACGATGTCTGCGGTGATCGGTCGTTCAGCCACACCGGACAGTGCGCTTTCGACAGCGTCTTGAATCTCATCATCAGCGTACGAGCCGCCGTACAGCCGGGTCTGCAACGCCCGACTGACCTCAACCCAAGCCAGCGACGACGAGATGATCACTGCACCATCCGCGACATAGCGATCAAACGCTGCTTCCACAGCGTCAGACTCCGTCTCTTGCACCGACCTTTTGATCAGGGCGCTGCTGTCGCAGTACACCCGCATTCAGAGCCGGTCGCTGCGGTCAAGGAGATCGCCGCTGGTAAACCCAGACGGAAGCGTGAGGCGTTTCGCCGCTCTGCGGTACGGCGACCGCGGTGGTCGGACCGTTCCCGTGGAAACCAGGAGGCTGAGCTCATCACTGGCGCCTTTACCCGCGATCAGGCCGAGGTGTTGGCCGACAGCCTCACGGATCACCTCTTGCTGCGAATGACCGGTCCGCTTCGCCTCCCGTCTCACGGCTTGCTCGGCATCAGGACTCAGTCGTAGGTTCATCGCCATACCCTGATGGTACCACTGTGGTGCCACACCAGTACCATGAACATCGGCTCTTACGGCCCGGCCGAACCCGGCCGTAAGACCCTAAGCGGCGTATGGCCGCCGACGCGGCAGCGCGGCACCGACCGCCTGCCGCAGCGTTGGGAAGCGCTCGGGGTCGATCACGGGCGTAAGCCCGAAGCGCTTCGCCTCAGCGAGCCGCCGCTCGGCGTGGCCGACCGGGCGCAGCTCGCCGGTGAGGCCGAGCTCGCCGAAGCACGCCAGCGGCACCGCCACGGGTGCGCCGTCGCCGTCGTCGATCGCGAGCGGATGCTGGTCGCCGCTACCGTCGACGCGGGCCGTGCTGAGCGGGATCCCCTTCGCCGCGCTTGCCACTGCCAGTGCCACCGCGAGGTCCGCGCCGGGCTCGTCGACGCGGACACCGCCGACGACGTTCACGAACACGTCGGCGTTGCCGAGGCCGATGCCGACATGGCGTGCCAGAACCGCCAGCACCAGCGCCAGCCGGTTGCGATCGATGCCCGCGACCACCCGTCGCGGCGGCTCCAACTCCGAGGGGTTCACCAGCGCCTGCACCTCGACCAGCAGCGGCCGCGAGCCCTCCATCGCGCAGAGCACGACGCTGCCGGGCGCGCGAGTGGCGCTAGCCACGAAACGGGCCGAGGCATCGAGCACCTCGACCAGTCCGTCGTCGCGCATCTCGAAGACCCCCGCCTCGCTGGTCGAGCCGAAGCGGTTCTTCACCGCCCGGACGGTGCGGTAGGTGCGCTCGCGCTCGCCCTCGAACTGGAGCACGCAGTCGACCAGGTGCTCGAGCACGCGCGGCCCGGCCAGCGACCCGTCCTTCGTGACATGGCCGACGAGCAACACGGCGATCGAGTGCGCCTTCGCCACGCGCATGATCTCGGCGGCAACCTCCCGTACCTGGGCCACCGACCCGGCGACGCTGGTCAGCTCGGAGCTGCGCATCGTCTGCACCGAGTCGATCACGCACACCTCGGGGCGCTCGTGCTCGAGCGTCGCCACGATCGTGGCAAGGTCGGTCTCCGCCACCACCGGGATCGCCAGCGGGTCGCCGGCCGCGAGCCGCTGCGCCCGAAGCCGGATCTGCGCCGCCGACTCCTCGCCGGAGATGTAGATCGTGCTGTGCCTCGCCGCCACCAGGTGTGCGAGCGCCATCGTCGTCAGCGTCGACTTCCCCACGCCCGGAGAGCCGCCGATCAGCACCAACGAGCCCGGCACGAGACCGCCGCCGAGGACGTTGTCGAGTTCGCCGATGCCGGTCGAGAGCCGCCGGTGCTCGACCGCGACCACCTGCGACAGCGGCACCGGGGCGACCGCTGTGCCGCCGGCCCGCTGGCCGGCGGCCCGTCCACGGGCCGGGGCGCTCGCACGGATCTCCTCGGAGAGCGTGTTCCATTCCCCGCAGGAAGCGCACTGACCCGCCCAGCGCGGTGCCTCCGCGCCACAGGCCGAGCAGATGTAGATGGTCCGTGAACGTGGCATCCTCGGCGGAGGTTACGCGATGGCGCCGACGTCCAAAGCGGCCTGAGCCGGCGTCGCGCTCAGCGCCGTCAGCTTCACGATCGCACTGACGCTTCTGCGTCGACTCACAACCCGCCCCTCACCGGACGCGCCGCCGCGGCGGTCGCGCTGCTCGTGCCGCCGCTGTCGTTCGCCTGCTTCTGCGCCTACCCGTACGCATCGCGGCTACGCCTGCCTGGCCCCGGTCCGAACTCAAGTCATCGACCACGAGCACACCCTGTCCGTGTCAGGACCAGTCGCGACGATTCTGCACGGCATCCGCGAGGGCATCAGGTGCTTCACCGGCATCTTCCACGGCGCGCCGGCTGCTGCCGCCGTTCAGCGTCTACTCCCTGCTGGGGCCGCTGCAATCCGCGGGGAACCCACTGTCACGGATCCCGATGAACTCGCTCGACCGCTACCTGCTCGCGATCTTCCCGCTCTCGATGGTCGCTGCCGACTGGCTGACGCGGCACCGGCTGTTGCCGCCGGCGGTGGGGCTCAGCACCATGCTGGCGTGCCTGTACTCGGTCGAGTTCGTACGCCGGCGTTCGTGTCGTGAGCGAACGATGAGGGGGCGTGACTCGCGCGCGTGGCCGGGTCGCCATACGCTGTTCGAGCCCACTCGTGGCGCGCGGTAGCGCGCGAAGTCGGCACTGACCGAAACAAGTCAGTATCTCTCGCCCATTTCTACGCTAGACATAAGTCTCTGAACAGCCCCATTCTGGTAATCAACGTCAGCGCCTCATCTATTACGAGCATCTGCCGCCAGCAACATTTGCGCACGGATGATCGCCACCATGATGCTCGCCGATTGCGTAAAATCTAAACGTGTCTCCAACTGTCACCCTCGCAGACGTGGCGCGTGCCGCTGGAGTTTCCCCACAGACCGTGTCGCGCGTGCTCCACGGAAGTTCGGCCGTCCGCGAACAAACTCGCGCACGCGTCCTCGCCGCAGTTCGTGCCCTCGAATACCAGCCGAATCTGGCGGCGCGATCGCTGGCCGCAGGTGGATCTGATTCGGTTGGAGTTGTGATCGCGGTAAGGCTTTATCACGGCGTGGCCGCCACTTTCGACGAGGTCGCCCGCTCGATTGGAGAGAGCGGAGGCGATCTCATCGTGGCCAGTGCAGATCCTTCGGATCCTAGGTCCGTAGCGATAGCGCTGCAGCATCTTCAAGGTCACAGTGTTCCAGTCATCATTTTGATTTCGCAGGAGTCCAACGTCCCGATGGAGCTGGCACGCGTCGGCACCACAACTCCGGTTGTCGCGTTGCTGTCAGGTAATCACGAAATCCCAGGGATCACCACAGTCCAGATCGATCAAGGTCTCGGTTCCCGCCTAGCGACCGAGCATTTGCTTAAACTGGGTCGCACCGACCTTCTACACGTAGCCGGGGATATTAGCTGGCAAGACGCAGTCGAACGGCTCGCCGGCTACCGATCGACTTGTCGCAGTCACGGTATCGGTGACCGTTGGATCACCACAAATGCGTGGGATCCAGCCGGCGGTTACCGTATCGGCATGCGCCTTGTAGCTAATGGGTTGCCTGAGGGTATCGTTGCTGGTAACGACGACATTGCATTTGGCCTAATGCGAGCCTTCAACGAGGCAGGCGTCCATGTACCTGATGACGTCGCTGTCGTTGGCTTCGACGATATTCCCGAAGCGGCATGGTCTACGCCGTCGCTGACGTCGATAGTGCAGGATTTCGCAGCACTCGGAAGGACTGCCGTTGACGTAGCCCGCTCCGCAACCGCGACCGGAAAGCTTCCAGACCCAGTTCTTATCGCACCGACTCTCATCGTCCGCGAATCGACCGGAGTCTGGCCTCTCCCTACGCATAGCTCACAGACCGCTCTGTGACCTGCGTGATCACGCCCTTATGGACAATCACATTTCCATAGACTGCCGTTTCACCCGTAACAACCACAGCAAATGCCTCACGCGCACGCTCATAGAATTCTGACCGCTCGATGTACTCAATGCCGATGTCCGCCTCGTGCTGCTGGATGAGTGAGCTGTAGGCATCCCAGATCGACGGACGCGGATCATCGTTAGCGGTCTGCATCAAGCCAATCGGACACTTCACGTAGCGGTCCAGTGGCATTACGCTCAGGATTGAATCCAACAAGTCAGCGATCATCAACCCATCGGCTCGTATAACACGGCGCCCTACGGTGTGACCGGGAAAGTTCGCGTCCCCCAGCACGATCGTGTCACCGTGGCCCATCTCCATCAGCGCCGCGACAAGTTGTGGGCTTAGGTTCGTTGGGATATTCCGCAACATCTAGATCTCCATCCTGGTAGTCGATGGCCTAACCCACCGGCGTTTGCCGGCGAGCGCGAGCTTTCATCAGAGGCCGTATTGGGCGCGCATTCCGGCCAGCTTTCTGACCTCGTCAGCTGGAAGCTCGGACAGCCCATCGCAGCGTTCGAGCAGATATGTGATCTGCGCCGTGTACTCCAACCGCTCCATGTTCAGGTACGCGCTCCAGACATCAGGCCCCCAAGCGAAGGCGCCGTGGTGCGCTAGCAGGCAGGTCGTGTGGCTTCTCGCGAACTTCGCGGTGACCTCGCCGAGCCCAGCCGTCGACGGTGTCGCGTAGGGAGCCAGCGGGACCTCCGGCATCGCGATTGTCGTCTCGGGCATCAGTTGCTCCGTAAGCGGTCGCTCACGGATCGCCATGACCGTCGCGTACATCGGATGGGCATGGATGCAGCCACCGATCTGGTCGTTAGCCCGATACTGGGCGAGGTGCATCTTGATCTCAGTCGACGGCCTATAGCCGGCCTTCGGCTCCTCCAGCACGCTGCCGTCGAGATGCATGATCGCCAGCATCTCCGGACGCAGATAGCCCTTCGAGACGCCAGTCGGCGTGCACAGCACCGCGCCTGAGTCGAGTCGCGCGGAGATGTTGCCGTCATTCGCTGCAACCATTCCGCGCTGCCAGATGTCACGGCCGACCTCACAGATCAGCTCGCGCAGATCCTGCTCGCTTGCCATTTTTCCTCCCTCATGTCCGGGTTGACAGTTGTGGCGTGAGCGCTTCGGCCAAGCGCTCACGCAGATGCTGGAACGGCGCATTATCCAGCGGCTCATAGCGATGCTGGTCGATCGACGCTCGCACTATCCGCTCACGCGCTTCTGTGTCCAGCACGCCCAGCGTCTCGAACTGCGCCAAGGCGTTGCCGGTTGCGGATGCCTCGAACGGCCCGGCAACGACCGGTCGCGAACACGCTGACGCGGTCATCTGCGCCAGGATCTCGTTGCGGGCGCCGCCGCCGATCAAGTTCACCGTCGGGTGATACGTCGCGGTGACCGCATCGACTCGGTCGATCGAGCGTGCGTGTTCGACCGCGAGCGACTCGAAGATCAGGCGCACGAGCTGCCCGCGTGACCTCGGTTCAACCCCGTAGAGCTCATGGCAGCGTTGACCGATTGCTGCCGGCATATCTTGCGGCAACACAAACTGCTCGGCGTTGACGTCGACGACGACCCCGAGTGAAGTGCTGCTGACCGCTTCCTGCTTGAGCGTCTCGATGTCTGCGTCTGCGCCCTGCTGAGCCCAATGGCGCTGGCACTCCTGCAGCAGCCAGAGGCCAGTAATGTTTTTCAGCAGGCGATTGCCGCCGTCGGTCCGCGCCTCATTCGTGAACCCTGCGCTGAACGCTTCATCGCCTCGCACCGGCGCCGCGGTTTCTGCACCCACCAGTGTCCAGGACCCGCAGGAGATGAACGCTCCGCCGACTTCGCCGCGCCCGCTAAGCGCGTGCACAGCACAAGCAGTGTCGTGGCCACCAGGTCGGATCACAGGAACCCCGCAATCCGCGACTGTGCCCAGCAGCGCACGATCCGCTGTCGGTGCCTGGACCCAGGCGGTCGGCATACCGACCGCCTTCACAACCGGGTCCGACCACGCCTCTGCGCCAGCCTCGCAGAGGCCCGTCGTCGAGCAGATCGCCTGGCCGTAGGCCGCCTCACCAGTCAAGACAAAGCCTAGGTAGTCGGGCAGCATGAGCAGCCGCCTGACACGTTGGATAAGCGTCGGATCGTGATCGAGGTCCGCAAACACCTGAAGCGATGTGTTGATATCAGCCGGCTGCACCCCGGTGAGACGCCAGAGTTCAGAACGGCTGATGCGTTCGCCGTAGAACCGCTCGCGCACACGGCTCATCCTGCCGTCCCGATAGGCGCGCAGTGGCAACACCGGACGATTGTCTGCATCCAGGAGCGCGTAGTCGACGCCCCAAGTGTCGATGCCAACCGCGGCAATGGAGCCGTTGCAGCACCGCCGTGCAGCCGCGATGCCAGCACGGATCCCAGCGGTGATGGCTCGCTCATCCCAGGTGAGCGAGCCATCGCGCCGCCGCACACGATGTTCGAATCGCGCGACCTCACAGAGACTGAGTCGCTCACCGGAGAGCTCCGCTAACACCGCCCGTCCTGATGACGAACCGATGTCGAGAGCGACGACCGCTGTCGGGGACATCCCTCTGTCTCCCAGCGATTAGCGATACAACGGGCCGAACGCAGCGCAGGCACGGAAGTCCGCAGACTCCAGATCGGTCGTGCCGAACGCAGCCCATGCCCGTGGCCTGAAGATCCGCTTCGAGGGGACATTGTGCATGTAGACCGGGATGCGCAGCATCGCCGCAAGCGTGATCAGATCGTCGCCGAAGTGACCGTAACCGACGGCGGCATGGTTGGCGCCCCAGTTGTCCATCCAGTCGTAGACCGACCGGAACGCGCCGGCCTCGGCCAGCCGCGGAACGAAGAACGTGGTCGGCCAGGTGGGATCGGTGCGCTCGACGATCGCGTCGCGGACCTCCGCAGGTAGCTCAATCGACCAGCCCTCGGCGACCTGCAGCACCAGCCCCTGCCCGGCCACGAGGTTCAGCCGTGCCGCCGTCAGCGGCATGCCGCCACGAGTGGTGAAGTGCGTGGAGAAGCCGCCACCGGGGAAGTACTCGTGGGAGGCGGCGTGGAACGTCGTCGCCGCAAGGTCGGCCTCGACATCGGCGTCGGTGACCTCCCACCACTTGCGAATCATTGGGACGCCATCGGCGTCCCGCTCCTCGCCGGTCGCGTCGAGCGTGGTCGCGCCGGAGTTACGCAGATCCACGAACCCCCCGGCCGCCCGGTCGGTCAAGGTGTAGCCGGTGATGCGCCGCACCGCCTCAGGACTCCAATAGGTACGCACGTCGGAGAAGAGCTGCGGGCGCTGAGTCAGTAGCTGCGAGAGCAGCATCGTCACGCCGTTGAGCGCATCGCCCTCGGTGGCGAAGACGTCCGGCTCACGCTTGCCGTTCCAATCGAAGTTGGTGTTCTGAAGCGTCTCGGTGATATCGGCGTTCGGCTTGTAGTCAGTCCACTGACGCTGGCCCTGGAAGCCCGCGGCAATCGCGTTGTGACCACCGGCCTCCTCGCCAAAGCCGAGCTCCTCGAGCGCGGGATTGCCATGCATCAGATCCCGCGCGATCAGTGTCATCTTGATGCAGTACTCGAACTGAGCGTCGTAATCAGCTTGGCTGAAGCGACCCGCCTCGGCATTGCGGTTCTCGCCGATACGGAGGTTCTCGCGCGCCCACACGATCGCTCGGTCGTACTCGTCGTGGTCATAGATGCCCTGGGCGATCCTGCGGTCGATCTCGATCATGTCGACGTACTCGCTGCGCAAACCAAAATACTTGGCGAAGTCCGCCTCCGGCACGCGGCAGCCGGCGATGCCCATGGCGACGGTGCCGATCGCGAGATAGGAGCGGCCACGCATCGCTCCAGCCGCGGCCGCTGCGCGCGCGAACCGCAAGATCTGCTCGCGTACGTCATCAGTCAGCTTCCCGTCACTGTCCTGAACGTCGTGCCCGTAGATCGCGAACGCCGGGATTCCGAGCTGCGCATATGCTCCCATCGCCGCAGCGAGAGTGACTGCGCCCGGCCGCTCGGTCGCATTGAACCCCCAGATCGCGTGCGGGATCTGTGGGTTCAGATCCATGACCTCGGTGATGTAGTTCCACGACGCCGTGACCGTCAGATCTGCGCCCACGTTCGCGTCGCGGAACTTCGTGTCGGCGGCCGCCGCCTCAGCGGCACCACCGATCGTCGTATCGGCGATCACACACGCGACCGGACTGCCGTCCGCATACGTCAGCGTGGTCGAAATGCAGTCGGCAGCCGCCCGCGCGAGCCGCATCGTCTGCTCTTCGAGCGACTCCCTCACTCCACGGCGACGACCATCAATCAATGGCCGAATCCCGATCACCGGATATTTAGACATCGTGACTTCCTCCCGTCCAAGGTCCCCAGGCTGCTCTAACAGCCCGCAACGGGCACCGTTTGAGTTCTGCCGTGTAGCTGCCGCTAGCGGCCAATTCCTATGTTAGCGCTCTCACCAGATGAATTCAGCATGAGCGCCGTCCTGCATAACGACCATGACCAATGCCGTAAATACGGCGTTGTGAGCCGCAATCCGATGACCGGATCATCGCGGCATAGATATGCGAGCGCTCATATTGTGCATGAGCGAACAGCCACTGCTGCGTGCCCAGCACGGGCGGCGATCGCCAAGAGATCGACGATCGCCGCGCGTGTGAGCCGCCACTACGTCGACCCGACTGCCAAGCGTCACAAGCGACGCTGCGGCCTTTCGGGTCAAGCGGCGCGACCGGCTAGTCGGTTGCCGCTTTCTCGCCCCCGACCATGCGCGTCATGATCAGTGCAAACAAGATCACAGCGCCGTCGATGGCGTCGACCCAGTAACTCGAGACGTTGGCCAGGTTCAGGATGTTCTGGACCATTCCCAGCAGCACAACGCCGATCGCCGCGCCGAGCATGTTGCCGCGCCCTCCCTTCAAACTTACGCCGCCGATCACCGCCGCAGCGAAGACGGTGAAGATGATGCCTTCGCCGTAGCCTTGCTGTGCGGTCACGGCGGAGACACGCCCGGACTCCATCAACCCGCCAACTGCCGCGCAGACGCTGGCTGCAACGTAGCAGCCTATCTGCACACGGTCGACGTTGATCCCGGCTGCACGAGCGGCCTCGACGTTACCGCCAACGGCGTAAACGGCGCGGCCGGATCGGGTATATCTAAGGTACAAGCCGACGCAGACGAACACCACCGCACAAACGATCAGCGAGACTGGGACGGAGCCGATCGTCGCGCCTCCTAGCCAGGTAAACGCATGTGGCAGGTTGAACAGCGACTGCCCTTTAACGATCCCGTTCTGGAGGCCTTCGAGTACGATCGTCATTGCCAGCGTGATGATGAAGCCATTGAGGTGAAACTTTACGATCAGGAACGCATTGATCAGCCCGATAAAGACGGCTAATAGCACAAACAGTCCCAATCCAGCGAACACACCGAGCTGCGCGCCACTGCCATAGGCGTCTTTCGGCAAGATCAGCCAAGCGGCAACCATCGGCACCAGTCCATACGTGGACTCCAACGATAGATCCATCCCGCCGATCAGCATGACCAGCGCCTCACCTACCACGACCAGCCCCAACGACGAAATCTGGCCTCCGACCCCGGTTAGATTAGAGACGGTCAGAAACGCCGGGCTGGCAATCGAACCGATGACAATCAACGCTATGAGCGCCGGCAGCAGCGCCACTTGACGTAGAGCACCGCGTAATAGTCCTCCCCTTTTGCGCGCGGGAGACGCCGGTGTGGCACCTGCGGCAGCCGCACCTTCGGCGTCTGCCGATATCGCAGTCTTGCTGTCAGCCATTTTCTCCCCCGTCGTCAATATCCGTGTGTGCTGTTCTGCCAATTCCCTCAGTTGCGGCAATCAGTTGCTCGCGATCGAACGGCGGCTGGTCGAACCTCGCAAAGACCTCACCGCGTACGAGCACGATCACCCGATCGCAGTCAAGGACATCGTCAAGCTCGTCAGTGGTGATCAGCAGCGCCGCCCCGGTACGCCGTGACTCGTCGTGAAGGGCGTCCAAGAGCACCGCCTTGGACGCCACATCTACGCCTCTGGTCGGGCAAACCGCGACGATGACGGACGGATCGTGGATCAATGCGCGCCCAACCACCACCTTTTGCTGGTTGCCACCAGATAGCTCCTGCACGGGCTGGTCGAGCCCAGATGCAACTACCGAGATCTGCTCCGCCATCGGTGCAGCAGCCGCCGCTATCTGCGCCGGTGAGACGACACCTAATCGCGACGCGAGACGATTCATGACTGTCATCGTTAGGTTCTCGCCGACGCCGAGCTGCGGCACGAACCCCTCAGCCGCACGATCCGCTGGGACATAGCCAATGCCCGCGCGCTGCGCAGCCTCGCGATCCCCAAGCCGCATCCTTCGATCGTCGACGCTGACGCTTCCCGCGTCCACCGTTTCCATCCCGGCAAGCGCACGACCAAGTGTCAACACGCCGGAGCTGAGCAAACCGGTCACACCGACGCTCTCGCCCTCGCGCACGGTGAGCGAGATTTCGCGCATCGTGCCCTGTGTCGACTCCCGCCCCAGCTTGTCGACCGCAAGCCGCACAGGTCCAGTGGCCTGATGCCGCCGGCTTTGGCGCCCATCCGCGGCGCCGCCGGTTGCATTCTGGCCACCTTGATCGCCAACCATGATGGACACCAGATCGTCCTTCGACAGCTCGGAAGTCGGCGCGTTCTGGATCACCACGCCATCGCGCATCACTGTGACGTCGTCGCAGATCTCGAATACCTCCTCGAGGTGATGCGAGATGTAGAGGACCGCAACCCCGTGTGCCACGAGCGCGCGAACGCGGCCGAACAAAGTATCGATCGCCTTGCGCTCGAGCGCGGCCGTGGGCTCGTCCAGCAATAGGCATGGCGAGTCCATCGCCAACGCCCGGGCGATCTCGACGATCTGGCGCTGATCGACGCTGAGATCCTCGCAGTTCGCCTGCGGGTCGATGTCGAACCCCCACTCCTCCATGATCTCGGCGGTCCGCTTGCGCATCCCCTGCCAGTCAACCTTTTTCTGGCTCGAGGTCTGCAGGTCACCGAGAAACACGTTCTCGGTGACCGTCAGACACGGAACTACCATCGACCGCTGGAAGACCGTCGCGATTCGCTGGCGCCAGGCGCGAACGTCGCTGAGCCTCGGAGCGGGCTTCTCGTCGAACAACACGCGACCGCTGTCAGGCACCCACAGGCCGCAGAGCGCTGCAACCACCGTCGACTTGCCGGCGCCGTTGCGGCCCACCAGGCCGAGGCAGCTCCCTTTCCGGAGGGTTAGATCGACGTCGCGCAGCGCTTGGGTCGAGCCGAACCGCTTGGATATTCGGTCCGCTCTCACCACAGGCGGATCCGCCTGTGCTTGTTGTGCTGGTGCCTCACTCATTGGTTTGCGCAGACTCCGCCGTGTGAGTTGCCGTACTGGTTGCCCCACAGGCTCTGATCACTTACCGCGGTCGTTGTGAACGTGCTCGGCAGCCCGTCCACAGCATGTGCAACCGTAAGCTTCTCTGCTGTCTTAGTGACAAGTGGGGCGACGATTGGATCTGCCAGATTCGTGTCACCCTGATACGTTACGGTTGTAAGCTTCGGCGCACCACCACCTGCGTCTCCAGGCTTCAGAACAACTCCCTCGGCCGCGTCCCTTGCATACTGCAGTGCGTACTTCGCGTAGAAAGTTGCAGGCTGTGATTGCGTCGCCGCGATCTCGCCATTTTTGACAAAGCACATCTCGTACGGGACTCCGTCATCACCGATGTAAGTCACATTTGTAAGGCCCTTCTTCTTAAGAAGGGAGACGATGGCGGGATCAGGCGGCGACCACTGTGCGTAAATTGCCTTCAGGCTGCTGCCATGCGCGTTAACTGCGTTCTGGGCGTCGGTCACAGCGGTTGAGTCAACCCAGACGGTCGGGCTCGACAGAACGTGCACGGCAGGATCGTTTGCCTTCATGCACGCATTGAACGCATTCGTCCGGTCCGCTCCGTTGGACGATGTCAGGTCTCCTTCAAGGTCAAGGACATACCCGGACTTGACCTTTGATGAAATCAGTGCACAAGCATCTTGGCCATAGGTTGTATTTGATGCGCGTACCACCATGTACACCTTGCCATTACCGACCACAGTGTCGACCGAAATCAGCTTAACGTGATGCGCGGTTGCGTAGCTAATTGCAGGCCCAAGACTCGTAGCGGTCTCGGGGTTGACGATGATTGCCTTCGCACCCTGATTAACCAACTCTTCAATCTGCTCATTCTGTAGCGAGGCGTTGACGCCCGACAAGTCAGGGCCGAGGATCTTAATACCCATCTGCTTGGCGTACTGCTTCTCATATCCGATATAGGCCGACCAGAAGTCAGTATTGTCCAATGTTAAAGCTACACCAATTGTTACCGACTTGTTTGTCGATCCCTTCGTACTGCCAGACTTGCTCGTAGTCCCGCTACTTCCGCTTGAGCCGCATGCCGCTAGCACGATCGCCGCTAGCAGGCAGGCTCCGACTACCTTCACACTTTTAAACAAGATGTACCTCACCCTCCCTGGATGTTTAGATGTACAACTGCTTTGCCTTTACTGCCGCCGACCACATATCACCACTTGGTGAGATCCCAAGGCCCGTCCAGCCGCTCAGCCAAGCCTTTAACGGGGTCTGGGTTCGACCGCAGACCGGAGACAACCCAGGCTGCATAGGCCGCCCAGAAGGACAGACAGAGTCCGGGCCGGTAGAAGGCTCGACATACTCGATCCTGGACTCAAGGTCTTTCGCGGCGAGCACGACGTCATCGGCCTCCGACGGTTACGTCGCTCACGGAGTCCGCGACGAGAACACGCAAACACACCAGGCTCGCTCAGCACGTTAGCCGACGATCCCTCGCACCCACGCTCGGCATGCTCATCAACGCGCTTCTCAGCCTCCCGCCGCGAGCACTCGCCGCCTACGACGGCCGATAAACCCACATCAACCCTGACTAGGAACCGCACCCGGCTCCAGCCGACACAAACAGCCTAGATCTCAACCGGTTTTGACAACTATGGCTCCCCCCAATCCCGTTGCGACTCCCTCACTCGAGCTTTGGCCCGACTTGCGGCCGCGCTCACATCGAGCACCACTTACGTTCCCTGAATGCCAAATCTAAAGGCATCCTTAGATTTGCGCTCATGTTAGCGCTCTCATTGCGTTGGCCTATTGATAGCACCTAAGGGGCCTTGCCGTCAAGCAGATCGGAGTGATCGCTTTGGACCGGTACGGGCGCTCTGGGCCGTCAAGACAGGCGGGGTGCGCGCTCTCCGCGGCGAGCCGAGCCGCGCACGCTTTGGATAGAGCTATGCGTCACGCTCCGGCCCAAAGAGCGCGGTCTCGACGTCGCAGGCGCCTGCTGGCGCCGTAAGCAGCCAGCAGCACCGACTGGAGGCGCAGCCACTCAGTCATGCGCGCTCAGCCGAGCGCTCGGCGGGCGCCATCCGCTGCCCAGATCGGCGCGTCGATCTTCGGAGATGGGCCTCAGCCGACCATCCGGGCCCGGCAGCCAACGCTTGCTGCGGCAGCATAGCCGGTTGGCAGTCCGAGACCGCCGGACGCGGCTGCAGCTACGCGCTGGAAAGACAGCCGTCGCGACGCGAGCCACGGTTGGCGTGGCGAGAAGCCGGCCTATAGCCGGCTTCTCGCCACGCCAGAGGCAGTACCAGTGGAGAGCGACAGCCCACTAAGCAGCAGAGCCGCCACCAGACAGCTGAGGGGGGTGCGGCCCGCTGCACGGGCCGCACCCCCTCAGTCAAAAACAGGCGATCAGTCCTGCTCGGGGCTCTCGCCCTGCGGGCCGGCGTCCGTCGGCTCCGGTGCGGCCTCGGAGACCGCCTCCTCGCCCTCGGTCGTGGCGCCGACGCCAACCGGCACCGGCTCGGCGATCGTGAGCTTGACGCCGTCCGGTGAGTCCGGATCGGCGTCGATCAGGATCGTCGTACCCTCGGCAACGTGCTCGCGTAGGACGAAGTCGGCCAGCGGATCCTCGATGTAGCGCTGGATCGCACGCCGCAGCGGACGGGCGCCCATCGCCGGATCCCAGCCCTTCTCGACCAGCAGCTCGCGCACCGCGTCGGTCAGCTCGAGCTGCAGCTCGCGCGTCGCCAGCGACTCGCGGACCCTGAGCATCAGCAGATCGACGATCTGCTTGATCTCGTCACGCGCCAACTTGTGGAAGACGATGACGTCGTCGATGCGGTTGATGAACTCGGGACGGAAGACGCGCTTCAGCTCGCCCATGATCCGGCCCTTCATGTCGTCGTAGCTGATCCCGGTCTCGTCCTCGCTGATGGCGAACCCAACCGGCGTCGTGCGTGCGATCTCAGCGGCACCGATGTTCGAGGTCATGATCACGATCGTGTGACGGAAGTCGACTGTGCGGCCCTGGGAATCGGTCAGACGGCCGTCCTCGAGGATCTGCAACAGGATGTTGAAGACGTCTGGGTGAGCCTTCTCGATCTCGTCGAGCAGCAGCACGCTGTACGGCTTGCGGCGGATCGCCTCGGTCAGCTGCCCGCCCTCGTCGTAGCCGACGTAGCCAGGTGGCGAGCCGACCAGACGGCTGACCGCATGCTTCTCCATGTACTCGGACATGTCGATGCGGATCATCGTGTCCTCGTCGCCGAACAGGAACTCCGCCAGCGTCCGCGCCAACTCGGTCTTACCGACGCCGCTCGGGCCCAGGAAGATGAACGAGCCGGTCGGCCGCTTGGGATCCTTGAGGCCGGCACGGGAGCGCCTGATCGCCTTCGAGATCACTTCGACCGCAGGCTGCTGACCGACGACGCGCTTATGCAGCTCGTCCTCCATCCGCACCAACTTCGCGGTCTCGGTCTCGGTCAGCTTGAACACCGGGATGCCGGTCCACATCGCGACGATCTCGGCAATCTCCTCCTCGCCGATCGACGGGCGCTCGCTCGCCTCGCCGGCCTCCCACTGCTCGGCCAGCTCGCGCTTGCGCTGGGTCAGATGACGCTCCTGATCGCGCAGGTTCGCAGCCTTCTCGAATTCCTGCGCCTCGATCGCGGCCTCCTTCGCACGGCGTGTCTCGGTGATCTGATCCTCGAGATCGCGGTAGACGGGCGGCGAGGTCATCGACTTGATCCGCATCCGCGAGGCGGCCTCGTCGATCAGGTCGATCGCCTTGTCCGGGAGGAAGCGGTCCGCGATATAGCGCGAGGACAGGTCCGCCGCGGCAGTAAGTGCCTCGTCTGTGATCTGCACTTTATGGTGCTGCTCGTAGCGGTCGCGCAGACCCTTCAGGATCTGCACGGTCTCCTCGACCGACGGTGGCTCGACGACGATCTTCTGGAAGCGACGCTCAAGCGCCGAGTCGCGCTCGAGGTACTTGCGGTACTCCTCGAGTGTGGTCGCGCCGACCGTCTGCAGCTCACCGCGGGCAAGCGCCGGCTTCAGGATCGAAGCGGCGTCGATCGCGCCCTCGGCGGCACCGGCCCCGACGAGGTTATGGATCTCGTCGATGAAGAGGATGATGTCGCCGCGCTGGCTGATCTCCTTCATGACCTTCTTCAGGCGCTCCTCGAACTCGCCGCGATACTTGGAGCCGGCGACCAGGGCGGCCAGATCCAACGTGTAGATCTGCTTGCCCTTCAAGAGCTCGGGCACGTCGGAGTTGGTGATCCGCTGCGCGAGTCCCTCGACCACGGCGGTCTTACCGACACCGGGCTCGCCGACGAGCACCGGGTTGTTCTTCGTGCGGCGGCTCAGGATCTGCATGATCCGCTCGATCTCGAGCCCGCGCCCGACAACCGGGTCGAGCTTGCCTTCCTCGGCGAGCTTCGTCAGGTTGCGACCGAACTGGTCGAGCAGCTTCGAAGACTTCTTACCCTCACCCTGCGAGCCACCGCCGGTCGCGGCGCCGGCGGAGCCGGTGCGCTGGCGGCCCCCTGGGCCGGAGAGCATACGGATGACCTCGCTGCGGATCTTCTCGGAGTCGGCATCGAAGTCGAGCAGAATCCGGGCGGCGACGCCCTCGTTCTCACGCACCAGCCCGAGCAGGATGTGCTCGGTGCCGATGTAGTTGTGGCCGAGGCTCAGAGCCTCGCGCAGCGCCAGCTCCAGCACCTTCTTGGCGCGGGGCGTGAACGGTATCTGGCCGGAGGTGACCTCCTCACCGGAGCCGACAATACGGACAACCTGGGCACGGACACGCTCAGTCGTAATCTCCAGCGACTCGAGCACACGCGCCGCCAGACCCTCCTCTTCGCGCAGAAGGCCCAGCAGGATGTGTTCGGTGCCGATGTAGTTGTGCTTGAGCGTCCGGGCCTCTTCTTGGGCCAACACCACCACTTGGCGGGCACGCTCTGTGAATCGCTCGAACATTTCAGGTCTCTCTCGTCGCGGTGCGCGGATGCTGTCGGTCGCGTAATTGTCCGGACTTACGGCTTGCTTCTCATTCTAGTAATCGACCCCCGGGCCGCTGCCCGGGGGAGCTGGCGGCGCTGCATGATACCGGCATCGCAACCGCTGGCCGGCCCCGGCACGCGGCCGTGGCCGGGGTCCACCACAAGGCTGGGCGCGCGGCTACTTCAGTCGCGCATCGCCGGGAACAGCACGACCTCCCGGATCGAATGCCGCCCGGTCAGCAGCATCACGAGCCGGTCGATCCCGATCCCGATGCCGCCGGTCGGCGGCATCCCGTGCTCGAGCGCCTGGACGAACGCCTCGTCGTAAGGCTGGGTCTCGTCATCGCCACCGGCCGCGAGCCGCTTCTGCTGCTCGAACCGCCGGCGCTGATCGTCGGGATCGTTGAGCTCGGTGAACGCGTTGGCGATCTCGACACCATCGACGAACGCCTCGAAGCGCTCGACCATGCCGGGCAGCGAACGGTGGCGCTTAGCGAGCGGCGAGAGCTCCAGCGGGTAGTCGAGCAGTAGCGTCGGCTCCCTGAGCGTCGGCTCGACATGCTTGTCGATCAGCTCGTCGACGAGCTTCGCCCAGGTGTCGGCCGGCGACGCGCCGATCCCGCGCGAGGCCATCGCGGCGGCGAGGGCATCGCGCTCGCGCAGCTCGGCGATGTCGATCCCGGTGCGCTCGCGGATCGCTTCGATCAGGCTCTCGCGATGCCACGGCGAGGTCAGATCGAACGGCCCCTCGTAGCCGACGCTGGTGGCGACGAAGGCGACCAGCGCCTCGAAGCGGTCCGCGACCGCGAGGTAGTCGGCGTAGGCCTCGTAGTACTCGATTGTCGTGAACTCGGGGTTGTGCGTCGTGTCGACGCCCTCATTGCGGAACTGCTTGCCGATCTCGTAGACGCGCTCGAGGCCGCCGACCAGCAGCCGTTTCAGATACAGCTCGGTGGCGATCCGCAGGTAGAGGTCGCGGTCGAGGGTGTTGTGGTGCGTGATGAACGGCCGCGCCGAGGCGCCGCCGTACAGCGACTGCAGGATCGGGGTCTCGACCTCGATGAAGCCGTGCTCGTCGAGGTAGCGGCGCACCGCGGAGATCACGCGCGCCCGCTGCATGAACAGCTCTCGGGCCTCGCTCGAGGCGATCAGGTCGAGCTCGCGGTAGCGGTAGCGGGTCTCCACGTCGGCTAGCCCGTGGTGCTTGTCAGGTGCCGGCCGCAGTGATTTGGCAAGCAACGTGAAGCTGCTGATCCGCAGCGTCAGCTCGCCCCGCCGCGAGCAGAAGATCGTGCCGTCGACACCGATCAGATCGCCGAGGTCGAGGTCCAGCAGCGCCCCCATCCGCTCGGTGCCGAGCTCGTTGACGCGCGCCTGCAGCTGGAGCTGCCCGGAGCGGTCGACGAGATCGAGGAAGGCCATCTTCCCCTGCCCGCGGCGCGCGTGGAGCCGGCCGGCGAGCCGGTGCTGGACACCGGTTTCCTCACCGGCCGCGATGTCGGCGTGCTGCGCCCGCACGGCAGCGATCGGCTCAACCCCGGCGAACACGTGCGGGAATGGCTCGATGCCATCGCGGCGCAGCGCGTCGAGCTTCGCTCGGCGCGCCGCGAACACGTCGGGCGGCTGTCGGTTGTCGTCTGCTGTCGGGTTTTCGTCCGCCACCGGCAGACGCTGCTCAGGCGCCAACTTCGATCTTCTCGATCTTCAGGGTGCGCTCACCCCGCGGCGTCGAGAAGACCACCTCGTCGCCCTGACGCCGGCCGAGCAGCGCCCGGCCGACCGGCGACTGGTTGGACAGCTTCAGAGCCTCGGGCTGAGCCTCGGCCGAACCGACGATCGTGTAAATGCGTGGAGCGCCGCTCCCATCGACGACATGTACGACGCTACCGACGCGTACCGTGTCGTTGTCGAGCTCGGACGCGTTGACTACCGTGGCCGATCGCACGCGCTCTTCGAGCTGCGCGATCCGTGCTTCGATCATCGCCTGCTCGTTCTTCGCGTCGTCGTACTCGGCGTTTTCGGTGATATCGCCGAAATCACGTGCCTCTTTGATTCGCGCTGCCACCTCGCGGCGACGCGCAGTCGACAAATGGTCGAGCTCAGCCTTCAGCTTGGCTAGCCCGTCAGGTGTGAGGATGACTTCCCTTGGCATACGGTCTGATCCGGTTGGACGCAAGAAAAGGCCCGCCTGCGCGGGTCTTCATCGGCCGCGTGCTGCGGCCTGAGCGGGACATTATATTCCGCCGCGCAGACGCCGCTCCACGCCTTGTAGTCACCGCCGTCACCGAGCCCCGTCGCGGGCTTGCCGGACGCCCGCGGTCGGCTGCGAACGCTCAGCTCTCAGGCGCCAACGGCGCCGGTTCATAACTTGCCAGCAGCGCACGTACCGCTTCGACGTCCGCAGCCTGTTGCACCGCCGATTGCAGGCGTTTCTGCTGCGCACGCACACCGCCGAGGCGCTCGATGTACCACGGGTAGAACTTGCGCAGGTAGCGGTTGGCACGTACCGCGCCGAGATGCTCGGTCGCCCGATCGATCAGCCAGTCCAGCTCCGCCAGGACCTCGTCGCGGGTCGGCTGCTCGCCACGATCGTGCAGCAGCTCGTCGAACAGCCACGGGTTGCCGAACGTGCCGCGCGCCAGCAGCACCGCCGTCGCGCCGCTGCGCACGAACGCGTCGCGCACGCCGTCGGCGCTGCGCAGGCCGCCGGAGAGCAACACCGGGACCGGCAGCCGCCCCGCCATCTCCGCCACCAGCTCATAGTCGGGCTTGCCGGTGTGCCGCTGGGTGGCGTTGCGCGGATGCACGCAGAGCGCCGCGACCGGGGAGCGCTCCGCCAGCTCGTAGGCGAGCCGCACCCCCTTCCCGTCACCGGCCCGCAGGCCGGTGCGCAGCTTCACCGTCACCGGCAGGCCGCTGGCGCGCGCGGCGGCGTTGACGATCGCGACCGCGCGGTCGGGGTCGTCGAGCAGCGCCGCGCCGGCGCCGGTCTTACAGACTTTCGGCACCGGGCAGCCCATGTTGATGTCGATCAGGTCGGCACCAACCGCCGCGACACGCTCGGCGGCCGAGGCGATCACCTCGGGATCGGCGCCGAACAGCTGGATCGAGACCGGATGCTCGTCGGGATGGATCCGCAGCAGCTCCGTGCAGGTGCGCTGGTTCCCGTAGTGCACCGCGTAGCTCGAGACCATCTCCGAGACCACCAGCCCGGCGCCGTGGCGGCGCGCCTGCAGGCGCACGAACCAGTTGCCGATGCCGGCCAGCGGCGCCAGGCCAACCCGGTTCGGGATCGTGATGCCGGCCAGGCTCCACGGCTCGCGCAGGGCGCTGACGACCGCCGGACCGGCGTCCGTCGCAGGGCTCTCGATCGTTGCCTGTTCGCTGCTCATCGCCGACTCATGGTAGGAATACGGCATGGATCTCGACACGGTCACCAGGCCTTGGTTCAACGCGGTCTGCCGGCAAATAGGCTCACTGGAGCTGTTCGACGCACACACCCACCTCGGCGTCAGCGACCCCGACGGCTTCAAGCAGACGCCGGCCGAGCTCGAAGCGGTGCTGGACGCCGCCGGCGCAATCGGCTGCTTCGTCTTCCCGATGCACGAGCCCGACGGCTACCCCGCCGCGAACGACCGCGTGCTGGCGGTCGCCGCCGCGGCGGGCCCGCGGCTCGTCCCGTTCTGCCGCGTCGACCCCTACGCGGATGCGCCCGCGGAGGCGCGCCGCGCGATCGCCGCCGGCGCGCGCGGCATCAAGCTCCACCCTCGCGCCGAGGGCTTCACGCTCGACCACCCGGCGATCAGGGATCTCTTCGCCATCGCCGACGAGCAGCAGGTGCCGATCCTGGTCCACGCCGGGCGCGGGATCCCCGCGCTTGGCGCCCACGCCGTCGCGCTCGCACACGAGTTCCCGAACGCCCGCGTGATCCTCGCTCACGCCGGCGTCAGCGACCTCGCCTGGCTGTGGCAGGCGGCGCGGGAGCTGCCGAACTTGCTGTTCGACTCGGCCTGGTGGATGCCGGCCGACCTGCTGGCCCTGTTCGCGCTGGTGCCGCCGGGTCAGATCGTCTTCGCCTCGGACGCCCCTTACGGCAGCACGATGCTCGCCGCTACCCAGCAGTTGCGCCTCGCGCTCCAGGTCGGCCTCGCGCCCGCGCAGATCCGGGTGATCGCCTCGCAGCAGTCGCTGCGGCTCGCCGCCCGCGAGCCGCTCATCGACGGCGGTCCCGCCGTCGGCGAGCACGAACAGCGCCAGCACCTGCTGCTCGACCGCCTGGCCGAGCTGCTGCAGATGGCGGCGCAGCTCAGCTTCCGCGGCGCCCCCGAAGCCGGCGCCGAGATGCTGGCGCTCGCCCGGCAGGCCTGCGCCGTCCCGGACGGCATCGCGGACGCGCCGGTGTTCGCGGCGATCGAGCGGCTGCTCGACAGCTACGAGCGCCTGGCGCAGGAGGCCCCTGAGGATCACGGCCTGCGCTCGCTGCTGACCCTCGCTGCGGCGGTCGCGAAGACGCCGGACGTGCCGGTGCCGGCGACTTGAGTCGTCGGGCAGTAGCGCCCGATACCCGACCCGTCTGAGCGGCGACGCCTTCAGCACGTATAGCGAGCAAAAGGCGTCGGCGGTCGGAGGGAGAGGCCGGTCCAGCGGGACCGGCCCCGCAGGAACCGCTCAGGGACGGTTGCGCTTCCAGATCAACCGCAGACCCTTCAGCGTCAGCAGGTCGTCGAAGACGTCGACGACATCGCCGATAAACGGCGCCATCGGGCCGGAGAGACCGCCGGTCGCAAGGACCTTCGTGCCGGCGCCGAGCTGCGCGCGCAAGCGCCGGACGATGCCCTCGACCTGGCCGGCGAAGCCGTAGGCGATGCCGCTGCGAATCGCCTCGATCGTCGACTTGCCGATCAGCCCCTTCGGCGGCGCGAACTCGACGCGCGAGAGCGCGGCCGCCCGCTCGGCCAGAGCGTCGAGCGAGATCTCGACGCCAGGGCTGATGATCCCGCCGACGTACTCACCGCTGCCGGAGACGATGTCGTAGTTGATCGCGGTGCCGAAGTCGACGACCACGCAGGCGTCGTGCACCTGGTCGTAGGCCGCGATCGCGTTCACCAGGCGGTCGGGGCCGACCTCGCGCGGGTTATCGATCCGGATCGGCATTCCGGTGTGCAGGCTCGGGCCGACGTTCAGCATCGGCTGGTCGAGGTAGCGCTCCGCCATCTGCAGCCACTGGACGGACAGCTGCGAGACCGTCGAGGAGACGATCGAGCCGTCGATCTCGCTCAGCGCGAAGCCGCGCAGCTCGAGCAGATCGTTCAGCGCGCTGGCAAGCTCGTCGCGCGTCGACACCCTGACGGTCGCGAAGCGCCACTGCTCGACGATGTCGTCACGGCCCGGCCGGAAGAGACCGAAGTGCGTCTGCGTGTTGCCGACGTCGACAACCAGCAGCAGATCCCCTTGTGTTGTCATCGCCAGCGACTATACGGACAGCGGCTCGCCCGCCAGCCGCACGCGCTGACCCGGGCCGAGCGCGGCGAGCGCATCCGCCAGCCGCGCGCCGCTCGGCAGGGCGAGATCCGGGTCGAGCTCCAGCAGCGGCACGAGCACGAAGCGCCGGCGGGACAACTCGGCGTGCGGAATCGTCAACGTCGGCGAGCTGTAGCGCTCGTTGCCCAGCAAGAGGATGTCGACGTCGATCGCCCGCGGCCCGTGGCGCACCGTCGGCACCCGGCCGAGGTCGCGCTCGAGCCGTTTGCAGAAGACCAGCAGCGCATCCGGCTCGAGCTCGGTCTCGATCGCGAGGCAGGCGTTGAGGAACTGCGGCTGATCGAGCACGAGGCCGACCGGCTCGGTCTCGTAGGTGTGCGAGCTTGCCGTTACGCGCAAGCCGGCCGCCACCGCCAGCGCCGTCGCCGCCGCCTGCAACTGCCATCTGCGGTCGCCGAGGTTCGACCCCAACGCCAGGTAGCCGCGGCGGCTCGCCGCAGCTTCGCCGCCGTCGTCGGGGTGCGCGCTCACGCCTCGCGCCAGACCTCGACCGAGACCTCGCTGAGCTGCAACGGGATTGGCGGCTCCGGCTTTGCGGCCTTGACCCAGGCCGCATGCAGGTCGTAGCGCTCGATCAGGCGGTCCGCGATTGCCGCGCAGAGACGCTCGAGCGTCCGGTACTCGTGCTGCTGCGCGATCAGCGCCACGAACTGGCAGACCTCGCCGTAGTCGACGGTGTCCTCAACCCGGTCGGTGACGGTCGCGTCGGTCTCGCCGACATCGAGCCGCAGGTCGATCAGCAGCCGCTGGCCGACTTCGCGCTCGGCATTGGCAACACCCATGTGCGTGTAGAGCGAGAGGCCGCTGATCTCGATCGTGACCTCCGGCTCGGGGTGCGCGTCATCGTCGTCGAGCTCGTAGAGGTCCTCGTCCTCATCCCCGTCGTCTTCGTCGTCCTCACCGTCGTCGGACGCATCATCGTCATCGTCTTCTGCTTCTTCGTCGTCGTCAGAGTCGTCGTCCTCGCTCTCCTCGAGGTCATCGGCGTCATCGGCGTCATCGGCGTCATCGGCGTCGTCGGCGTCTCCGCCGCCGTCTGCTCCGAGTCCTTCATCGCCCGCGGCGGTGGGCTCATCGTCCGGCTCACCGTGAGTTTGAGCGGCGGCCTCGGGATCGTCGTCCCGGGGCTGGTCCTCCTGCGGATCCTCGCCGGCGTTGCGTTCGTCGTCCATAGCGTGTGAATCTAGTGCGCCCGCCGGCAGGTCGCTAGTGGGCCTGCCGGAGCGTGGCGGCCGTGACCTTGAGCGCATCGACCATCGGCGCCACCTCGTGCACCCGGAAGACGCGGGCGCCGTGCTCGTAGGCGAGGATGTTCGAGGCGAGCGTGCCCGCCAGGCGACCCGACGTGTCGCGGCCGGTGATGCGACCGATGAAGCTCTTACGGCTGGTGCCGATCAGGATCGGCCGCCCCAACGCGAGCAGCTCGTCGAGCCGCGCGATCAGCGCGAGGTTGTGCTCGACCGTCTTCCCGAAGCCGATCCCGGGGTCGAGCACCACCCGCTCCTCGGACACGCCGTGGTCGATTGCGAAACGGAGTTGCTGCTCGAGGAAGCTCTTGACGTCGGCGACGACGTCGTCGTAATGCGGGTCGTGCTGCATCGTCCGGGGATCTCCAGACATGTGCATCAAGCACAGGTCGGCACCGGAGCTCGCGACCAGCTCGGCGATCTCGGGCGCGTAGCGCAGGGCCGCCTGATCGTTCACCAGGCTCGCTCCGGCGGCCAGCGCGGCCGCCGCAACCTGCGCCTTCGAGGTGTCGATCGAGATCTGCACGCCCGCGGCGGCGGCCTCTGGCGCCAGCGCCTCCAGCACCGGTCGTGTACGCCGCAGCTCCTCGGCGGGGCTGACCGGGGGCGCACCCGGGCGCGTCGACTCGCCGCCGATATCGAGGATCCGCGCTCCTTCGGCGATCAGCTCGCGGCCATGAGCGATCGCTGCACTGGGCTCCTCGTAGGCGCCACCGTCGGAGAACGAGTCCGGAGTGACGTTGAGGATCCCCATCACCGCGAAGTCGAAATCCCCATTGGCCGCGCGCATGACGGGCGGCTCGGGCACTACAGGCGACGATCCGGCCAAGGGTGCTAAGACTCGGCGAAGCCCGGGCGCGGCATTGGCTTCGGGACGTTCTCGTCGCGAGTGCGGCCGACGGGCGCCGGGGGTGCCGGCAGCGACGGCGGCGGCGGCGTCTCGGCGCCGAACACGTCGCTCTCGCTGCCGCCCTGCAGCAGCGCCACGAACTCGTCGGCCTCGAGCGTCTCGCGCTTGAGTAGGATCTCCGCCAGGCGCGCCAGCACCTCCCGGTGCTCGCTGAGGACGTCCTTCGCAACCATGTGGGCCGACTCGACGATGCGGCGGATCTCAAGGTCGATCTCGCGAGCGATCTCATCGGAGTAGTCAGGCTCCGCGCTGAACTCGCGGCCGAGGAACGGCTGACCCTGGTCGTGCCCGAAGACACGCGGACCGAGCTTCTCGGACATGCCGAAACGCATCACCATCTGCTTGGCGGTCGCCGTGACCTTCTCGAGGTCGTTCGAGGCCCCGGTCGTGATCTCACCGAACACCAGTTCCTCGGCAGTGCGACCGCCGAGCGACATCGCCATCGTGTCGAACAGCTCGGCGCGTGAGGTCATGAACTTGTCCTCACCGGGCAGCGAGATCGTGTAGCCGAGCGCTTGGCCACGGGAAATCACCGAGACCTTGTGGATCGGGTCGCTGTGCGGCAGGAAGTGCCCGACGATCGCGTGCCCCATCTCGTGGTAGGCGGTGATCTTGCGCTCGTGCTCGTTCATGATCCGAGTCTTCTTCTCGGGCCCGGCGACGACGCGCATGATTCCCTCTTCGAGCTCGACCTGGGTTATCTCGCGCTTACCGCTACGAGCTGCCAGCAAGGCTGCCTCGTTGACGAGGTTCGCAAGGTCGGCGCCAGTGAAGCCCGGCGTCTGGCCGGCCAGCGCATCGAGGTCGATCTCGCGCGCAAGCGGCTTGCCGCGCGTGTGCACCTCGAGGATCTTCAGGCGGCCGATCCGGTCGGGCCGGTCGACGACGATCTGACGGTCGAAGCGGCCCGGGCGCAGCAACGCCGGGTCGAGGATGTCGGGCCGGTTCGTGGCGGCGATCAAGATGATGTTGTCCTTCATCTCGAAGCCGTCCATCTCGACCAGCAGCTGGTTCAGCGTCTGCTCGCGCTCGTCGTGGCCACCGCCGAGGCCGGCACCACGGTGCCGACCGACTGCGTCGATCTCATCCATGAAGATGATGCACGGCGAGTTCTGCTTCGCCTGGTCGAACAGGTCGCGCACGCGGGAGGCGCCGACGCCGACGAACATCTCGACGAAGTCCGAACCGGAGATCGAGAAGAAGGGCACGCCGGCCTCACCCGCGACCGCGCGCGCAAGCAGCGTCTTACCGGTGCCAGGCGGGCCGTAGAGCAGCACGCCCTTCGGGATCCGGGCGCCGAGCGCCTGGAACTTCTTCGGGTTCTCGAGGAACTCCTTGATCTCGTGCAGCTCCTCGATCGCCTCGTCGACGCCGGCGACATCACGGAAGCTGATCTTCGGTGAGTCGACGGACATCCGCTTGGCGCGGGACTTGCCGAACGACATCACCTTCGAGCCGCCACCCTGCATCTGGTTCATCATGAAGAGCCAGAAGCCGAGGAACAGGACGAACGGGATCAGATAGGTCAGCAGCGAGACCCAGGCGCTGGACGACTGCGGCGGAACCGAGATCGCCGCGGGACTCACGTCGGCGCTCACCTCGTTCGCGATCGCCACGCCGGCACCCTCCGGGTAGCCCGTCGTGTACTTGGTGCCATTGCTGGTCACGACGGTCGCCTTCAAGTCTTTCGTGTCAAGGGAGACCGAGCGTACGCTGCCGTCCTTGACCTGCTGCATCATCTGGCCGTACGTGTAGCTCTGACTGTGCGTGGTGCCGCCGACGAGCTTCGACGCGAAGAACGCGAGCACGAGCACGATCAGAATTGGAAATGCTGCGCCTTTGAAGAAACGGCTCATCTATGGGTCCTCATTCGCTCCCGGCTGCCCCTGGGAACAGGCACTGGGGAGACGATTTAGCGTAGCAGCAGCAAGCGCTCACGGCTGCTTGAGCGTTGCCACGAACGGCAGGTTGCGGTAGCGCTCGGCGTGGTCGAGCCCGTAGCCGATCACAAAGCTGTCGGGGATCTCGAACCCGACGTAACGCGGGTCGACCCCGGTGCGCTGCGCATCCGGCTTCACCAGCAGCGCGCAGACCTCGAGCGAGGCCGGCTCGCGATGGCGCAGGCTCCGCAGCAGGTAGCGGAGCGTGAGCCCTGAGTCGATGATGTCCTCGACGATCAGCACGTGCCGACCCTCGATCGACGCGTCGAGATCCTTGAGGATCCGCACGACGCCCGAGGACCTGGTCGCGGAGCCGTAGGAGGAGATCGCCATGAAGTCGACCTCGCAATGGATGTCGAGCGCGCGCATCAAGTCGGCGATGAAGAAGACCGCGCCCTTCAGCACCCCGACCAGGATCGGATCGCGGCCTTCGTAGTCAGCCGAGATCGTCGCCGCGAGCTCCTTAACCTTGGCTGCCAGCGCCTCTTGCGAAACGAGGACCTCACCGATGGCAGCGTCGTCTTCGAGCTTCATTGCCGAACATGTTACGGACTGGTGTCGTCAGCGGGAGTGAAGGGGTCGGCGACCGTCCTGCCAGCGCACATGCTGGAATCGGCGACCGTCCTGTCAGCGCACATGCTGGAATCGGCGACCGCCTTGTCAGCGCACATGCTGGGATCGGCGACCGCCTTGTCAGCGCACATGCTGGGATCGGCGACCGTGCGGCGGTGTGCGCCCGAAGCTGAGGCTGCCGTTGCGGACGCTGGCACGGACACCGTGCGGCAGGTCGAGGTCGGCGCGCCCGTGCTCGCTCAGGGCGAGGATGTCGTCGAGGCGCCGGGCAGCCCCTGGTGCCGGGGCCCCCAGCACCGCGTCGGCGAGCCGCTGCACCACGAGCCGGCCGACGCCGGCCGGCAGCGCCCGCAGCGCCGCCAGCGAGATCGTGTCCGTCCCTGCCAGCGCCTGCTCGACGAGCTCGTCGAGCGCCTCCGCCTCGGCTCGCAGGGTCGCCGCCAGCGCCAGCACGTTCGCCGTCGCCCCCGGATGAACCGCCTGCAGCGCCGGCAGTAGCTGGTGCCGCACACGGTTACGAGCGAACTGGGTGGAGAGGTTGCTCTCGTCGTCAGACCAGGTCAGGCCGCGCTCGCGGCAGTAGAGCGTCGTCTGCTCGCGCGTGAACGCGAGCAGCGGTCGCACGAGCGCGCCGCTGCGAGCACGCATCCCCAGCAAGGCCCGCCGGCTGGGCGACGAGGCAAGCCGGTAGAGGATCGTCTCGACCTGGTCGGAGGCGGTGTGGGCGACGGCGATGTCGATCTCGGTGCCGGCCCGCGCCCTTGCCGCCTCGTAACGAAGCTCCCGCGCCCACGCCTCGAGGTTGCCGACGGCCGGCGCCGCCGGCGCGTGGACGACCTCGAGGCCGACTCCCAGCGCCGCGCACAGATCCTCGCAGTGGCGCTCCTCGTCGTCGGCGGCCGGCCGCAGCCCGTAGTTCACGTGCAGCGCCGCTGCCGCGCCCGCACCGGCGACGGCTACCGCCACGTCGAGCAGGCAGGTCGAGTCGCGACCGCCGGAGAGCAGCACCAGCACGGGCTTGCCTGCCTCTAGCAGTCCCGCTTCGCGAACGCCCGACCTGATCAGCTCAACCGTGTCCATCGCTGGTCGTGAAGTCTAAGTTTCCCGGGGGCCAATGCCGCCAGCGCCTCCCGGTCGCGTCGTCTGCGGGTCGGTCCCGACACGGTTGCCTGCGGACCGGTGCCGGCAGCGTGTTTGCAAGACTCAGGCGAAGATGCGCGAACTTCCCCATATTCACCAGACGGCGCCGGTGGCGGAGCGCGTGCTGCTGCCCGGCGATCCCGGCCGCGCGCAACGGCTTGCCGGTCAGCTGCTGCGCGAGCCCGAACTGCTCAACGAGCATCGCGGCTTGCTCGGCTACAGCGGCGCGGCGCTACTCGACGGGCTGCCGCTGACGATTCAGTGCACCGGCATGGGCGGCCCGAGCGCGGCGATCGTCGCCAGCGAGCTGATCGAGCTCGGCGCCCGGCGACTGCTCCGGATCGGCACCTGCGGGGCACTGACGCCAAGCCTTGAGATCGGGACGCTCGTGATCGCGACAGCGGCGATTGGCGACGACGGCACCAGCCACGCACTTGGCGCGGAAGCAGAGATCGAGCCGTCGGCGGATCTGCTGTGCGCCCTTCGGAAGGCCGCCGCAGCGGCGGCGGTCGGGACGGACGATCACGGCCCCGCCCCGGCACCCGCGTGCGCGTTCGGCCCGGTGCTCTCCACCGACCTCTTCTACGACGCCGAGGCGCTGATCCCCGGCTGGCAGCGGCGCGGCGCGATCGCGGTCGAGATGGAGGCCGCGACGATCTTCACGCTGGCAGCCCGGCGCCGGGTGCAGGCGGGCTGCGCGCTGCTGGTCGTCAACTCGCTGGTCGATCCTGGCGCGCCGGCGCTGAGCGCCGACGCGGAACGGTTGCACGCGCGCGAGGCTGCGCTGGGACGACTCGCGGTCGTGGCGCTGGGAGCCCCCTGACCCTCGGGTCCCCTGTTCGTGGCCGGCGGGCACCGGAGCGGACGAGATCGGAGCAGACTGGCATCGACGCGGACGAGCGTCGGACGGGTCAACGGCGTCCCGAACCCGTAAAAGTCCGAAAGGCGACAGCGAGCCCGCCGGATTTCGAGATTCTGCGGCCATGGGACGTAAAACTCCGAAACGCGAACGCCTCTGCGGCAGCTTGCGGAGTTTTACGGATGTGACCGGCACCCGGTGCCAGCGGGTCCCGCGAGGCGGCTGCTCGGCGTCGGCCGGCGGCTACTCGGCTGGCGCTTCGTTCGAGGCGCTGCCATCAGCCGGCTCGGAGTCCGAGCCTGGATCTGCGCCCGAGTCCGCGGCGCCAGCGGGCGCCGCGTCCACAGCGCCTGAGCCCCCGTCGACTGGCTTCCCGTTGCCTGGCTCCGGATCCTGCTCGGATGTCGCCGCGCCCGGGGCATCGGCACCGACCACGGCGGCTTGCAAGTCGCGCAGCCCCTGCTCGATGGCGTTCAGCCGCGCGTCCAGCGCCGCGCCCGAGCCGACGTCCTCAAGCCGCTGGATGATGCGGTCGAGGCCGTCCTCGATCCCCTCCACGCGCTGCGAAACCGAGCGCGTGCGGCGGGTCAGGCGCTCGATGTCGGCGGCCGACGGCAAGTTGAGCGCGTTCATCACCAGCCCTTGGATCTGGCTGACGCGGTCGCGCGCAGCAAACACCGCGCCGAGCGTCGCGTGCGTTACGGGATGGCCCAGAAGCTCTTCCGCGAGCTTGCCGAACGCCTCTTCACCCTGCCCCGCGACCCAGTCTTTCAGCGAACCCTCACGTTCACTCATGACGGGAAGGCTAGCGACCGCCCGTGACCCTGGCAAGGAATCGGCACGCAGGCGCAGGGTCCGCGCCGACCGTGCCTTCCTGCTACGGCTGCTGGCCACGCACGGCGAGGGTCCACCGGGTCGGTCGAAGGTCCAGCGGTCGGTCGGTCGACGGTCCAGCGGTCGGTCGGTCGGTCGTCCACCGGGCGGTCCACCCGCCCCGCATCAGTTATCGGCGCTTATCGTCGGCGCCTATTAGGCGACAGATCATTTACCTAAGTCTGAAGAAACTCTCACGTCCAAGCGCTAGCGGCGCTATGTTTGCCGCACAGGTGCGAGTTGCCTGTCTGTGGGGGCGCAGGCAGAACGCAAACCGAAGGGAGAGAAGTATGCACCACGCAGGCATTAGCGTCGCGGCTAGAAGGTTGTGCACCTTCCTAGCGGCAGCGACACTGACACTTGGTGCGGGCGCGGCTCTGTGCGCGCCGAGCTTCGCCAAGGCGAAGAAGCCTAAGGTCACCACCGCCGGCAAGGTCACCAGCACGAACTGGGGAACGGTGCCGGCCAACGCAGCCACCAGCGCCCAGGGCACCGCAGGCCAAACGGTCAAGCTCTACACGCTGACCAACCACAAGCGGATGTCGGTCCGGATCATCACCTACGGCGCCGACGTCCAGGCCATCAACGTGCCCGACAATCGCGGCAAGGTCAAGGACGTCGTCCTCGGCTTTCCGAACCTGGCCAGCTACGTCGACGACTTCACGCAGGGCGCGGTCGGCGGTCTGACCAGCGATCCGTCGTTCGCCTGGCCTGGTCCCGGCGGTGCCGGCGACGTCTACTTCGGCGGGTTGATCGGCCGCTATGCGAACCGCATCGCCGACCACTCGTTCACGATGACTTGCAGCGGCTGCGATAACAACGGCAAGACCTACACGCTCGACGCGAACAACGACACGACCGACACGCTGCATGGCGGCTATCTGGGCTGGAACACAGCAATCTGGAGCGCCACCACCAAGGTCACGAAGAGCAACGTCCGGCTAGCCCTGACGCACACGTTCGCGGCTGGTGAGGGCTGCCTCGTCGCCAGCGCCTCCTGCACCGGGTTCCCGGCAGCCGTGACCGTGACAGTGACCTACACCCTGTCGAGCTCGAGCACGTTCGGAATCCACTACAGCATCCACAACGATTCGAGCACGGGCGGCGACGCAACCGTCGTGAACGTCACCAGCCACGATTACTTCAACCTCGGCGGCCAGGCCTCCGGGCCGGTCTACAACCAAAAGCTGGCGATCAACTCCAACACGTATCAGCCGGCCAACACCGCTCAGATCCCGACCGGGTTCGTCTCGGTGAAGGGCACGCCGTTCGACTTCCGCACACTGCATCAGATCGGCAAGTACCTGACCAACTCGAACCTGCCGGATCACGGCGGCCAGAGCCTGACGCAGCTGCAGCTGGCACACGGCTACGACTTCAACTGGGTGCTGCGCGGCAAGGCGAGCGCCAGGAAGCTGGCGGCACTGGCCTACGACCCGGCCACCGGCATCTCGCTGAAGGCCTACACCGACCAGCCGGGCATCCAGGTCTACACCAGCAACTACCTCGATGGCGACCTTGCCGGTGTCGGCGGGACCCTCTACCGCCAGGGCTCGGCGTTCACGCTCGAGACCCAGCACTATCCGGACGCCCCGCATCACATCGGTCAGTCGGGCTGGCCGTCGGTGGTGCTGGAGCCGGCCACGACCTTCAACACGACCACCACGTTCCAGTTCGGGGTCGCGAAGAAGAGCTGGAACAGCAAGGTCCGTTTCTAGCAATCCTCTAGCAATGGGCCGGCATGACGGAGCCGGCCACGACGGCCCCGCCCGCTGGCGGGGCCGTCGTCGTCTGGGGGGACGACGCCCCACCCGCGCGCCTTCACCCAACCCCGGCTGCGAGCTCGTGCGTCGTGGACGCCCTTGTCGTGGTCGCCCTTGACAGATCCTCGCTAACGATATATCTTTGACATATCTCGATAGTAAGGAGGTCGAACATGGAAAGCTTCGATCGACATCAACATTCCCAGCGTGCCCATCACCATGATCCGCGCGGGCGTGGCCAGGACCCAGATGAGTTCGGCTACGGCCCGGGCGAGGGGCCCGGTGAGGGCCAAGGCGAGGGCTACGGCCCTCGCGGACACGATCATCCGGGCTGCCATGGCGGCGGCTTTCATGGCGGCGGCCGCTGGGACGTTCCCGGCGAGGGCCACGGTCACCGCGGCGATCCCGAGGACTTCGACGGACCGCGGGGCATGCGCTTCGCGCATGGCTTCGGCGGCCGCCGTCGCCGTGGCGACGTCAGCCTGGCACTGCTGCTGGTCCTTGCGGACGAAGGCGCCCGCAACGGCTATCAGCTGATCCAGTCGCTCGAGGAGCGCAGCCAGGGTGCCTGGCACCCGAGCCCCGGCTCGGTCTACCCCGCACTGGCGCAACTCGAGGACAAGGGCCTCGTCAAGTCGCAGACGCTGCCGGACCAGTCCGGCCACACCTACGAGCTCACCGATGAGGGTCGCAAGACCATCGAGGAGCGCGTGGACGAGCCCGCCCCGTGGGAGCCTCAGAACGGCCGCGACAGCGCCCGGCGCGAACTGCACCGGACGGCGGCACTGACGATGATGGCCCTGCGCCAGCTGGCCCATGACGGCGACGAGCAGCAGATCGCGAAGGCGACCGAGCTGTTCGCCGAGCTGCGGCGTCAGCTCTACCGCATCCTCGCGGGCGATCTGAGCTAAGCGGGCGACGGGGCGCCGCGTCGACGACGCGGCGCCCCGCTCCCCGTTATTCTCGCTACAGGGCGGAAGACCACTGTTACCTGTAGCCGGCATGACCACTGACGACGAGCCTGAAGCATCCGTATTAGCCAGGCTCGATGAGACTAAGCTGAATCGCTTTCAGCTGAAGATCATGTTCATCTCGGGCATGGGGTTCTTCACCGATGCCTACGACCTGTTCGTGATCGGGATCGCGGTCGCGATCCTGAAGACCCAGTGGCACCTGTCGACCACCGAGGTATCGCTGCTGTCGTCCACGACGCTGGCGGCGTCCGCCTTCGGCGCCGTGATCTTCGGCCGCATCGCCGACATCTTCGGGCGCAAGAAGCTCTACGGCATCGAGGTGCTGATCCTCGCCGTCGGCGCGATCGCGACGGCCTTCGCGCCCAGCATCGGCTGGCTGATCGCCTTCCGGGTCGTGCTCGGCATCGGCATCGGCGGCGACTATCCGGTCAGCTCCACGATCATGAGCGAGTACTCCGGCAAGCGCAGCCGGGGCCAGCTCGTGAGCCTCGTGTTCGCGATGCAGGCGGCCGGGCTCGTGGTGGGCCCGCTGATCGCGGTGGTCCTGCTCGCCAGCGGCCTCTCCCACGACATGACCTGGCGGATCCTGCTGGGGCTCGGCGCCATTCCCGGACTCGCGGTCTTCCATCTGCGCCGCCGGATCCACGAAACGCCACGGTTCGCGCTCGCGGGCGGAGCGACCGACGAGGCGGCAGCCGCCGTGGCGCGGGCGACCGGGCTGGAGCAGGGGACGCTGTCACGTGGCGCGACCGTGCACGTGCAGCAGAGCGTCCTCTCCGGCTGGCGCACGCTGCTCACCAACCGGACGCTGCGCAAGTGGCTGATCGGCACCTCGATGGCCTGGTTCATGATGGACTTCGCCTACTACGGCAACACGATCGCGAGCCCGCAGATCGTCAGCCTCCTGCAGCCGAGCGCGGCGCTGATCGATAAGACCCTGATCACGCTGGGGATCTTCGCGGTCTTCGCCGTCCCCGGCTACATCGTCGCGATCCTGGCGATCGAGCGGCTCGGGCGCCGACGCATCCAGTGGTCCGGCTTCGTGATGATGGCACTGACGTTCGGCGTGATCGCGGCCGTCCCCGTGGTGACCAACGTCGTGCTCGCCTTCCTGATCATCTTCGGGATCAGCTACTTCTTCACGCAGTTCGGACCCAACACGACGACCTTCGTCTATCCGGCCGAGCTATTCCCAGTCAAGGTCCGCACCAGCGGCAACGGCATCGCCGTGGCGCTCGGGAAGCTCGGCGGCTTCGCCGGCACCTACCTGTTCCCGGTGATGCTCACGTCCTGGGGCATCCGCGGCGCCGAGGGCATCGCCGCCGCCGCCGCGGTGTGCGGACTGCTGTTCACCCTCGCGTTCCTACCCGAGCCGAAGGGGAAGAGCCTCGAGGAGCTGACCGCAATGGCGGACATCCCCGTCGAGGATGCGGAGGCGGCGGACCAGGCCGAGCCAGCGCCGCTGCCGGTCGAAGCCTGAGCTTGTGTGTGGGGCCGCCCAGCGGGGCGGCCCCACGGTGCGCCCGGTGTGGGCATCATGCCGAGCCGGGCACTGTTCTCGTCCGTGCCGTGCGGACCCGTAAGTAAAAGGATCCGCCGGGCTTGGGGAGGGACGAGGCTTTAGCCTGAATCCACCGTTTCGGTGTGGTGTTGGTGTGGTTGGCGGCTGGTCGGGTTGCTGGGCTGGGTCGGTGTGTGTTGAGCTTGTGGGTCAGGTGAGGAAGCGGTGTCGTTTGCTGGGGTGGGG
>Ga0255363_100054_pt1 | contig 44103 bp, 39 predicted proteins | sample GFST100metaG_FD_186007 | JGI IMG/M metagenome (GOLD analysis project Ga0255363, IMG submission 186007) | Peat soil microbial communities from Stordalen Mire, Sweden - G.F.S.T100 | ecosystem: Environmental > Terrestrial > Soil > Wetlands > Peat | place: Sweden: Norrbotten County, Stordalen Mire... | reverse complement strand
GACGAGTGCGTCGTGGCTCTTCTTGTCCTCGACGACAACGAGGAAGCCGTTCGACAGGAAGGCGAACTCAGGCTTACCGTCACCATTACCCTGCTGCTTGGTGCCGCCCTTGAGCGCCTTCACAAGTTCAGCTGAACCATCTCCCTGCTCCCAGATGGGCGACGACGGGACGATGGCCTCTATGAGGTGGCGCACGTATTGGTCTGTGGCCGTCTCGTTTCCCATACCCTCACCCTTTCTCGGCGCCTTGGCGTCCCACACACGCGGTAACGCGTGCCTGCTCACCTGCGGAGCAGCATCGCGTCGATCTCGTCATGATTTGTCGATCGCGGTGGCGATGTCCAGCGTGGTCGGCTGTGTCGCAGTCGGATGGAGCCAGACCAGCAGGCTTGTACACGACGACGTGCACCAGATCGCAGCAGTTGACGTGCTCGGGTAATCCATTACCACCCAATTCACGACCACCCGATGCTCATTCACGCCCAGAGCCTACTACCGCCCGGCAAGCTCACGAGCACTCGCGGAGTCGCTGAGCAGGCTGAAGCTAATTGTCGAAGTGTCGACCACAACTGCCATGGCTAGGGCAGCCTCAAGTGCCTCTGAGCCGCAACATCGTGCCGTCCGACGCCTTCGTTGGCTTGGCGTTTGAACAGCTGAGTGAGGACCGGCCCGCTCGGCGCGGCTGCCTCTTCCCTTGTGGAATGCTCAGCGACCTGCGCCAGCTCGTCGCCTGTGCCTACAAGACATGCCAGGCTGCCGTGCGCGACGGCGCCAACGTAGGGCAGGACGCCGAGCACGATGCTGCCGAGTAGCCAGGCGATCCAGTAGCCGGCGTTGAAGACGCCGAAAGCCAGCCGCAGGCGCGGGTCATGCACCGCGTCAGCGGCCGAGCCATTTGCCGGCGCCAGAGATGATCGCGACGGTGAGTGCGGAGGCGCCGAACGCCGACAGATACGTTCCGTTCGTGCTGTGAGCGCCCTCCTGGACCATGCCGGCGAAGAAGCTGCCAACGCCGATCATGGTCACATACCAAAACCTCATATGTGCCGTCGCGACCACAGGCCGGAATCGGCGCCTACCTGGTGGCTGGCGCCGGGCCGGTCGAGTCGCGCACGACGAGCGTGGTCTCGAGCTCGATGTGCAGAGCCTCGACGTGCCGGCGCTCGATCAGGCGCACAAGCTGTGTGACCGCGATCCGGCACATCTCGGCCAGCGGCTGACGTACGGTCGTCAGGGCCGGCAGCACGAGCGTGGCCTCGAAGGTGTCGTCGAAGCCGACGATCGAGAGGTCCCGAGGAACCTCCAACCCGTGTGCACGCGCAGCCTGGATGGCGCCGATCGCGGTCATGTCGTTGAAGGCGAAGATCGCCGTTGGCCGCTCCGCCAGCGACAGCAGCCGCTCGGCGGCACGCCGGCCGGAAGCGACCGAGAAGTCGGACTCGACCACTAGCTCCGGCGCCGGCATCACGCCGGCGGCGCCGATCGCGCCGCGATAGCCGCGCAGGCGCTCTTCGGTAGCCAGCCCGCCCGCCGGGCCGGTGATCGCGGCGATTCGCCGATGGCCCAAGCCCAGGAGATGATCGACCGCCGCCACGGCGCCGGCGGAATGAGCCGCCGAGACGATCGGAACCCGATCGTCAGGGGCGATCAGTGGATCGACGATCACGAACGGATAGCCGGCCTCGTGCAGCGCCGAGAGCTCCTCGTTCGACTCCTGCGGCAGGATCAGCACGGCGCCATCAGTCGTGCCTTGCAGGCGCTCTAGCAGTGACGCCTCGCGGTCGTGCTCGTGCAACGTCGGAGAGAGGACCATGCGCAGGTTGTGCTCGTAGAGCGCCTCACTGGCGCCGGCGAGCATCACCGAGAAGTAGGACTCGCGCAGGACCGGCAGCGTGACTCCGACGAAGCCGGTGGCGCGCCGCTGGCCGACGTCGCGGCTGCTTCGATGCCCTGTGTAGCCGTGTTCGCTCACGACCTTCAGAACGGACTCCCGCAGTCCACCAGAGACCTGTGGGTGACCGTTGATGACGCGCGAAACGGTCGCCGGCGAGACGCCGGCGAGCTGCGCGATGTCGCGAATCGTAAGGTGCCCGTTTCGCGCGTCGGACGGTGTTTCAGTGCTCATCCTGGCTCATTCAAGCACATGCTGAAACGTTTCTCAGCAGGAAATGGCGGTTATCCGCCAATTTTTCCCGTAAATAGCGAGGATTTACGAAGATGCACGTGACTTGACATCATCAGAACGTTTCAGTTATTGTTGGCGATGCGTTTCTGAGAAACGTCGCTCTTCTGGTCTTTCACAAGAGCGTTCGGATGGGGAGAGGCAGGAGAGAGTGAAATTCGTACTGCGTAGAGCCGTGTTCTATGTGGTGGCCGTCTGGGCCGCCGTCACGGCGAACTTCGCGATCCCGCGGGTCATGCCCGGGAACGCGGTTGACACGATGATCAGCCGCTTCCCGCAGCTCAGCCCGCAATCGCTACATGCGCTCGAGGCCGAGTTCGGTGCGGGCCATTCCGGCGGCCTGCTGAGCCAGTACTTCCAATACTGGGACAACCTTTTGCACTTCAACCTGGGTCTGTCGATCAGCCAGTACCCCAGCAAGGTCTCGACGATCATCGGCCAGACGCTGCCATGGACGTTGACGCTCGTCGGCATGGCGACGGTAATCAGCTTCGTGCTCGGCACGCTGTTCGGCATCGTTGCGGCCTGGCGGCGAGGCGGCTGGTTCGATCGGCTGCTGCCGGCGTTCACGCTCCTGCAGGCGACCCCGTACTTCTTCCTGGCGTTGCTGCTGATCGATCTGCTGGCCCTGCGCATCAAGCTGTTCCCGTTCGGGCAGGGCTACAAAATTGGCCTGACGCCTGGTTGGAACGGAGCGTTCATCGGCAGCGCGATCACACATTCGGTCCTGCCGGCGCTGACGATCATCCTGACTTCGATCGGCGGCTGGATGTTGCAGATGCGCAACGTCATGCTGACGACGATCTCCGAGGACTACGTGCTGGTCGCTCAGGCGAAGGGGTTGCCGTCGCGGCGAGTCGTCTTCAGCTACGGCGCCCGTAACGCAATCCTGCCGAACATCGCCGGCTTCGCCCTGTCGCTCGGCTTCGTGGTCGCTGGTGCGCTTGTGATGGAGATCGTGTTCTCCTACCCCGGCGTCGGCCTGACCCTCTACAACGCGGTCACCTCTAACGACTATCCGCTACTGCAGGGGATCTTCCTGGTGATCTCGCTCGCGGTGCTGAGCGCCGCGTTGCTTGCGGACATCGCTTACGTGTTCCTCGATCCACGCGCACGCGGCGGGGAGGCCCACTGATGTCAGGAGCATCACTTATGCGAGGTGGACCCCGCCGCCTCGGCCGGATGTTCTACGGGCTGCCGCTGAAGGCGAAGATCGGCGTCGTGATCCTCGCGATCTACGTCCTGATCGCGATCATTGGCCCGGCGCTGACACCATTCGATCCGAGCGCGACGATCGCGGGGCAGTCGCTGCCGCATGGACCGACCGGTACGCACCTGCTGGGCACGACCGCGACCGGCGGCGATGTGCTCTCGCAGCTACTGGTCGGCACCCGCTCAAGCGTCGTTCTCGGGCTGGTCACCGGCATAATCGCAACGGTGCTCTCGGTTGCGGTCGGCATGTCGGCCGGTTACCTGGGCGGCTACGCCGATGAGACCCTGTCGCTGATCGCCAACGTCTTCCTGGTGCTCCCGGCACTGCCGCTACTGGTCGTGATCCTCGGCTACATGCCGCACTCCGGCGAGATGGCGACCGCGATCGTGCTGAGCGCGCTCGGCTGGGCGTGGGGCGCGCGTGTAATCCGTGCGCAGACGCTGTCGTTGCGCGACCGCGACTATGTCGCGGCGGCACGAGAGGTCGGCGAAAGTGCCTGGCGAATCATCTTCGTTGAGATCCTGCCGAACGAGGTCGGCCTGATTGCGGCGAGCTTCGTCGGCACCGTGCTCTATGCGATCCTGACCTCTGTCGCGCTCGCGTTCATCGGTGTCTCCGACCTCAGCAATTGGAGCTACGGCGTGATGATGTACTGGGCGCAGAACGGCAACGCGGTTCAGCTCGGCGCCTGGTGGTGGTACGTCTGCCCGGGTGTGGCCGTCGCGCTGCTCGGCATGAGCCTCGTGCTGATCAACTTCGGCCTGGACGAGCTCTCGAACCCGCGCCTGCGCACGAGCTCGGCAAGCGTGCGCATCGGTCGTCGCGTCTGGCGCCCGACTGATCCGACCCCGGTGATCCGCCAGTCCACGGAGGTGACGCGGTGAATACTGCTGACAAGCTCTCGTCGTCCCTGTCGAGCCCAGATCGTCCTGCCGCTGCCAGCACCGGTCCCGCAGGACCGGTGCTGGACGTCCACGATCTCTCAGTCACATACCGCTCGGACGGGGGCGACGTACACGCGGTTCGACACGTCGATCTGGCCCTGTACCCAAGCCAAATCGTCGGTCTAGCCGGCGAAAGCGGCTGTGGCAAGTCGACGCTCGCCTACGGTGCCGTGCGGCTGCTGCGGCCGCCGGCGGTGGTCGACTCGGGCTCGGTCATCTATCGCGGCCCACGCCTCGAGGGTGACGAGCTCGACGTGCTCTCTGCCTCGAGGGCGCAGCTGCAGCAGATACGTTGGCGTGAGATCGCGATCGTCTTCCAGAGCGCGATGAACTCGCTGAACCCGGTGCTCAGGATCGGTGACCAGATCGAGGACGGCCTGCGGGCCCACCTCGATCTCGGCCATGCTGCGGTGCACGCGCGTGCGGAAGAGATGATCGAGATGGTTGGCATCCATAAGGACCGGCTACGGGCGTTCCCGCACGAGCTCTCCGGCGGGATGCGCCAGCGGGTGATGATCGCGATGGCGCTGGCAGTCTCGCCCGAGGTCGTGATCATGGACGAGCCGACCACCGGGCTCGACGTGGTCGTCCAGCGCGAGATCCTGCGCGAGGTCGTCGCCCTCAAGGAAAGCCTCGGCTTTGCCGTGTTGTTCATCACACACGATCTGTCGCTGCTGCTGGAGATCGCCGACGAAGTGAAGGTGATGTACGCCGGTGAGGTCGTCGAGTCGGCCCCGACCACGGAGGTTCGCGACGGCGGCGCGCATCCCTACACTCGCGGACTCCTGGGATCGTTCCCAACGTTGCATGGTCCACGCCGAGCGCTGAGCGGGATTCCCGGCACGCCTCCGGATCTGCGCGGTGGCCTGGTCGGCTGTCTGTTCCGGGACCGCTGCCGGCATGCGCGTCCGGAATGTGCGGCCGTCACGATGAAGCTGGAGTCCGTCGCCGGCGCCGACCCGCGGCACACCACCGCCTGTCCGTTCGTGATCGCCGCCGTCGCCGAGCCGCCCAGGGAGGTGGCTGAGCCCGTCGTCGTGGCGCCCGCGGCGGAAGACCTGGTGCTGGCGGCGAACGATCTCTCGAAGGACTTCACGCCGGCCCGGCACAGTCCGGTCGTGCATGCCGTCAAGCACGTCTCGCTTGAGCTGCACCGCGGCCGAGTGGTCGCGCTGGTCGGTGAGAGCGGCTCCGGGAAGAGCACGATCGCGCGGATGCTGAGCGGCCAGGAGCGGCGCAGCGCCGGCGAGATTCGCCTTGACGGCGCGCTGATCGAGCCCGCGCGGCGGCGCGGCTTCCGCGCCTATAAGAGCGAAGTGCAGATGGTCTTCCAGGATCCGTTCGCCTCGCTGAACCCGCTGCACACTGTGCGCTATCACCTGACCCGAGCGCTGCGCGTGCACTCCGCGCGCACGGGCAGCGGCAGCGGCACGGCCGACATCGACCGACTGCTCGAGCAGGTCCGCCTGACGCCGGCGGAGAAGTTCCGCGACGCCTACCCGCACGAGCTTTCGGGTGGTCAGCGCCAGCGCGTTTCGATCGCGCGAGCGCTCGCCGCCCAGCCAAGGGTGCTGCTCGCGGACGAGCCTGTGTCGATGCTCGACGTCTCGATCCGCCTCGAGATCCTCGACCTGATCGCGGAGCTGCGTGACTCCTTCCACCTGGCGATCCTCTACATCACTCACGACATTGCCTCGGCGCGCTACTTCGCCGACGAGATCCTGGTGATGCACGACGGCGAGATCGTCGAGCGCGGCCCGGCCGAGCAGGTCGTCCAGCACCCTGAACACGAGTACACGAAGCTGCTGATCTCGGCTTCGCCGGACCCCGACCTGTTCGCGGCTGCGGCCCGGCTCGGAACGGAGCCGGTCAACGACAGCACGACACAGGAGGCGCCCGCCTGAGCAGATATCGCGATGCAGTGCGGCCGGCGCCCCGGCCTTGACCCCGGGACGCCGGCCTACGAATCAGCGTCCAGCGGCCGCAGCGGCCGGCTGGGCGCAGTCATCGGCAAACCAGTAGTAGCAGAGGAGGAGGTGCTCAATCAATGTTGAGCAGAATCAACAAGAGGCGACTTGGAGCCGCATGCGGTGCGCTTGCCATGGCGTCCCTGCTGGCCGCGTGTGGTGGGAGCTCGAGCTCCGGCAGCAAGTCCGCGTCGGCGACCGCCAGCGGCAGCGGCGCTGTGCTGACCGTGGAGTCCAGCCAGCAGAACACCATCACTCAGGTCTTCAATCCGTACATCACCAGCTCCGGTGCGGCGCTACTTGGCGCAACGTCGCTGATCTACGAGCCGCTGATGCAGGCGAACGCGGTCAAGCCCGGCGAGTACTACCCGTATCTGGCATCCGGCTACAAGTGGTCGAATGGCGGTGACACCATCACCTTCACCATCCGCAGCGGGGTGAAGTGGTCAAACGGCACGCCGCTAACCGCAAAGGATGTTGCCTTCACCTACAGCATGCTCAAGCAGTACGCCGACGTGAACACCGTGGGTCTCTCACTCTCGAGCGCCAGCTCCTCGGGTAACACGGTGACGCTGACGTTCCCGTCGCCGCAGTACTCGAACTTCGAGAACATTGCGTCCGAGGTCTACATCGTCCCGGAGTCACTCTGGAGCAAGGTCGGTGACCCTGGCAAGTATCCGGATGCCAATCCCGTCGGCAGCGGCCCCTACGTCATGAAGAGCTTCACCTCGCAGGGCATCACGCTGGCCGCGAACCCTCACTACTGGGGTGGCGAGCCGGCAGTGAAGACGGTTGAGTTCCCGACCTATGCGTCGTCCAACGCGGCGCTGTCGGCATTGCAGACGGGTCAGCTAACCTGGGGCGGCAACTTCATCACCGGTGTGCAGAAGGTGTTCGAGGCCGGCAACGTCAACCACAAGGCGTGGTTCCCGCCGGTTAACACGGTCACCCTCGAGCCCAACCTCCAGCGCTGGCCAACGAATCAGCTAGCGGTCCGGAAGGCGATCAGCCTGGCGATCGACCGCAGTGCCATCAGCGATCAGGGCGAAGGCGGTCTCGAGCCGCCGGTGCAGAACGCATCTGGTCTGACGCTGCCGGTGTTCCAGCAGTTCCTGAGCCCAGCCGCGGCGGCCGACAAGCTGAACGCGACCGCTGACTCGGCCGCTGCCGATAAGGTGCTCGAGGCCGCCGGCTACACGAAGGACAGCGCCGGCTTCTACGCGCTCGGCGGCAAGGAGGTGAAGCTCTCGGTCACCGACCCGGCCTCCTACTCCGACTACGCGGCAGATGCCGCGATCGTCGCGAAGAACCTGCAGGCCGCAGGCATCAACGCCACCTTCGTCGGGCAGTCGGTGGACGCCTGGTCGTCGGACATCGCCGACGGCGGCTTCCAGCTCACCATGCACTGGTCTCAGACCAGCGTCGCGCCCTACCAGCTCTACAACGACTGGCTGAACAGCGCGCTGGCCACCAAGAGCAACCGTGCCGGTAACTACGAGGGCTTGAAGGACCCGGCGATCGACGCCGCCCTGAAGCAGCTCGCCGGCGCCGCCACAACCACGGCTCAGGCCGCGGCGCTGGCCCCGATCGAGCAGTACGTGGCAACGAACCTGCCGATCATCCCGACCGTTTACGGCGTGGTGTTCGACGAGTACAACACCACGGACTTCAGCGGCTGGCCGAATGCCAGCAACGAGTACGAGTCCGGTAGTCCGAACGCCCCAACGAACGAAGTCGTGGTCCTGCATCTGAAGCCGAAGAGCTGATCTTGCACAGGGGTTGGGGGGTCGCGCACGACCCCCCAACCCACACGACTGGTGACACGGATAGACAAGGAGAAGGCATGGAACGACTCACGGGCAGTGAGTCCGCCGGCATGCGCCGGTTCCCGAAGGGCTTTTTGTGGGGCACTGGCACCTCGTCGTACCAGGTGGAGGGTGGCGTGGCCGAGGATGGGCGTGGCCTCTCGATCTGGGACGTGTTCTCGCATCGGCATGGCAGCACCTATCGCGGCGACACGGGCGATGTGGCCTGTGACTCCTATCACCGCTTCGACCAGGATCTGAAGCTGATCCGCGAGCTCGGGATCGGCGCCTACCGCTTCTCGGTCTCATGGCCGCGGATCCAGCCGGACGGGCGCGGGCCCGTGAACCAGCGGGGTCTCGACTACTACCGGCGCATGGTGGCGGGTTTGCGGGAGGCGGGCGTGCTGCCCGTCCTCACCGTCTACCACTGGGATCTCCCGCAAGCGCTGGAGCAGACCGGGGGCTGGGCGGCGCGCGAGACCGCCGAACGACTCGGCGAGCTGGCCGCGATCCTGGGCGCTGAGCTCGGCAGCGACGTCGGCGCCTGGATCACCATCAACGAGCCGCAGCAAAGCGCTCACCAGGGCTACCGGATCGGCACCCACGCGCCAGGTCGTCGCGACCTTGCGGCCGCCGCAGCCGCGACCCACCACCTGATGCTCGGCCACGCTCGCGCCCTCGGCGCGCTGCGGGCCAGCATCCCGGCGGGCGTCCCGGTCGGTACAACCCTCGACCCGCAGCCCTACATCCCGCTGGACGGCGAGTCCGAGCTCGCCGCGGCGGTCATGGACGCCGACTTCAACCGCATGTACCTCGATCCGCTCTGCGGGCGCGGCTACCCCGACCTGGCGCGGGCTGAGATGCTGCCGGACGAGCGCCTGATCGCGGAGGGCGACATGGACGCGATCAGCGCTCCGATCGACTTCCTTGGCATCAACTACTACCGGCCGCACCATCTTCGGCGCGGGGACTGGAATGACCTGCGCCTCGGCGAGGCGCCGTTGCCCGGCTTCGAGGGTGTCGTCGAGTACTTCGATCCCGAGCAGCCGTGCACGACGATGGGCTGGCCGATCGTGCCCGAGGGCTTGACCGAGCTGCTGCTGAACGTCCATCGGCAGACCGGTGGGGTGCCGCTGTACATCACCGAGAACGGCTGTGCTGCCGACGACTACCCGACTAGCGGCGGCCTGGTCGAGGACGGCGACCGAATCGAGTACCTGCGGGCGCACCTCGCGGCGGCGCTGGCGGCGATCGACGCCGGTGTCGACCTGCGTGGCTACTTCTACTGGTCGCTGATGGACAACTTCGAGTGGGCGCTTGGCTACCGCTACCGCTTCGGACTGTTCTACGTCGACTTCGCCACCCAAGTAAGGACGCCGAAACGCAGCGCGTCCTGGTACGCGCAGGTCGCGCGCACGGGCTGCCTGCCGCCCGCGGGCGCGGAGGCACGCTCCGGCGTCGCTGTCGCGAGCAGTGTCGACGGCTCCGTCTGCCGGCAGGGTTGAACCCGGCCGGCGCGGCGCGCAGCTACCCTACCGGCGCGGTGCGCCGGTAGGGACGTCAGACGCGCCGCGCCGTGAGCGCCCAGGCCACCAGCGCCAGCAGGGCGGTGACGGCGCCCAGCAGGCAGACCGTGTGCCAGCCGTCGGCGGCGTAGAGCACGCTGGTCAGCGCCGAGAGAATGACGCCGCCGAGGAAGTAGGCGACCATGTAGGCGGTCGTCAGGCGGCTGCGGGCCTCGGGGTGGAGCGTGTAGATCGCGGCCTGGTTACTGATGTGGAGTCCCTGCACGCCGAGGTCGAGCACGACGATGCCGGCGATCAGCGCCAGCAGCGAGTGGGCACCAAGCGCCAGCAGCACCCAGCTGACAAGCAGCGCGACGAGGGCACCGGCGGTCGCGATTTGCAGGTGCCCACGATCCGCGAGCCGGCCGCTGAGCTGGGCGGCCGCCGCGCCCGCGAGCCCCGCGAGCCCGAACAAGCCGATCGCGGCGTTGCCGTAGTGGTAGGGGCTGCCCTGCTCGCCGGAGAGCAGGAACGTGAGTGCGGTCCAGAGCACGCTGAAGCAGCCCATCGCGCAGGCGCCAAGCAGCATCCGCTGACGGAGCAGCGGCTCGCTCCGGGCCAGGCTGGCCACTGAGCGCAGCGCCCGCCGGTAGGGCAGCTCGGACGTCCGCGGTACAACCGGCAGCTCCCGCCACAGCACCAGGGCAAGCGCAAGGACCAGCAGCCCGGCCAGCGCGAACACCATCCGCCAGCCGAAGGCAGACGCAATCAGGCCGCTGACGGTTCGCGCCAGGAGGATCCCGAACAGCAGGCCGCTCATGACGGTGCCGACGGCGGCGCCACGCTGATCCTCGACGGCGAGGTAGGAGACGAGCGGCACGATCACCTGCGCCACGCAGGAGGCAATGGCGGTGAGGAAGAGGGCGACGGCGAACAGCCCGAAGTCTGGCGTCAGCGCCTGAACGCCCTCGCCGACGGCGACAAGGACGATCGCGACGACGATCAGCCGCCGTCGCTCCAAGAGGTCGCCGAGCGGCACGACGAAGGCGAGGCCAAGCACGTAGCCGATCTGGCTGACGGTGACCAGCAGCCCGGCGGTGGCCGTGGAGACGCCGAACGCCTGGGCGAGCGTGTGCAGCAGCGGCTGCGCGTAGTACATCGTCGCGACCGCGGCACCGCTCGTCAGCGCCAGCAGCAGCACGAGACTGCGACCGATGCCGCGACCAGGATGAGCAACTCTCATCGCTTGCCGGTCGCCCACGCCAGCAGCTCGTCGCGGTCAACGAGCTTGACCCGCGGCTGGCCGCTTGCCTCGCCGAGCTCGCGCTCGCGCGCGTCGATTGCCTGCCAGCCGCTGTAGTCGACGATCGTGACGCCGCGTGCGCGCAGCGCACCGATCAGCTCGTCCGGGGTCCGCGTTCGGGTCTGCGGCTGCGTTTGCCCCGGCGTATGCGTCTGCGCCTGCGCCGGCAGGCGCCCGGCGGCGATGTCGTCGAACAGCAGCCCGACCGTCTCCTGGGCGCAGCGTTTGTTCGTGCCGATCACGCCGGAAGGTCCGCGCTTGCTCCAGCCGGTCGTGTAGATGCCGGGCAGGGGCGTCCGCGTGACCGGGCCGAGCACCCGGCCCTGCTCGTTCAGGATCCTGTGCCGGCGCTCGTCGAACGGGACCCCGGCCAGCGGCACGCCAGCGTAGCCGACCGAACGCAGCACGAGGCCGGTCGCGAGCCGCTCCTGCCGCGGCAACGACTTGGCGCGCAGGACCCCGTCGGCATCCGGGACGAGCGCGTTGCGGCAGATCAGCAGCGATTCGACCTTACCGTCGCCGGCGATCTGGAGCGGTGACGCGAGGAAGCGCAGGACGATGCGGCGGGGCTTGCCGCTCGGCGGCTGCTGCGCGTACTGGCGCAGTGTCTCGAAGTTCGCTCGGGCGGTGGCGTCAGCGGCGGCGAGTGCCGCGGCGCCAGCCTCGTCGAGCTCGAGATCGCCGGGGTCGACGATCACGTCAGCCAGCTCAAGGTCGGCGAGCTCCCGCAGCTCGGGGTTGGTGAACCCCACCTGCAGCGGCCCACGGCGGCCGAGCACAACGATCTCGCGGATCTGCGAGCCGCGCAATCGGTCGAGCGCGTGCGTCGCGACGTCGGTCCCGGCGAGCTCCGCCGGCGAGAGCGCGAGCATCCGCGCCACGTCGAGGGCGACGTTGCCGTTGCCAATGACGACCGCGCGCGGCTGCGAGAAGTCGTAGCCGCGGTCGGCGTAGTCCGGGTGGCCGTTGTACCAGGCCACGAACTCGGTTGCCGCGATGCTGCCCGGCAGCTCCTCGCCGGGGATGCCGAGCGCCCGGTCGGTGGCGGCGCCGACCGCGTAGATGACGGCGTCGTAGGCGCTGGCCAGCTCTGCCGCATCAACATCGCGCCCGACCTCGACGTTGCCGAGGAAGCGGAAGCCCGGCAGCTTGGCGGTGCGCTCGAAGACGCGGCTGACCGACTTGATCTTCGGGTGGTCGGGGGCGACGCCGAAGCGGACGAGCCCCCATGGGGTTGGTAGGCGCTCGTAGAGGTCGACCGCGATCGTCCGGTCGCTCGCGCGCAGCAGGGCGCTGGCCGCGTAGAAGCCGGCGGGTCCAGCGCCGACGATCGCCACCTGCAGCGGATTGTCAGTTGAACCCAGCGGTGTGCTCATGCCCCAGAGAAGAGTAGTTCGCGGTCCACCAGGTGCTCCGGTGGGTCCTGAACCCAGCCGACTCGAGGCTGTTGCCGATCTTCTACACATATGGGAGAAAATCGGCAACGGCCACGCCGGCCCCGGGAACGATGCCCCTAGAGGATGTTCACAGCCCGCGCGACGACGAGCGCCATCGTCACCAGCGAGATCAGCGACTGGAGGCTCATCACCAGCTTCGCGGCGATCGATAGCGGCATCGTGTCGGTGGGGCTGAGCGCAGTCGCGTTGGTCAGCGAGACGTAGAGGTAGTCGGGGTAGCGCGGTCGCCAGCCTAGGGGCAGCACCGCTTCGGTCATCTGCGGGAACAGGAAGTCCGGCGGGCCGTCGTGCCCGGCGGCGCGGCGGCCGGGGCCGCTGCGGTCGAGCTCCCAGTACCAGAGTGCGAAGACCAGCACGTTGGTCAGCCAGATCACGCCGCCGGCGATCACGAGCTGATGGCCGTTCGCGACGCTACGGTGCAGCAGCAGACGGGTCAGCAGCACCACCGAGATCCCGTTGGCGATGCTGGTAACCGCAGTCACGGTTAGGGCGATGCGGCGTCGCAGCGCGTGCTCACCCTCGAGCCGCTGCGGCGAGGCGACGATCAGCAGGATCAGCATCAGCGTCTCGATCCCCGGCAGCAGCCAGTGCGAGACGATCGTCAGCCGATCTGGCAGCAGGAGCTGCAAGCCGATCGCAACGGCGACCGTCAGCTCCGGCGGCCAGTGCGCCTCGCCCCGTGGCGGCGGTGGATAGCTGGGCGCAGACGGCGCTGACACGGTGTCCATGGGCACAGGCTACGTCCTAGTGCCCCGTCCGCGGACCTTTGCCCGGTCTGGCGGCTGCAAACCGGCGCCTGCCGGCGTCCTCGGCGCTCGCCGTAGCGCCGCTACGGCTTCGTGCCTGCGTCCTTGGCAGGCTTGGTTTTCGCTCACCATCCCGTACAAACGTTTCTTGACGGGACACTGGCAGCCGTTTTTCGAATCACGCGGGTTGCCGCTCATATACTTCACGCCAGTCCACCAGGGGAGTGTCCCGTGCAGGAGATGGTCATATATGGCGTCAGCTTCGACATGGTTGGCAAGCAGCCGATCGTGCTGCTGAAGACGCTCGAGAGCAACAGGTTCCTGCCGATCTGGATCGGTCATCCGGAAGCCGCGGCGATCCTGATGAAGTTGCAGGGTGCGACGACGCCGCGCCCGATGACACACGATCTGATGTCCGACGTGCTGGGAGAGCTCGATGTCGAGTGCGTGCGCGTGATGATCAGCGAGCTGCGCGACAACACCTTCTACGCCTCGATCAACCTGCGCAGCGATGGGCGCGAGCTCGAGATCGACGCACGCCCGAGCGACGCGCTGGCGCTGGCGGTTCGCTGCGGCGCCCCGATCTTCGCGGCCGATGAGGTGATCGCCGAGTCGGCGATCGAGTTCGAGCACGAAGCCGAGGACAACGAGGAAGTCGTCGAGAAGTTCAAGGACTTCCTCGAGCACGTCAAGCCGGACGACTTCGTCGGCGAGTGAACAGGTAGGCAGGCACGCGACGCCTGGCGGGGGTGGCTCGCCGGGCCTGTTGACATGCCCGTCAGACAGCTAGTTGTGCGAGTGGCGTCGCCCGCTGGCGACGCCACCGGTCAGGCGCGACGCGGCAGCCGCAGCACCCGCGCCATCTCGGCGTCGGGCTGTGCCTCCGAGCTCGTCCGCTCCGCCGCGGGCGAGCGGCGCGAGGAGACGCCGGTGAGGGTGCTGTACATCGCTACCTGCTCGTCCACGATGTCGCCAAGCCGGCGCACGCCCTCGTGGATCTCGTCCTCCTTGACGCCCGAGAAGTTCAGACGCATCGACGACCCACCGCGACCGTCGATGTAGGCGGCACGACCCGGCACGAACGCCACCCGGTGCTCGACGGCGCGTGCCAGGAGGTCGGAGGTGTCGATGTAGTCGGGCAGCGTGACCCAGATGAAGAGCCCGCCATGGGGATGCGTCCAGGTGGTCTCGGGCGGCATGTACTCGGCCAGCGCGCCGATCATCACATCGCGCCGGCGGCGGTAGATGCCGACCAGCTCGCGGACGTAGTCGCGCCACGGCGCCGTCGCGAAGTGCTCGGCCACGAAGAACTGCGTGATCGAGGAGGAGCAGAGGTCGGTTGCGCCCTTGCCGAGCACGAGCTTGTCGAGCACCGGCGGCGGCGCGACGAGCCAGCCGATACGCGTGCCGGGGGAGAGGATCTTCGAGAAGGTGCCGGCGTAGAGCACCAGCTCGGGCGCCAGCGAGTGCAACGACGGCAGCGGCTCGCCCTCGAAGCGCAGCAGTCCGTAGGGGTTGTCCTCGAGGATCACGAGCCCGCGCTCGCGGGCGATCTCGATCAGCCCGCGACGCCGCGGCAGCGACATCGTCACGCCGGCGGGGTTGTGGAAGTTCGGGATCGTGTAGACGAACTTCGGGCGGCGGCCTTCACGGTCGAGACGCTCGAGCGCCTCCTGCAGCGCGTCGATCCGCATGCCGTCGGCGTCGACCTCGACCTGGATCACGTCGGCCTGGTAGGAGCAGAAGGTGGGCAGCGCGCCCGGGTAGCTCGGGCCCTCGGCGATGATCACGTCGCCGGGGTCGATCAGGATCTTCGTGACCAGGTCGATCGCCTGCTGGCCGCCAGTGGTCACCATCACGTTCTCGGCGCTGACCTGCGTGCCCTCGGCTGCCATCACGCGGGTGATGCACTCGCGTACGCTGGCGAGCCCCTCGGTCGGGCCGTACTGCAGCGCTCGCGCGCAGGCCTGATCCGCCACGCTCGCCATCAGGCGCGCATACGACTCGGCGGGGAACGTAGAGGTGTCGGGCAGACCGCCGGCGAGCGAGATCACGTCGTCCTGCTCGGTCAGCGTCATCATGTCGCGGATCGCCGAGGACATCATCGAATCTGTGCGCTTCGCGAACAGCGCGCGGTAGCGCTCGTGCTCGTGGATCGGGTAGCGCTCGTGCTCGTGGCTGGCCGGCTGCTGTGAAGGAACCTCCGGTGGGCGCTTCTGGTCTATCGTCACGAAAGTCACCCTACAGCAAGATGCACCTCCTTTTCTACATATTCCAGGGGATCGGCATCGGGGTCGCGATCGGCATCCGTCCTTTCACGCCCAGCCTGGTGGCTGGTCTGCTGGCCGCCGCCGGAGCTGAGATCCACTTCGATCACACCTCGTTCAGCTTCCTTTCGGGCGGCCCGTTCCTGCTGGCGATGCTGATCTGCGCGATCATCGTCGTGCTCTGCGACCGCGAGCCGTGGCGGCACTATCGCGACAGCACGGGCGGTCGCTGGACGCTGACCGTGATCTCGCTGGCGCTGGCGGCGCTGTTCTTCGCCGCTGTACTGCGGCACGGCGGCCATCCCGCCTGGCCGGGCATCGTCGCCGGCGTGATCTGCGCAGCCGTCGCATCCGCTGCCGCCCAGCCGTTCCTTCTGCGGCTGCAAACGCGCTTGCAGCAGAGCGGTGCGACGGCGGGCCTGTCACTGGTGGCAGAGGGTTCGGCGCTGGTGATCGCGGTGCTGTCGGTGCTTGTGCCGCCGATCGGAGTCGTCGCCCTGCTGGGGGTCATCTGGTTGCTCTATCGCGGTCGCCGGGCCGGCGAGACGAAGTACGCCGGTCTGCGAATCCTGCGCTAGACCCTCCCGCGTATGTGAAGGCTGGGCTAACGTTGCGTGGCCTTTATGTCGCGGTAATCAGCTTGCCGATACATTATGTCTGTGTCTGATGAAACGGCTAGAACGCTGGAGTTCCCGGTTGCGACCCCGACGGTTGCCGGGAACCGCAGTTACGGCAGCCGCCTGAAGGCGAGCATCCTCCGCCGGAGGAACCAGAAGCAGGCGATCCGGTTCCTCGTAGTCGGGTCGTCGGGATACGTGGTCAACACGATCGCGTTCTGGATCTTCCTCCACGCCGTCGGCGTCGACTACAAGCTCGCATTCGTGGTCGCCTTCTTCGCGGGATGCGCGAATAACTTCGTTTGGAATCGAACTTGGACTTTCCAGGCGCAGGAGGATCACGCTGGCAAGCAGGCGATCCGCTTCGTGCTGGTGTCGGCGCTGGTTGCGCTTTGCGCATACGCCATCATGGTTGGATTGGTGGCCGCGTTCAACATGTGGAAGGTGCCGGCAAACGCCGTCGCGTGGATCATCACGACCCCCGCATCGTTCGTCGTCCAGAAGCTCTGGAGCTTCAAAGCCTGAGCGCCGCAGCCCTCGCGTTCGCGCGGAGGCTGAGAGCACTCGTCGCGACCGCGCTGGCGGTCGTGGCTCTGCTCGTGCTGCTGCCCGCGAGCGCGCGGGCAGCAGGTAACCCGCCCGGCCAGCCGCAGCCGCAGTCCGCGCCGCCAGGCACGCCGTCGCTGGTCTCGTCGATGAGCGCCTCGCCCGCCGGCTTCAGGCTCACCGGGAACCAGGTGCTGGCGGTCGCCAGGCGCAACGCGACCGTCATCGCCGAGCTGCGCAAGTACCCGCACCTGGTCTCCTACGTCTACACCCGCACCTACCCCGTCTGGCAGGTGAGCTGGTTCACGCCGCCCTCGACGAAGCGCGCGCAGATCGAGATGGTTCAGCTCTACGTTGACGACACGACCGGCGCGGTGACCCAGGTCTGGACCGGCTACCAGGTGGCGTGGACGATGGCGCGCGGCTATCCGGGCGCGTTCGGTCGCAAGGTCACCGCCCTCTACATCTGGCTGCCGCTGTGCCTGCTGTTCATCGCGCCGTTCATCCCGTGGCGGCGACGGCCGACACTGTGGCACCTGGATCTTCTGATGCTGCTCGGCATGTCCGTGTCGCTGGGGTTCTTCAACCGTGCCGACCTCGGACTGTCGGTGCCGCTGATCTACCCGTTCATGCTCTACTTCTTCGTCCGCCTGCTGCTGCTCGCATGGGGGCGGGGGATCCCGCGTGCGCCGCTGCGCTGCGTGATCTCGACGCGCTGGCTGGCGGTGATGCTGATCTTCCTGGTTGCCTTCCGGATTGGCCTGAACGTCGTCAACTCGAACGTGATCGACGTCGGTTACGCCGGCGTGATCGGCGCCAGTAAGGTCGTTCACGGTCAGCCTGTTTACGGGAACTGGCCGTCCAGCAACTCGCAGGGCGACACGTACGGTCCGGTGAACTACTTCGCCTACGTCCCGTTCGAGGCGGCGTTCGGCTGGAGCGGCAGCTGGGACTCGCTGCCGGCGGCGCACGCGGCGGCGATTGCCTTCGACCTGCTGACGATGGCCGGGCTGATGCTGCTGGGCTGGTCGGTGCGCGGGCCCACCGGCGGTGTGACACTCGCCTACCTGTGGGCCGCGTTCCCGTTCACGACCTACGTGCTGTGCTCGAACTCGAACGACGCCCTGGTGGCGCTGCTCATGGTCGTCTGCCTGCTGGTGCTGCGCTCGCCACCGGCGCGGGGATTCTTCGCCGGGCTCGCGGCGCTGACTAAGTACGCGCCGCTGGCGGTCGCGCCGCTGATGCTGCGCGGGATCGGGCCGGAGCCCTGGTCGCGGGCCGGAGACGAGCAGCGGGCGCAGGCTGTGGAGACGCACGACGACCCGGCGCGCCGGCCGGACTCGCGCGCCGTGGGCCCGCATGGTCGCCGACGCCGGCAACGGCGGTGGCTGCGGCCGCTGCTCGGCTTCGCGATCGCCTACGCGCTTGCGATCGTGCTGCCGATGCTGCGCGTGCTCGTGCCCGGGAACTTCCACGCGTTCTGGGAGGACTCGATCGTCTACCAGGCGCAGCGGCCGGCGCCGTTCTCGATCTGGGGCTTCTGGGGGGGCTACAACCAGTCGCTGCGACTGCCGCAGCACATCTGGCTGGCGCTCGTGGTGCTGCTGGGCCTGTCGGTGCTCGTCTTCCCGCGCGGGCGCCGCACCCTGGTCCAGGTCGCCGCGCTCGCGGGAGCGCTGCTCATCGGCCTGCAGATGTCCGTCAGCTACTGGTTCTACCTGTACATCGTCTGGTTCTTCCCGATGGTGGCCGTCGCCCTGGTGCTGGCGCACCCGGAGCCCGACGCACCGAGCAGGTCGCGGCCTGAGGCACTCAGGTCTGAGCCGGCGTCAGCGGCTCCGCAACTGCGGTGATCGCTAGCGCCCGATTCGAGTCCGGGGCGGTCTCGATCACGGCGCCGTGCAGCCAGAGGTCGTCGTCGGAGGGCTCGAAGCGGTTCGGCATGCGCGTCAGCATCGTTCCCAGCGCCTGCTCGCGGCGGACGCCGAGGATGCCGCCGCGAGCGCCGGTCATTCCGAGGTCGGTGATGTAGGCGGTGCCCCCCGGCAGCACCCGTGAGTCGGCGGTCTGGACATGCGTGTGCGTGCCGACGACGGCGGCGACGCGACCGTCGAGATACCAGCCCATGGCGACCTTCTCGCTGGTTGCCTCGGCGTGGAAGTCGACGATGATCTGATCGACCTTCCCCTGCAGCGAGCGGAGCGCGGCGTCCGCCTGCGGCAGCGCCGGCAGCGCCAGGTCCATGAAGACGTTGCCGGAGAGCGAGATCAGGCCGACGCGGGTCGCGCCGGCGCTGACCACGCAGGTTCCGTGGCCGGGCTGGTTCGCCTGGAAGTTGTACGGGCGCAGGATCCGCGGCTCCTCGTCGAGGTACGGATAGACCTCGCGCAGCCTGTAGGTGTGGTTACCTAGGGTGATGGCGTCGGCGCCGCTGGCCAGCAGTTCGCGTGCAACCTTCGAGGTAATGCCGTGACCTGCGGCGGCGTTCTCGCCGTTAACGAACACCAGGTCCACGGCGTAACGCTCGCGCAGGCGCGGGAGTACCGACTTGAAGACCTGGCGGCCGGGGCTGCCGACGATGTCGCCGACGAACAAGATCCTGACCGCATCTGGCATATACGGATACTTTCACGTCAATGGATCTGAGGCGCTGCGGCCATCGAGAGCAGACGCGGCCGGACTCCGCCTCGGAGCCCGGGCAGGCAGGCACGCCCGAGTCTGAGCAGCCGGCTGAGCTGCTAGATCCGGGCCGGGGCCCAGGCACGGGCACGGGCACGGGCTCAGGCCCGGCACCTGCATCCGACCCGCCTACGGCCACAAACGCCGGCCCAGCCACGGGCACCGGCTCTGCCACAGGCACAGACCCTGCCACGGACACAGACCCCGGCCCAGCCGCGGGTCCGGCCGACGGCCGGGCTACGGACCCGGACCCGGCCGCGAGCGTCGTCCCGCGGTGGGTCCAGGCGGTCATGCTGCCGCTGGCGCTGATCGGCGTCTTCGAGCTGATCCGGGCCTCCGGCTCGCTGTTCGTAGTGTTCATGGCGGCCGCGATCGTCGCGCTGATCTTCAACCCCTCGGTGAAGCTGCTCCAGCGCTGGTTGCCGCGCGGGCTTGCGATCGTTTGCCCGTACGTGGTCGTGACCCTGATCGTGGCGGGCCTGCTGGCAATCCTCGCGCAGCCCGTCGCCAGCCAGGTCGCGCACTTCGCGAACAACCTGCCCCACTACACGCGGGTCGCCAACCGCGATGTGATCAACGTGCAGAGCTGGCTGAACCGTCGGGGCCTGCACGTCCACGTCGCCAGCCAGAGCACCTCGGCGCTGGATGCCGTGGCAAGTCGGATCGAGAAGAGCTCCGGGGCCGTGGTCTCGGTCACCAGCGATGTCGTGACCGAGCTGGTGAAGATCGGCGCGGACCTGATCCTGATGCTGGTCCTGTCGATCTACCTGCTGTTCTACGCGCCGGCGATCGGTCGGATCGTCCGCCGCCTGCTGCCGGCCGGCGACGGCACTGCGAACGACGACTACCCGCTGCTGATCCAGCGTGCGGTCGTCGGCTACGTTCAGGGCCAGCTCGCGTTCAGCCTGGTGATGGGCGTCTCGGTCGGCATCGTCCTGTGGGTCTTCGGTGTCACCGGCGTGTTCCCGCCCGGCCAGCACTTTGCCCTGTTCTTCGCGCTGTTCTACGCGCTGATGGAGCTGATCCCCTACCTCGGCCCGATCATCGGCCCGATCCCGCCGCTGATCGTCGCACTTGCCACGCAGCCGCTGAGCGCGATCTGGCTGCTGATCGCGTTCGTCAGCCTGCAGCAGCTCGAGGGGCACGTCGTTGCCCCGCAGATCTTCCGGATCTCGCTGCGGATCAACCCGATCCTGGTGATCCTGTCGCTGCTGATCGGCTACGAGCTCTACGGCGTCGCCGGGGCACTACTGGCGCTGCCGGTCACCGCCGTGATCCGCCAGACCGTGCTCTACCTGCGCCGGCATCTGGTGCTCGAGCAGTGGCTGGTGCGCCGGCCGCCGCCACGAGCGCCGCGCTAGCGAGTGGCGTGCCGGAACATCCAGGCGGAGAGGCCGGTGAGCACCGCCAGCACGACCGGGATGCTCCAGGCGAGAACCCCGACCACGGCCAGTACGACGGTCACGACGGTGGCGACACCGGTAGCCGCGCCCACCTGCACGAGCCGATAGGCGCGCTGCTCGCGCGCCCGCCGCGGTGTGTAGTCGTTGCGTTTCTGCAGTCCAGGCATTAGCGCGAACAACAGTACTCCGGTGGACCGGGGCCGTCGTTATGCTCACTGCCATGAACGGCGAGATCGGCGAGCTGGTCGCCGGCGGCCCGCGGGCCGCCGGCGATGGGGAGCGCTACGCGACGATCCTCGAAACGATCGCTGCGGGCGCCGGGCTGCACTACGACGCCGACGGGGACGGCGCCGATCTCGACCTGCTGCGCGGCGACGAGCGTTATGCGGCGGGGTTGTCGCTGCTGGCGCAACTCGGCGATCTCGATGCGGTCGCGGAGCTTGCGGATCTGATCTCGCTGGTGGCCGAGGCGGAGGCGGCAAGCGACGCGGAGCTGGTCGCCGCGATCTGGCAGGCGGGCGCAGTCGCGATCGGCTGGGGTGGCTCAAAGCAGCTGACCGAGGCGAAGTCGCTGGCGCGAAGCGGCGATCCGCGGGCGGCGGCGGCTCTGCGTGAGGCGGCACGAGCGCGTGCCGGTGCGCAGCGCCCAGCTTGGTCCCAGAACACCCCGGACGCACATCTCCGCCGGGATAGGCCCTAAAGTCTCGGAGCCGGGCCGAGCGCGTGACGCGCGGAGCCGGAACTTTTAGCGATAACGTTCCTGATCTGCCCGCTGGGGTCGTCCGACGAGTCAATGAGCACCACCTTCACACCACCACGCGGGAGCGCCGCGGCCGATCCGTCGGCTGACGGTGAGCTGCCGCGCGGCGCCACCGGCGAGAAGCGGATCCAGGCGATGTTCGGTCGGATCGCCGGCATCTACGACCGCCTCAACACGGTCATGACGGCCGGTATGCACCATAAGTGGCGTCGTCGTGCCGTCGACCTCGCGGAGGTGCAGCCGGGCGCGCGTGTGCTCGACGTCGCGACCGGCACCGGCGACCTCGCGCTCGAGGTGGCGCGGCGGATCGGGGCGGACGGCGAGGTGGTCGGCGTCGACTACGTCCCCGAGATGCTGACGATCGCGCGCGTCAAGGCGGCTTCGGAGGCGCATGAGCACCAGCTGGCACAGCTCCACTTCGAGCAGGCCAACGCGCTGCTGCTGCCGTATCCGACGGACTCGTTCGACGCCGCCACGGTCGGCTTCGGCGCCCGCAACTTCACCGATCTCAAGCAGGGGCTGCGAGAGATGATCCGGGTTGTGAAGCCGGGTGGCCATGTCGTCGTGCTCGAGATCGTCAAGCCCCAGAAGCTGTCGCTGGCGCTGTTCTTCTCGCTCTGGCTCGACCGGATCGTGCCGCTGCTCGGCGTGCTTAGCGGCGACTCGGACGCCTACCACTACCTGCCGCTGTCGGTGCGCCGCTTCCCGGTGCCCCCGGTGCTGGCCGCGAAGCTTGCGCAGCTGGGCCTCACCGACATCCACTACATCGTCACCGGCGGTGGCACGATCGCGATCCATTCCGGCACGGTGAAGGCGTCGTAGGGAGCAACAGGGGCGTTGGCAACCGTTCAGGCCGTGATCAGCGCCGGGGGCGCGGACCTGCCCGGAGTTCTTGCCGAGATCGAACAGCAGCTGCTTCAGCGTGCCGCCGAGCACGGTGCGCTGCTGTCTGGCCACGCTCAGGCGACGATCAGCGCCGGCGGCAAGCGCCTGCGGCCGCTGATCGCGTGCGTCAGCTCCGGCGTGCCGGTGGTGCGCTCGGGCGCGCTCGTACACGCGGCCTGCGCGGTCGAGCTGATCCACGCGGCCAGCCTCGTCCACGACGACGTGATCGACGGCTCGGCGCTACGCCGTGGCAAGCCGACGGTGGTTGCGGCTGGCGGTCGCCGGGTCGCGACCGCGACCGGCGACCTGCTGTTCTCGAGGGCGTTCGCCGAGCTTGCCGCCGGCGGCGAGATGGAGCCGGTGCGGGTGCTTACCGCGGCCGCCGCCGACCTGATCGGCGGCGAGCTGATGCAGCGCGAGGACGCGTACGACCCCGACGTCACCGAGGATCGCTACCTGGAGCGGTGCCGCTGTAAGACTGGGGCGCTGTTCCGCGCAGCCTGCGAGCTCGGTGCGCTGGCCGGTGGCCGGCGGGCTGGCCAGATCGGCCGTTTCGGCGAGCTGATCGGCGTCGCCTTCCAGGTCTTCGACGACATCCTCGACGTGACCGGGCCGCCCGAGCGGACCGGTAAGCCGCGGGGCGCCGACCTGCTCGACGGCACCGTCACGTTGCCGTTGGTGCTCGCCCGACGGCAGGGGTTGGCGCTCTCGCGCGAGGACCTGCTGGGGGTCGCCGACGCGGAAGCCGCCGCGGCGATCTGCGAGCAGATCGAGGCGACTGGCGTGCTGGCAGAGACACGCAGCCGCGCGCTCGCGACGGTCACGGTGGCGAAGGCGCTGCTCGGGCCGCTGCCGCCGGCGCAGCGCGAGGCGCTGGAGCTGATCGCCGACAGCGTCGTCGACCGCTACAGCTGAGCGGCCGGCCCAGCGGGGCCGGCCATAAGACCGCCCTGGAACCCTAGAAGTCTTCGGGCAGGACCAGATCGGAGCGCAGGGCGCCGATGAACTGCTCGACGTCGGCGACCATGTTCGCGCGCGACAGCGAGTACAGGTCCGCGAGGATCGAGCCCTGCGCCGCGTCCAGCGTCTGGTCGAGCTGCTCGACCTCGGCGGCCGGGTGGATGCTGGTGGAGGTGCGCCAGCACTCGGGGCAGCGCAGCGTCAGCTGCCACTGACCGGGCTCGCGCTCACGCCAGGCGACCGGCTCGACCAGCTTCGATCCGCAGTGCTGGCAGACGTGCAGCGCCGAGTGCTGCTTCGCGGGCGCGTCAAACTTAGTCAACTCGACCGTGCGGCCACTGGGCAGCGTGATCTTCTCGACCGAACGGGTGTGGTGGAAGGGCTCCAAGGTGTTCTGACCTCGATCCCTTCATCGGCCACGGACACATCCGCCTTGAGAGGTGTCCAGCTGCGGCTGGACACCCTGGCAGATCCCGTTGTTGCGGCTGGATTGCGATTTATGCGGCGCGTCGCTGTGGCCGCTAACCTTGAACCGATCTTCGCTCAAGCGAACAGGAAGTCAGGCTATGTTCGACAGCCCTCTAAAAGACAGCATCATCGTCCTCATCATCTTGCTGTTGTTCTTCGGTCCGAAGCGTCTGCCGGCGCTCAGCCGTTCGATCGGTGAGAGCATCAAGGAGTTCCGCGGCGGCATCGGTGAGGCGAGGCGCGAAAAGAAGGCGCTGGCAGAGGCCCCGGCGGATGTCGTGCCGGCGCCGGCACAGCAGTCCGCCGGTGCGAAGGTGGCGGCGACCACGCAGGCCAGCGCCACTGATGGCGCGGCGGCAGCCGCTGAGGCGGCTGCGCCCGAGCCTGCAGGCACTTCCAGCAACGCCCATTAGTCTCGCTGGCTGAAGTTTAAGATCCTGGGGTGCGATGACGACTCTGCGGCCGATTCGGCATGAGGATCGGCTCAGCATCGTCGATCACCTCGACGAGCTGCGTAAGCGCATCTTAGTTTGCGGCGGGGTGCTGCTGGTCGCCTTTCTGTTCTGCTTCTGGCAGAACGGCGCCCTGATCGGCGTCCTGAACCGTGCGCTGCCGGATGCCGCGAAGACCGGTCTCGGAGCGCAGCAGGGCACCAACGCCGATCTCGGTAAGGCGTTCCGCAACTTCAGCGTCCAGTTGAACCAGCTCCGCACGGGGTTGGCGCAGTCGCCGTCGGTCTCGCCCCAGGCTGCGGCTGCGGCCGGGAGGCTCGCCAAGGAGTCGAGCCGGATCGGCAACATGCTGCCGAAGGAGGCGGACGCCCAGGCGAAGCCGCTGACGATCGGCGTCAGCGAGTCGTTCACGACGTCGCTGTCCGTCGCGGGTTATTTCGCGCTGCTGATAACGCTGCCGGTGATCCTCTACGAGGCCTATGCGTACGTGATACCGGCGCTGGATCGCCGAGAACGGGGACTCGCCCTACCGGCGATGGTGTTCTCGCCGTTGTTGTTCATCGCTGGCACGGTCTTCTGCTACTTCGCGATCGTGCCGCCGGCGATCCACTTCCTGCTGGGGTACAACTCCCAGCACTTCCAGATATTGGTCCAGGCGAAGTCCTACTACAAGTTCGAGCTCATCCTGATGCTCGCGATCGGGCTCGTCTTCGAGGTGCCGCTGGTGCTGCTCGGCCTGCGGAAGGCTGGGATGGTCAGCGCGAAGACGCTGACGCTGAACTGGCGCTACGCGCTCGTGCTGATCGCGATCGGCGCGGCGGCGCTGCCGGGCGTCGATCCAGTGTCGATGGCGTTCGAGACGTTGCCGCTCGTCGGGGTCTACTTGCTCAGCATCTTGCTGCTGAAGATCGCAGACCATCGCGATGGTGTGCGCGCCGCGGCAGAGGCAGCAGCGGTGGCCGCAGCCGCCGCGGCCGAGGACGCTAACGGCGAGACGAGCGCCGAGGACGACGAGGAGTCGTAGACTCCGGTTTTCCCGATGCTCTTCGACCTTCGCAGCCGCAACCGCCGCGCCGCCGTTCGCGTCATCTACATCTTGCTGGCAGTCGTCATGGCCGGCGGCCTGATCTTCGCCGGTGTTGGTACCGGTGTCGGCGGTGGTCTGCTGAACGCCTTCGAGAACAACGGCTCCGGCTCGAACTCGAGCCAGTCGCTGGTTGCCAAACAGGTTAAGACAGCCCAGCGTGAGACGCAGAAGAATCCAAGCTCGACGCAGGCGTGGATCGATCTGATGCAGGCGCGACTAGAGCAGGCACAGTCGCAGCAGCCCGCCTACTACAACAGCAGCACCGGCGTCTACACGGCAAAAGGCAAGGCGATCCTGCAGCAGGGCATCAGTGCGTGGGACCAATACCTGAAGGCCGCGGGCGGCAACCCCACCGCCACCGGCGCGAGCCTCGCGAAGACGCTGTTCGTCGGCACGAAGGACTACAAGGGCCTGGCGATGGCTTACCAGTACATCATCAAGCTCCAGCCGAAGGCTGCGGGCGGATATCTCTGCCTGGCGCTCTCCGCCTACGCGAGCGGGAACAAGGGCCTTGGCGACCTTGCTGCCACCAAGGCGGAGGCACTCACCGCGAAGGTGGACCGCCTGACGACGAAGTCGGCGCTGGCCTCGGCCCGCAAGACGAAGTCGACCGCCGAGCAGTACGTCTCCTCGGAGTGCTGAGCGCGCGTCGCATCCGGCTGGCGGATCGGGCGACGGGCGTGACTTCGGGCCGGGTGTTCGAGGCGTCGCGTAGCAGAGTGGCGAGCTAAAATCTCCATCTCCCGGGCCGTTAGCTCAATTGGCAGAGCAGGGGACTCTTAATCCCAAGGTTGAAGGTTCGATTCCTTCACGGCCCATCAGAGAAGCCCCGCAAATGCGGTGCTTCTCTTTGTCTAGGGCTGAGCATCGGAGTGCGAGCGGCGATTTGGGTACCACGTTTGGGTACCAGATCTGGCTCAGACGGCAGCTTTTGGAGCGTCCGATCCGGGTGATCGCGCATCCCGGCAAGGGTGCTGATGGCGTGTTCGCCCCGGATTTGTCGCTGCTGTGGGCTGGCGCTGGGCGTCCCGAACCACCGCAGTTCACCGGGATCGCCTGACATCTCGACGTCCGCGTAGTGTTGTCTTACGCAGGAGAACCTCCCACCCCTGCGAATCCGCGTTGTGGCGGTGGAGTACTGATGGCGAACGCTGATCAAGTCAAGGCTCTCGTCAAGAGCCACGCTGAAGGTGACGACACGCGGTTCTACTCGGTCGCGCTACAGGTCGCTGCCCGCGCGGCACGGGACGGTAAGCCTCGCGTCGCTCAGGATCTCCGTGATCTCATCGATGAGTTGCGGGCGGACGCGAAGCGATCGCAGCGACGTACAGGTGCGCCGGTGCCGGTCGTCCAGCCGCGGGGCGATCTCGCCGGCCTGCTGTCCGCCTCATACCCGGAGACACGGATGGCTGACCTCGTGCTCGATCCGGAAGTGCGCGCGCAGCTTGCTCGCGTCGTGCTCGAGCAGAGGCAGAGCGATCGTCTGCGTGCGCAAGGCTTCCTTCCGCTGCGACACCTCCTGCTGGTCGGGTCGCCGGGGACTGGGAAGACGTTGTCCGCGAGCGCGCTCGCTGGGGAGCTGCATCTTCCGCTCTTCGTGACGCGGCTAGAGGGCTTGATCACGAAGTTCATGGGCGAAACAGCGGCGAAGCTGAGGCTCGTCTTTGACGCGCTCGCCAGCACACGCGGCGTGTATCTCTTCGACGAGGTGGACGCGTTGGCGGGAGAACGGGGTCGCGAGAACGATGTCGGTGAGATCCGACGGGTTCTCAACTCGTTCTTGCAGTTCTTGGAGCAGGACGAGTCCGCCAGCATCCTGGTCGCCACCACGAACCATCCGCAGCTGCTCGACCGGGCGATCTTTCGTCGGTTCGAAGCGGTGGTCCAGTTTCCGCTGCCGACGCCTGCGATCGCGCGCGACGTAATCCGGAATCGGTTGGCAACCGTCCGTCTCGGCCGGATCGCCTGGGCCCAGGTGGACCATGCGGCAACTGGCCTGAGTCACGCCGAGGTAACCATCGCCGCCGAGCGGGCGGCCAAGGACACGATCCTCGCCGGCGACGACTCGGTCGGAACCGCCCGACTGGTGAACGCGTTGAAAGAGCGGCACTCGCGTACCGATATCTAAGACGTGGCACCGCGGGACCGACCCCATATTCTCGTTCGCGGGGGAACCACGACCGAGCCTTACACGCGGCCAAAAGGCGGTGGCGGCGGCAAAGAACCGCCAAGGCCTCGCGACCCTGCGCGGCATGCAGCCTCGTTGATCGGGCAGCTGCGTGAAGCGCAGAGCGCCGCACTGACTCTGCGCGGCCAGCTCGGCGGCGAAGTAACGCAAGCCGCAGGGATCTTTGTGACCTTCGATTCGTTTCCTGGGGTAGACCTTGCACTGCAATCGCTCGACCCGGTGGGCGGTGAGCAGCATCCGGAGTTGGTTACGGTGCGGTCGGTCGTCGAAGACGACGGCGTGCACGAGCAAGCGACGGTATTTATCCCCGACGGCACGCTCGGGTACTTCATGAAGCGTCTGCGGGCCTACGCGAGGACGGCAAACGCGGAGCGACCCGACAACCGCAACCTGGTGGATCGGATATCCGCTATCGGCGTGACCGCGCTTGAGCAGCTGTGGACCGATCCAGCAACCGACTTCCCGGAGCGAGGCAAGGACGTCTGGTGGGAACTATGGCTGCGCCGGCGCGACGGCAAGGAGCGCGCTCACGTAGCGCGGTTTGCGGAAACGATCGGAGCAACTGTCGGCACTCCCAGCTTGGGATTCCCAGATCGCACCGTCATGTTGCTCCGTACGACGGCCGAGCGGCTGACAGCAGCACTGACAGTGCTTGATGATCTGGCAGAGCTCCGCAAGCCGCGGGAGCTGGCATCGCTCCTGGCGCTTGAACTCCCGGCAGAGCAGGCCGAGTGGGTACAGGACCTAGCGGATCGTGTACTACCGGCTGCCGACGGCGCTCCCGCCGTAACAGTGCTGGACACGGGCGTCTATCGGGAACACCCGCTGTTGCAGCGCTCGCTGGCGCCGAACGACTGCCATGCCTGTGACCCGACATGGACAGTAGGCGACCACGCAGGGCACGGAACCGAAATGGCGGGCCTCGCTCTGTTCGGTCGCCTGGATGACGCGATCCTCGGCAGGAGTTCGGTTCGACTGACGCATAGGCTTGAGTCGGTCAAGATCGTGCCGCCACCACCCGGCAAAAATCCAGATCAACTATACGGTGCGGTGACGGCAACGGCGGTGAGTCTTGTGGAGATCGAGGCGGCCAAGCGACGCAGGATCTTCTCGCTTGCTACGACCGCTGACGGATTGCCTTCCTCATCAGAGGATGGCGGCCGAGCGGGAGAGCCGACATCTTGGTCGGCCGCGATTGATGCATTGTCGGCTGGTCTTGCGGTCGATGTTGATTCCGCCGGCTTGTCATATCTCGATGAAACCAAGGTCGTGTTTCCGCGACTCTTCGTCGTGTCGGCTGGCAACATAGACGCGCCTGAAGAGGATCACCTAACGCGGAGTGATCTTGAACCGATCGAAGATCCCGCGCAGGCGTGGAACGCACTGACCGTAGGCGCTTACACCGACCTGACGGACGCGAGTTCGGCGCCCGGGTTCGATGGCTGGACGGCGCTTGCGCCTGAGGGCGAACTATCGCCGTTCAGTCGCACCGGTGTACTGGCAGGCCGGCGCTGGCCTCACAAGCCCGACGTTGTGCTCGAGGGCGGGAACGTAGCTCGGTCGCCGGCGGGCACGGAACTCGACACGCCGGGTACGCTGCAACTGCTGACGACCAGATGGCCCAACTACGGGCCACGGCTGCTGACTGTGACTAATGCGACCAGTGCCGCAACCGCCCAGGCGGCGGCGCTTTGCGCATCCGTTCTTGCCGATAACCCGACCCTCTGGCCCGAAATGGTGCGCGCTCTGGTTGTGCACTCGGCAGAATGGACTCCGGCGATGCAGGCGCATTTCGAATTCGCCCGCACCCGGCTCGACAAAGTGAGTCTGCTGCGCCGCTACGGGATGGGCGTGCCGGATCTCAGACGCGCTACGCGGAGTGCGACCGATGCCCTGACACTGGTTGTCGAGCGAACCATCCATCCGTACGACGGGAGTGGCCATACGCGGGAGATGCACCTTCACAAGCTGCCTTGGCCAACGGACGTGCTACGTGTGCTTGGGTCCCAGGAGGTGCAATTGCGGGTGACGCTGTCTTACTTCATCGAACCGAACCCCGCAAGACGTGGCTGGGCACGGCGGTACCGCTATGCCTCCCATGGCCTGAGGTTCGCGGTGCGACTTGCCACAGAGTCGACTAACGAGTTTCGCAAGCGGATCAATCGCGCAGCCCTGGAAGAAGAGGAGAACGCCCCAGTGGGCGCGACAGATGCACGCGAATGGTATTTCGGTCCCGACCAGCGCACGTCGGGTTCGTTGCACACCGATATCTGGACTGGAACGGCGGCGGATCTCGCTGATCGCGGAGTGCTCGCCGTATACCCCGTTGGTGGATGGTGGAAAGAGAACAAGGCTCGTGACCACAGTGATCGTGGTGTGCGGTATGCGTTGGTCGTGACGATCGCGACGCCGAATCAGGACGTGGACATCTGGACGCCTGTGGCCCAAGAGGTTGGTGTGCAGACAGATGTCGAGATCTAGTCCGCGCTGATCAACGACGACGCGGCAGTGCAACGGATTGTTGGCAGGTCCGCGCCAGCGGACCTTTCCTGCAAAAGAGTAGAGAGGCTGCCTGCCTATCGGTCGGCCGCAACAGTCGTCCGGGCCAGTGTCTCGTGTGCAGCTGACCATACGCTTGATTGTTGTCCGAGCGGTGGACCGCTCTGACCGATCCACCCGAAACCGACGTATCGAGGTGCTATAGATGGCCGGAACCCTGACCAACGCTGGGACGGTATTTCACTCGGACTTCTATGTCGTCGCTGCAACGGTTCTTCCCGTGCTGTACATCGCGCTTGTACTTCCTGGTGGCGCACTCAGCAGCATGACAACGACGCTGCGGGGACAGTATGTTGCCTTGCCACCAACGAAAAGCTTCGTCCGAAAGAACTTTGTCGCCTTTTCCCTACTGGTCGCCGCTGTACACGTCGCGTTTCTGGTCGGCGAAGAGCAAGCGCTGGAGGCGCTCGCCACGTGGCGAGCGGATTCGGTCAGGCACGGATTCGTGCTGTGGTGCGCACTGGTACTGGTGGTATCGGTTGCCGTGCTCGGCACTCAACACGCAGTCACGTCGTTCATATCCCCACAAGAAGAATCCTCGGCCAAGGCTGCGGAGCGGAACGGCGAGAACGAAAACGCATCCGGCAGCTAGCTGCGTCGCTGAGTGTGCCGTTCTGCCCGGCCTTCTTGAGGGCCGAGAGCCGCCATGCACATCAGTTCCAAACAGCCACGTCCGGAAACGCTCAGTCTTCGGACAACAGCTGCCCACCGCGAGGGCGGCCAACCGTGCCGGAACCTATAACCAGGCTCCTTTCGCGCCTCGCTAGTCGCTCAGGGACCAGCCGAGTCCTCAACGCTCAATGACGCTGCGTGTTTTTGGCCGGCTTTGAGCCGGTCCGCGTCAGCGGACCTTCCCTGCAATAGAGCTGGAGCGGAGCGGTTGTCAGGGGAGCCGCGGTAGCGGTCGTGAGCGTTAGCGAGCGAGCCCCGGAGGGGCCGACCTTGACAACCGTGGAGCGGAGGCTACCTACCGTTCGGGCGGCTACTGCTCGCGTCCGGGCCAGCGGCGGGGCTGTGGGCTGGCGGGCGGTGCTGCCTGGGACGGTTGTGGGGCTGGCTGGATGGTGCCGATGGTGGCGCCCAGGTGTGTCCAGACACTGTCAAAGTTCTCGGCCAGGCGGTCGAAGAAGCCGTGGTCGAGGTGTCGTTGGACGCGGAATATCGGCAGGGTGTCGGGGTCGTCGAGGGCGTAGCTGAAGAGGATGGTGTCGTCGACGTGGATGAAGATTGGGGCCTGGGCGCGGGGCCTGATGGTGATGATCTCGACGTGGTCTTGGCCGGCGAGGGCGTCAATGTCCGCGGTGTTGTGGGCGGTGATGACGCGGATCGTGGCGTTGCCCGAAGCGGCTTGGTGGCGGAGGGCGGTGCAGAGTCCCGCGTTGGCGAGAACGTGTCCGTCGGGGTCGAGGATGTCGACTTGGTGTGCTGGCTGGTCGAGGAGGTCGATGGCTTCGGGTGCGCCGTCGTCGGTGCCGTAGGGCCAGAGGCCGGTGAGCTCCTCGACACCCGGGCGGTTCTCGTCAGAGCCGTCCGGGGTGGGTGTGGCGTTGGGCCAGAGCTGGTGCTGGGTGAGGTCGAGGGCGCGGGCGATTTTCTCGCGGTGTCGAGGGTAGGGGGTGCGGCCGTTGAGCCAGCGTTGAGCGGTCCGGGGGTCGACTTGGATGATGTCGGCGAACTGCTCGACGGTGAGTCCGGCTTGGCTGAGTGCGTCTTTGAGGTGCTGGTTCGGCATCGCCACGTTCTCCGGGCGGGGGCTGGGAAGCTCCGGTTAGCAGGGAGTTTGTCAAAGTCGTCCCAACTCGTCCCAGGACGTCTTCGAGGACGTCCCGAGATGTCCTTGCGATGTCCGGCCAGGTTGCGCATCGTGTTTGTCATGGCAGCGATGGCGACACAAACATATCCTCGTCCGGCAGCTGGTTCGGGGCTTACTCGTGATCAGGTGATGACCGCTAGTGAGGTGGCTGAGCTTTTGCAGCTTCCGGTCTCGACGGTGTATTACTTGGCGCGGCGGGGTGAGCTGCCGGCGTCGCGGCTGGGTCGGGCGTGGCGGTTCTTGCGTCCGCGGATCGAAGAGCTGCTTGGCGCTTGAGGTCGGCGGCGCGATGATGTCTGTGATGGGAGTTTGGGGACCTTCGCATCAGACAGATCAGCCACGGGCGAGGCGCGCGGGTGGCGGCTGGCGCTGGGGCGCCCGGATCCTGGTGGCGCTGATGCTGTTGGGGATTGTGAGTGGTGGCACGCCGAAGGGCACGAGCTCCGGTGCGATCGTAGGCGGTAGCGTGATCGTCGCGGTCCTGGCGTTGGCGTCGTTGCCGCGCTGGCTGCAGGACGGGTCGTTAGCGCTGGTGCGGTGTCGTCACCACAAGCGGTCGCGGGCTGTGGCGAAGCAGACGGGCGTTGATCCGCTTGCGGCTGTTCGCGCTGCTGCCCGTCAGGCGGGCGGTGTCTATCTCGGCCTGGCGGCGGATGGTTCGCCGCGGTTCGCGCGCCGGGAGCGGGCGGTGCTGGTGCTTGGTCCACCCAGGTCAGGGAAGACGAGCGCGGTGATCGTGCCGGCGCTGATCGCACACAACGGGCCGGCGGTCTCGACCTCCACGAAGCCCGATGTCGCGCAGGCGACCTCTGCGGTGCGTTCGCGGGGTGGGCAGACGTGGGTGTTTGATCCCACTGGCGTCGGCGGCGGTGCCGGGGGTAGCCGGGAGTTGCGGTGGTCGCCGGTGACAGGTTCGCGTCAGTGGGATGAGGCGTTGCTAATGGCGCGGGCGATGACGAGCCATGTCGGGGTCGGCACAACTGACCAGTCGCATTGGGCGAGTCGTGCGCAGGCGCTTTTGGCGCCGCTTTTGCACGCTGCGGCGGTTCACGGCCGGGGGATGGATGCGGTGGTGGGCTGGGTGATGCGCCACGAGCTCGACGAGCCGGGTGTGCTGCTTGAGGATCAGCGTTGCTCGCAGCTGGCGTTCGGGAGCCTGGTCGGGATCTTCAACACGGAGGAGCGGGAACGCTCCTCGATCTTCTCCGCCGCCGCCGACGCGCTGCAGGCGTACTCAAGTGAGAGTGCGCTTGAGGCGGCGCGGGACCCGAACTTCGACGCCGCCGCGTTCGTCCGCACGGCCGACACGGTTTATATTCATGCGCCGGCGGAACGGCAAGCGGCTGCGGCGCCGATCGTTTGTGGCCTTTTGTCGGAGATCCGGCGTGCGACCTACCGCGCCTACGCCAAGCGCGAGTTGAGCCACGGTCGGGTGTTGTTCGCGCTCGATGAGGTTGCGAACATCGCGCCTTTGGAGGAGTTGCCGCAGATCGCCTCCGAGGGCGGCGGCCAAGGCCTTACGCTGCTCGCGGCGTTGCAGGATCTTTCGCAGGCTAGGCAGCGGTGGGGTGCTGCGGCGGATGGGTTCCTGACGTTGTTTGGCACGAAGCTGATCCTGACCGGGGTCGCGGACCCGCAGACGCTTGAGGCGATCTCGAAGCTGCTCGGCGAATACGACCGCCGGGTCGTCTCCCAGACCCAGTCGCAGACGGGCGTGATGGATGCGCTGGTGACGCGGCGGCCGGTGCCGCCGCCCAGCACGACCTACTCCACGCAACGTACCCGCGTGCTCTCACCGGGCGAGGTCGCGAGCATCCCCGCCGGCCGCGGACTGCACCTCGACGGCGTCCGCTGGGAGCTTTTGACGCTGACGCCGGCGTATCTCGCTGAGCCGTGGCGCACGCTGACCGCAACCGCCCGCGCCTGATGCTCCGGTTCGCTGTGGGTGCCGGCCGCTCCCAGGCGGCCGGTTGGTGTTGCCAGCACTGGGACGTCTTGGGACGTCTTGGGGTCTCAGCACTTAGTGCGTGGAGTGTATGTCTTGGTCAGAGGGGATCAACGGTTACGGGTTGTGGTGAGTGGGCGTGTTGATCCTGGCGAAGATCACCAAAGCCTCAGCAGGCGGCTACGCCGAGTACCTGGAAGGCAAGGCCCAGGCATCGGAGCTTGGCGACTACTACCTCAAAGACGGGGAGCGAACCGAAGCACCAGGCAGATGGGCAGCTGGAGCGCAACTGTTCGACCTCGACCCGAAGCTGCCGGTCACGAGCGAGGAGTTGCACACGCTGATGGCGGTTAGGCGTCCGGACACCGGGCAGCTGCTCCGCCGCGCGGGTGGCAGCGGTGAAGCGGTCTCAGCGATCGACGCGACGTTCTCAGCGCCGAAGTCAGTCAGCGCCATCTGGGCGCTAGCCGACATCGGGCTGCGTGAACAGATCGAACGGGCTCACGAGACGGCGATCGACCGGGCGCTCAGCTACGCGGTCGAGTACGTGCCGATGCTGCGACGTCGCGTCGCCCAAGACACGGTGGTTCACGAGCAGGCGACTGGTCTGGTGGCGACGAGCTGGCGGCACACAACCGCCCGCGCCGTCGCCGCGCAGGCACCTGACCCGCAGCTGCACTCCCACGTACTCCTGCACGCGGCGGTACGTCGCGATGGTCAGATCGTCGCTATCGACTCCCGCGCCTGGCTGGTGCATCAGCGTGAGGTCGGCGCCGCGTATCGCACCGAGCTTGCCCGGGAGCTGCAAACACTCGGCTTCGCCGTGCGACGCAGAACCGGGCGTGGGCACCGCTACTTCGAGCTCGACGGCGTCCCGCAGTCGCTGATCGATCGCTGGTCAAGCCGACACCAACAGGTCCAGGCCGCGATCCGGCAACGGATCGTCGACCAGGAGCAAGAGCTCAAGCAGAGCATCTCCGCCGGCGGGTCTGAGGCCGAGGACGCAGCTATAGAGCTTGAGGCGCTGCGCGAGCATGGGCAGCTCTCCCCGGCGCAGGAACGGATGATGGGCACGATCACCCGCTCAGCCAAGTTACCCGTGACCGTGGCGGATCTCGATGCCGAGTGGCGGCACACCGCAACCAGGCTCGGATTCAGCACCGAGCGTGTCCGCGTTCTGCAACACCGGTCACCGGCACCATTGTCATCTGCACCGGCGAAGGATGTGCTCGACGCGTTGACCGAGTTCGACGCGACGTTCACTTCGGCGGAGGCGCGGGCGGTCGCCCTTGAACGCTCGACCGGTGTGCCGATCGACGTCGCGCTCGACCGTCTGCGGGAGCTGCGCGAGAGCGAGCAGATCCTCACTCTCGCCGACGGCAGCGGCACCACCCGCGCCCATCGCGGCCGCGAGCGAACGGTGGTGACAACCGCTGAACGACTGGCCGCCAGCCGCATCGCACCAATCTCCGGTGCTCTCGTTGCGAAGGAGGCCGAGCGCCTCGACCGCGAACTTGCCGACGTCGGCGGGCGACTCTCCGACGAGCAACGCGAGGCGATCAGGCTCGCCTGCGGCGACCGGCAGCTCGTGATCATCGAAGGGCAGGCCGGCACCGGCAAAAGCACCACCCTGACCGGCATCGCCCGCGCACACCAGGCCGGCGGTCAGGAGATTCTCGTGACCAGCACTGCAGCGTTGGCCGCGCAACGACTCGCCGCCGACCTGCACGGTGGCGGTGTGCGTTGTGAGGCGTATTCGACCGCTGCGTTGCAGACTGCGATCACGAAGGGGCGGGTCGTGCTCACGCCGCAGACGACGATCATTCACGACGAAGCCGCGCTCGCGTCAACCCGCGAACAAACAGCACTACTCCAGTCCGTCGAGGCCAGTAGCGCCCGGCTGATCGCGGTCGGTGACCCGCGTCAGAACCAGCCCGTCGGTGCCGGCGGACTCTGGAACAACATCGAGCAGACGACCCGGGAAGCCGGCGGGCATGTCGAGCTGACCATCAACCAACGCGCCCGCGACGAGGCCGACCGGCACGTCCAGCAACTGTTCCGTGAAGGGCATGTCGAGCGTGCGATCCGCAGCTACGCCGCCCGCGACCATGTGCATCTGTATGACGAGCAGCGTCGTGCCGAAGACCACGCGCTTGAAGCCGCCCAGGCCGACCGGGCCGCCGGGAAGCACACGATCGTGATTGCGCAGACCTCGAATGAGCATCTGGACCAGCTCAACGCCCGCGCGCAAGCAATCCGACAACAAGCCGGCGAGCTCGGCGACCAAGGCCTGCCTGTTTCCGGGAGGCCGTATGAACTACGCGAGGGTGATCTGGTGCAAGTTCGGCAAACGCTGCAGCGCGCCGGCAACGGCCCGTTACGCAACGGCACGAACGCCGAAGTCACCACCGTCGACGCTGACGCCCGAGAGGTCGGGCTTCAGCTCGGGGACGGCGAGACCGTCACGCTCACCGAGCGCCAGATCGCCGATGCGGATCTGCGGCTTGCCTACGTGCAGCACCCGTTCCCCGCACAAGGCCACACCACCGACACCACGCACCTGATCATCGGCGATCACACCACCCGCGAAGGCTCTTACGTTGGACTAACCCGCGCCCGCCAGCGCACCGACATCTACGCCGCACGCCGGGGCGACTCGGATCCCGGAACGAACCGGCTCCAAGACCTCGCTGAACGCATGAACCGCAGCGAACCCGAAGTCCCGTCAATTGTCACGCCGCTGGCGCTTGACGCACAGGTCAGCGGAATCGTGCGGTTCGAACAGGTGCGCGAGACCGAAGCGTGGACTGGAGTACACACCGCGGAGAGCACCACGCCAGATCGGGTCGAGCCGGCCGGGAGCGAAGCGGCCTTCGAGGTAGACAGGCCTGACGAGTCCGGCGCCGGACGCGCCGGCAGGGAAGCGGCGCCGGCGAGGGGCGATGCCAGCCCCGAGCGCGCTCGCGTCCGCGGTCGTACAGCCGGTAAAGACTCGGAGCGAGAGGTGACCAGCGACGTAAGGTCCTGGCACGGAAGGCGGGCTGACGCAACCGAAGCGCCCCGCGAAGACGAGCGCCGACGCCCGGACCGTTCCGTCGGCTACGAACCCTAACTGACAACTGACGCGCTCTGACCACGCTCCAACGGCGCATCGAGCAGGGGACGCTCGATGCCAGGCTGGCCCGCGCCTCGCGCGATGTCAACTCGGTCACGCACCCAGCCGTCAGCGCGCTGTGTAACCCATATAACGTGAACCGTGTCGGCAGCCAGACGAGCTGACAGCCGCATGGGTGGTTAACCACTCGCAGGCCGCGGGCGGGACGGCGTCACTCCTACGTCGCCAAAGCGTTGTTGACCGGGCCGCGTGCGCGAGCTCCGAAGCAATAGCCCGTCGAGACCTGCCCTCGGCCGAAGCTAGGCGGGTTTCGTGGTGCGGAGTTATGGCTGTTGCTTCGTTTCGCTTGTTCAGGGACTCGAGTGATTTGCGCTACGTACCGTCGTCTCGATCCCGAAGCGTACTAGGGTGGTGCCGATCGACGCGATGCTCGCGGCGTTAGCCGGCGTGGATCCCGTGTGCATGATGAGGTCGCGTGCGTCTTTGACGGTCTTGTGAGCGGCGGAGATGCTGCCGAGACCCGGGAGTGTTGCTCCGATCAGGTCTGCCAATGCCTTTCCCTGTGCGGGCCCGTGTCCTTTGCCGGTGAGGGCCTCGAACGCGATCGAGCAGTCGACAATCTGGTCTGCAGGCCTGATGCGTTCGGTCACGGCGAGCAGATAGCGACGCACAGCAACACCTAGTCCTCCGAGATGAATGGTGGCGACGCGGGTGGCGGCCTCCTTGAGATCTTCTACGGGCACTCCGGCGCCGCGTCCATGCGGATAGGACAGAAATAGCGGCGCCAGTGGGACGGGATTAATTCCGATCCCACCGCCGACGTAGCGGGGAGATCGCATGGTGAAGTGCTCTTGCACTGGCCCCTCGCGCACCAACACGAGGGCCAACAACAAGCGCGCGACGCGCTCATCGTGTTTACGTTCGACTTCTTCAATGTGCGCCTGCCAGCTCTCGTCTATCGCTAGGGGCTCATAGGTTCGTACGAACCGGGCAGGCAATTCCGTCTGATACTCGAACACGGCGCCGGGCGGCAGATCCGCCTCTTTGATGTAGGGCGATCCGGCGAAGTCAATCGGCTGCGCGGCCCGCAGTCGGCCGAAAGGCAAATCGACTGACCGACCGCGTTCGAGGTCGAGACCTACGAGCGTCGTCCGTACCGTCATCGGTGCCGTGCCCTCCGAAAGCCGTAGGAATCTCAAAAAGCGTCTGGTTTCCTTGCTTCGCTCCTCGGGTGGAATGCGAACGAGTTGACGAATAGCGCTTCGAATCAAGAGATCCAGATCTACGCCCCATCCCCCGGCACCAGCCACCATCACCGAGGTGTCTGGTTGAGCGATAGCTGCAATGACTGGATCGCGAAGCAGCCGCTCTCGCACCTCAGCCACGTATCCACGGCCCTCGGTGTGAAGCCAGGAATCGACGCTGTGCACAACACTATCCCGTCCGCTCGCCTCGGCACATAGCCGCATGAATTCATCGATCAGAGTCTCGTCCGCCACAACCGAATTCTCTCGCTGACTGAGGCGGTCAACAACGGAAACCAGCCCCTCGAGCAAAGCGGGCAATCCCAGGCATCCCCGCCCATCGGCTTGCTCAGACACTCTGCCAAGCACCGCCGAGTCGCCGCAGGACTACTGGTGGTGTGTCGGCGATTACACTGAAAGCGATCGCCGGGCAGGCAGTCGATAGGAGCCTCTGCCCGCCGAGTCTCTGTAGGGAGTCCCTGATGGCGGGCTCCAGATCGGTTCGTCCGAGGCAGGATCTATCGTCCCGAGGAATTACCGATGGATACAGCCGACATTCTTAAACAGGCGTGGGAGTCAGTGAAGGCTTCCGGCGTCCCGGAGTCCCTTTACGACACTGCGCTCCGCGAAGCGGTCGCCATTATCCGGGACGGAGACGGTGGGACCGGGCCAGCTCGACAGGCACCGCCCGCGAATGGCGCGGGCCGGTCCGAGAAGCCCACCAGACGTTCGTCCTCGGCCCGGAAGCCGGCTCCCAAGTCGGACAGTAACGCGACCGAGTCGATCGACGTGCCCGACGACGAGACGTTCTTTGGCAACCTGGCCGACGAGGCTGGGGTGGACGCGGCAAGGCTGCGGGACATCATCCGGTTGCAGCCTAATGGCGCTGTCATCGTTACTCCGGCGACGCGCAACCTCGGCAGCTCGAAGGCCGAGCAGGCACGAACGGTCGTGTCGTTGGTCGCTCCGGCGCGGCTGTATGGGCTAGGTGAGAACCCGATCAGTGGGGACGCGGTCCGCACCGAGTGCACGCGGAAGAACTGCTTCGATACGAACAATTTCGGCGCGAAGGTCGTTGGATCTCTCGGTGGGGTCAACTACGGCGGGAGCAACGCGGAGATCGTGCTGACCGCCAGATGGATTGACGAGTTCAAAGCGGCGGTAGCCGTCGCCAACGGCGATTCCCCGGACACAGGGGACTAATACGGACTCCATCGGCCTCCGCGTCCAGGGGCTGCCTCTGGTGGATCAGGTCCTGGTACTTGCGCGTATCGCTGAGGCTCGGTCCGAGGACAGCGATTTCGCGCCTGGTGCAGTGGATGAGTTGTTCTACGAGCTGCGGTTGCCTCCGCCCGCAAGGACGTCGAACGCGATACTCGCGCACGCGAAGAAGGGAAACGTACGGCGTGGTCGGGACCGCGGCCAATGGCGTGTTACCCCGCAGGGCGTGGCTGCCGTTGAGAGGCTCATGACCGGTGTAGAGCTCGCCACGCTGGCGGCGGAGGCGAGCGTCGGCGGTACTCAGCTTGGTGGTTCACGGCAGGCGGTGATAGCCCCTGAGATGGGTGCGCCTCCGGGTCTGCTCCACGTGCTAGGCACGTTCATCAGCGAGCACCCGTTCGACCGGAACGTATTCGGCATGACGCGCTTCCCGGACGAGGAGCGGGCTGATGACATCGACCCAGTCGGCCCTGTGCTTGATGTAGCCAGGGAGGTCTGCGTCGACCATGGCTTGGAGTTCCACCTCGCTTCAGATCGAGCCATGGACGACGACCTCTGGACCAACATCGCCGCTCACATGTGGGCGAGCCGTTATGGGATCGCCTTTTTCGAAGATCTGGCTGAGCCCAAGCGTGGCGTCAACTACAACCTCACAATCGAAGTTGGGGGCATGCTCGTCACGGGACGGCGGTGCGCCCTTCTCAAGGACGATTCCATCGACAGGATGCCCACGGACCTCGTCGGGAAGATCTACAAGTCCGTCAAGATCGCGAAACCGTCGACCGTTGCGAAGGTGCTTCATAGATGGATGCGGGACGATTTGAACCTCGGCTCGTGCCCGAACTGCCCCAACTGAGCTAGCAGTTGACGTTCAAAGCCGCGAGGAATCCGCTCCGGTGGGCACAGCCGCGGGATCAGTTGGCGATTCGCCGTATCGCGCCACGGCGCGCGGCTTGTTAACAACCTTCTGGCGACTCTCAGTCGACGTCGGCGCGTCGCCAGAGCAAGCGATAGAGTCGCGCGATGCCTGGTGAAGATGTCATCGAGGCTCTCGACGCGCTAGCGGCACTCGGGACTGGCGCTCAGCTCAGCCAAACGATTCGTGCCCTGGAAAATTCCTTGGTGAGTAAGCGGCGGACGAGCGTGCAGCGGGTGACAGCGCAGGCTGGAGTTGACGAGAACGTGTTGCGCGGCGCATTGGCCATCAAGCAGATCGCTGGTCAAATCAACGTGATCGTGCATGTCGCCGGGATCCTCACTGCGCTTCCGTATGTCTTGAGGAAAGACGAGCGTATCGAGTCGCTGTCTCTCGGAGCAGGAAATACCGGCCGGACACACGATCTCGAGACGGATCGCCAGATTGCCGAGTTCAAGTTCATCGCGTGGCAGGGAGGCGCCGAGACAATCCGTCAGAACAGCCTTTTCATCGACATCTTCAATCTCGCATCCGCAGAGACCTCAAAGCGACGCCGCATGTACGTGTTAGGGCGAGACCATCCAGAGCACTTTCTCAAAGGCGGACGCGCAATTAGGAGCGTCTTGAGTCGAAACTCTGGCGTGGCCAAGCGATTCGCGGCGCTCCACGGAGACCGGTTTAGAACCGTTGCCGAGTACTTCGCGTCGGTCGACGACAAAGTGGAGATAGTCGATCTTCGAGATGTCGTTCCAGCGTTTGGCTCCTCGGCCGCCTAAGGGCCGCGCTGCTGGCAGTCGACGCAGATCGAGATGATGATCGCTTTGCGGCTCGAAGACGCTAATCAGAGCGCGGCTCCTTTGGCGACAAACTGCGCGTGTGGCCTGTTGAGCGGAACATAGGCCGGCTCATGGTCGCCGGCAGCCGGGGAGCATCTGCCCAGGCGGCTCGCGATGAGTTAGTTGTGCGGTTTTTGTTCTGTCGTTCGGGGTGACGGATGCGCGGCGCTTTCAACGGTGGGTGATGGGCGCTGAGCCGTCGACTTGTGACGTAGTCGAAGTTCGCTCTTGACGTCGGCTTGTGTGCGCTCGGGCAGCTTCTTGAAAGCGTCGCGTCGTGTGCCGGCCGGAAGCTCGGTGAGTAGCTCGGCATCAACAACGCCGGACGCTAGTGCCGCTACGTGTGTACGTAGCGCAGTTTGATCCAGATCCTTTGCGTGCAGCGATACCAAGAGCACGCACAGTAGAAACGGATAGAAGCCCGGCGGAATGTCACTGAAGAAGTTGCGCATAAGTGTTGCGAACGGCTGGGCCTTCGCGCCCCCCTCGTTCAGCAACAGAGCTGCGAGCACCGGCGTCCAAATCGTCATCATCTGCACGACGCGCCGAACGAGCTCGTACTCATCGTCACTCGCTTCAGCGATCACTCGCCTAGCTATGTCCGGCGTTGGCAGCCGCGCGAGTTGGTCAGATACGGCGTCGAGCCCCATCGCGGCGGACAGCCCATCTGCGCGTCCACTGCGAAGGCCCAGTATCCGCTCTAAGAGGACGGCATCGTCGCGACGCCTCTCGATCTCTTCGGTCGCGTTGAACATGACCGCGACCATGTATCCGTAAGCCCGAGTCCTCTCAACCAGCGTCATGCGAACGAGGTGCGGGAGAGGTGCCCGGCTGCGCATGCTGGCGAGCCGCCGAGCGAGCGCATCGACGGTTGCAACCTGGTCTCTCTTGCCTGGTGGTTCCTCGCGCTCAAGCATCGACGTCCAGGCATCGACAAAAGAGACGAGTGAAGCCCGGACACCCTCAACGTCGATGGCGAACCCATCGAGCCAGAGGCCGACACGGACGAGATCCAGGCTTGGTGCGCGGTCGCGCCAATGCAGTAGTCGCAGAAGCTGCTCTCGCGTGCCCGGTGGATAAAGCCAGAGGGCACGGCCACCCTTGTGGCGGGTAGGGCGCGGCAGAAGCCCGCGGTAGCGCCAGAGTTCAAGTTGACGCGCCGTCACCGGCGTGCCGCTGGCCCTCGCAGCAGCCTGCAGCGCCTCGGCATCGACCCAATCTTCGTACTCCACGGCCCCCCCTATAAACGCATCTAACCCGCAGTCCAAAAGTCTGCTCCCACCCGAGACTGCGGCTAACTCACAAGTTCCGCCGACGGTCTTTGCAGGCATTCGGCGGGGTGCTAGACCTCCAACTACGACCTTAGCGGGCCAGCCATTAGCCACACCACAGTTCAAAGAAGGGAGCACACAATGGATCCGAAACTGAAATGGTCCCTTCAGATCACGGGGACCGTCGTCGGCCTCGTTTCGCTGCTTGCGACCGGCCGCCGCCGCGGTTGGATCTGACGACGTGATGGCGCCGACCCGGCGCGACCGACCGATGACTTCCCTCGTTGCTCTCCCGCGTCGGGGCCAGCCATCGCTATGGCGACCAGCTATCCGTTGCGTACAAATGCGTACGGTCGCCACTCCGCAGCCAGTTCTTCCGCGATCCGGGCCCTATTCTTCGGGCTCAGGTCTGAGATCTGTCGCCGACCCAGCTTCCCGGTGCCTATGGGTCAATAGGAGCGACGCTCAGTGTCCTTCATCTACGTGCTTGTCGGCAGGTGGAGGAGTGGCGAGCTGACCTCGCGGCACAACATTGTTGTTGTCGTCCAGGTCCCAGGCGAAGAGATCCTCGTCAACTACCACCCGGCCTGAGGTCGCTTCCAGGTTTTCATCGAGCTGTTGGAGCACCAACTTTGGCTCGCCTTTGCCTTCGATTTGCAGGACGCCCAAAGACGCATCGATCCTCTCATGCCAGGCCACCGCTTTGATCTGCACCCGCCCCGTTGGCGACACCCGAAGCCAACGCGAGCCGGGCAGCTCGACGCGTTGGTCGAACTCTCCAGTCTGCTTGGCGGTTCCCTGCTCGATGAAGTAAGCGAGCGGCTCGGCTTCGCTACCGTCCTGATGCTCGAGAGGATCGAGCGTGCTGGTTTCGATTGGACCACCGGCTACGTCGCCTTCTACTGGACCCAGATCTAACTTGAGGGCTGTAACTTGAGGCGGCAAAAGGCTGCTTATCGTGACGTTGACCTCGCGAACGAAGTTGATTGTCTGATCTGTCGGGTCGTACGGCCGTAGCACCACCATGGCGACGTTCTCGTCGACCGCGGCGTCGCGCGCTCCGCTTTTGAACCCCTTCGTCGTGACGATTGCGAGATTAATGTCCCCGACTTGCTTGCCGACGCCGATCAGAGTGTCAACGTCCTCTTTCCCGACTGTCTTGCCGTAGTGCTTGCACTGCACGATCAAACGACGTTGTTCGCCGGACGGATGCCTCGCCACTACGTCCAAACGCTGGAGTGCTTGAGCGCCTTCTCGTTTCTCATGCGACTGTTGCTTGACCTCCGACCACCCGAGGACGGCCAGCACGACCGCAGTGAGCCGCTCGTACGCCTCCCCACCTAACGACGGGACGTAGCCCCATAGCTCTTGATGCAACAGGTCGATGGCATTCGGCTCCGGCGACACAAAATCGGGCTCTTCGGTCATCGGAACAGACGTTACCTGCTCGAAAGGGCTGGCCGAGTACTACGCGAAGCGAAGCGACTTATCGCCAACAGCCGGGACCCCGCTTCGAACCAAGAACCTCGGGTTCCTCTTCGGCCTAGCTCAGCAACTCGCTCTCTTTGCTGCATCCGCGCGACGCCGGCATCCGGCTGACGATTCCTATTGACCCGGAATGGCGAGGATGTCCCGTTCTTCGTGGAATTTCGGTGGCGGTTCCCACGATGTTTTTGTTGTTGCTAGGCGTTAATTGTAACGGCGTGGTTGGGTGTTGCGGGGGTTAGCTGGGGAGAGTTGATAAGGCGT
>Ga0255363_100053_pt1 | contig 44876 bp, 43 predicted proteins | sample GFST100metaG_FD_186007 | JGI IMG/M metagenome (GOLD analysis project Ga0255363, IMG submission 186007) | Peat soil microbial communities from Stordalen Mire, Sweden - G.F.S.T100 | ecosystem: Environmental > Terrestrial > Soil > Wetlands > Peat | place: Sweden: Norrbotten County, Stordalen Mire... | reverse complement strand
CGGTCTGTGACCGCGACAACGTCACGAGCACCTCACGTTGAGGCCCGGTGACCTTCAAGGGAGCAGTAGGAGCACGCATAACCCATCATACCCACAACCACCACTTATTTCAATTACAGACCACTAGCGCGTCAGCTTCTTATAGGTGAGACGGTGCGGACGGTCGGCCGCCGCGCCCAGCTGCTCGCGCCGGAACTCCTCGTACGCCTCGAAGTTCCCCTCGAACCAGCGCACGTGCGAGTCACCCTCGAAGGCAAGTACGTGCGTCGCGATCCGGTCGAGGAACCAGCGGTCGTGGGAGACGACCATGGCGCAGCCGGCGAAGGCGAGCAGGGCCTCTTCCAGGGCCCGCAGCGTGTCGACGTCGAGGTCGTTCGTGGGCTCGTCGAGGATCAGGAAGTTGCCGCCGCTCGCCAGCAGCTTCGCCAGGTGCAGGCGGTTTCGCTCGCCGCCGGCGAGCTTGCCGACGCGCTTGCTCTGGTCCGAGCCCTTGAAATTGAAGCTCGCGGCGTACTGGTGCGAGTTGAGCTTCCGCTCGCCGAGCTGCATCTGTTCCAGACCGCCGGAGATCTCCTCCCAGACCGTCTTCTCGGGGTCGAGGCCCTCGCGCAGCTGGTCGACGTAGGCGAGCTGCACGGTGTCGCCGAGGTGGATCGAGCCGGAGTCAGGCTGCTCCTGGCCGGTGAGCATCCGCATCAGCGTCGTCTTACCGGCGCCGTTCGGACCGATCACGCCGACGATCGCCGTCGGCGGCAAGGTGAACGAGAGGTCGTCGATCAGCAGCCGCTCACCGAACGACTTGCTCAGGTGCTCGGCCTCGACGACCACGTTGCCGAGCCGCGGACCGGCGGGAATGTGGATCTGGACCTGGTCGAGCTTGACGTTGCGGTCTTCCGCCAGCAGCGCCTCGTACGCGTTCAGCCTTGCCTTCGGCTTGCTGCGACGGGCAGAGGCGCTGAGCCGGACCCATTCGAGCTCGCGGTCGATCGTCCGCTTGCGGGCCGTCTCCTGGCGCGCCTCCTGCTCGAGCCGCGCCCGCTTCTGCTCCAGCCAGCCCGAGTAGTTGCCCTGATACGGGATGCCGCGACCACGGTCGAGCTCGAGGATCCAGCCGGCGACGTTATCGAGGAAGTAGCGATCGTGGGTGACCGCGACGACCGTACCCTCGTAGTCCTTCAGATGGCGTTCGAGCCAGGCGACCGACTCCGGGTCGAGGTGGTTCGTCGGCTCGTCCAGCAGCAGCAGGTCCGGCGCGCTCAACAGCAACCGGCAGAGCGCGACCCGGCGGCGCTCGCCGCCGGAAAGCTGGTCCACCTCGGTCTCCGGGGGCGGGCAGCGCAGCGCGTCCATCGCGATCTCGAGGTTGGTGTCGAGGTTCCACCCATCGACGGCGTCGATCTGCTCCTGCAGCCGCGCGAACTCGTCGGCAGTCTCGTCCGAGTAGTTCGCGGCAAGCTCGTTGAAGCGGTCGAGCAGCTCCCGCACCTCGCGGACACCGTCCTCGACGTTGCCGCGTACGTCCTTCTCCGGGTCGAGTTGCGGCTCCTGTGCCAGCAGCCCGACGCTGGCGCCGGGCGCCAGCTGCGCCTGGCCGTCGTAGTCCGAGTCGAGCCCGGCCATGATCCGCAGCAACGTCGACTTGCCGGCGCCGTTATAGCCGATCACGCCGATCTTCGCACCCGGGAAGAACGACAGCGAGATGTCGCTGAGCACCTGCTTATCGGGCGGATGCCGCCGCGAGAGCTTGTAGGTCGTGTAGATGTACTGCCCTTGAGCCACGGGGCCAGAGCGTAGTGGAAGGCGTTGCCTGACGTAGTAGGTCCCCCTATAGAAGGACCTACTACAAAAGGCCCTCCTATAGAGGGACCGCGCTATGATCGGCATATGCGGCAGATGGTTGATCGCGATTCCGAGGCACGAGTGCTCCGCGACGCGGTCTCGAACGCGCCATCGCTGGTGATCCTGGTCGGACGCCGGCGCGTGGGTAAGAGCTTCTTGCTGGCGCGCACCTTGAATGGCCCCCGGGTCGTTAGCTTCCAAGGGGACGAGCAGGGCGAGGCGCAGCAGCTCGCGCTCATGGCGCGCGAAGCTGGGCGTGCGCTGCTGGGCACCGAGGCATTGTCGTTCGGGTCCTGGGACCAGGCGCTGGACTTCTTCGGGGAGCAGGCAGCGAGCAAGCCTGTAACGCTGATTCTCGACGAGTTCCAGTGGATGAAGTCGGCGACGCCCGCACTCGACTCGATCATCCAGAGACATTGGGACCGCTGGGATCGCGATGGCGTGCCGATCACACTGGTGCTCAGTGGCAGCGCTCTGACGCTGATGGATAGCCTGCTCAAGCCAGGCGCACCGCTTTACGGTCGTGCCACTGCGCGCCCGCACCTACAACCACTGGACTACCTGCATGCAGGTGAGTTCGCCCGCACGACAGACCCAGTGCAACTGCTGCGGCGTTGGGCTGTTCTCGGCGGGGTCCCTCAGTACAACATCTGGGGCGGCGACGGAGCCGCCGAGACGGTCATCAAAAGCCACATCCTCGCGAATGACACCCCCCTTTACGATGACCCTCGCCACTTGCTCCGTGACGGTGAAGGCATCCGCGATCCCGGGACCTACCTCTCGATTCTGCAGGCGATCGCTCAAGGCGCGAGCAGCCTCAACGAGATCGCCCAACACTCCGGCACCTCAGCGAAGAACCTCCCGGACAAGCTTGCGCGACTCGAGGACCTCGGCTACATCGAGCAGCGCGCGCCGCTTAGTCTCGATGGTCAGGCCGCGCGCTCGGTATACGCGATCGAGGACCCGTACTTCCGGTTCTGGTTTCGCTATGTGCTTCGTAACCGCAGCCGCCTCGAAAGCGGACGAGTAGATGAGGTCTACACGGAGATCGCCGCTGACTTCGACAACCTGATGGGGTTCGCCTTCGAGCAGTGCTGCCGCACCTGGGTGAAGCTGCGAGCAAGCGAGGCGCTGACCGGCGCGCCGCAAGAGGTCGGTTCCTGGTGGTCACGCAAAGGCGACGTCGAGATCGACGTGGTAGGAGCCAGGCAACACCGCTACGTCCTGGTTGGTGCGGTCAAGTGGCACAAGACAGTCGACTCAGACGTCCTTGGCGATCTTCTCCAGCAGCAAGCTGCACTCGGGGCACCAGCGCACAAAGCGAAGCTGCTCGTGTTTGCAAGATGTGGCTTTACCGACCGCATGCTGAGTCGCGCCGCTGAAGAAGGCGTCCAGCTACTGACGGCAAGCGATCTCTACGCCCGAGATCCCCTCTTGCCAGGCCCCCAGCAGACGTTGCCATCGATCGCGGCTCACGGCCGGGAGACGACCTTCAGCAGCGCCGCCACGTCCTCGTCGCCATAGCCGTCAGCGTGGGCGGCCACGAGTTGCATGAGGCCAGCGCCCCCCACCGGAACCGGGACGCCCGCGCGGGCAGCAGCATCGACGGCGAGCCGGAGGTCTTTCAAGGCGAGATCGACGCCGAAGCGCCGCTCGAAGTCGCCAGCAGACATCTGCGGCAACCGGCGCTCGCACTGGTTTGACCACCCGCCCGTGTCCTGCAGGGCGCTGGTGAAGGCGTCAACGTCGATTCCGCAAGCACGGCAGAGCGCATAGCCCTCGGCAAGCACCGCGAGGTTGCTCATGCAGATCAGGTTCGACGCGATCTTAAACGAGGTCGCGGCGCCGACCGAGCCGAGATTGTGGACATTCTGACCGATGCAACTGAAGACCGGGTCGAGCTCGTCGAGTAGCTTCTGGGCGCCGCCCACGAACAGTGGCAGCGTACCGGCGGCTGCCTCCGCCGGACCGTTGCCCAGCGAGCACGAGACGAAGCCACGACCGCTCGCCGCCTGCAGCTCTTCGAGCTGCTGCGCAGTGCCCGCATCGACCGTCGAGACGTCCATCCAGATCGCCTGCTCCGGCAATGCCGGAGCAGCCTCGCGGTACACCGACAGCACGGTCTCGGGATACGGCAAGCTGGTGATCACCAGCTGCGCGCCGGCCACGGCGGCGCGCACCGAGGCCGCGTCATGGGCCCCGGCCTGCACGCAGCGGCTCATCGCTTCGGGCTTCAGGTCGAAGACCGTGACGGAGAACGCTCCATCCCGGGCGAGGTTCCCGGCGACGCCGCCGCCCATCTTCCCGACGCCGATGACGGTGATCCGCTCGATCATGTTGACCAGTGCTCCTTCCCGGGTTAGCCTTTCCGCGCCCGGCCCTAGTGCGGTGAGGCGCACTCTGCGCTCGTCACTGCGGCCGCCAGCTGGACAAAGACTATTGACGAACTTTACTTTCTAATATGTTCGTCGTTTCTGCCGTCAGCGGCGTTCTCCCCCAAGGAGACGCCAGACTCCACCTTGCTTTGCCCCGGAAATGCTCTCGACATGCCAGCCCCACTTTCCGGGGTCAAGTCACCAAGTTGTGCAGGGAAGCGAGGATTGTTGATGGCAGCCGATCAGCATTGATGCTGGTAGGTTTGTGCGAGGGTGAGCAACGACCAAGAGACCCAAGACGCGTTGGCGGCTGAACCCCTCCGCTATCGGGGCGCATCACAACGACGTGCAGCCATCGCCACGCTGCTGCACTCGACCGGCTTTCTCACAATCAGTGAGATCGTCAACCGATTCGGCGTCTCTGAGATGACGGCCAGACGTGACGTGCGTCAGATCGTGGACGACGGGGATGCGCTTGCGGCACGCGGTGGTCTGCGGCTACCGATCCAAAGTGCCCTTGCGCCGACGGCGTACAGTGGTCGCCTCGTCACCGACATGGCTGCGAAGTCGGCGATTGGCATCGCAGCCGCCGGCCAGCTTCAGCGCGATGAGGTGATTGCGATTGACGCGGGCACTACAGCACTGCAGCTCGCAGCAGCACTGCCTGCCGACTTCGAGGGGACTGTGATCACTCACTCGGTGCCCGTCATCAACCTCCTGCTCGGACGTCCGAGTGTGAAAGTCCTTGTGCTCGGCGGCGACCTCTACAGGCCGAGTCAGGCCCTTGTCGGGTACTCGGTGCTCTCCATGGTGCAGACACTCCGTGCTCGCACTTTCTATATGGGTGCCGCTGCAGTAGATGAGCGAGGCATCTACGGTGCGGCAGACGCTGAGCGCAACGTCAAGCATGCCCTCATGGGCGTTGCAGATCGCGTCGTACTGCTAATCGATCATCACAAGTTCGACGCCAGCGCCCCGGTCATGCTCTGTCATTGGGACCGCCTAGCCGCGGTCGTAAGCGATCAGCCATTGCCGCAAGCGATCGCGACGCAGCTTGCTGAGCACGACATCGAACAAATTCTGCCAGCCCAGCCAGCAAGGGTCTAATTTCGCCTCGCCGTAGCAGCGTCGCGCGCGCAGCGTCACCTTCATCCCGCGTCATGCGAACGCACGACCTTGAGTAGCGCGTCTACGTCCTCATCGCCCCACCCTCGCGCATGAGCTGAGGCAAGCTGCATGAGGCCGGCCGCTCCCACCGGCGCCGGGACGCCGCAGCGCGCAGCGCTATCGACGGCAAGCCGCACGTCTTTCAGCGCAAGATCCACGCCGAACCGATTGGCGAAGTCACTCCCGAGCATCCAAGGCAGTCTCAGGTCCGCTTGATACGACCAGGCGCCGGTGTCTTTCAGGGCAGCCACAAACGCGTCATCGGTAACGCCATAGGCGTGACATAACTCGTACCCTTCAGCGAGAACTGCGAGGTTAGTCATCCCGATCATGTTCGATATCACCTTGAATGCGGCGGCTGCCTCCACAGAGCCCAAGTAATGAACGCTCTCACCGATACACTTAAATACCGAGGCGAGCTCGTCGAGGAGACCTTGCGCGCATCCCACGAACAACGGCAATGTCCCCGCTTCTGCCTCCGCGGGCCCCTTACCGAGCGCGCACGCGACAAATCGCCGATCGCCCGGCGCGAGCAGATCCTCGAGCTGCCTGGCGGTGCCCGAATCGATCGTGGAAACATCCATCCAGACCGAGTTCTCGGGCGACGTAGAAACGTTGTCTCGGTAAACGGACGATACGATTTCGGGCATCGGCAGGCTGGTGATAACCAGCTGCGCGCCGGCAACGGCAGCCGGCACCGAAGTTGAGGCGACCGCGCCAGCATCGACGCATCGCTTGATTGCGCCTTGGTCAAGGTCGAAGACAGAGACGCTAAAGGACTCGTCATGGGCAAGGCTACGAGCAATTCCGCCCCCCATCCTGCCAGCACCGATGACGGCGATTGTCTTGATCATCTTGGTAGTTGCTTCCTTCCCTGCGTGATTTTCATATTGCCAAGACTCCGCGTGCGATCGTAGCTAGCGATCCGATGAGTGCAACCACCAGAATCACATGGTTCGCGACATGTCCGTTGATAGAGGCTCCGACACAGTTCCCTAGGAGCAACCCAACAATCGAAGATGTAACGATCACGATCCAGCCGGTTGATGAAACCGAAGGCAGCCCCCTACCCGCAAGCGACAAAACGTTGAGGCCAGCAAAAAACGCCTGCACGGTTGCCACGTACTCGCGGTACTTCCAGCCGACTGAATTCGCGTAGATAACGATCGGCGGACCCCCGACCCCAGCGGTGACGTTCATGAATCCGGAAAGCGCGCCAGCCGCGCCGGTTCCTCTAACCCCATCGGACACTTTTGCCTTGCCAGCTACCATCGTCGCTACCAGAGCAACGATGGTTATGCAGCCAACCGCTATATATAGCCAGTCTGACGGAAGCGACTTCGCAACCCAAGTGCCCGCGACCACTCCGACTACCGAAGCGATCAGCAGAATCCCAGCTTTACGGTAATTGATGTCGCGCCGCAGGACAATGGCACTAGCGAGACATACGCCTAGACCAACGACCTGCAGCGTCTGAACCCCGGCAGTTGCGCCCACGATGAGAACAAGGAATGGCGACGCAACGAGTGCCAGACCCATTCCGGTCACGCGCTGAAGGAGCGATCCGATCAGGAGCACAGACCCCATTCCGATGTACGTGGCAGTGCCCATCAGATCTGCGAATGCGCGCTCAGCACTGGTTCTGATCGAGCAACCCGGCGCGTAATGCCGGAACAAGCCCAGGAGTCAGTGGCAAACGTGGCACCAGCAGGCAGTGGAGCAGGTGATAGATGTCCTGCTTCCCGTTCCAGACGATGCTGGCGGCCTGGTTATGCTCGTCAAGCTCCTGCCACCATGAGCCTGTTTCGTAGTCAATCAGGTAGTCACGGCAGAAGTCCCAGAACTCACCGTAGTAGTCAGCGTACTTCTGATCTCCGGTGGCACGATACAGCGCATATGCACTGCCAATCGCTTCCACAACGACCCAGCGAATACGTGAGCGGATGACCGGCCGGCCTTCCCAGTCCACCGAATAGACGAAGCCTGGGGCACCGTCTGTCGACCAAGCGTCACGGACAGCTGCCGCAAAAAGACCTTCGGCGTCCTCAAGCAGCCAGGCGGGAACGTTCCTGCCCTCGGCTAGCAGAGTTGCCCGCATCTGAACGAGTAGCCTTCCCCACTCGACCCAGTGTCCCGGTGTACTGCCGTAAGCCCTGAAGCGGTCTCCGGGTGCATCCTTATTGTAATCCGGGAGCGGATTCCAATGCGTGTCGAAGTGCTCGTTTACGCGATATTGATTGGCACGTGCCACAGTGTGGATCAACAGCTTAGCTATCGACAGCGCACGATCTAACCACACGTTTTCATGAGTCACGTCATGAAGCACGAGGAAGGCTTCAACAGAGTGCATATTCGCGTTGCCGCCGCGATAGTCATCACAGTGGCTGAAGTCCTCGTCCCAGTTATCCACGCACATGTTCTCATCGCTTGACCAGAAGTGTGAGTTGTACGTATCAACCGCTAGCTTCAGCAGCTCATCCGCACCAGGGATCTCGGCCGCAGTTGCGCTCGCCGCGCCCAATGCGACAAAGGCGTGTGCGTAGGCTTCCTTCTTGCGGTCGATAACCTCCTCGCCCTCATCGGCCGCTACCGCATACCAGCCGCCGCTTTCTCGGTCGCGAAGCACTCCGTCGGTCAAGCTCCGGATGCCGTGCATCGCCATGGTCCGCGCCCCGGGGCGTCCCAGCAGACAACCTGCCGCATAGGTGTGGATCATGCGCCCCACAATCCACAGCTGGGTGCCCATCTCTTCGCGGATCCCGCCAGTGTTGCTGATCCAACCGAAACCGTTGGGCACATACGCCCGACGTCCAAACTCGAGCGTCCTGTCGAGCTCGGCTTCCAGCCAACGGTCGTGCGCTGGCATGCCGATCCAGTTCAACGCCATCAATATTCTCCTCCGTAAGAGGTTGTGCTTGTCGTGACTTTGGGGCCCCGAGCCTTCGCCTGGACCGGCCCCTCATCGACGTGAAAGAGTCAGCGCGATGCCAGCGTCTCGTCGACGATTTGACCCAACCGGATCAAGCGTGGAACGGCCAGATCCGCAAATGCAGCAGTGGAGTTGGCCAGCGGCAGCGCGCACGACCAGACCGCCCGACCCGCGAGAAAACCGACAGCTCCCGCCCTGACGGCTTGTCGCACAGCATTGGGGAAGAGATCGGGCGCTACTCCCGAGGACAGAATTACCCAGGGAATCGAGAGCTTTGAGTTCAGTTCGCTGCAAGCCTCGTACAGTTCCTCATCCGACCCTGCACCGCCCAGTGGCATCTCGGCTTTATACAGATCAGCCGAGCATTCGCTGAGCTCGCTCGCCGCTTGCAGGATCGCTTGCTCGCGCTCGAATTCTGCCTCGGTCCGAGGCGGCCGCACTACCGGCTCGATAATTGCCAGTAGGCCTTCCGCATGGCAACGGGACACGAACTCGCCGACCATCTCTTGCCGCTCGGTCGCACTCTCGTCGGCACGCCAGAGAACCAGCAGCTTCATGGCCTTGGCGCCAATCTCGCGCGCGTGCTCAGGCACGGAGTCGTAGTCGATCGTGACTCGATCTACCGGAATTCCATTGCCTGGATGAAACTGGTCGGCCGACGCGATAAGGGCGCATCCAGGGGCGAGGCAACTCTGATTTACAACAGTATCGAGCGCGAACTCACGGTCGACGAGCATCGCCGAGGCGTAAGGCGAGAGGACGCGCGCCGCCTCTGTCTTGAACTCGACCATTTCCGCATCGGCGATCGTGGAGACGCCGCGCACCATCTTGAGCATGCCTCGCAAGGCCTCTCGCTGATCGATGGCGACCATCGCCAGACCGCCGGACTTTCGCGCAAGCGCAGCTAGCGGTGATGTGATCTGCATATGGCTTGTCACTTCCTGTCCATCGACGTTTCAAGCTGCGCCTGCGTCGGCACGCTTTCCCGGCCGTCGCGGCCTTTGCACGAAAGGGCGGCGGTTATATTTGCTCGCCAAAGCGCCTCGGACCAAGAGCATCCATGGACGAGCGCTGAGAGCAGTGCCCCGTGAAAGACATCGCCTGCCCCTAGCGTCGACACGATCTGGCTGCTGCGGTAGGCCGGGCTGCGCTGTGCGCCAGCATCACGCATCGCGCCGAAATGAGCTCCTATCTGGTCCCACCACGCGCAGCAGCCGTTGGCGCCATCGGTTGCCACGACCGCATGGCAGCCTGCGCTTAGCACTGTGGCGGCGGCTCGTTCGAGATCCTCCTCCCCTGTTACGGCACGCAGCGTCCGAGCCGTCGGGACGTAGAGGTCGATCGCGGAGAAGTCAAGATCGTCGATTGCAGCGTTTCCAGCGTCAAGCGAGACTCGCGGTCGAGGGTCCAACTCGGAGCACAGTCGCACAGTCGCTCCAACTCCAAGGTGGTCCGTATGCACCCACTGAGAGCCTGAGACAAGCTCACGCCCGCGCTCGCTGAGCGTGAGGAGAGGATCCAGATGCGTCGTCATGATCGAGCGTGTGTTTGCTGAGCGGTCGACGACGATGCAAGACGTCTGAGTCGACACCCGCGGATCCGCATCGATTCCCATGGTGTCGATCCCATAGGCGTCGAGTAGCGCCCGAGCCTGCGCCCCAGCAGCGTCGTCGCCTACGCGACCTATAACTGCGGTAGGTACGCCCTGTTTGGCCAGCACAACCGCAGCATTTGACGCCGGCCCGCCGCCAGTGATGACGATTTCGTCGGACTCCACACGCCCCTCGCGCTCGGGAAAGGAACGCACGATCGCAATGACGTCGACTGTGATAACGCCAACGCAAGTGACGACAGGCAAGCTCGACATCGATGAACTCAACTCTTTCTCATTGTGTTCGTAATCTATCACTTTTTTGGTGCTTTTGCGACATCTATCCCTCATGTATTCTGCTCTGCTCATGACGCTCAGCCAGCCGTCTTGTGAGTGGTTGCCGGGCTACTCAGCCAGCGAGACCAGGGACTCATGCTCGACGCTGTGACCACCACGATCCCGCCGTTCTTTGTGTTACGGCTGGATTGGTTCAGCTTCGCTCTTGCCTGTCTACTGGTGGACATTGGTGGCGGCTACAGCCGGCGACTGATCATTCTCAACGCCCATTCGACCGCGCATTTCAGTCTCGACTTGCTCAAGGCTACGGCCGCTTGTTTCAGGTACAAATCGGGCGACGAGCGCGAGGAAGATCAGGCATAGCGCTGCGAAGACGAACACTGCGCCCCAGAGATGCAGGTTTGTGTTCATAACTGGGAATAGGAATGTAATTGCGAATGTGCCGGCCCACAGCACCGTGCTGCTCACGCCCACACCGATACCACGCACCTTCAGTGGGAACACCTCGCCGATCATGACCCACACCAGCGCTCCCCAACCCAGCTCGTATGTAGCCAGATAGCCAATGATGCAGATCATCGCGGCAATCCCGCTCGCAGACGTCGAGTGGATTGTCAAAACGACGACGCCAGTTGCCACCAAAAATACAGTCATGCCGATGCTCCCAAGGAACAGAAGTGGCCTACGACCCCACCGATCGACAACGAAGATCGTAATCACGACGAAGATGACCTTGGCGATTCCGATCCACGCGGAGTCCAAGAGCGAATTCGATGTGCTGAGCCCAACGTCCTTGAACATCGTCGGAGCGTATACAGCGACCGCGTTCACACCACAAAACTGCTGTCCGATGACCAAGATCAGTGCGACGACCAAGGCCGGGCGTGCCCAGCCGATCAGGTCCCTCAACGTGCCATGCTGCTCGCTATCAAGTTGGATAACCTCGTTGATTGCCTCGACCTCGGCATCGACATCCGCGTCCTTGCCTTGGGCGGCACGAATCACCGCTCGAGCCTCAACCTCACGTCCCCGCTGCAGTAGCCACCGCGGCGTCTCCGGCAGTACCTGCAGTGCGACCAGCAAAATCAGCGCCGGAGCCAATGCGACGCCAAACATCAGCCGCCAACTGCCTGAGCCCGACAGCGCCCAATCAACTACGAACGCAAGCGTCGACCCGCTTGCAATCATGAGCTGGTTCAGTGACGCCAACGCACCACGCGACCGGGCGGGAGCGAGCTCGTCAAGATAAGCCGGAATCGTTGCGGAGGTCAGACCGATGCCGATACCAGCGATAAAACGCAGCGCGACAAGCAGATCCAACCCTGTAGACAACACACAACCAAGCGTGCCCAGGCCGAAGATCACCGTTCCGAACATAATCGTTCGACGGCGACCAGACCGTTCTATCAGTCTGCTCGCAGCAAATGCACCAACCATTGCACCAGCAGCAAGCGCGCTACCAACCAAGCTCTGGTTCACATCGTGGAGGTGCCAATCCTTCTCCAGAAAAAGCAACGCTCCGCCAACCACACCAATGTCATAGCCAAAAAGGATCCCGCCCAACGCACCAAACAGATACAGGAGACCCCTGTTAATTTGCCGCGGAGACCCCTCACGACTTGCTGCTTCCACAATACCCTCCTCCGTCTTCTGCCCACTCCAGAACCCATTAGTTCTCACGCAACCTCAAGCTCTGCCCCCCTTGCGATTCATTCGAATCCAGCGGTGGAAGTCGCGACACGCCTTCCACCGGTATGGTGAATTTCTATCATAATCTGATCAGCAGTGCCACAAGAGATGATGCAGAACGGACATTCATCGCATCAACTCGGCGATTTCGGCTCGCTGATCGCCCCCGCACGGAGCACCCGTCAGTTCGGGCAATGCGCGTCACCTGCACCAGCGTCCGGTGTCAGACGGCACAAGCCCCGCGTGGCTGCGGGAATCGTCCCCCGGCAATCTGCTTGCGCGTGACCACCACGTATTGACCCGTGCCGCCTGGCCGCTCGTCGCCGTCCGCCGACGCGACTATTTCAGACGACGCGCGCAGCGACCGGCTATCACAGTCCCGACGGACGCCGGACGCCGAAGCCCTGGTCCGAGCGCACCGGCGGGTGCCAACCAATCGCGGTCGATCGGGTGGGGGATTCGCTTACGCCGCGCTTGCGTCCGGCTCAGTTAGCTGCATGTAGACGCCGGGACTGGTCGGTGCCGGAACCGGCTCCCCGTCTGCGGCAAGGCCGGCAAGGCGCAGCGTGATCGCCTCGTGCATGTTTGCGACGGTCTTAGCCACGGTCGCGCCGGTGCTCACGCAGCCCGGCAGATCGGGCGACCACGCCGAGTAGTTCGTGCCTCGCCCGTCGCCTTCGATCAAGATCAGATAGCTGCCGGGATCGATGCTCATTTCAGGCCAGCGTAGTCAAGTGATCACCGCAGGCCGCACTCACAGCCCGGCCGGATGGCGCACGACGAAGCCCTGGGCCGAGCGAATTCGCGGGTGCCAGCCGATTCCGGCCTGACCGTCGCCGGCACCGACCGCGGCATGGGTGTCCCAGCGCAGACCGGCGACATACATGAAGACGTGGCCGGCGCTGGCGTAGATCGTGATCCAGCGGCCTGGCCCCGGCTTGCCCCACGTCTTGAAGTCGCCGGAGGTCATAGCGGCGCTCGCCGCCAGCAGCCCGCCGCCCCAGAGCAGGTGCGCGACGCTGGAGGAGCAGTCGTAAGCGGGCGCGACCTCGCTCAGCGGCAGGCCGTGGCCGCCGCCATAGACGTAGGGCTTGCCGACGATCTCGTTGCCGGCGGCGATGATTCCGACCACCGGTGCCGGGGCATCGGCGGGTGCTTGCGCCTGGCCGTCGGGCAGCAGCCTCGCCTTCGAGCCCGCCGTCAGCGACACGCCGCCCTCCGCCTCTTCGCAGTAGTCCACCAGCAGCGCATCGCCGGTGCCTGTCGTCGCGGTGGTGGTCGCGAACGTGCTGACCGCGCCGCTGCCCTCGACGGCGCCATTGCCCCCGGCCGCGCCGACGTCCGCCCCGGCGCCGTCGGCTCCGGCCCCGGCTCCGGACACGCGCTCGATCCGCACGAGACCAGACCACCTGCCGTTCCGGTAGGGGATGCCGAGCCGCTCCGCGAGCTGCCACCAGAGGTCGATCGCGCGCGCGTGGCCGTCGATCGGCCCACCGCCGAGGCCGATGTCCTCCTTGTAGGCGATCACCGAGTGCGCGCCCCAGCTGATCCGGAGTGCCGTGCCGTACGGCACGCCGCCGAGCGCGTCGGCGGTCGCGAACGTGCTGCCGCCAAGCTCCGCGTAGCTGTCCGGGTCGGCGAGCAGGTTCACGCCCGCGGCGCCGGCCGTGCCGCTGGCAGGATCACCGGGGCCGCCGTACTCGGTCGCGCCGACGAGCACGCCGCCGGCGGCAGCGCCGACGGCGATGGTGCCGGCCGCCCCACTCGCCTCCTGCTCGCAGCTTGCGAGCGCCCCAGCCTGCCCCAGCAGCGGCAGTGCCAGCAGACCACCGAGCGCCAGCACCACGGATCCGATGACGGCAGCGACGACCGCTACCGCCTTACCGTGCCCAGACCGCCTCCCACCCATGCCCGGACCCTAAATCGCCGCGGCCCGGTTCGGGCCGAATTGCACAGAGTTGGCACCTACTGCACCGGGTTGGCGACCGGAGGTCACACTCTTGCAAGACCCGGCGATGACCGCTCGCTCGCTACCTTTTGCAGAGTGGCACGCGTGTTCGACCTTGAGCAGGCTCTGCTCCTTCTGGAGCTCGAGGCGCCGTTCGATAAGCGCCAGGTCCAGCTCGCCCGTCGCCAGCTGGCCAAGCGCTGGCACCCGGACATCGCTCCCGCGGGCCGCCAGAACGAGCACCAGCGCCACCTGCAGGCGATCAACGAGGCCGCCGACCAGCTCGAGCGCCTCGCCGAGTCCTCGCGCGGCGGCACCGTCAGTCGCGCCGCCGTCAAGGTCTCCAGCAAGGCCGCGCAACGTGCCCGTGAGGAAGAGGGACGCCGTGCCTACGAGGCCGAGCAGCGGGCCCGCGCGTACGAGGCCGACCGCGAGCAGCACGACCCGTTCGGCTCGCGCGTACCCGACCACTCGGTCGTGCATCGCTACGCGCGCTGCCTCTCCTACCCCGAGTGGGGCGTCGGCAGCGTCACCGGCATCTACTTCTCCGGAGATGGCGACGACGTCCAGCAGTGGGCGCGCATCACCTTCAACCTCGGTGTGCGCACCGTGCCGGCCGGCTCGCTGCAGTTCGTGGACTTCACCCGACCGGATCCCGGCGCCGAGCGCGTACAGCGGTTCATGGTCGCCGCTCAGCACGCGTTGGCGGAAGGCAATGCCGCGCTAGCCGCCCGCCGGCTCGTCTACGCCCGCGATGCCGCGCCGCGCGACCCGGCAGTGCTGCGGCTGCTCACCGTCGCCTTCTGGCAGTCCGGCGATCTGCCCGCAGCCGCTCGCGCCGCTCGCGACTGGGCACGCGCCGAACGTGACCGGCCCACCGCCGAGCGCTACGCCTCGCGGATCTATGAGGACATGCGCGCCCTCGACCTCGCGATCGAGACCGCCGAGCACCTGACCGAGCGCTTCCCCGACGATGTCTCCGGCTGGAGCCGCGTCGGCCGGCTGCGACTGCGGGTCGGCCGCATATCCGAGGCGATCGACGCGCTGCGCCAGGCACACAACCTGGAGCCGTCCGCGGAGGTTCTGCTCGACCTCGCGCTCGCCCACCATCTCAGCGGCGATATCGGCGCTGAGGTCTCAGCCGCCCATGCGGCAACCCGACTCGATCCGGAGTCATCCCGGGCGTGGTCGTCATACGCGCACGCGCTGGCCCGCACCGCTCGCATCCAGGAGTGCCTCGCAGCATGCGAGAAGGCGCTTTCGCTCGGCCACGACCCCGAGGTCAGCGACCTATCGCGGCGCGTGCGCGCGATGATGCCAGCCACGATCGAGCAGCAGAGCGCCGCCGCGGCCTGACCTCACGGCAGCGGCGGGCACCGGCCGGGCCCGCCGGTCACGGCAGGCCCGTTGGCTTCAGCGCTCGTCCGGCGTCTCGGGCGACTCGGCCAGCACACCGAGTATCTCGCCGACGCGGCAGACCAGCAGGCGCTCCTCCTCGATGTCGACCCAGACACCGGCCGCCGCCGGAAACACGACATGGTCGCCGGGAGAGACCGGCATCTTGATGCCAACCTGGTTCCACCAGTCGAGGCCGGGACCGACCGCGAGCACGATGCCTTGCTGGGGCGGCGGCTCGTCGCTGCCCGGTGGCACCAGCAGACCGGAGCGTCGCACGCGGTCGGGATCGAGCTCCTTAATGACGATCCGGTCGAATAGTGGGCGCAGGTCATGACGCATCGAAGTCGATGCTAGCTGGAGAGGGTGCGCTCAGCACGGCCGGTGATGCTCGGTCAGGTCGGCCAGCGCCTCGTCGCCGGACTCGCGCAGGCCGTCGACCACGCCGCCGACATCCGCCGCGGAGCGCTCCAGGCCGAGCTTCGCCTTCGCCTCCACGCGGGTGATGCGCAGCTCGACCCCGACCGCACCGCGCAAGGTCCCCGTGATGTACTGACGGGGCGCGTCATCGACGCTCCAGGGCTCGCGGCGAGCCGCCTCCTGACGCTCGGTCAGGCTGCGCACGACCGCCTCGACCCAGTCCGGATCGTCGTGCACGACCAGCTCACCGTAGACATGCGCAAGCAGGTAGTTCCAGGTCGGCACCACGCGGCCGTGCTCGCGCTTGCTCGCATACCAGCCGGGCGTGATGTAGGCGTCGAGTCCGTGGACGATCACCAGCGACTCGCCAATCGGGGTCAGCCGGTGATGGTCGTTGGCGCGCGCGATGTGGCCACGCAACGAGCCGCCGTGGTCGGATGGCACGTAGAGCAGCGGCAGGAAGGTCGCGTACGGCCCCTCCGCGGTCGCCGTGACGAGGTCCGCGGCAAGGATGCCGCTCAGCAGCTCTTGGGTCTCGGCCTGGTCGGCTCGGTATCGCTCGGGTAGGAACATCGCGGATGGACCCTCTCGGTGGTAACGCTAGCTGCTCGCACGCAGTGTGTCGGCGAGGATCTCGAGGATGTGGCGGTAGGGCTTGCCGGTGGCGCGGGCCATGCCGAGCTCGCAAGTACGGTTGAGCGAGGCATAAACGGCGCTCCCCGCGGCAGCCACAGCAGCCACCTCCGACGCGGTTGCCGCCGCCGTCAGCTCGGGGTGCAGCATGCCGCGGTCGCCGGCAAACCCGCAGCAACCCCACTCATCGGGGACGATGACCTCCGTCGCCGCAGCCTCCGCCACCCGCTGCAGCGATCCGCCTAAGCCCATTCGCGTGGACGAGCACGTCGGGTGCAGCGTCAGCGAGGTCACCTTCTCGCCGGCTGGTAGCCTCGCGAGCACGACCTCGTCGACGAACTGCACGGCGTCGAGCACGCGAATGCCCTCTTCGCCGGCCGCCTCGAGCAGGATCTGGAGCCCTTCGGTGCAGGAGGACCCGTCGCAGACCACGGGCAGCTCACCGCCATGGCTCGCCCGCCGCAACGACGCAGCCACGCGCCGTTTCATCACCTCGTAGCCGCCATGCAGACCCTTCGACTTCCAGGGCGTGCCGCAGCACAGCGACGGCAGATCGTCGGGCGTTGTGAGCGTCACGCCGGCCCGCGCACAGAGCTCGGACAGCGCCCGCGAAACACCACCGCTGCCCGGCTCGGCGGGTCCGAACATCGTGCCCATGCAGCTTGCGAAGTAGACGGCGTCGGCCTGAACGTCAGCGGCGCGCGCGCTCGCGCGCCGCCTTCTGCCCCCGGCCGGCAGGCCCGCGCTGTAGCGGGGGACGTTCTCCTTGCCGAGCAGCGCGCGGGCGGCGACGGTCGCGGCCTCCGGCAGCGCGGGGGGAACCGTGTGGACCAGCGACAGCGCCGCCGACGCTGCGCAGGTGGCGCCGTCCCAGTGCCGGGCCGCGAACTTCCAGCCGGCCGCGAGCGCCGCTGGCTGCTGTTCCCCGCGCAGCCGCCTGACGAGGTCCGCCGTGTTGATCAGCAGCGGGCAGGCCGTCCCGCACATCCCGTCGACGGCACAGGTCTGCAGGCCGTCGTAGACGTAGTCCCGGCGCAGCTCAGCCAGCAACGGCAGATCGCCGGCGCGCTCGGCACTGGCGATCTCCCGCCGCAGCGCGATCCGCTGCCGTGGTGTGAGCGTCAGATCGCGGCTGGGACAGACCGGCTCGCAGTAGCCACATTCGACGCAGCGGTCGACCTCCGGCTCGACGGTCTGTACGCGCTTCAGGTTCTGCACGTGCGCCATCGGGTCATCGCTGATCAGCACGCCAGGGTTCAGCAGCCCGTCCGGGTCGATCAGTGCCTTGAGCTCACGCATCACCGCGTAGAGCTCGTCGCCGTACTGACGGTGGACGAACGGCGCCATGATCCGGCCGGTGCCGTGCTCGGCCTTGAGCGTGCCGCCCCGGGAAAGCACGAGCCTCACCATGTCCTCGGTGAAGGCCTGGTAGCGCTCGAGCGACTGCGCCGCGTCGAACTGCTCATTGAGCATGAAGTGGATGTTGCCGTCCTTCGCATGGCCGAAGATCACGCTGTCCTCGTAGCCGTGTGCGTCGAACAGGCGCGAGAGCTCGGTGCAGGTCGCAAACAGCCGCTCGACCGGCACGGCGATGTCCTCGAGCAGCGCCGTCGTACCGGAACGCCGGTTGCCCTGGACGGTCGTGTAGAGGCCCCTGCGGATACTCCAGAGCTGTGAGCGGGTGCTGGCGTCGGTGGTCAGCTCGGCGTCCAGTGCCAATGGCAACGTCGCGATCAGGCGCTCCGCTGCGGCGGCTCGCTCGGCGAGGTCGGCGGCGGTCCGCTGCTGGTGCTCGACCAGCAGCGCCGCGTGGTTCTCGACGGCGAGCGCCAGCAGCTCCGGCGTGGCCGCGGGGTCGCGCTGGGCGACGCGCAAGCTGGTCGCGTCCATCAGCTCGATCGCCGCAAAGCCACCGTCGACGATCGCCGGCAACGCCGTGGTCGCCGCGGCAAGGTCGGGGAAGATCAGCAGGCCGGTGGCGACGTGCTTGCTGACCGGCAGCGTGCGGAAGCGCGCCTCGGCAACGAACGCGAGCGTGCCCTCGCTGCCGATTGCCAGATGCGCGAGGATGTCGACGGGCCGGTCGTAGTCGACGAACGAGTTGACGCCGTAGCCCATCGTGTTCTTGATCGCGTAGAGCTGCGCGATGATCCGCAGCGACTCCGGGTTGCCGCGCACGCGGTCGCGGAGCTGCTCGAGCCCGGCGTAGATCTCCGGCTCGGCCTCGTGCAGGCGCTCATCGGCGTCGGGCGCGCCGGTATCGATCAGCGTGCCGCTCGGCAGGACGAGCACCGCGGAGTCGAGCGTCCGGTAGGTGTTGGCGGCGGTGCCGCAGCACATGCCGCTCGAGTTGTTGGCGACGACGCCACCGATCGTGCAGGCGATCTCGCTTGCGGGATCCGGCCCGAGCTTGCGGCCGTAACGCAGCAGGTGCGCGTTCACCGCCCTGACCGTCGCGCCCGGCTGCGCGCGCACAAGCGCGCCATCGTCCTGCACGGTGATCCCGCGGAAATGCTGCCGCGTGTCGATCAGGACACCGCTGGTGCCGGCCTGGCCGCTGAGGCTCGTGCCACCGGAGCGGAACGTGACCGTGGCACCGGCGCGGCGCGCCGCCCGCAGGGTCGCCGCCAGCTCCTCCGCGTCGTGCGCCGTGACGACCGCCTGTGGAACCAGCAGGTAGTGAGAGGCATCGTGTGCTGCGGCCAGCCGGTCGCTAGCACGGACGCCGACCGCTGCGCCTGTGGCCCTTAGCTCACGGATCAGGACAGGATCGGGGGCAGGCGGCATCGGCGTGCCAACGGGAGTAACGGCAGTTGCACTCACAACGGACCTTCCATCCTCTCAGACTGGCAGCGCAGCGAGCTACGCATCGCGCCAGTTGGTCAGCACCCCCAACCTCCCGAAATGCTAGCCCTTCGGTCTAAACCCCGCGAGCCGCTCGACCAGCACATCCGAGCTGTCGAGCGCCAGCAGGCTCCCCGCGACCAGCAGGTACGACTCGTCGGCCGCAGCCACCCAGGTCGAGTTGACACGCCCGAGCACGTCGCGATACTGCCTCCCCAGCGCGCTGACGGGCACGACCCCGAGGCCGGTCTCGTTGCTGACGGCGAGCGTCAGCCCCGGCCGCCGCGCCGCGGCCACCGCGGCCGCAGTCGCCGCCTGCAGGACCGCCGGCTCGTCCGAGCGCTCCATCATGTTCGAGACCCAGACGGTGAGATCGTCGAGTATCACGCAGCTCGCGGGATCGATACCGCTAAGCGCGCCGGTAACGTCCAGCGGCTCCTCGACCGTCGCCCATCCCACCGGTCGATCGGCGCGATGCCGCGCGATCCGGTCGGCCATGTCGCCGTCGCGGGCCTCGGCGGTCGCGACCACCACCACCGGCTGCGCATGCGCGGCCGCGATGCGCTGCGCCAGCGCCGACTTGCCACTGCGGGCACCGCCCAGGAGCACGATCAGCATCGCTGGCCTCCGGTCATCGGCGGTCACGGTCGCGGTCGCGGTCGCGGTCGCGGGACGGTCGCGTCGGCAGCACGACGACGCTGCCGTCCTCCTCGATCACGCGCACCTCGGCGCCGTAGCAACGCGCGATCAGCTCCGGCGTGAGCACCTCCCGAGCCGTCCCCTGGACGACGATCCGCCCGCGTTGCATAAGCGCCAGGCGGTCGGTGTACTGCCCCGCCAGGGTGATGTCGTGCATCGCCGAGATGATCGTCAGCTCCTCGCTGCAGCGCAGCTCGTCGAGCAGCTCGAGAGCCTCCTGTTGGCGACCGAGATCGAGCGCCGAGGTCGGCTCGTCCAGCAGCAGGATCGGCGCTTGCTGGGCGAGCGCCCGCGCGATCACCACCCGCTGCCGCTCGCCGCCGCTCAGCGAGCCCAGCACGCGGTCGGCGAATGACTGTAGGTGCAGCCGCTCGATCACAGCGGCGCTCACCTGACGGTCGTGCTCGCTCTCGCTGCCAAGATAGGAGATGTGCGGGGTGCGGCCGAGCAGGACGTACTCGGCGACGGTCAGCGCCGGCGGTGTCTGCGGCAGCTGCGGGACGAGCGCGATGGTTCGTGCCAGCATCCGGTGCTGGCGCGCGGCGTAGCTTTCGCCGTGCAGACGGACCGAGCCGCTCGCGGGGATCAGGCCCGCGATCGACCGCAGCAACGTGGTCTTGCCAGCGCCGTTCGGACCGATCAACCCGATCCACTCGCCGGTGGCGACGCGCAGATCGACGTCCGCCAGGATCTCCTTGCCGGCGAGCCCGACCGACACGCCGGACAGCTCGATCGCCGGCGCCATGTCCAGCGCCGCCGTCACATCCCCACCCAACGGCTGCGACGCAGCACAATCGCGAAGAACGGCGCACCCGCGAACGCGGTGACGACACCGATCGGCACCTCCGACGGCGACAGCAGCATCCGCGCGAGCACGTCCGCGAGGATCAGGAAGCCGGCGCCGATCAGCAGTGCCAGCGGCATGATCGCCCGGTAGCTCGAGGAGACCAGCAGCCTGATCACGTGCGGGACGATGATGCCGACGAAGCCGATCAGCCCGCTCACGGCAACCGCGGCCGAGGTCCCGACCGTCGCGGCCAGCACGATCAGAGCGCGGGCGCGGCGGACGTTGAGCCCGAGCGCGGTCGCCTCCTCGTCGCCGACGCTGAGCACGTCGAGCACGCGACGGTGGGCCACCAGCACCACGAGACTGACCGCGATCCACGGCAGCGTCAGCTCGACGCTGTGCCAGGACGCGCTGGCGAAGCCGCCGAGCATCCAGGCGTAGACCTGCTGAACGGTTTGGGCCTGGCGCTGCTGCAGGAAAGTCTGGATCGCGCTCAGGAACGCGGCGACCGTGACGCCCGCCAGAATCAGCGAGCCGGTGCCGCCGCCGCGTCCGACCGATCCGCCGAGCGCGAAGGCCGCACCGACAGCGACGAGGCCGCCGACGAAGGCGGCGAGCGGCAGTAGCTCGCCGCCGGCGGCGTGCGGCAGCAGCACGATCACCAGCGTCGCCCCCAGTCCCGCGCCTTGCGAGACTCCCAGCAGATAGGGATCGGCAAGTGGGTTGTGGAAAGTTCCCTGGTAGGACGCGCCGGCGACCGCCAGCATCATCCCGACCAGACCGCCAAGCGCAACTCGCGGGGCTCGGATCTGCCAGATGATCGCGCCCTGGACCTGGGTCAGCGGCGAGTGGATGCTCAGCAACGGCAGCTGCGAGAGGCCACCGCGAGCGATCGCCCAGACGTTGATCGGATCGGGGCCGAGCGAGAGGCCGATGAGGATCGCGCCGACCGCGAAGGCGAGCGCGCCGGCAAACCACACACGTGGCACGCCACGGGCGCCAACCGCGGCCAAGGTGGTCGCGGGGGCTGCAGCGGCAGCCCCCGCGGACTCTGTGGTGAGCGCCGATGCACCAGCCTGCTCAGTACCGGGCAGATCGGCTCCGAGAAGATCAGATGGCGGTGCGTCGACGCTCGAGCTCATAGCTGCTTCTCGACGTGCTTGACGTCAGCGGCGAGAGTACGCATGAACGGCAGGATGGAGTGCGGGCCCCACTCCGAGCCGACCGACTCGTTCAGCGCGAACACGTCCTTGTGCTTGACCGCCCAGATCCCGGACCAGGCCGGACGCGACCCGACTTGCTTGAGCGACTGACCGTCCGAGGTGAAGATCACGTTCGGGTTGTGACTGACGATGTACTCGCTGTTCAGCTCCGGGTACTCCTGGCCCTGGGCGCCACCGTCCGCGATGTTCTTCAGATGGAACCGGCTCAGCATCCCGCCGAGGAACGTCTTCGAGGTTGCCGCCCAGTTGTCGGGCTCGTACACCTCGAGGTAGACCTTCAGCGTCTTACCCGGCTTCTTCGCCGATGCCGCGATCGTGTTCACCTGCCGCTTGAGCTGCTTGACCGCCGCCGCCCCGGACTTGCGGTGAGCGGTGATCGTACCGATGTTCGCGAGCTGGGTGTAGGCGCCGCTGAGCTTGATCGGCGCGCGCTCGACCTGAACCGGGATCTTCAGCTTCGCGAGCTGCCCCTCGATCTGGTTCTCGTTGTTGTAGACGATCACGAGGTCGGGCTTGTAGGAGGCGATCGCCTCGGCGTTCGGGGACCAGCCGTTCAGGTTCTTCTTGATCGGCGTGTTCGACGGGTAGGTCGAATACTGGTCGACGGCGATGACCTGACGTCCGGCTCCGACCGCGTAGAGGTCGTTGGTTGCCGACGGCGAGAGCGAGACGATGCGCGTCGGGTGCGACGGGATCGTGACGCCGTTCGTGGCCTTGATCGTCTTCGCCTGCGCGATCCCGCAGCCACTGCCGAGCACGACGACGGTGGCCGCCAGCGTCAGCAGCGGGAGCCGCCGGGCGGTGAGTACCCCGGGTCTGGGGTGCCTCAGGTTAGAGAAATGCATTTGAACCTCCGCGGTCAGCGAAGGTAGGCTGGCTCGCGGGTTGGTCCGCACGATCCACCCTTCCTTCGAGGGCTTGTCGTTGCGGTGTGCAGCAGTCGACCTGGCTCGTCCCCACCGGCGGCGGGGCTTCACAGTTGCGGGACAGCGCCGGATTCAGACCGGCTTCTCTGCTTGCGCACCGTCCGGACATATGTGTCTGTCCGGTTACCACTCCAGTCTACCCCCGCAGCCCGGCTGAAGGCTCAGCCACCAACTCGGCCAGCGCCGCCACCAGAGCCGCGTTGCGCTGCGCGTCGCGGGCGGTGATCCGCAGGTGGTCAGCACTGAGGCCACGGAACGAGCCGGCGCCCCGTACGGCCAGCCCGCGGGCGTGCAAACCGGCCCTGACCCGGTCGCCGTCCGCGACCTGCACGAGCCGGTAGTTCGTCGCCGCCGGCCACGTTCGCACACCAGCGATCGTCGCCAGCTGCGCAGCCAGGTCGCGACCCTCGGCCGCGGCCCGTGCGGCGAGCGCTGCGCAATCGGCTCGATGCTCGGCGGCGGCCACCAGCACCGCCAGGGCAAGTGCGTTCACCGACCAAGGCGGTCTGACCGCCCGCAGCGCCCGCGCGAGCCGCGCGGGCGCCAGCGCGTAGCCGACGCGCAAGCCCGGCACCGACAGCAGCTTCGTGAGGCTGCGGAGCACGATCACGTCGTCGAATCGTTCGCCGGCCAGGGAGCCGGGCTCGCCTGGGACCATTGTCATGAACGCCTCGTCGACGACCAGGACGCGACCGGGGGCGCGCAGTGCGACCACCTGCTCGGGGCGATAGAGCGTGCCATCGGGCGAGGCCGGGTTCGCGAGCATCACCAGCGTCGCGGCGGCCGGTACCGCCGCAGCGTCGAGCGCGAAGCCGGCCTCGGGGTCGCGCTGCACATGCGTGATCGGCAACCGCGCGGCGGTCAGCGCCAGCTCGGTCTCGGTGAAGGCAGGCTGCGCGATCGCTGTCAGCTGCGGCTGGAGCGCCGCACCGAGCAGCCACATCGCCTCGGTAGCGCCGTTCGTCAGCACTACCTCGTCCGGCGCGCGTCCGTGCCGCGCGGCGATCGCCGCGACCGCCGCCCGCTCGTCCGGATAGCGTGTCACCGCCCTTCCCAGCGCCCTGGTGATCGCCGCCTGCACCCACTCGGGGGGATCACCGGCAAGCACGTTGACGGCGTGATCGACCTCACCGGGGCCGACGTCGCTGTCGCCGTGGTGGCTCAGCGCCAGATCGCCCGGGACGCTCTTCCCGGCGGCGGCGCTGGCGCCGGTTGCGGGCGTGCCGCTCACCGGCCCGCTCCCGCGACTGCGCTCGTCCGGGCGGCCGCCGCCACGAACCGGTAGGCGAAGCCGGGGATAGCCGCCCAGTGCAGGTGCAGGTAGCCGGCATGGACGCTGCCCTGAACGATCCCGTCGACGCGCTGGTCCGTGCCGCTCGTGAACGACCACGCGACCGGCCGTCGGGTGCCGTCGTCGAACGCGCATTGCGAGTAGTGGAACTCGTGCCCGCGCACTCTCGTCCCGGCGTCGCACCAGGGCGTCGCGGTCGCGACGACCGCCTCGCGGTAGCCGATCGTCAGTCGCCTGGTCATCGCCGCCCGCAGCGGCAGCACGCCGCACATCAGCTGCCCGTCGAGCTGCTCCCCCAGATAGAGCAGCCCGCCGCATTCGGCAAGGACCGGATGGTGGTCGCGGTCGCCGGCGAAACGAGCGACCGCGGCGCGCAACGGCGCATTCGCGGCCAGCTCGGCCGCATACGTCTCGGGAAAGCCGCCGGCGAGGATCAGCCCGTCGGCTTGCGGCAGCTCCGTGTCGACCGTCGGATCGAAGTCGATCAGTTCGGCGCCGGCCGCCGTCAGGAGCTCGAGGTTCTCCTGGTAGTGGAAGCTGAACGCGGGACCGCGGGCGAGCGCGATCCGTACCGGAATCGGCGACCGTTCCGGAATCGGCGACCGTGCCGGGACGGCGTTGTCAACGACCGGCATGCCGCGGCTCGCTGCCGACTCGCCAGTACCGGCCGCCGGGGCAACGGTTGCCGAGGGCGACCAGGGCTGCCCCGGCAACGCAGGCGCAGCCCTGGCGATCCGCACCACCAGCTCGAGATCCACGCTGGCAGCTACAAGCTCGCCAAGCGCCGCCAGTCCCCGTGCCGCCTGCGCCTGCCGTTCGCCGACCGGCACCAGGCCGAGGTGGCGCTCTGGCGCCCCGACCTGCCGGTCGCGAAGCAACGCGCCGAGCACCGGCGGCGCGTCCGGCAGCGTCGCGATCGCCTCGCGCAGCATCTGCGCATGACCTTCGGAGCCCACCTTGTTCAGGATCACGCCAGCGACGTTCAGCTCCGGGTCGAAGTCCCGGAAGCCGCTGACGAGGGCGGCAACAGAGCGCGCCATCGCGGACGCGTCGATCACGAGCACCACAGGCGCCCGCAACAGCTTCGCCACCTGCGCCGTCGAGCCTAGCTCGCTGGCGCCGTCAAGGCCGTCGAAGAGGCCCATCACGCCCTCGATCACGGCGATCTGCGCGCCTTCGGCGCCGTGCAGGAACAGCGGCGCGATCAGCTCGGGGCCGGACATGAACGGGTCGAGGTTGCGGCCCGGACGCCCCGAGGCGAGCGTGTGGTAGCTCGGGTCGATGTAGTCGGGGCCGACCTTGAAACCCTGCGTTGTCAAGCCGCGTGCGCGCAGCGCCACGATCAAACCCTCGGTGACGGTCGTCTTGCCGGCGCCGGAGCCGGCGGCGGCGATCACGACTCGTGGGGTCAAGCCGCCACCCGGTCGCTGCTCCAGGTCACGCTCGGCACCGGACCGCCGACGTGGTCGCCGCTGTCGGGGTCGCAGCCGTGATCGGGGCAGACGCGGATGCTGCCGCCACACTCCGCGACGGCCGCCGCCAACGGTCCGATCAGCTCGCGGTCGGCCGCCTCGATCACCGCGATCTTCAGCGTCCGGTCGTGCTCGTGCGCGGCTTCGTCGGCACCACCGACGTGGACGACCACGTGCCCGGCGCCATCCGCGATCGCAGCCAGCGCCGCGCCGCGCTTGGCGCTCAGATCGCTGCCGGGGCGCCCGGTCGCGCCATCCGGGATGACCGCCTTCGCGCCCATCAACCGCGCGAGACCGGTGGCCGCGCCGACGGCGCCGATGACGACGGTCGTGGCGTCGAGGATCCGCGGCGGCCGAGCGCCGCTCGGCCAGACCCGTACCGGCACGGCGGCCTCGATCACCGGCGGCTCGCCGTCACCGATCGCCAGCAGGCGATGCCGGCCCGGGCGCATGCCAATGTCGACACGCCAGGCGTGCTCGTCTGCCGCCAGGAAGATTCCGCGCGCCGCAGCCTCGACGGCGCCCCGCTCGACGGGCCCGTCGGGGGTCCAGCCGAGCAGCGCCGCGATCCCCGTCTCGGAGCCGACCGGCACCCCCGGCGGCAGCAGCCGCACCGGCTCCTGCTCGCCCTCGGCGGCAAGCCGGTCGAGCGCCGGCGTACACGCCAGCTCGAGGCTCGACGGCGAGCGCCCAGGTCTCTCCGAGGCCCCGTCGAGGATGATCAGCACATCTACCATTCGATCCCCTGCTGGGCGCGGATGCCGCGATCCATCGGGTGCTTGATCTTGCGGACCTCAGAGACCAGGTCGGCCGCCTCGATCAGCTGCGGATCGGCGTAGCGGCCGGTGACCACCACGTGCTGGAAGCCGGTACGGCCCTGGATCGTCGCGAGCGCCTCATCGAGGTCGACCCACCCCCAGGCCAGCGGGTAGGTGAACTCGTCGAGCAGCAGGAACTCGTAGCGCTGCTCGACGATCGCGCGCTGCACCGCCGCCCAGCCCTCGCGCGCCAGATCCGCGGAGTGCTCGAGGTTCTTCGACTTCCACGACCAGCCGTCGCCCATCCGCTCCCAGTCGATGCCACCGAGCTTCGCCGCCGCCCGCTCCTCGCCGATCTTCCACTTCGGCGACTTCACGAACTGGAAGACGCCGCAGCGGTAGCCGCGCGCCCAAGAGCGCGCCAGCATCCCGAAGGCCGAGCTTGTCTTCCCCTTGCCGTCGCCGGTGACGACGATCAGCAGCGGCTGATCCCGTGGCTTGCGGCGCACTGGCGCCGCCGGCTCCACGACGCCTTGCTCGACTCCGCTCACTGCCGGGCACCTGCCCGTCGCGTGCGCGCTCCCGCCGCCGCCGCGCAAGCAAGCGCGGCGGCCACACCAACGGCGATCGACAGCCGCTCGGCCCGCTTCACGTCACCGATCTGCGGCTGCTGGCCGTCGCCGACCGTCGGCATCAGCTCGCGCTCGCCGTTGTAGACGATCGGCCCGCCGAGCCGCAGTCCCAGCGCGGCGGCGAACGCCGCCTCCGGCAGCCCCGCGTTCGGGCTCGCGTGCAGGCGACCGTCGCGGCGCGCCGTCGCGAGCGTCTGCCCGATCGAGCCGCCGAACAGCGGTGCGAGTGCCGCCGTCAATGCCGCCGTCAGCCGCGCCGCCGGCCAGCCCATGACGTCATCGATGTGCGCCGCCGCCCAGCCGAAGCGCGCGTAGCGGTCGGTGTGATGGCCGAACATCGCATCGAGCGTGTTCGCCGCGCGGTGGGCGGCGACCCCGGCCGGCCCGGCCAGCGCGCCCCACAGCAGCGGCGCGACGACCGCATCGCTGGTGTTCTCGGCCAGCGACTCGACGACCCCGCGAATGATCTCCTCAGGCGACAGGTCCCGCGCGTCGCGGCCGCACAGCGACCGCAGGCGAAAGCGTGCAGCATCGAGCTCGTCCCGCTGGACGAGCTCGGTCACGGCCTCGGCCTCCCGCCGTAAGGTCCGGCCACCGATCGCGATCCAGGTCACGGCCAGCAGGCAGAGCCGGCGCGATCCCTGGCGGGCGAGCAGCTCGGCAAGCGCGGCCGAGCCGGCCACGAGGCCGCCGGCGACCAGCGCGCCGCGACGGCGGGTGGGCGCGTAGAAGCGACGTTCGGCGGCGCTTGCGATGGTGCCGAAGCCTGCGACCGGGTGCAGTCGCTGAGGGTCGCCGAACAGTAGATCGATCCCGTAGGCGGCCATTAGCGGCAAGGCATCACCGTTTCGCCACGCACCACCCGCACGCGGATTCGCGACCCCGCTCACGTCTTCACCGTCCAGTTCAGCCGCTCGAGCACCCAGCCCTCGTCGTAGTGACGCAGCTCCGTGACCGACAGCGGTGCAACCGCCAGCTTCCAGAACAGCTCGATTGGCGCCCCGAGGGCGGCCAGCACGGCCGCCTTGATCGTGCCGGAGTGGGTGAAGGCGAGTGTGGTCGTATCCGGGACGTTGCCTGTCTCAGCAACCTCGGTGAGCGTCCGCAGCCAACGGTCGACACGCTCCAGCAGCACCACCAGGCTCTCACCGCCGTGCGGCGCCGCGGCGGGATCGCTGAGCCAGCTCGCGAGGGCCTCGGGCTCGCTGGCGCTGATCTCGGCGTATGTCTGCACCTCCCAGCGGCCGAACGAGCATTCCCTGAGCGCCTCCGTGATCGTGGGCTCCGGGAAGCCGGCCGCGGCTGCGGTCTGCCGGCACCGCCGGCGCGGGCTGCAGATCACGTTGCCGACGCTCGGCAGGTAGCCACCGAGCAATGCGGCGTCAGCGCGAGCGGCGTCGGTGAGCGGCTCGTCGCGACCGAACCGGCCGGCCTCGGTCGCCGGCGTTGCCCCGTGGCGCACCAGCAGCAGCCGAATCACAGGCTCTGCAATCGTGTCTGGGCCGGCTCAGCACTCATTCGACGTTCCTCCCTGGGATCGTGCGTCCCCTCGCAAGTCCTGCGGAAACGTGCGTAGCGACCGAGTTCCTGACTTCCGGGACACCGTCCCGGTCACAGTGGCGCGACCGTCCCGGATTTCCACCGGGTTCCTGCGTTCACTACGTTGCGGTCTTCGATGATAACGAGTGACAATCGAGCGACGATGAGCGTGAGCGCATGAGCCCCGACGACACCACGGCTGCCCGGCACCATTCGCCGCTGTTGCGCGCCTGGTGGGGGCTCGTGAACGCGTTCACGTTCCTGACCGTGATCCCGGTGCCCGCGGCGATCACACCGGGCGAGTTCGATCTAGGGGCGACGTTGCCGTGGTTCCCGCTGATCGGCGCGCTCGTCGGTGCAATCGGTGGTGGCGTGCGCGTCGGGCTGACGCCGGTGCTCGGATCCGCGGCGGCGAGCGCCCTCGCAATCGCGGCGATGGTGGTGGTCACGGCCGCGCTGCATCTCGACGGCTTCGCCGACTGCTGCGACGGTCTCGCGGCGCGCGGCGACCGCGAGCGGCGACTCGCGATCATGCACGACTCACGGCTCGGCAGCTACGGCATCGTCGCGATCGTCTGCTGGGCGCTGACGCTGTACGCGACGCTGACGGCGCTGAGCGCCACGCACGCGCTGGTGGCGCTGACCGCGGCCGGCGCCGGATCGCGCTTCGCGGCGGTGCTGCACGGCCGCCTCGCCGCCCCGGCCCGCAAGGAGGGTCTCGGCGCGAAGCTCGGCGCGAGCACGCTCCGCACGATCCTCGCCGTCGTGCTGGCGCTGGTGATCGTCGGTGCGGCGACACGCGACATCCTGGCGACGGCGGTCGCTGTCGCGGTCGCAGCTGCTGTCGCCGGGCTTACGGCTGCCGGTGCCCGGTCGCTGATCGGCGGCTCCAGCGGCGACACGCTGGGGGCGACGCTGGTGCTCTCGGAGCTTGCAGTCTGCCTCGCGCTGCTGGCGCTGTGGCGCTAGCAGCGCCGTTGCCCGCCGCCCGGCCGGAGCGGGTCGCCCGCTTGGCGTGCGCGGTGCGCGGTGCGGACCGGATCTGGCGCCTGGCTGGCGGATGGTGTACCGTAGCCTGACGCAAGACATATTCAGCAACGCTGCGCGTAGCGAAGTCCGGTTAGATTCCGGCGCTGTCCCGCAACGGTAAAGCCTCTCGAGGCTAAGCCCGGCCGCCTACCGCAACGTTTCGATTTCAGTCCTCGGATGAAGGGCGGCTCGAGCGCAATGGTGCGTGCAAGCTCCTTCATCCTCCAATCAAGGAGGATGTTGTGTTTAAGTGGGTCGGGAATGTACATTCTGCGTGGCGCTCGTCCGATCGTCAGCAGAAGTCGCACGTTACCTCGATCCCGGCGGAGATCCTCGCGCTTAATGTCGTTGGCGGGGGTCTTCTCATGTTTGCGGTACTAGCCGCGTTCGTAGTCGGCTCGAGCGAGGGCCGCTGGAACGAGAGTTTGATTTCCACCTCTGCCGCCGGTGAGATCGCCGGCGACGCCGAGCTGGCGGGCGACTAGTCGCCCGCCGGTCAGCCAGGCGCGGGGCACAGCCGCGCCACTGCCGTCGCCCGGTCGACTGGTCCCGCGGCTACCTCTCCACGCTCCCGGCTCCGTCCACCTGGGCGACGGCACTGACCACCTAGACTCATATGATCTTCTCGATCGACCACTTGCTCGTGTTCGCGGCGACCGCGGCGGTCATCATCACGATCCCCGGTCCGAGCGTCATCTTCCTCGTGTCGCGGGCGCTCGCGCACAACTCGCGAGCGGCACTGCTGAGCGTGGCCGGGAACGAACTGGGTGAGTATCTCCTGGTCGTCGCCGTCGCGTTCGGAGTCGGCGCGCTGATCGAGGACTCGCTGCTGGCGTTCACCTTGATGAAGCTCGCCGGCGGCCTCTACCTCGTTTACCTTGGCATCAGGACGTTCCAGAAGCGCCGGTCCCTGGCGGCGGCAATCGGAGCGGTGCAGCAACCACGTTCCGGATTGCGATCGTTCCTCGAAGCCCTCACCGTCGGGGTCACGAACCCCAAGTCGATGATCTTCATGGCGGCGATCCTGCCGCAGTTCGTGAATCGCGGCGCCGGCTCAGTGCCGCTGCAGATCCTCGCCCTTGGCGCGATCTTCGTGCTCATCGCGTTCATCTGCGACGGCCTCTGGGTCCTGCTCGCTGGGCGCTTTCGCACCTGGTTCGGACGCTCGCCGCACCGCCTCGAGCTGATCGGTGGCACCGGCGGCCTGGCGATCGTCGCGGTCGGCACCGGCCTCCTGCTGACCGGCCGCAAGAGCTGACGCATAGTTCGCGACACGGCTGCTAGCCGCTGGGAGGACGGTCGGCGGCCGCTCGAACGGTGACTCTTAATATTCCGTTTAGAGTGCGCGACTCTGGGTAATTCTGCGCACATGCAGCGCCGAGGGACTGGCATCTGGCAGCATGCGGCGGCACACGTAGCGGCATTCCTGGCGCTGCTGGCGATCCCAGCCGCCGCGCTCGGCGCCGCGCCGACGTTCTCGCCCGTCGCTGACTCTCCCTTCAGCACTGGCACCAGCTCCGAGCCCCAGGGCGTCGCGTTCAGTCCCAGCGGGCGGCTGTTCGCCACCGCCGACGTGGGAACGAGCGCCGTGTCCGTGTTCGCGGTGGACCCCAGCACGGGAGCGGTCGCCGCTGTCGCCGGCTCGCCGTTTACCACAGGGGCGGGCTCCGGGCCGGATTCGGTGGCGTTCAGCCCCGACGGCAAGCTGCTCGCGGTCGGGGAGTTCGGAGAAAGCAGCGTGGCGGTCTTTTCGGTGAACCCCAGCACGGGCGCGCTCACAGCGATCAGCGGCTCACCGTTCCCCACAACTGGCAGCATCACCGAAGGGGTGGCGTTTAGCCCCGACGGGCGACTGCTCGCCGCCGCTAACGAGGACTCGAACACCTTATCGGTGTTCGCGGTCGATCCCATCACCAGCGCGCTCTCGCAGGTCGTCGGCTCTCCGTTCGCCACTGGGGGTGGCTACGCATTCCAACTGGCGTTCAGCCCCGACGGACGGCTCCTCGCCACCGCTGACTGGGTTTCCGGCGATCTGTCGGTGTTCTCGGTCGACTCAGGCACCGGCGCGCTCACAACCGTTGTCGGCTCCCCGTTCGCTACGGGCACCGGCACTGAACCAACCTCGGTCGCCTTCAGTCCGACCGCCGGCCTGCTTGCTACGGCGAACTACGTGGGTAACACCGTGTCGCTCTTCTCCTTCAGCGCCAGCGGCGATCTCACGCCGGTAACCGGTTCCCCCTTCTCCGTCGCCGGCGAACCACAGGCGGTGGCGTTCAGCCCCGGCGGCAGCCTGCTTGCGACCGCTGACTACGGCTCCGGCAACGTGTCAGCCTTCTCGGTGAGCGCCGCAGGCGCGCTTACACCCGCCGCCAACTCCCCGTTCGCGACGGGGTCGGAGCCGCAGGGCATCGCGTTCAGCCCAGCCGGTGGCCTCCTCGCCGTCGCCAACCTCGGCGCAGGCACGGTCTCGCTGTTCTCCTACCCGATGGCCGCACCGGGGGCGAAGGTGAGCAGCCCCGGCAACGGTCATACCTACGCGCTCGGGCAGAGCGTGAAGACATCGTTCACCTGCACGGACTCCCAGTACGGGCCCGGCATCAGTTCCTGCAAGGACTCCAATGGAGGCAGCGGCACCAAGGGCGAGCTCCGCACCTCGACGATTGGTACGCACACCTACACCGTCACCGCCACCAGCCGCGATGACAAGACCGCGTCCGCGAAGATCACCTACGGCGTCGTCGCGAAGGTCACCGGGCTCAAGCTCCACGGCGCCAAGGTCACCTGGTGCCGGCGCTGCACCTACCGCAGCACGAAGCTGAGCTTCAAGCTCTCAGCGCGTGAGAGCGTCCGCGTTCTGCTGCAGGAGAAGACCCGCGGCAAGTGGCGCCAGGTCGCAGCCAGCACCGTCCACGCAAAGAAAGGCACGACCACCTTCACCGTCGGCTCCCGCTGGCACCGCCACTTCGTCGCCGGCCGCAAGACCCGCATCCTCCTGCAGATGAAGCCCGGCAGCAGCTGGGTAACTCGGAACACGGCCACCCTCACCGTCCGCCCAGCGCGCGCTTCCCGGATCCATCGATAGTTAGAGGCTATGGCGTATCCGGGCCTGCCGCGGCCATCAGATGGCTCCATGTGCGGGCCACCTGCCAACCGCGCGCGGATTATGGGCAATGCCGGAGTTAGACTCGCGGCGTGTCGCTTGCCAGCTCGATGACATCGTTCGCGGTTGTCGCCGGGCTGATGACGATCATCCCCGGTCTCGACACGGCGATGGTCTTGCGGGCCGCGATCCGTAACGGTCGTCGTCACGGATTCGCGGCAGCGGCCGGTGTCAGCTGCGGGGTGCTCGTCTGGGGAGCCGGAGCCGCTGTCGGTGTGGCGGCGCTGCTCGAGGTATCGCGCATCGCCTACGCGGTCGTCCGAATCGCGGGCGCGTGCTACATGGTCTGGCTGGGTCTGCGGCTGCTGCGTGGAGCCGTGTGCAGGCGCGAGGGAGCTCACCAGCTCGATGTCGCAACGCCATACGCGTCGCCCGCGAAGCTCAGCGAATCCTGGGCGCGCGGCTTCACCACGAACCTGCTGAACCCGAAGATCGGCGCCTTCTACGTCTCGATCCTGCCGCAGTTCATTCCCGCGCACAGCTCGCATATAGCGGTCGGCCTCGTGCTGGCAGGTATCCACGACGCCGAGGGGCTCGTCTGGTTTTCGCTGATCATCGCCACCGCCCACCTCGCGCGCACGTTGCTCTCGCAGCGCCGGACTCAGCAGGCCATCGACGCGGTCACCGGGTCGGTTCTGATCGGCTTCGGGCTGAAGCTAGGTTTGTCGCCCCGCTAGCCATCAGCGCCGCGGTTGATCATGGCCGCCAGCGGGATATATAGTCCGACCATGTCGTTCGTCCCGCCTACACCTCCGCTCGACGGGGAGCTTGCGCAAGCTCGGGAGGAAGAGCTCGAGCTCAAGGCCGAGGAGTACGCGCGCACGCACCCCGACGGACAGGAGGACGAGCGCCCACCTCGGCCGCGCATCTTTGCCCGGCTTCTGAGGGCGCTCCGCTCCCGTCGCATTTGACCGCAGCCAAATTCTGGCTGGCTGTCGATCTGGGCCTTCAGTTCAATGCCTACACAGAAGTCCGGACACTCCCTTCCATCTGATCACGGCGAGGTACCGGCGCTGGGGTCCTCGCGCTGAGCTTGTTGGTCGCAGGTAGGGCCGAGCTGCAGTCCCTTGTTGATGGAGGTCTGGTCGTTTTGCGGGCCGCCCAGCTCATACCCCCAACCGTCACCCAACTTCACCTGGGCGTATCGGACGCCGTGTTGGTGAAGGCAGGCGACGATACGTTGCACGAATCCCAATGCTTTCGGGTTCGCGGGGTCGAGTTGCCAGGGCGGGAGTGGCTTCAGGTGGGCGCAGGCGGCTTGTGCGGCTGTCTCGGCGGATTGCGTGGGACGGTCGGCCTTGCCCGCGCCATGGGCGTCGAGGCACTCGTTCCAAGGGGCGTAAAGCACCTCGTCCTGAGCCGGGCTCTCGTCGAGACGCTCACGGGGCCGGCTGCCGGTTGAGGTACTGGTTGACGTGCTGACGCTCGTTGAGCGTTGGGTGACGGTCGGGGCGATGGCTATGGTGGTCGTCGGCAGCGAGGCGACTTGGGGCCGGTGGCTGCTGGAGGAGCAGCCTGCCGCAGTAACGGCGAGGAGGATGATCGCGGCAACGCGTAATAGCTTGGTGCAGGTGTGGATGGTCACTGGACGGTCCTTTTGATGCCATGTGGGGGTGGTGGTTGGGTATCTGGTGGTCAGGGATTCACGGACTGGCGAGTGCCTCGGTGGGTGGAAGGCGGGCAGCGCGCGTGGCTGGCTGGAGGCCGGCGAGGGCGCCGACGACAGTCGCGCCGAGCACACCGATGCCGATCACAGCCGCTGGGACGGTCGGCGGCCAGCCCTCCCAGAGGGCGTAGCCGGTAGCGGCCAGGGCGCCGATAGTGGTACCGGCGAAACCTCCGAGCGCGGAGAGGGTGATGGCTTCACCGAGGAATTGGAGGCGGATCTGTCGACGGGTGGCGCCGAGGGCTCGGCGTAGGCCGATCTCCTGTTTACGTTCCGAGACCGCCACGAACATGGTGTTGGCAATGCCGATGCCGCCGACGAGCAGCGACACCGCGGCCAGCCCGATCAGCAGTCCGGAACTGGTCGCTTGCGACGCTCGCTGCGCAGCCAAGGCGTCGGACGGCTGGGTGACGTTGACAAGGCCGGGCGCGGGCGGGTAGAGGGTCGGGCCGAGCACGGCGGAAACAGGTCCGAGCTCGTCCGCGTCGGCGCGGACGTAGGCGACGGTCGCCCGGCCGTTGAAGCCGAGATCGACCCGGGCAGCGTTCCAGCCGACGAGGACGGCCCAGTCGAGGTCGGAGGTGACGGGCATGGGGGCGGCGATCCCGATGACCGTGAACCAGCGCGAGCCGATCAACACGCGCTCGGGCCGATCGACGGTGGCGGGTCGGTCGATGCCAAGACTGGCAGCTGCTTGGTGGCCGAGCACCGCAACCGGGAAGCGCTGTGTCGCCGGGGAGAGAAACTGTCCAGCCGCCATCGAGCCGCTCACGACGTTGAGCAAGTTGGCGCTGCTCGCCAGTACGTCGAGGCCCACGGTGGTCGCCGGGGCGATCAGACGGCTGCGCCGCACAACAGCGCGCGTGTTGCCAAGCTCGGCGGCAGCGGTTACCGGCGCGATACGAGCCGCCATAGCGGCGGCATCAGGAGGGAAGGACACGGCGAGGCCGTTTTGCGGTTGCGCCTCGGCCTCGAGGAGGTTGCTGCCCAGCGCGGAGAGCCTCGCCAGCAGCGCTGCGTCGCTGGACCGAGGGATGGCCACGACCAGGACCAGGGTGGCCATGCCGATCGCCACTCCGAGCGTCGACAGGGCCGCGCGCAGACGGCGCGAGCGGATTCCGAGGGTTGCCAGCTGGATGACGTCGAGCAGTGACAGACGCCCCGGTTCGGGCAGCCCAGCGGGGTCTCGCGTCAGCCCAGCTCCGTGTTTCTGCGTCTGGCGGTCGTTCCCGTGCCGATTGCGCCATCCCCTCATGGCTGCAGCCCCTCGACGCGCTGGATATGTCCGTCTGCGACCTGCACCCGCGCCGGTAACCGGGCAGCGATGTTCGGATCATGAGTGATGACGACCAGCGTGGTGCCGGTGCGGTGCAGGTCGAGCAGCAGGTCGAGCACGGCACGGCCATTGGCGGAGTCCAAGGCGCCGGTGGGCTCGTCGGCGAGTAGCAGCAGTGGGCGGTGAACCACCGCGCGGGCGATGGCCACCCGTTGGCGCTCACCGCCGGAGAGCTGGTAGGGCAGGTTTCCGGCTCGTCGGCTGATGCCGACCATGTCGAGCGCGTCAAGGGCCAAAGTGCGGCGTTGACGGCGGGCCACACCGCAGTAGAGGAGTCCGGACGCGACATTGTCGAGTGCGGTGAGGCGATCGGAGAGGTGGAACTGCTGGAAGACGAAGCCGAGGTAGTGTGATCGCAGCCCGGCGAGCTGCCGGTCAGCGAGGTGCTCGGTTCGGTGGCCGTCGATGAGGACCTCGCCGGTAGTGGGTGCGTCGAGCGTGCCCATGAGGTGCAGCAGGGTGGACTTGCCCGAGCCGGAGGCACCGACGATCGCAACGGCTTGACCTCTGCGGACCTGGAGGGAGACCTGGTCCAACGCGACGACCGGTCCCGGGTAGGTCTTGGTGACGCTGCGCAGCTCCACTGCCGGGGGGGTGTCTCCGGCGATGGGCGTCACGCTGCCGGTCGTTGCTGGTGGAGCGGTTGTCATGCTGCAGTCACCACTCGGAGCCCGGCGTGTACGCCGGGACCGGAGACCTCGACCTGGTCGTTTGAGATGAGGCCGGTGCGTACTGGGAGCAGCCCGTTCGCGGGGGTTTGCAATGCGTACCCGCCGTTGGCCAGGGCAAGCAGGGCCTCGACGGGAACGGCCAGGACTCCCCGGCGGTCTGCAGTGGTCACGGTGACCCTGGCCGAGCCGGCCGGCAGAGCGTCGGGGTCGTTGGTGCTGGCCTCAACCTGGAGCTGGTTGCCCGAGGGCACCACCGTGATGATCCGACCGCTCACCGAGGCGCCGCTGGACGGGCTCACGGTGACGGCTTGGCCCGGATGTAGATTGCCGGTACCGGTGAAGGTGATCAGCTTGGTCGTGCCGGTGAGGGACAGCACTTGAGAACCCGCATCGTCGCCGACGTGGGCGCTGATCCCAGCAACTCGAGCAGGTCCGGGAACCACCACCACCTGACCTGGCGCGAGGGTGCCGGTGACGGCCATGCCGACCGCGCGCTGGAACGCTTGGACGGCTTGGGTGAGGGCGGCGCTCCAGGTGGACACGTGCGCTTGGGAGACCGGGAGGTCTCCGACAGCAGCGAGGTTCGCGGCCACGACGGCGACATCCTGACCTGTCGGTGGTGAAGAGGCTTGGTTCAGGCCCGCCTGGTCAGCGGTGACTGTTTGCCTAGCGCGTGCGACCGCAGCGGTGTCTTGGGCGAGGCCGGCCGGGCTGACGTACTGCTTGGCAGCGACACTCAGCCGCGCTTGGCCGAGTGTTTGCTGCGCGGTCCGCCGGTCGCCTTGGTCAGCGCTGACGGCGGCCACGTCGGCTGGCTTGTCGGCGCAGCTGTCGCCGGCCCCGGCACTGCCAGCGGCACCGACTTTAGAGCCGGCAGGGATGCTCCCGACGGATGCGCTTGCTATCGGTGTCGTTCTCGACCTGGCCGCGCAGGCGGCCGTCGCGGCTCTCAGGTGGCGCTGGTCGCTGTTCAGCTGCTGCTGCGCGGTGGTGACGGCAGCTTCCGCGGTGGAGATGCTGAGCTGGTCCTGCCGGGCGCTGATGGGAGTCTCGTTGTGGTCCTCGGCGGTGGTGAGCGCCTGCTGGGCGACGAGCAGCTCGGCCTGGTCCGAACGCAGACGGACCCGAGCGGCATCGCTTGGGACGGAAGGTCCGAGCGGCCGGAATAGCGGGGTCGCTCCGTAGAGAACGACGACTGGTTGGTCATCAATCCAGTAGAGGGGTTGACCTCGCTGGACCACGCTGCCAGTTGTCGGAAGCCGGGTGATCGTTCCCGATCCCGTTGCGGTCACCGTTTGCTCGGCCCCGAACCCGACACTCGCGTTGTAGCTGGCGGTGGCGGTGAGGTCGGTGCGGACGACCGTGGTCGTCGACAGCGCTGGGACACGGGGAGCGCTCTGGTGACGATGATGGGCGACACCCAGCGCCGCAGCCGCTATCCCCGCCGACAACATCACGCCAACGAGGCCGGCAGCCAGGAGCTTGCCGCGCCCGACACGTGCGTTCCCAATGTGCATGATCCGATACGTTGACGAACCGATGTGGCGAAGCGGTCGGGAACTTGTGTGGATCCTGTGCTCGTTCCCGGCGGCGGGCCCGCCGCCGGGATGAACGGCTCTAAGATTTCTGGCCGATGTCGGCTGAGATCCTTGTTGCTGAGGACGACCCGAAGCTCGCCGAGGTGCTGCGCCGGTACCTCGAACGTGAGGGCTATCGAGTGGTGCTCGTGCCCGACGGACGCCAAGCCATCGACCGCGCGCGCCAGCAACCGCCGGATCTAATCATCTTGGACCTCATGCTCCCCCGAGTCGACGGGTGGGACGTGTGCCGGGTACTCAAGCGTGAGTCGGAGGTGTCGGTCCTGATGCTCACGGCTCGGTCTACGCAGGATGACATCGTGCTGGGGTTGGATCTCGGTGCCGACGACTACGTGACCAAGCCATTCGGGCCGCCGGAGCTGATGGCCCGAGTGCGCAACGTGCTGCGACGTCAGACCGTCGACACGGCCTCGACGGGTGCGCCGCTGCAGGTCGGGCCCCTCCGCGTCGATCCCGACCGCCACCAGGTGACGTGCAACGGAAACGTGGTCGACTGCACTCCGGCCGAGTTCCGGCTGCTGGAGGTGCTTGCCGCGAAGCCTGGACGCGTGTATAGCCGTACCCAGCTTCTCGACCATCTTCACGGGATGGCCAGCTTCATCACCGAGCGCACAGTCGACGGGCACGTGAAGAACTTGCGCAAGAAGATCGAAGGCGACCCTCGCCAGCCCCAGCTGCTGATCACCGTCTACGGCGTGGGCTACAAGCTCGAGGATCAGATGGCGCCCCAGCATGCGCCGTAGTCTGCTGGCTCGGCTGTCAGTGCTCACGTTGGTGGTAACTGTCGTATCGGTGGGTGCCACCGCATGGCTAGCCACCCTGGTTCTCAACCGTGGCATCCACCAGGCAAACGGTCGATCCCACGCGGAGGTTGCGACGGTCTATCGGACGCTCGTGCGATATGGGGCGACACACCGCGGCTGGGCAGGTGTGGAACCGGTTGTCGACGCCCTCAGCCGACGCACCAAGCAGCAGATCGAGCTCACTGCCCTCTCGGACCGGCGGCTGGCGGTTGTCCGGACAGGCGCCAGGACCCTACCGGTTGGATCGCCGGCTGCCATCGTCGACCCTCTCCACGTCGATGCGGGCCTTGAGCGCGATGCTCCTGCCAGTCGGATCGATTCGGCTGCGGTCGGGCCGCTGGCGCTGACCGCCGCCGACCGAGCCCAACTCGACCAGATGGCCGGCATCGTGCTCGCGTGTGTACGGGCCAAGGCCGGCAGCGCGCGTATCGTCGTCGCTGCGTCCGGCCGTCCAGAGGTGGTAAGCCCGAATCCAAGGGTTGGCCGAGCATGCGGGACGGCCAAGCTGGCGACCGAGCTCCTGCCGGACCAGCAGCCGGTGATCGGCGAGCTCACCCTGATCACCGATGACTGCCTGAAGGTCCACAAGCTGAATGGGATCGCCATCGCCGGAGACCTCAGCTGGCAGCCGTCGGCCCCCGAGACAGCTGCCGAGCGCGCTGCCACGCAGGGGTGTCTGGACAGTGCCCGCCGGGAGCAGCTGAACAGTTGGGTCGCGCCACCGGCGGTGCTCTATCTGTCTGTCCCAACCGGGCAACGACGCGCCTTGGTGTTCACCTCTCACAATGAGCTGCGCATCGCGGAGGTCGTGGCGGCTGTGATCGTGCTTGCCATGGGAGCGACGCTGCTCGTCGGCTCGCGCCTGGTGCGACCGCTGCGAGCCCTCACCGACGCGGCCCGCGGCGTCAAAGCGAACGGCTTCACCGAGGTCGTAGAGGTCTCCGGCAATGACGAGATCGCCCACCTGACCAGGGCCTTCAACCAGATGGTCCGGACACAGACCCAGATGCAGGAGCAACGAAAGGCCGCCATCAGCGACATCGCCCACGAGCTGCGAACTCCGCTGGCCAACATCCGAGCCTGGCTCGAAGCCGCCCGAGATGGCCTAGCGGATAACGACCAAGAACTCGCCAGCTCGCTGCTCGAAGAGGCCATGCTGCTGCAGCGCACCGTCGATGACCTCCAGCTCCTCAGCCTGGCCGACGCTGGGCAGCTCCAGCTTCACCGGCAAGAAATCCCGTTGCCCCCAATGCTTCGGCAGGCACGCGCCGCTCTCTCAGGTCTTGCCGAACCAGCCGGGATCACGCTCAACCTCACGTGTCCCGACATCGCTGTAGTCGTCGACCCAGATCGGCTCCGCCAAATCGTGCAAAACCTGGTTTCCAACGCCATACGCCACAGCTATCCGGGTGGGACGGTGGACATCCGTGCAACCGCCGAAGATGGGTACCTCCGAGTGGACGTAATCGACCGCGGAACCGGTATAGCTGCCGCTGACTTACCCCGGATCTACGACCGCTTCTGGCGCGCAGAGAAGTCGCGCAGCAGAGCAGCCGGCGGGAGCGGGCTTGGCCTAGCCATCGTCCGCCAACTGGTCGAAGCCCACCATGGGGTCGTCCGCGCCCGCAGCACCCCGGGCAAAGAGACCGTGCTCTCGGTCCGCATACCAACCCCGGTGCACCCTCTGGCCTCCACACACCCTCTCTAACGAGCGAGCAGCTGGTTGTGCATAGCGAGCTGCTCGCGCCTGGCCGCGCCGCAGGCGGATCTTTCTCGACCGCAATCAACTCGGCTTTCGGGAAAGCCTGCCCTGCCGCCAGACTGAAGCGTGCAGATACTCCGGCTGTCTCGACACCGTGCTGCCGGAGGCGCTGCGGCCGACCATGATCAAGGCCGACGGGTCGGTGCTGCTGGACGCAGACGCCGGCGGCTACAAGCCACTGGACTGCAAGCAATAGACCACCCGCTAAGCGCGGAGGTCTTCAAGTTCGCATGGCGGGTCTGGGAGCTCAAGGATCTCAGGATCACCTGTGAGTAGGGTAAGGCCGTGCGCAGCAGCGGTCGCCAGCGCGAAGCAGTCACCGAGGGCGATCGGGAGCTGCGCCTTGAGCCGGGCTGCTTCGATCATCCGTGCCGGGCCGGGCAAATCCGGTGCAAGCTTGGCGCGAAGGTCACTGAGGTCCTGGTCGGCCCGCTGCCGCCCGTGATCTCGCTCCAACCTGTAGTAGACCTCCACAAGGTTGATCCAACTGATCGCTGGGCGCGTAGCTATGAGGCCCTCGACGCGCGCAAGGGCTGGCTCGTCACCATGGAGCCACGCCAGGACTGCCCACGAGTCAAGGCATACGCTCATCGTGGCTCGCGGCGGCGATCCTCAAGCAGCCGCGCGGCCATATCAATCTCGCTCCCCTTGTAGCGACCACCCAAAGGACGCATCACCCGCTCGGCCCGCAGCAGCACCACGTCTCCATCGCGGAACTCAAAGTCCACTCGATCTCCCGCATGCAAGCCCGCCTCATCGCGGATCACTTTCGGGATGACGACCTGTCCTCTTTCACCTATGCGCACAGTCATACCTAGAAAGTATGACTCGCCCAGCCGTCACGGTCAATCGCTAATCTCGGACACCGGATGCGACTGATCGTTGCCAGATGCTCAGCCCAATACAGCGGCTGTCGCCTATCGCGCGCGACCGGGATCATCAATCGTGTAGGCGTTGTGGCGCACGCTGGCATATCCGCTTGATCCATCCAAGAACTCCACTTGCCGCCCGTCGACGCCGTCGGGGGCCAGACCGACAAGCGTCTGCCCAAGCCACAGACCTGCCCGGCCCTCCAACGCAGCTTCGACCGTGGCAGTACCGCCGCCCGTGGTTGAGCTTGCAGCGGTATGCACCAGTAACTGAATACCAGCGCTTCCGGGGATGACCAGCAGGACGCGCTCAGAGTCCAAGATGACCTTGCGAACCTCGTCAAAAGCAAAGCCCATCGCAGACAGGCGCCGCCCGAAACGCGTCGGGGCCTGGCTCACCTCTCTACGGATCTCGAGTGCATCGACCTCGTCGTCGTCCAGCGGACCGTGCGGACCGGGACCGAGCTTCCGAAATAGCTCGAAGTGTTCGATCAGCCTTGGATCGATGCCTGTACGCATTGGCCCACCTCCGACCATGAGCCGAAGGCTACGACGCCAAGCGAACGTCCTGAAGCAACCGCAGGCTTAGCTGTTGTATGCGCTTGATCGTCGCCCGCTGCTCCGCCACCTACTCCGGTCGTCTCGACACGATCCTGCCCGAGGCGCTGCAGTGACTCGGTATATCTAGTTGCTTGAATGAGGCGCGACCGGGACCGGTCGCGCCTCTAAGTATTGGTCGCTCTTCAGCATCCTCTGGAGGTCGCGGCGCGCCCTCTGCAGACGCTTCCTGGCTGCATTCGCCGACATGCCCATAACTGCAGCGATCTCGCGCGGAGCCAGCCCCTCCCACGCCGTCAGCGCCAGGATTTCTTGGTCACGTGCCGACAGATGAAAGACCGCCAGCCACAACGCCTCGTCAGGGTCAGCGGCTCGCAGCTGCTGACCAGGCGCAGCCTCCAACTCTTTTGCCAGCCGGACGATCAGCTCGTCATCGGCTCGAGTCCTGCCCGCCGCCTTGCGAAGCTCGATCCGCGCGGCCCCAAACAGCCAGAGCCGCGCCCGGTTCCCGTCCGGCAGACTGTCGAGCTTCCGCCACGCTGCCGCGTAAGTTTCGGCCAGAGCGTCGGCCGCGTCCTCCACCGTCCGCGACCGTCGCACGAGGTAGGCGAGCACGTCGTCGCTCGTCTCCCGATAGAGCCGATCGAACCGCTGCTCTGGCGTTTCATGATTGCCACGCATGTCGCTCGACCTAGGGCAGCGTCACGGCCACGGTGCCGTTGTCGCTGTCAGCGGGCGGCTTCATAGGCCAACATTCACTGGCAGGAATGGTCCCTCGCGCCTGATACTCGAACGTCGAAGCTACCTTGCTGACATCGTCCGTCTGGACTGCCCGTTGGACCGGGATGAACCAGGCGAGCTGTGCGCGCCCCACCCCGGAGCCGGGTCGATCGATTGCTCGCGAGGCTGGCCACTGCAACGCCCCGGCGATCTCACTGGCCGCCTGCGACGCGGTAGTTGCATCCCCATCAGCCTGGGCATTGAGCCATTTGTCGGTCCAAGCGCAGAACGCAGCCATCACGAACCCAACCTTCTGGCCGATGATCGGCGTCACGAAAGTTCCCGGATAGCCATCATCGGCGACATGCGCTCCGGCGGCCGTATCGCATAACTCGTGCAGAGTCGTGCCAGGCTTTGGCCCGACGGACTCAAGCAGCGCCCAGTTCCGCCACGCCTGATCGCCAGACGGGAACGGGATGTTCGCGGTCGTGTTGAGCGTGGTCTGACAGAAGCCCGGCGCGCCGACGGTGTTGCTGGACAGGATGGTGGCGGTGGCTGCCGCAGCCCCGCCAACGGCGAGCGCACCGATTACGGAACCGAGCACCACGCCACGTCGCGTAGCCGGGAACCGCAGCCGGGACCGACGGCGCTCCACGGCGGGACGCTCGCTCGCGACGATCCGTCCACGAATCTCATCCATCAACTCGCGAGAAACGTCTGTGTGCGTAACCCCAGCCGGGACGCGGTTAGCAGCGCGCCACCGGCGGTCTATATCGTCGTGATCTGCCATCAGGCTCAACTCCTCAAACTCGGGTTTCGCCTATACACGCGCCAAATCACGCATTTCATGTCACAGCCGTCCGCAATATTGCCTAGCCTCGTCAGTCAGCTATGCGTCTGATCGTCGCCCGTTGCTCCGCCGTCTACTCCGGTCGTCTCGACACGGTCCTGCCCGAGGCGCTGCGGCTGATCATGATCAAAGCCGACGGCTCGGTCCTGCTTCACGCCGACGCCGGTGGCTATAAGCCACTGAACTGGATGACACCGCCGACCGTGATCGAGGAGGTCGACGGCGGCGAGGATGTGGACGTCGACGGCGCCGTCGACGCCTCGGACACGCCGCCGCGGATCGTCGTCCGCAAGTACGCCGGTAAGACCGAGGACCGGCTCGAGATCACGCTGCACGAGGTGCTCTCCGACGTTACCCATGACATGGGCTCGCCGGACGAGGACGCGGGCCTCGCGAAGGATGGCGTCGAGGCGCACCTGCAGGAGCTGCTGGCCGAGCAGCCGCACTGGTGCGGCGAGGGGCTGCGGCTCGTGCGCCGTGAGTGGCCGACCGACATCGGACCGGTCGACCTGATGTGCCGCGATGCCGACGACGAGTGGGTGGCGGTCGAGATCAAGCGTGTCGCCGGGATCGATGCGGTCGAGCAACTCAGCCGCTACCTCGAGCGCCTGCGCGCCGACCCCGGGTTCGAGAGCTGCCGCGGCGTGCTGGCGGCGCAGTCGGTGAAGCCGCAGGCACGGGTGTTGGCCGACTCGCGGGATCTGCGCTGGGTCGAGGTCGATCTCGCGGTGCTGCGCGGCGAGCGCGAGCCCGAGCTGCGGCTATTCGTGGCCTGAGCCGGAGCTGTTCAGCGCGTGGCGTCGACCGAGCTTCGTCGGCTGTTGCCGATCTTCTTCAATATAGGTAGAAGATCGGCGACAGCCGACCACCTCATCGCACTAAGGTCGCGCGCCGCCGGTCGCACCGCCGCCGTCAGCGCCCGCGACGTCGCCCTCACCCCACACGGTCACGACCACCGAGCGCGGGCCACCGTGATTACGGTGCTCGCAGAGGTAGATCCCCTGCCAGGTGCCGAGTGCCAGTCGCCCGTTCGCGATCGGCAGCAGTAACGACGGGCCGAGCAGCGCGGCCTTGATGTGCGCCGGCATGTCATCGGCGCCTTCGAGCGTATGTGTCCACAGCGGCGAACGCTCCGGCACAGACTCGTTGAAGTAGGACTCGAAGTCGTCGCGCACCTCCGGCGACGCGTTCTCGTTCAGCGCCAGCGATGCCGAGGTGTGCTGAAGCAGTAAGTGCAGCATTCCGACTCTGATCGTCTCGAGTCCCTGGATGGCGCCAACCAGCTCGCGCGTGACCAGATGGAAGCCACGTGGCCGCGGCGCCAGCGTGATGCGTCCTTGCAGCCAGATCATGCCCGCAACCGTACTGCAAGCGCCACGCCCCACCCCGCTCTCCACCTC
>Ga0255363_100049_pt1 | contig 47203 bp, 51 predicted proteins | sample GFST100metaG_FD_186007 | JGI IMG/M metagenome (GOLD analysis project Ga0255363, IMG submission 186007) | Peat soil microbial communities from Stordalen Mire, Sweden - G.F.S.T100 | ecosystem: Environmental > Terrestrial > Soil > Wetlands > Peat | place: Sweden: Norrbotten County, Stordalen Mire... | reverse complement strand
GTGTAGTTTTGAAGGCCCGCTGAGGCCGGCTCTCGCTGCTTTTCGGTGGCTATTGCGAGGGGGAAACACCTCTTCCCTTTCCGAACAGAGCAGTTAAGCCCCTCAGCGCCGATGGTACTTGGCTCGCAAGGGCCTGGGAGAGTAGGTCGCCGCCGGTTTTTTAGTTAGGTGCCCGTCAGAGTGATCTGGCGGGCACTGGTGTTTAAGCTTCGAACGGCCTGGCGCTCGGCTCGCAAACTGGGCGCGCTAAGGACATGCGGGCCTGGCGGGGGCGTGCGTCTGGTGGCCATCCTGGCGAGCGGCGCGGGGGCCCAAGGCGACTGCGCTCGGTTGTCGAGGAAGCTGCGCCGGGACGGCCACCAGACGCACGTACGCTCTCGTGCGTGAACGTGAACGTGAACGTGAACGTGAACGTGAACGGGGTGCGGGCTTGGGAAGGGAAGCGGGGAAGGAAACCGCGCCCTAGGCGCGGTTTCCTTCCCCGCTTCCCCGGGACGGCCGTCGATATCGGCGTGGCGACGGCTAGGTCCAGCCGTGTGCGGCAGCGAGCTGCGCTCGGTCGGCGAGACGTGCGCGAAGATGAGCTGTGAACGACCGGCGAGAGCCGTGCAAGGGAGTGCGCTGACGCGTTGAGGCGCTGACGCGCTCATGCGGCGGGTAGGGCATCCGCACCGCTGGCGGCAACGATCAGTTGAAGCTAGCGAGGTGGTGCCCGAGGGTGCTCATGCGCGGTCGGCTTTTAGCGTGTAAGGCGACGCGGACCTACGGCGGGGTTCGAGACCGGCGTGTCGCATTCGATCACCGGTGGTGGAACCTCGCCGGCGCGGCGCGCCGGTGCAGGCATGCGGCTTGTGTAGTGGCGGCCGCCGTCGCAGTCGTCCCCGGCCACAGCGACGAGGACGTCGCCGTCGTCGAGCCAGTCGTCCCGGGAACTGTCAGGTGAGCATGCCTGCGTGCGAAGTTCGCTCCCTTGGCGCCAGCGGTCGAGCTCCAGCTCGTCGAGCTCGGCGTCGCCAACCAGCATGTCGTCGAGCAGATCGCCGACGGTCGTGATGAATGTCGCTAGCTGACGGAACATATGTTCGTAGAGTAAGGGTGGCGCCGGACGGAACCCTGTGGAACCAGATATCGGCAACCCCGCAAATCTCTTGCAGGAATCTTCGCGCACGGCGCGACGGATGTCCAGCCGGATGCAAGTAGCTGGCTGCAGATGCGGTGCCGGCTGGAGTCCAGCAGGCTGGCCTAGCTAACGAAGGTGTGGCCGGTGGGTCGTCCCACCGAACGGCGCGCAGCCCAGCGTGATGCGGAGCAGCTCTCGAGAAAGGTCGCCGGGACGGCCCACCGGCCACACCCGGCGCTTCCTCGCGAACTGCTCGCGTTCGCCTTGGCCGCCGCGCCGTTCGCCGGGACGACTGCCGCCCACACGTCCCGACGTGTCCGCACTCAGCCGAGGGTCGACCAGACTTCGAGCTTGCGGCGAATGAGGTTGACCACCGCGGTGGTGAACTCGGTTGTGCTGGCGGAGCCGCCAAGGTCGATCGTCTTCGTGCCTGCGGCGATGGTCTCGAGCGCGGCTTCGTAGATGGCGCGCGAGGCATGCTCGGCGGCACCGCCGAGACGCTCGCCGGCGTAGCTCATCACGGCGCCGCAGGCGAGGATCATCGCCAGCGGGTTGGCAAGGTCCTTACCGAGCAGAGTCGGCGCGGTCCCGTGCGGCGCTTCGGCCATTGCGACCGTGGTCTCGTAGTGATCGTCGAACGCAAGCAGGATCGACTCGGCGCCGGCGATTGAGCCGAACATCGGCAGCACGAGGTCGGAGATACAGTCACCGTCCCGATTCAAGGTAGGGATGACGAGGGTGCGGTCGGTGGCGCCGGACAGCAGGCCGGCGTAGGTGGCGTCGATCAGCACGGGCTTGTAGTCGACGTCGGGGTGACGGTCCGCGGCGGCGTCGAGCTCCTCTTTGAGCATGCCCTCGTAGATCGGCGAGACGGTCCATTTGGGGCCGCCGTAGACGCGGCCGTCGGTCCGCCTGGCGGTGTGGAACGCGTACTCGGCCACAGCTCGGCAGGTCGAGCGGGTGATCTTCTCGGTACGGTAGGCGACCTCGTCGGGGGCACCGTCCTCACCTTCGCGCCATTGCTCGGCGCCATAGGCGTCCTCGATCGCCATGCGGACGACTGAGATCGGGTAGTAGACGCCGGCGAGCGGCTGTACGCCCGGCAGCCGGCGGCCGGTGCGGACGATCACCTTGCCGCCGATGCCCTCGCGCACGATCCGGTTCGGGGAGCCGACGTCGTCGCGTCCCTCCGGCGTGATCGTCGCGGCCTTCAGGCCGAGGCCGGTCTCGCGCATCGCGGCCGCTGCCTCCTCGACGACCGCGTTCGCGGTGGCGCGACGGTTTGCGAGCGACAGATCGAAGTGGTGCAGGTGCACGCTCAGGCCGAGCAGGTTCGGATCGAGCACGCGCAGGGACTGTTCCAGAAGCTCCTGGCCGGTCTCATCGCCGTCGAGGACGACGATCTCAAGCGATTCCTCAGTCATGGTGGCTCAGACGATATCCGCTGCATCGCCGGCTGGGCACCTGTGCGTCATCTGCTGGCCGGCGCGGCGGGCTCAAGGACGCTGACGATCACCCTGCACGCGAGTAAGAGGTAGCCCGCCGTACCACCGTTCGCCACTCAGCGACCGCGAACTGGGGACGGGCGCTCACCCTTATAGATGACGACGACCTTCAGCCAGCGACTCGGCCCTACGTCGGCGAGGAAATGCCAGATCTCGTTGCGCTCGCGGCCTGCCCGCCGCGCGGTAGGACGCGCGACGGCGCGCCGGATCTCGCTCTGCAGCATGCGCAGCTTGCTGTGCCTGGCGAGGATGTGCGCCCAGCGCTCGTCGGTGAGCTCGACGAGCCGTCCGTCCGGATCTCTGACCGTCGCGAGGACCGCCACGACGAGGCAGAGTTGCACAGTCCCGCTGGCGTCACCAACGCGGCACAGTGCCGTGACGATGCCGTGAGTTTCCGCGGGGCCTTCCCGTCGCTAACGGGCGCGCGGCAAGGCCTGGGTTGTTGCCCGTGACTGCAGGTGACACACCAGGCACGACAAGCTCAGCGGTCGGGTCCGCTAGGATTTTTCCGGGCCATCTGCTCGGCCGCTATTTGTAGCAGTGCGCGCAGATCGAACGAGTAGAAACGCAGGAAGCGCTCCTGCACGGTACGTAGCTCGTAGGCGTCGAGCCGGCCGCAAGGGCTAGGATCGACCGCCGACACGTGCACTCGTAGAAGACCTGACAGCATCGCGGCGTTCTCCTCCGGCAGCGAGAACCGTTCCGGCTTCAGGTAGAAGAGCGACTCGTGCCGCTGCGCTCTGACATCTTCCTGCTCCTGCTGACTGAGCTTGCTGAAACGGAGCAGACGCAAAGCAAGATATTCCCCGAGGTCCTGCGTGCGCTTGTCCGCAAGGATGAGAACAGGCCTCGACTTGCCGGGCACGATGAAGTCGAACTGGTTGTCGCCGCCGGACCTGCCTGCATGGATCAGAGGGACGACCTGCGGGATCTTGAACGGCGGCCGTTCCTCTCCGGCATAGATCCGGAACGGCGCCTGCGGCACGAATGGCGCGACCGCCCAAACGACAGCGCCTGCGAGACTCATAGGCCAAGCGCTGCGACGATCGCTTCAGGATCTGTGATCGAGCTCTCATTCGGCGTCTCTTCAAGCGCATGAGCCTTGAGCGTGAGCGAGTCGGCGTGGATCTCCAACGCCTGTTCGATGCGCGTCAGCAACATCTGCGACTCCTCAAGCGCGTCCAGATCCTCCGGTGCGATGATTGCGGCTTTCGGCGTGTCCTTGTTGTAACGGCCGACGAGGATCGCCTCCCCAGGATTCACTTTCGGGATGCGGACAGAGTTCCCGAGGACGTAGCGGCGGCTTACTGGCATGTGCCGAGCATAGCATATGACGTACGACTTGGGATGAATTGTCGGACGACAACCGACCGGCTCCTACCATCGAGCCGTGAGCGCGACGGGAAGCAAGCTGCCGGGCACAAGCCGTCAGCACCGTCGTACTCCGCCACCGCAAACCTATGTCGAATCCCAGACGTTACGGCCACCGGTCAGTAGCGATCGCGGTAGCGGAGGGTCTCGCCCGCGTGTCCTCGCGAGCATCGAGCTCAGCGGGCGAGAGCTCAGCCTCATGGTCGACGGGGCTGAATAGCTCCGGCGGTGGTTGCGACAGATCCGCTGGCAGCAATGGAAGCGCTACTGGACCGGCCTACGCGGTGGTGGTCACCCCAGCGGGGCACGGTAAGAAGGCGAAGAAGAAGTAGCCCGCCAGTACACGGACCAATTTGGGCAGTGGTGGAAGTCGCTTACTACCGACGACCGGTGAACTTCGGCGCTGGGCCGATCGAGCCGCCGCTGCATATCGGGTCTGTCAGACTGTGGCGTGCTGCTGTCCCGCGCGTACGACGCTGAGGATGGGCTTACTCTCGGCGATCAGGTAAAACGTTCGTGCTGGCTTGAGATCCAGTCTGCCAGTTGCCGCGGCGTCCAGACTGGCGGCTGGTCCAGTCCGGCTTCATGGAGATCGCGGTCGAGTGTCACAAGGGCATCGACGTTCTCAGCGAGCGCGAGCGCGACGAGGTAGTCGTCTTTCGGGTCGCGCGTCGCCGCTAGTGTCTCGGCTGGATCCAAGGCCGGCGCGACGAAGGCTGCTCGCTCCGTCTGGCTGGCGTAGGCGTCGAACTTACGACGCGCAAGCACATCGTCGAGCTCGGCAATCAGCGCGGGGCTCGCGATTACCTGGATCTCGTCTCTGGTAAGCGCGTCGAGTATGAACCGCGGCGACGAGGTCGGTCTGCCGATCAGAGCAGAGATGTACACGTTGGGGTCAAGTACGACCCTCACTGTTTCATCGTGCGCTCGCGCCGGTAAGCGCGGACTTCCTCCACTGCAATGCGGTCGGCTTCATCCTTGGACAGCGGCGACCGCGCATTGGTCTCATCCAGGAATTTGCGGAGAATGACGCCATTGAGGACCCGCTGCACAACGGCTGCATCAGGTTCGCCTGGGTCACTGCCCGTTACCTCCCGGACCTTCGCCACGTCTTCCGCGTCCAGCTCCACGGTGATCTTCGCCGGTCTGCTCATGTCAACAGCCTACCCCGGGCTCGGATGGACGGACTGTCTTCTGGAGGTGGAACAGTGCAATGGAAGATCGCCAAGTAGCTAAACCAGCTCCGGGCGTCAGCACCGTCAGCGCCTGACTGGCGATGCAGGACGCGCACGATCTCGCCGTCGCGCGCGTCGCGGGATACCTCCGGTCCGCAAGCTCAGCGCGGCGCCTGAGCCAGCCACCACGCGCAGCTATCCCTCACATTTTTGAGCAGGTTTATTGCGCAAAAATGTGAGGGATCATTGCGCCGTGTTGGAAATGATTGGGATGTGGCGAATCCGTTTGTATATGAGGAAGCCGTTCAGCCTCAGGATCTGATTGACCGCGAGGAGCAGGCTAAGCAGCTTCTCAGACGTCTGGGCGAGGGGCGCAACACGCGCCTGGCGGCGCCGCGCAGGTACGGTAAGACATCCCTGCTGCGCAAGGTGCTTGAGGATGCCGCGCGACGCGATCTCGTCCCCGTGTACGTCAACTTCCTCGGAGTTCTGACTGCAGCCGATGTGGCCGGAAGGATCGAGCTCGCGTATCGTGAGCAGCTCGACTCTCCGCTGCGCCGCTGGTTCGACGGGCTTGTGCGCACCTGGCGGCCGACTGTCGGAGCGGCCGCGCCCGGCATCCAAATTAGCGCGTCGGTCTCCTCGAGCACGATGGAAGAGACCTTGCTTGAACGGCTGTCGGTGCCCCGCAAACTATTCCACAAGCATGGGCGCAGCTGCGCCATCGTATTCGACGAGTTTCAGGACGTGATGGCAGCCGGCGACAACGTTGACGCGGTCATGCGCTCGGAGCTCGAGCAGCAGGGGTCGGCTGCGGCGTACGTGTTCAGCGGCTCCAAGCCAGGAATGATGCGGCAGCTATTCTCGGATCGTCGACGCGGCTTCTACGCGCAAGCCGGCCAAATCGACCTGCCGCTGCTGAGTCCGCAGGATCTTGCCGAGTACATCGGCGGCCGCTTCGAGGACCACCGTCGTGATGTCGGCGAGGCGCTGGGGCCGCTGCTCGATGCTGCGCAGGGGCATCCGCAACGCGCGATGCTGCTCGCCTCCCATCTCTACGAGCGCACGGCGGCGGGCACAGCGGCCGACACTGACACGTGGACGGCGGCGCTCCGGTCAGCTTGTCTTGAAGTGGACGGGGAGATCGAGGAGGCGTGGCGGGGCCTTACTCGTACCGAGCAGCGGATTGCCGCGCTGGTAGCCGACGGCCACATCCAGCTCGGGTCCAAGGAGGCAGAGTTCCGGTTCGGTGTGGTTCACAGCGGCACCAATCGCCAGACGGCCGAGCGTATGGCCGACGAAGCAGTCATCGTCCCTGACCAGGGCACGGCGTCTGGATGGAAGGTCGTCGATCCGCTGTTCGGGCTGTGGCTCAGGTCGGGGCGCCGCTGGCCGCCTGAAGTCGGCTGACACCGCGATCAAGCGGGGCAGGAGCCGGTCGGGCGGGCGGCGATGCAGGCTGGCGCTGAGCGTGCGGCGCACAGCGGTGCGCACATGCCCAGCCTCGCGCCCCTTAGATTGTTAAGACAGCACCGACGCCGGATAAGGCGTGGGGTTGCGCGATCGGGCCCGTCGCCGTGTGGGTGGTAGCTGTCTGGGCGAGCCTCCTCGCCCTGGGCTGCGCATTCGACCTGGGCACCGCGCCGTTCGCCCAGACAGCTACCACCCACACACCCCGGTCGGCCCGCCTATCTCGGACTGCGTCTCAATCGAGGCCCGCCGACGGCGCCAGCCGTCAGCCGGTGGGGAGCAGCTCGCCCGAGTGCGGCTGCAACGCCGCGATCACGTTGGCGATGTGCTCGCTCAGGTCGATGCCCAGCGCCTCGGCGCCGCGAGTGATGTCTTCGCGGCTCACGGCCGCGGCGAAGCTCGCCGCCTTCAGCTTCTTACGGACCGACTTGGGTGTCATGCCGGTCAAGCCGTCCGGCCGCACGTAGGCGACGGCCAAGACGAACCCGGAGAGCTCGTCGACGGCGAACAGGGTTCGCTCCATCGGCGTGATGCGCTCGATGCCGAGCAGCTCGGCGTGGGAGCCGATCGCCCGAACCAGCTCTTCCGGATAGCCCTGTTCGCGCAGGAACTCCATCGCGATCCTCGGGTGCCCCGTCTCGAGGTCGGGGTAGCGCTCCCAGTCGAGGTCATGCAGCAGGCCGGTCAGGCCCCAGAGCTCGACGTCGCCGTCGAAGCTGGGGGCGTAGCCGCGCATCGCCGCCTCGACCGCGAGCATGTGCCGGCGCAGCGAGTCGGATTCCGTCCACTCGCAGACGAGGTTCCAGGCCTCGGCGCGCGTCTTCCCGTTCGTATCCGTCATCTTGTACTAAGCCTAAAGGCTCCAGCCGCCAGGTCACCGCCTGCCGCGTGCCACCGGCGCCCGTCGCCGCGGGGGGCCGCGCCCGCGGCGGCCGCAACCTCTAGCCTTGTTATCCGATGGAGAAGTTCGTAATCGAAGGCGGTGTGCCGCTCTCGGGGACCGTGACGCCGGCCGGAAACAAGAACGGCGCCCTATCGATCCTGGCTGCCTGCCTGCTTACCGACGAGGACGTGGTTCTGCGGAACGTGCCGCGGATCCGGGACGTGGACGCGATGCTGGGGCTGCTCACGACGCTCGGTGTCGCCGTCTCGTGGAACGGCGACGGTGAGGTCGAGGTGAACGCCTCGGGCGTCGATCGCACCGATGTCGACCGTGTGCTGGCGGAGCGGATTCGCGCTTCGTTCCTCCTTGCGGGCCCATTGTTGGCAAGGTTCGGCTACGCCCGGATCCCGCCACCCGGTGGCGACGTCATCGGCCGGCGCCGGCTGGACCCGCACCTCGACGCGTTCCGCGCGCTCGGGGCGGCCGTCGAGTACGAGCGCGACATCATTCTCGATGCACGCGGCAAGGGCCTGCGTCCCTGCGACTTCCTGATGGACGAGCCGTCAGTGATGGCGACCGAGAACGCCCTGCTGGCGTCGGCGCTGACGCCCGGTACCTCGATCATTCGCAACGCGGCGAGCGAGCCGCACGTCCAGGATCTCGCGCGGATGCTGACCGAGATGGGCGCGAAGATCGACGGCATCGGCTCGAACGTGATGGCCGTCCATGGGGCTGAGCGCCTGCACGGCGTCACTCACACGATCGCCCCCGACCACATCGAGATCGGGTCGTTCATGGTGGCCGCGGGCGTGACTGGCGGCGAGCTGGTCGTCAAGGACACCGTGCCGGCCGACCTGCGGATGATCCGGCTCGTTCTGCGCCGGCTCGGCCTCGAGAGCCACGTTGACGGTAACGACGTGATCGTGCCCGGCGGCCAGGAGCTCGTAATCCAGAACGACCTCGGCGAGCACACGCCGAAGATCCAAGACGGTCCCTGGCCGGCGTTCCCGGCGGACCTGACGAGCGTCGCGGTGGCGCTGGCGACGCAGTCGGTCGGCTCGGTGATCGTCCACGAGTGGATGTTCGAGAGCCGCCTCTTCTTCGCCGACAAGCTGCAGATGATGGGCGCCGCGATCACGCTGATGGACCCCCACCGGGCGATGGTCGTCGGCCCGCGCAAGCTGCGCGGCGGGCGCGTCGAGTCCCCCGATATCCGCGCTGGCATGGCGATGTTGATCGCCGCGCTGTGCGCGGACGGCGTCACGGAGATCGGCAACGTCGGCCAGATCGATCGCGGCTACGAGCGGATCGACGAGCGCCTGCGCGCGCTCGGCGCCCGCATCGAGCGCGTCCACGAGATACCGTCCGAGTAGCGGATCGCGCCCGGCTTTGCTTAGCTAGGGGGTGTGGCCGAGTGGACGCCCAGCGGCACCAGGGATGTGTTGCCAGACGAGATGCGGGAGCTGCGCGCGCTGGGCGAGCGGCTGCGCACGGTGTTCGACGCCGCCGGTTACGGCGAGATCCGGACGCCGGCGCTGGAGAACGAGATCACCTTCTCGCGTGACGGCGGTGACGCCGGGCCCGCCTATCGGGTCTTCGACGAGCACGGCAACGTGCTCGTGCTGCGCTCCGACATGACCGTGCCAATCGCGCGCGTGGTCGGGAACCGCTACGCCGACGCGCAACTGCCGCTGCGGTTCTGGTACGAGGCGCCCGCCTACCGTGCCGCGCGTCCGCGGCGCGGCGAGTCCCGCGAGTTCATGCAGGCCGGGATCGAGCTGATCGGCGCGCCGGCGCCGCACGGCACCGTCGAGGTGCTGAACGTGCTTTGCGATAGCCTGCTGGCGGCCGGTCTCACCGACTTCAAGGTCGGGATCGGCGACGTCCGCCTCTACGCCTCGCTGCTGGCGGACTACGGCGTCGACGAGCGCCAGCGCGTGAGGCTGTCGCGCCTGCTGGCGCGACATGACTTCGTTGCCGTCGCCGAGGCGCTCCAGCGGATGGATCTGAGCGCCGCCGACGCCGAGCTGCTCGCGAGCGTGCCGCGGATCCACGGCGGTCCCGAGATCCTCGACGCGGACGGCCCGCTCGATGCGGCACTAGGCGATTTGCGCGAAGTCCACGCGGCGCTCGCGCCCGAGACCGCGCGGCGCGTGATCTACGACCTTGGGCTGGTGCGGTCGATCGACTACTACACAGGTGTGATCTTCCAGGTCTACGACCCTGGTCACGGCCAGCCGCTCGGCGGTGGCGGTCGCTACGACAACCTGCTCGCGAACTTCGGTCGGCCGCTGCCGGCGGTCGGCTTCGCGCTGAACGTCGAGCGCGTGCACATCGCGCTGACCGGCGAGGAGCGCATCGATGGCTGACGCGGGGGCGCGCGACTCGGAGTCCGGGCGCGTGCGGCTGGCCGTGCCGCGCGGGGCGCTGCTCGGCGACACGCTCGATCTGCTCGACCGGATCGGCATCGACACCACCGAGGTACGCGAAAACGACCGCAAGCTGCTGTTCGAGGACGCCGGGATCATCACGATGCGTCCGTCCGACGTGCCGACCTACGTCGAGTCCGGTGCGGCCGACCTCGGCATCACCGGTAAGGACGTGCTGCTCGAACAGGCCGAGCGCGAGCTCTACGAGCTTTCCGACCTGAGGTTCGGACGTTGCCGGATGGTGCTGGCGTCGGTCGCCGGCCCGGATCGGGTCGAGGAGGCGCGACGGCGGCTGGGCATCGTGCGGATCGCGACCAAGTACCCGCGGATCGCGAGCGCGTACTTCGAGCGCGCCGGCGTCCAAGCGGAGATCGTCGAGGTCAGGGGCTCGGTCGAGCTAGCGCCGCTGACCGGCATGGTCGAGGCGATCGTCGATCTGACCGCGACCGGTACGACGCTGCGCGAGAACCGCCTGGTGATCCGCGACGAGATCGCCGTCTGCACCGCGCGGCTGATCGCGAACCCGGTCTCGCTGAAGCTGAAGACCGCCGCGATCGACGCGCTGCTCGCACGAATCGAGGCGACGCAGGTGGAGGACACGAAGAAGCCAACGGCGCAAGGCCCGGGAGGGCAGGAGCCGGCGGCTGGAAGGCGGGGCAGCAATGAGGTTTGAACGGATCGCGGCGCCGGCTGAGCCGGATGCGCTGGCGGTGCGGCTACGGGCGCTGGTGCCGGGCGGCAGCTCGGTGGCGGACGCCGTGGCCGCGATCATCGCGGCGGTGCGCGACGAGGGCGATGAGGCGCTGCGGCGGCTGACCGAGCAGCACGACACGGGCGGCGCAGCGGCGCCGCCACTACGGGTCACCGACAAGGAGCTGCAGCAGGCCTTGGCCGCGCTCGACCCGGCGGTGCGTGCCGGCCTCGAGCTGGCCATCGCGAACGTCGGTCGCGTCGCCGCGGCACCGATCCACGAGCCGGCCGTAGTCGACTTCGACGACCACCAGGTGATCGTGCGCGAAGTCCCGGTACACCGCGCGGCGGTCTACGTGCCCGGTGGCCGGGCGCCGTACCCGAGCACGGTGGTTATGGGCGTCGCCACAGCGCGCGCAGCCGGCGTCGGCAGCGTCGCGGTCTGCTCGCCACCCGGACCGAGCGGCGAGATCAACAAGGTGATCCTTGCTGCCTGCGCGCTGACCGGCGCGGACGAGGTCTTCCGGATCGGCGGCGCGCAGGCAATCGCGGCGCTGGCCCTCGGAACGGAGACGGTCGCCAAGGTCGATGTGGTCGTCGGACCCGGCAACCTCTACGTGCAGGAGGCGAAGCGTCAGCTCTCGGGCACGGTCGGGATCGACTCGTTCGCCGGCCCCAGCGACGTGCTGGTGCTGGCCGGGGAGGACGCTGACGCGCGCGAGATCGCCTTCGACCTCCTGGCCCAGGCGGAGCACGGCCCCGGCACGCTGGCGGTCGGCGCGCTGACGGATGGCGCGCTGCTCGACGCGGTCGCCGCCGTGATCGAGGCGAGCTCGCTCGACACACCAGCGAAGATCGCGCTGACGCAGGTGCCGTCGCTGGAGTATGCGCTCGCGCTGGCGGAGGTGTTCGCGCCCGAGCACTTGGAGCTGCTCGGCCCGCTGGCCGAGCAACTGGCCGGACGGGTCACCCGCTCCGGCTGTGTCTTCGTCGGGACCGGCACCGCTTTCGGCGACTACATCGCCGGCTCCAACCACACGCTGCCGACCGGTGGCGCCGCGAGGTTCGCTTCGACGCTCGGTGCTCATCACTTTCGGCGCGTATACAGCGAGGTGCGGATCGCGCAGCCCGACGCGCTGGCACGCGCCGCGGCGCCGATCGCCCGGGCGGAGGGTTTCGAGCTGCATGCACAATCGATGGAGATCCGGATTCGAAGGGGATGAGCCGATGGGACGCAGTGCGACGGTAAGCCGGCAGACGGGTGAGACCGCGATCGAGCTGCGGCTCGAGCTCGATGCCCACGGCGAGGGGCAGCGCGCGACCGGCGTCGGCTTCTTCGACCATATGCTCGATCTCCTGGCCCGACACGGCCGGCTCGCACTCGACGTTGACGCTCACGGCGACCTTCAGACCGGCTCGCACCACACCGTCGAGGACATCGGCATCTGCCTCGGACAGGCGCTCGATGAGGCGCTCGGCGACCGCAGCGGCATCTTCCGCTACGGCGAAGCCACCGTGGTCATGGACGAGGCCCGGGCTGCCTGTGCGATCGACATCTCTGGCCGTGGCCTGCTGGTCTTCGAGGCAGGGCTGCCACCGGTCACGATCGGCGGCTACGACGTCGAGCTGACCGAGGAGTTCCTGCGGGCGCTGGCCACCAACGCGCGGATGACGATGCACGTGACGCTCGCGGCCGGCACCAACATCCACCACATGGTCGAGGCGATCTTCAAGGCGGTTGCCAGGGCACTGCGGGCGGCGGTGACGCTCGACCCGACCGAGCAAGGCGTTCCGAGTACGAAGGGGATGCTCAAGTAGCGCCGGTGGGTGCAAACGAAGTCGGGCCACGGCCGCTGATCTGACGGGCGATGCTCGCTGCGGCTTCGATCACTTCGCCTGCCAGCTGCTGGGACTCCGACTCGCCTACCTCATCGGCGGGGAAGGTCAGCGCTACCGCGGCAACCGGGAATTGCTTGTGGTCGAGGACCGGCGCGGCAACCGACGCAAAGCCCGCAGTGATCGAACCGTCCTCGGTGGCGTACCCGCGCTGGCGCGCGGCCGACAGCAACGTCTGCAGCTCGGCTAAGCTCGCCGGCCCGGACTCGGTGCGGCGGGTCAGGTCGTAGCGCGTCGGCCACAGCGCTCGGACCTGTTGACGCGGCAACGCTGAGAGGATCGCGCGGCCGCTGGCCGTGAGGTGAGCCGGCAGCCTGATACCGACCTCGGTCACGAGGCTCGGCCTGCCCGGGGCGCGCTCCTCCAGAAGGTAGAGGACGTCGCGGCCGTCGAGCGTGACGAAGTGACCGTTCTGCCCGGTCTTGGCGACCAAACTGGCCAGCACCGTCCGCGCGATCCACCGCAGCGGCTCCTGGCGCGAGTACGCCGATCCCAGCTCCAACGCAGCAAGGCCGACGGCATAGCGGTGCTCGTTCGGCAGGTGCACGACGAACCCATGCTCCTCCAGGACGGCGAGTAGGTGGTAGACCGTCGAACGCGGCAGGCCGAGCTCCTGCGAGATCGCGCTCGCCGGCGCAGGCGCCGCGCGGCGCCCCAGGAACAGCACGATGTCAAGCGCGTGCGCCGCCGCCGGGACATGGTTCATCGAAAGCAACATATCGGACTGACGTCGACTGCTGGGGCCGTTGTGGGGGTATGTCTCAGATACGAGACGCTATCGCGACCCGCGGCGTGACAGGAGTGCCGCACTGGCGTTGAATGATGGAATGGACACGAACACCCTCATCACTGTCGGGGTAGGCCCGATGACACCAGCCGAGGTCGTCGCGGTCGCGCGCGACGATGCGGTAGTGCAACCGTCTGACGAAGCTCTTGCGGCGGTCGACGCGGGGCGCCGGACGGTAGAGGCGCTGGCCGAAAGCGCCCACCCGAGCCACGGGGTCTCGACCGGCTTCGGGGTTCTGGGATCGCGGCAGATTCCAGCCGAACGCCGGGCCCAGGTCCAGCGCTCGCTGATCCGCAGTCACGCGGCCGGATCGGGGGAGGAGGTCGAGCGCGAGGTGGTCAGGGCGATGATGGCGCTAAGGCTGTCGACGCTCGCGAGCGGACGAACCGGTGTGCGCCGGGAGATCGTTACGGCATACGCCGCGCTGCTGAACTCGGGGATGACGCCGGTGGTGTTCGAGTACGGGTCTCTGGGCTGCTCCGGCGACCTGTCGCCGCTCGCTCATTGTGCGCTGGCATTGATCGGCGAGGGGCTCGTGCGGGACTCGGAGGGGAAGCTGCTGCCAGCGGGCGATGCTCTGAGCCGTGCTGGCATCCCGGCGATCACGTTGGCGGAGAAGGAGGCGCTGGCCCTGATCAACGGGACCGACGGGATGCTGGGCATGCTGATCCTGGCAATTGCTGATGCCCGGCTACTGCTGACGAGTGCCGATGTCGTTGCTGCGCTCAGCGTCGAGGGACTGCTGGGGACCGATGCCGTGTTCGCCGCCGATCTGCAGCAGCTTCGCCCTCACCCCGGGCAAGCCGCCTCGGCTGCCAACATGCGTGCGCTGCTGGCCGAGAGCGCGATCGTAGCCAGCCACCGCGGCCCCGACGAGCACCAGATTCAGGATGCCTACTCGTTGCGGTGCTCGCCAGTTGTCGTCGGAGCGGGAAGGGACACGCTCGCTCACGCTGAGAGCGTCGCAGAGTGCGAGCTCAGGTCCACGATCGACAACCCGGTGATCGCACCGGATGGACGCCTCGCCTCGAACGGGAACTGTCACGGGGCGCCGCTTGGCTACGTCCTGGACTTCCTCGCAATCGTGGTGGCGGATCTCGCGAGCATCTCCGAACGGCGTACCGACCGGCTGCTTGACCCGGCGCGCAACCATGGTCTGCCGGCGTTCCTGGCCGCCGACCCGGGCGTCGACTCGGGGCTGATGATCGCGCACTACACGCAGGCGTCGATCGTGGCCGAGCTCAAGCGGATGGCTGTGCCCGCATCGGTGGACTCGATCCCCAGCTCGGCGATGCAGGAAGACCACGTCTCGATGGGCTGGTCGGCGGCTCGCAAGCTGCGGCGCGCACTCGATGGGCTGGCCCAGGTCTTGGCGATCGAGCTGCTCGCAGCCGCGCGCGGGGTCGAGCTGCGGGCGCCGCTGAGCCCGAGCGCCGCGGGGCAGGCGGTGATCTCGCAGTTACGCCACATGGTGCCGCCGGGAACCTCCGACCGCTTCCAGGCTCGCGACATCGAGGCGGCAACGCTGGCCGTACGCTCGGGCGACGTCGTCGAAGCCGCGGAATCCGCGGCCGGGCCGCTCGCCTGAAGCGCTTGCAGCGCGGGGCCGTTCCACGGCGCCGCGCTGCAAGCCTTCAGCTTCAGTTCGCTCCCAGCGCTACCGCCGGCGCCGAGGACCGGCCATCGCTGGCGACGTGCCCGGCCGCGGTCGCGGGGATGAAGTCCGACGCGGATTCGGCCACCGCGTTGCGCGCGACGTCGTCGAACGCCGTGCCGACGACGATGATGCTGACGCCCGTGTCGCGGAACGCCTGCTGGTTGTGAGCATTGACGCCGCCTTCGGCGAGCGTCGGGACGTCGACGGCGCCGACCAACGCGCGCAGGCGCTCGTCGATCTCCGGACTGATCTGGCCAGCGGCGACGCCGCCATACGACATTCCGGACATCAGTCCGATCATGTCGACACCGAGCTTGACCATGTCACGAGCAACCTCTACGACCTTGGCTGTCGTGTCGGCGGGAACGCCGAACGGGTGGCGGTCGCTCGAACGCGCGATGTAGGCGTCAACCAGTAGACCGTTGCGGTGCGCGGTCTCGACCCACGCCTCGAGGTCCGCGAGGCTCGACTTATGGGTGTGGAGCCCATCTGCGCCAGCAAGCGCGACGCCGGCGAAATGATCCTCCGGCACATCGACCGGGGCCAGCTCGGTGAAGCCGCCGGGGATGCCGACGGTGATGAAGATGTCGTCGCCGACTACGGAACGTACCCCGTGGACGACCCTGTAGACCTCGTCGATCGCGACCTCGTGACGGATCTTTTCGGCCGTGTGCATGTCGCTGACGCCATGCAGGCCCCGACCGAGCGCCATCGCGGGATGGTTGGGCTCCAGCAGGCGTACGCCCGCATCGACTACGGCTCGCGCAAGGCGGGAGTCATCGGCCGTGATCCCGGTGCTCAGCAGGGTTGTGCCACCGTGCTCGGCGATCGCTCGGTTGACCTTCGCCAGCGCATGGCTCCGGCGGCGCGACATATCGGCTGCGTTGTACATCTAAACTTCCCCTTTCACTGTTATCGACGGCGATGACCGATCGATGGTCATGGCCGCACTTGGTCCAAAGGCAGCGCGCGATCCAGGCCGGTGCGCTGGTGCGCGGCGTCAGCGCGCCGGAACCAGGCATTCAGCGTGACCGCGCCGATTGTCGAAGCCCCGAAGGCGATCAGCAGTGCGAGCGTGAGCCCGCGCCAGGCCGACCCCACCACCGGCAGCGTGAAGACCGGTATGTACGAGACGCCGTAGCCGTGCGCGACGCCGACGACGGCACCGCCGGCAGCCGCTGCCAGCGCGGCGAGCGCGAGATACGCGCGGTGACTCTTGAAGTACGGGTAAGAGCCCTCGACGAAAGTGCCGAACAGCAGATTGATGGTCAGTGTCTGACGTGCCGGCTGCCTGTCGTCGGCGCGCCGCGGCACGAGGACCGCGGCAAGCGACAAACCGGCCGACACCGCGACCAGCGTGACGGTGTCCATTGCGGCGAGGAACGACAGGCCGTGAGCGGCGAACTCGAACACCATGAGTGGCAGCACGAAGGAGTGGTAGATCCCCTTCAGGATGATCGGCCACATCAGCAAGCCGAGGACGATGCCGACGGCCAAGCCGGCGTGGTCCAGCGACGTGGAGATCGCCGTCCGTACCGCATCGTCGACGACGCGGCCGGCGTGTTCCAAGAGGATGCGCGCGGCGCCGCCGGCAACCAAGCCGGCGGCGCCGCCTCCGAGGATCGAAGCAGAAGTCGACGGCCACTCGTAGCGCAGCGCCATCGACACGAGGACGTTCGCAAGCGTGGCGGCCGCAAAGCCGGCGACGAGGGCGGCGAGGACTCCGCCAGGGGCCGCCAACACGCCGGCGAGCAACCCGGCCAATAGCCCCGCCGGACCGACGCAGTTAGTCCGCACAGCCGCGGTGAAGGCGAGGCTGACCGGGATCAGCGGCAGCAGCACGGACACGATCTGGCGTGGCGTGGCTCCCGGAATGTGCCGGCAGACGCCGATCACCGCGGCGATCGCGAAGATCGCGGGCAGCGCGTCGTCCATTGCTGGTCGCGGGTCATAGCGTTCCCACCACTCGCCCGGGGTTCGCGGCCAGTCGACCGCGCTGTAGTGGAGCTTCCAGGTCCGCGCCAGGCCCGCGGCGTAGCCGATCGCCCGGGTCTGGCTCGTCGTCCCGGTCGTCCCGGTGGCGGCGACGAAGCGAACTCCCATGCTCTGCGCCGCGGCCACTGAGCTGCCGCCGGAGCCCACGGCTGGCAGGCCCTGGCGCGCGGCGGCCGCGATGCTCGCGTGGTTGATTCCGGCCGGGTCGGCACTGATCACGATGATGCCGTCGACCTCACCGTGGTCGATCGCCTGCGCGATCGCCTCGTCCTCGGCTTGCGCCTGGGGATTGATCTCCTTTAGCGAGCCAAGCGCCGCGGCCCGTGCCGCATCGCCATCAATCCGCCAGAGTGCGCCGTGAACGTCCTGGCTGGCGCTGTCCAGCGACGCTCCCACGGCGACGAAGCAGACCGCCGCCAGCTCGATGCCGGCACGGCCGAGCTGTTCGTGGACGGCGCCGATCAGCTGTCCAGGGTCGGCGCCACCCAACCGGTGGAGGTTGCCGCCGCTACTGCCAATCAGAGCTACACGTTTCATCGGCGGGAGTCGCATGTCGGCAGCGGTGCATCGACGGCCGCGACGTGGGCGCCACCGGCGTCTGGTCCGGCAGCCAGCTCGGCCGCGGCAAGCTCCTGGCGGTGAGCCTCCTCCTGCTTGCGGGCGAGCTTGCGCTTCGCCAGGTACAGGTACAGCGGGACCGACACGACCGGTCCGATCACCCACGCCAGATCGATGCCGCCAACCGAATGCGCAATCGGCCCGGTGAAGACGGTCGTGTCCATGAACGGGATCTGCACGATGAAGGTAACGAAGTAAGAGATAATCGCCGGTCCACCCCAACGGCCGAACGGTCCCGTCTTCGAGAAGAAATCGTCAGTGTGGTAGTGACCGTGATGCAGGATGTAAAAGTCCGTAAGGTTGATCGCCGTCCAGGGAATCAGGAAGTAGAGGACGAAATTCAGGTAATTCTGGAGATTGGTCAGGAAGTTCCCTGACCCGGCAATACCGACCAACGCCGCCAGGGCCGCAATCAGCGACGCTGCGGCAATCCGCTTCCTGGAGGTCGATTTGAAGCTCCTGAAATGCTGGACCAGCGTGAGCGTGCTAATCGTCCCGCCATAGATGTTCGTCGAGTTCACGACGATCAGGCCGACTGCCAGGATCACAACCAGCGCATCGCCGAGAGCGGTACTCGTCGTCAGCTTCTGAACAGTGTTAACGACGTCCGCGGCCGGCGCGAGCGTGCACACCGCAGCGCCAAGGATCATCACCAGTATCGCGCTCAGCGTGGTGCCGACGTATGTAAACCAGAACGCACCGCGGGTCTCGCGTGGTGGGATGTAACGCGAGTAGTCCGAGACATACGGCGCGTAGGTTAGCTGCCATGTAAGCGTCAGCGAGATCGCCATCATGAACGCGGCCCAGGAGAAATGCCCCTGGCTCAAGGCATGCGCGGGGATGCCGTGGGCGATCAGCAAGCCCAGGATGACCAGCATGGTGGCGCCCATCCAGGCTGTGACCCATTTGATCGTTGAGTGGATCAGGTCGTAGCCGACAACCGCGAGGATGAAGATGGGGATCACCGAGAGCCCGATCCACAGATGCTCGTTCCCGCCGAACACGGTGTAGAAGCCCTTCCCGGCGATCACGACTGCTACTGCCGAGAAGGCGATGTACATGCACCAGGTGACGCAGAGCGGCAGTAGCGTGCCGTAGAAACCGAACTGGGCCCGTGACTGGATCATCTGCGGTAAGCCCAGAACCGGGCCTTGCGCCGAGTGACCTGCCATGAATAGTGCGCCGATCAGGTTGCCCAGTACGATCGCGACGATCGCCCACCAGAAGTTCAGCCCGAGGACCACCGCGAGGCTGCCAGTTACCAATGTGAAGCTGGAGAACTGCTCGCCGAACCACAGCCAGAATAGACTGACTGGCTTTCCGTGTCGCTCTGAGAGTGGGACGAACTCGTAGCTTCGTGTCTCGATGCCCGAGATGCCCTTTTCCGACTGGTCGTCAGGTGCGATATCCGCTTCCCTGACGTCTTGTGCAGACATATACCCCTCCCCGCTGTAGGTGAATACCCACAGGTAAACCGTCACTAACGCGCCCGTAAATGCCAGGACCGGACGCCGAGTTTCTCCTGGCATAGCCCTCTGTTTGCACAGTATGCGCAGAGCAGTCCGATGTGCAAGCGCTGAGAGCCAAGAAGGGTCTCGTATATGAGACAGCCTGGCCACTCCAAGCTGACGATGGAGGCGAGTAGGTGCGCGCCGGCCAAGCCGCGACACGATTCGCTTGCCTGGCGATTGCGCGGCTTGCTGGCCGCTGGCGCTGCCGCAGCGATTAGACTGGAGGCAGTTGTGTTCGACCACCGCCGAGTACGTCATCCTCAGCACGAAGGGTGTGCCGTGAGCGCGAAGGACAGGGAGCGATGAGTACGCCGGCGCCGGTGATCGCCGTGATCGATTACGGCCTCGGTAACCGGCGATCGGTCGAGAAGGCACTGGCCCACGTCGGCGCGCGGGCTGCGATCACCGCCGACCCTGACGAGCTCAGCGCCGCCGACGGCCTCGTGCTCTGCGGGGTGGGCGCCTTCCGGCGCGGGATGGAGGAGATCGATGCGCGCGGCCTCAGCGACCTGATTCGCGAGCGGGTCGCGGCCGGCGTGCCGCTGCTGGGGATCTGCCTCGGCATGCAGCTGCTGTTCGACAGCTCCGACGAGCTCGGCGGTGAGACCGACGGTCTCGGGCTGCTGCCGGGCGTCGTCCGCAGGCTCGATGCCGGCGGGCTCAGACTGCCGCACATCGGCTGGAACGAGGTGACGTTCACCCGTCCCTCGCCGCTCCTGACCGGACTGCCGCGTGGCGGCGCGCCGTTCTACCACGTCCACTCCTACGTGGTGCGACCGAGTGACGAGGCGGACGTCATCGCCACGGCGGAGTACGGCAGCCGCTTTACCACCGGGATCGAGCACGGCAACGTCTACGGCGTGCAGTTCCATCCCGAGAAGTCTTCGCTCGACGGGCTGCGGCTGCTGCGGAACTTCTGTGATCTCTGCGCCGGTGAGGCGGTGGCGGCCTGATGTTGCTGCTGCCGGCGATCGACATCCTGGACGGTCACGCGGTGCGCCTGGAGCGGGGCGACTTCGCGCTTAAGACCGTCTACCGCGACGACCCCGTCAACGCCGCCGAGAGCTTCGTCAGGTCCGGGGCGAGGGCGCTGCACGTCGTTGACCTCGACGGCGCTCGTGCCGGAGTGCCGCGGAATCTCGACCAAGTGCGGCGGATCACGGCGGCGGTCGACTTACCCGTAGAGCTCGGCGGCGGGCTGCGTTCGCCGGATGCGATCGCGGCGGCACTGGAGGCCGGCGTGGAGAGCGTGATCCTCGGCACCGCCGCGCTCGAGGACGCGGAGCTGGTGGCCGCGGCGGTGGCCGGCAGCGGTGACCGGATCGTGGTCTCGCTCGACGCGCGTGCGGGCCTCGTCGCCACCGGCGGCTGGAGCGAGCAGACCGAGGTGCCGGTGCGCGAAGCGATCGCGAGCCTGCAGGAGGCCGGCGTGCGGCGGTTCGTCTACTCGAGCATCGAGCGCGACGGGATGCTGACCGGGCCGGACCTCGAGGGTGCCCGGGACGTGGCTGCCGCCATTAACGGCAGCTTCGTCTACTCGGGCGGGATCGCCGAGCTTCACGATCTGCGCGCACTCGCCGAGCTGCGGCTGCCGAACCTGTCGGGAGTGATCGCCGGCAAGGCGCTGTACGAGCGCAGGTTCAGCGTGCAGGACGCGCAGCAGCTTCTGGATCGGCTGGGGTAGGGGCGGGATGCACTATAAGCGCCTGATCCCGTGCCTCGACGTCGATCGCGGTCGCGTCGTGAAAGGCACCGAGTTCGTGAACCTGCGCGACGCCGGCGATCCCGTCAACCTGGCGGCCGCCTACGACGCCGCCGGCGCCGATGAGCTCGTCTTCCTCGACATCACCGCGACCTCCGACCGGCGCGAGACCGTCGTCGACCTCGCGCGACGCACCGCCGACGACGTCTTCGTGCCGTTCACGATCGGCGGCGGCATCCGCTCGGTCGCGGACGCCCAGGCGGTGCTCGACGCCGGCGCCGACAAGGTCTCGGTGAACTCGGCGGCGCTCGAGCGGCCAGAGTTGCTGAACGAGATCGCGGAGCGATTCGGCGCGCAGTGCGCGGTGCTGGCCATCGACGCCAAACGCCGCGACGACGGCTTCGGCTGGGAGGCCTACCTCGCCGGCGGGCGCACGCCGACTGGCCGCGACGCGGTCGCGTGGGCGGTGGAAGCGGTCGAGCGCGGCGCCGGCGAGATCCTCTTGACGAGCATGGACCGCGACGGCACCGCCGCCGGCTACGACCTCGAGCTGACCGTGGCTGTCGCGCAGGCGGTCAGCGTGCCGGTGATCGCCTCCGGCGGCGCCGGCGAGATCGAGCACATGGTCGACGCGCTGAAGGCGGGTGCCGACGCGGTGCTGGTCGCCTCGCTGCTGCACTACGGCCGCTTCACGGTCGGGGAGATCAAGGCGGCGCTGGCGGCGGCCGGGGTGCCGGTGCGACTGGGAGCGCCGGATGCGGATCGCGCTTGACCGCGAGCACGATGCGCTGCTGGTCGTCGACGCCCAGCGCGGGTTCATGCCCGGCTCGGAGGCCGGCTACGGCGAGCTGCCGGCGCCGGACGGCGATGCGATCGCCCCGCCGCTCGCGGCGATCGCCCTGCGCTTACGGCTCGTCGCTGCGAGCGGCGACATGCACACGCCCGACCACAGCTCGTTCGCCAGTCAGGGTGGCCCTTGGCCCGTCCATTGCGTCGCCGGTACGCCGGGAGCGGAGCTGCACCCGCTGATCGCGTCGGTGCTGACGCCGGGATGGTTCTTCGCGAAGGGGACGGCGCGTGATGCCGACGCCTACTCCGCGTTCGCCGTCAGCGACATCGCCGAGCGGTTGCGCTTGGCCGGCATCCGACGTCTCATCATCGGCGGGCTCGTGACCAACGTCTGCGTGCTGCGGACCGCGCTGGACGCGCTCGCCGCAGGGTTCGGGGTGGTCGTGCTGACCGACGCCTGTCGCGCAATCCCAGGCGGAGGAGGCGTCCCGACCGGCGAGCAGGCGCTCGCGCAGCTGCAGGCGGCCGGTGCCAAGCTCGCGGTCAGCGGCGAGCTCGAAGGCTGACAAGACTCGAAGCGGGGCACGAAGTGGTTGCGCCGCAACCACTTCGTGCCCCGCTTCCGGGAGCCCATGTCTCACCGGCGCGGTCTGAGCGGCCCGAGAACGACTGTGGGCAGAGCCGCAGCTCTGCCCACATACAAAACTGCTTAGTGTCGCTAGGCGACGGACGACTGCGTCAGGCGGCTTCCTCGACGTATCCGGCTGCGGCGCAAGCATCGCAATACGCTGCCGGCGGGACGCGTGGCTCGTAGCATCCTGGGCGGCAGCAGGTCGAGGAACGCTTCGGCCGGCCGCGCCCGATCCGCGCGGCGGCAGCGTCCTTCAGCTCCTCACGCATGCGATCGAGCTCTGCCTGATGGGTCGCGCAGAACCGATGGCCCTCGAGGGCGGGCTCTTCGCAGTGGCTACCACTTTTACAACGCATAGATAACAGTCTATCGCATTAAGCGCGATTTCGCCCTCTGCGACGGACCGCTAGTGCTTCGGCAGTAGCTCGTAGAGCGTGTAGTTACCGGCCAGATATAGAGCGGTTGGAGTTGCCACCATCGGCGTGTAGGCACCGTCGTGGAACCGGAAGACCGACTTACCGGTGCGGGTGTTCAAGCCAGTGGTGTAGTGGTTGAAGTCCGAGTAGTACACCGTGTTGCCGATGATCGTCGATGATCCGGAGATCTGATAGCCGTCACGGTGGACCCAGCGGATCGCCCCGGACTGGGCGTTGAACGCGTAGAAGTCGCCGCTGTAGGAGCCGACGTAGACGGTCGGCCCGAGGCCGGCGACATCGGCGACCGAAGGGGCCGCGTAGACATACGCGCCAGTCGAAACCTCCCACGCGAGGGCGCCGGTCTTCTCGGCAAAGGAATACACCGCACCGTTGGTGTTGCCGACGTAGACGCGGCCGTAAGCGACCGCGGCGGTCGAGTAGAAGCGACCCGAGCCGTAGCCGAAGGCACCGGTACCACTGCCGGCCTCCCAGGCAAGCTTGCCGGTTGTCGCGTGGAGCGCGTAGACCTTGCCGGCATAGTCCCCGAAGTACAGCAGCCCGTCAGCATACGCCGGGCCGCCCTTCACGTCGCCGGCGGCGCTGAAGTGCCAGAGAACCTTTCCGGTCTTCGCCGCGACGCCGTAGACGGTGCCGGCCTGGGTACCGAAGTAGACGACGCCGTCGCGGTACAGCGGCGAAGACTCCGAGCCGGAGCTCACCGGGATCGACCAGACGATCTTCCCGGTCTTCATCGAGACCGCGGCGAAGCGACCGTTGCCGGGCTCCCTGCCGGTGTCGGACAGGGTCGGAACGAACAGCAGCTGGTCCTTCACGTCGAGCGCTGGCGTCGCGGCGGACAGCGTCCCGATGCGCGTATGCCAGAGATGATGGCCATCGCTGGCGCGGACCTTCTTCACGGTCGCGCTGTCATCCATGAAGTAGAGGTAGCCGCCGTAGATCGACGGCGGGAACTCCAGCAGCGCGTTGCCGCCGTCGTGCCAGGCGACCTTGAACGGCGGGTTTAGCTTCGACCCGCCGGCCGTGAAGTCGCGCGTGCGGCTCAGCGTGTAGCCATAGAGCGGCCAGGCGAACGTGTCGACCGGCGCCTTCGCCGCTTGTGTCGTGGTTGTCTGCGGTGCGGTAAACGACAGGCCCGGGTGCGAGACGTTGTGGGGCCGCAAGGCCCGGTAGGCGGCGTAGCCGGCGGCGGCGACGATCACGATGCCGATCACCGACAGCGCCACCACGCGCCGGACCAGTATCCGGCGGCGCAGCCGCTGATTGCGCTTCGAGAGACCGCTTGAGTACATGCCATACGTGCCGCTGCGACGCGGCGCGTTGCGCGAATTACGTCTAGCCATCGGAAGGCAGCTTACCCGCCGGCCCGGAAGGGTTGCGTCCAGCGGCACGGCCTTGACGCCGCGCAAACGGCGATCATGGTGGCTATGGACGGACCGCTGCCGGCATTACTGTGGCAACGGCTGCGCGCGCTCAAGGTGCTGCAGCCGGTGCTGGCCGCCGTGCACGACGGCGGACCACTCGTCGCGGCAGTCGGCGGTACGGTCCGAGACCTGCTGCTCGAGCGGGAGCCGAGCGACGTCGACCTCGTCAGCGAGGGTCCGGCCGATGAGCTTGCGGCGCGGCTCGGCACGCAGGTGCGCAGCCACCAGCGGTTCGCGACGGTGACGGTGCTGACGGAGCAAGGTCGCATCGACATCGCCCAGGCCCGCAGCGAGCGCTATCCCCGCCCGGGGGCGCTGCCCGAGGTGGCGGCCGCAACGATCGCCGCGGACCTCGGCCGTCGCGACTTCACCGTCAACGCGCTCGCGGTCCTGTTGAACGGGGTGGCCGCAGGCGAGTTGCGATCCGCTCCGGGGGGCCTCGACGATCTCAACCGGCACGAGCTGGCGGTCCTGCATGAGTCTTCCTTCAGCGACGATCCAACGCGGCTGCTGCGGCTGGCCCGCTATCGCGCGCGCCTGGGCTTCACGGTCGCACCGGAGACTCGGCGGCTTGTACTCGCGGCGCTGTCGGTCGGCGCGCTCACGACCGTCTCCGGCGCCCGTATCGGCAACGAGCTGCGGTTGCTGTGCCGCGAGCGCGAGCCGCAGGCCGCGCTGCGCGCGCTCGCGGAGCTCGGCATCGATCGCGCGCTCGACCCCGACTTCGGGGTCGCGGCCGAGGACGATGCTCTCGCTCGCGCGCTCACGCTGCTGCCGCCGGAGGGCCGGGCCGACCTGCTGGCGCTTGCCGCCGCCGCGCGCCACGTGCCCGAGACGCGGCTGCGGCCGCTGCTCGCGCGGCTCGACTACAGCGCTCCCGATCGGGAGCGTGCCGTCGGCGCCGCTACCCGCGCACAGTGGCTCGCGGCCACGCTGGAAGAGACAGAGCGTCCTGCGCAGATCGGTGCCGCCGTCGCCGGCGCGGAGATCGAGGAGATCGCCCTGGCGGGCGCGCTCGCGGCCCCGCGGGGCCGCGAGCGCGCCCGCAGATGGCTGCAGGAGCTCAGGCATCTACGGCTCGCAATCGACGGCCGCGACCTCCTGGCAGCGGGGATCGCACCGGGCCCCGAGATCGGCCTCGGCCTGGCGGCGGCGCTGGGCGCCCTGCTCGACGGCAGCGCGCAGACTCGCGCGGAGCAGCTGCAGCGGGCGCTGGCGGCGATCACCGAAAGCGGACAGGGAGCGCAGTAGGCTATGGCCACAGTGAGCGAAGCGGCGGAATTCAGCGTCGACTTGCCCGGAGCGCGCGCCGTCTTCTCGACACGCCGGGGCGGTGTCTCTGAGCCGCCGTTCGACACGCTGAACCTCGGCTTCGGCACCGCTGACGAGTCTGCGAACATCGCCCGCAACCGCCGTCTGATCGCGGATCGCTACGGCATCGCGCTCGCCTTCGGCCGGCAGGTGCATGGTCGAGACGTGCGGCTGGTCGACGAGCCGACGCCGGAACCGGAGGCGGACACGGACGTCTCCGGTTGGGTGCAGGCGCTGGTGCCGGGCGATGGGCTGCTGACCGCGACGCCTGGCCTCGCGCCGATGGTGCTGGCGGCCGACTGCCTGCCGATCGCGATCGCCGGCGGCGGCGCGGTGGCGATGGTGCACGCGGGTTGGCAGGGACTGGCAAGAGGTGTGATCCCGGCGGCCGTGCAGCGGCTGCAGGAGATCACCGGTCGGGCGCCGCTCGGCGCCGCGGTCGGACCTGGGGCCGGGCCCTGCTGCTACGAGGTCTCGGACGAGCTGCACGAGCGCTTCGCCGCCGGCGGCGAGGACTTCCGGCGCGGGCGCAACCTCGACCTGAAGGCGATCGCGCGGCACCAGCTGCTCGCCGCCGGCGTAGCGGAGGTGGGCGACCTCGGGCTCTGCACGATCTGCTCCGACCCGAGCCTGTTCTTCTCGCATCGCCGCGACCACGGTCAGACGGGGCGCCAGGCCGGATTCGTCTGGCTGGCGTAGCGATGGCGGGCGCGGCGATGGTCGAGCTGGTTCGGGGACTCACGGTGGAGACGCTGCGCGCGAACCTCGAGCGGGTACGCGAGCACATCGCGCGGGCCGGCCGCAAGCCCGACGAGGTCCAGATCCTCGCTGCCGTCAAGTACCTACCGGATGAGTCGCTGAGTCTGCTGGCGCCGGCCGGCATCACGCTCGCCGGTGAGAACCGGGCCCAGCAGCTGGTGCGCCGCGGTCCCGAGCACCCCGAGCTGACGTTCGACTTCATCGGCGCCCTCCAGAGCCGCAAGGTCGCCCAGATCCTGCCGCACGCGCGCTACATCCACTCGGTCGCCAGCGATTCGGCGCTGGCGCAGCTTGCCAGGCACGGTGGACCCGGCACGAAGGTGATGATCGAGGTGAACGTTGCCGGCGAGGCGGGCAAGTCCGGAATCGCGCCGGCGCAGCTGCCCGACTTCCTGGCCCGCTGCCCGGTCCCGGTCGTCGGACTGATGACGATGCCGCCGCTCGCGCGTGAGGGCGAGGACAACCGGCGCTACTTCGCGGCGCTGCGCGAGCTCGCGCTCGAGTACGGGCTGCGGGAGCTGTCGATGGGTACCAGCCAGGATTACGAGGCGGCCGTGAAGGAGGGCGCGACCATCGTCCGGCTGGGCTCGACGCTCTTCCAACCCGGCCGCTGACGCGGTAGCTTCCGGGCAGGCATAATGCGCTTGCGGCAGGGAAACGTTCCCCTGTCTCGAACCCCGCCTTCTGAGATGGCATTTCGCGATACATGGCACCGGACCCTCGTCTACTTCGGCCTCGCCGAGGAGGAGGAGTACGACGAGGAGTACGACGCCGACTCAGAGCCGGAGGTTCAGATGCAAGAGAGCTACCGCGACCGGCCGAGCGTCAGGCGTCTGGGCAATCGCCCGCGCCGGAGCCACGATGACTTCGACGAGATCTTCGGCGACGAGGAGTCGGAGCCTCGCCGTACCACCACATTGCGCGCGGTATCCGGCCGCAGCGGTGGTGGGGGTGGCGGTGGCGCCGCCGGTGGCGGCGCGAGCCGCGGCAGCGCCGACGTGCGCGTGCATTTCGTCGCGCCGAAGAGCTTCAACGACGCCCAAGAGGTGGCCGACCGCTTTAAGGACGGGATCCCCGTGATCCTGAACCTGCAGGGCGCCGGGCCGGACCTCTCGAGGCGCCTGATCGACTTCGCCAGCGGCCTGACGTACGCGCTCGACGGCGGCGTGCAGCGGATCGCCGACAAGGTCTTCATGCTGACGCCGCAGAACGTCGAGGTGTCGGCGGAAGAGCGCGCTCGGCTGATCGAGAAGGGCTTCTTCAACCAGTCGTGATCGCCGGCTGGCAGGCGTCGATTTGCAGCCGCCAGACCGGGGTGAACGTTCGCCGACGGGGCGCTAGCCTTGCAGCGATGAAGATCGGACTGATCGGCGCCGGCAACATGGCGCAGGCAATCGCCCGTGGCTGGGGACAGCCGGTGTTGTGCACCGACAGCGGCTCTGGCCGGGCCGCGCGCTTGGTCGCCGAGCTCGGTGGCCAGGCGTTCGCCTCAAACTTCGAGCTGGCCGCCGCCGCCGATGCCGTTCTGCTGTGCCACAAGCCCTACCAGCTCGACGCGGTTGCCGCCGAGATTCGCGACGAGGCGGCCGTGGTGATCTCGGTGCTGGGCGGCACGCCCACGCGCGAGCTGCAGCGCGCCTACCCGGGCGCGAAGGTATTCGCGCTGATGCCGAACACGCCGGTCGAAGTGCGACGCGGCGTCACGGTCTACGCCGATCCCGGACCGGACGTCGCGGTCGACGCGGATCTTCGCGAGCAGGTGCTGAGCGAGTTCCGGCGCCTCGGTGAGGTCGTCAGCGTGCCCGAGCGGCTGCTTGAGGCCGCCACCGGCGTGACCGGCGTCGGACCCGCCTACACGGCGTTGCTGGTCGAGGCTCAGGTCGATGCCGCCGTGCGCCAAGGCCTGCCGGCGCCGCTGGCGGCACGGCTGGTGGTTGCAACGCTGGGCGGCACCGCGAGCCTGCTCGCCGTCCACGACTACGACACGCTCGCCGTGCGCCGGGCGGTGACCTCGCCCGGCGGCTCGACCGCGCGCGGGCTGCGCGAGCTCGAGCGGGCGGGCGTGCGCACCGCCTTCCAGGATGCCGCCGACGCCGTCGCCGGCATCCGGGTAGACCGCTGATGCTTGCGCTCGGCGCCGTCACGCGGGCCGGCATCGCTGGCTACGTGCAGGCGGTGATCGAGGTCTACATCGTCCTGATCCTGATCTACCTGGTGCTGAACATGGCGTTCTCGCTCGGGGTGCGGCGCCCGTACTCGCGGGTACTGGATGGGGTCATGCAGTTCCTGCGGGACGTCTGCGAGCCATATCTGCGTCTGTTCCGGCGTTTCATCCCGCAGATCGGGATGCTCGACCTGAGCCCCCTGGCCGCGATCATCTTCCTGATCATCGTCGCCTGGATCGTGAGTGCGGTGATCGGCGGGTGAGCGCCGCCGGAAGCGAGACCGTGCCCGGCGACGCCACCACAGCCCCCGCCAGCAGCGCCCGCGTGGCCGGCAGCCGTCGCGACGTGGCCTGGCGTACCCTGCTGGTTGCGCTGGTGGCGATTGGTCTTGACCAGCTCACCAAGCACACGATCGGTACCGCGATCGCGCCCGGCAGCCAGTGGACGATCATTCCCGGCGTCGTCCACTTCGTTTATGCCCGTAACACCGGAGTTGCGTTCAGCATGCTTGCCGGCGCCGGCGATGCGGTCTACGCGGTGGTCGCCTGCGCGCTGCTGGTGCTCGTGGTCTACATGCTGCGGCGACCGGCGCGGCGGCTCGTCTGGCTGCCGACCGGGATGCTGATCGGCGGCGCGGTCGGCAACCTCATCGACCGGTTCGCGCGCGGTGCGGTGATCGACTTCATCAAGCTGCCGCACTGGCCGCCGTTCAACTTCGCGGACATGTCGATCACCTTCGGAGTGATCATCCTCGTGCTTGTGCTCGAGGTGTTCGCAGGGCCCGAGGACGAACATGGACCGAAGCGACGGTCAACCAGCGCTTGAGCTGCTCGTCGCGGCCGGCGACGAGGGGCAGCGGCTCGACCAGTACCTGGCGGAGCCGCTCGGCTCGCGGACGCAGGCGGCGCGCGCGATCACCACGGGGCGGGTCAGCGTCAATGGGCGCCCTCCCAGCAAGCGGACGCTCGTGACCGCAGGGGATGCCGTCATCGTGCAGGCGGAGCCGGTGACGCGGTCGCCGGCCAGCGGGCCGGCGACCGCAGCGTTCACGATCGTCTACGAGGACTCGGACCTGCTGGTCGTCGACAAGCCGGCCGGAGTGGTGGTGCATCCCGCGCGTGGGCATCAGCAGGGGACGTTGGCGCAGGCGCTGGCGGACCGCGCCGCCGGTGGCGAGGACCCAGAGCGGGCGGGGATCGTGCATCGGCTCGACAAGGACACATCGGGCCTGCTGGTGGTGGCGAAGTCGGCGCAGGTGCACCGGCTGCTGAAGGCGCTGATCAGCTCGCGCGAACTGCACCGCGAGTACCTCGCGCTCGTCGACGGGATCCCGCCGGCGCGAACCGGCACGATCGACGCGCCGATCGGGCGCGACCGGCGCGACCGGCTGCTGATCTCGCTGACCAGCGACCACCCGCGCGAGGCGCGCACGCACTTCGAGCTGGTCGAGGCACTGGGCGGTGCCGCGCTGCTGCGGGTGACGCTCGAAACCGGACGCACGCACCAGATTCGCGTGCATATGAGCGCGATCGGGCACCCGGTGGTCGGCGATCGTAGCTATGGGGGCACGGTTCGGTTTGGCCTGAAGCGCCAGTTTCTGCACGCCGCGCGACTCAGCTTCGTGCACCCGATCAGCGGCAAGCCGATCGATGTGACGTCGCCCTTGCCGGCCGATCTCGAAAGCGCGCTACAGCTTGCCCGTGCGGCAGGCTAAACTTGCTGCCCGTTCTATCCAGATTCGACCCTTCGCGCTGCCCGGCCGCGCCCTGCCTCGGTAGAAATTCCGAGGAGCGGCTCTCGGCGAGCGGAGACAGAGCACTCAATATCTATCTGTAAGGGAGTTACCAGTGGCTGAAGTCGGAGTTCGCGAGCTGCTGGAGGCTGGTGTGCATTTCGGCCACCAGACTCGGCGTTGGAACCCGAAGATGCGGCGTTTCATCTTCGGCGAGCGTGATGGCATCTACATCGTCGACCTGCTGCAGACCGCGTATCTGCTGAGCCAGGCGCAGCAGTTCGCTGCGGGCGTCGCCGAGCGTGGCGGCCTCGTCATGATGGTCGGCACGAAGAAGCAGGCCCGCGACGCCGTCGCGGCCGCCGCGACGAAGGGCGGCATGCCGTACGTGAACCACCGCTGGCTGGGTGGTCTTTTGACGAACTTCCAGACAATCCAGGGCCGCATCAAGCGGCTGCACGACCTCGAGCGGTACGAGACGGAGGGCCAGCTGCAGTTGCTGCCGACGCGTGAGCGGATGGCGGCGCAGTCCGACCTCGCCAAGTTGCGCGCTAACCTCGGCGGCGTCAAGGACATGACACGCGTCCCGGACGCGATTTTCGTGATCGACCTGAAGAGCGAGGCGATCGCGGTGAAGGAGGCCCGGCGCCTGCGGATCCCCGTGATCGGGCTGGTCGACACGAACTGCGACCCGGACGGCGTCGACTTCGTCATCCCGGGTAACGACGACGCGATCCGTGCCTGCACGTTGATCGCAAACGCGATCGGCGACGTCGTCGCCGAGGCCCACGATGTCTACAAGGCCGCCGAGGAGAAGGCGCGGCTCGAGCGCGAGCGTCGCGAGGCCGAGGAGCGCGCCCGTCGCGAGGCCGAGGAGAAGGCCCGTCGCGAGGCGAAGGCGCAGGAGCGTGCCCGCCGCGAGGCTGAGGCCGCTGCCGCCGCACAGGCCAAGCAGGAAGCCGCTGCCGCCGAGCAGGCGAAGCAGGAGGCCGCTGCTGCTGCCGCCGCGCAGGTTGCCGCGCCGGAAGCCGCTCCCGAGCAGCCCGCCGCAGCCGAGGCTGCTCCCGCGCCCGCTGAGACGCCCGCTCCCGCCGCAACGGCGCCGCAGACCGAGCCGGCAGGGCCCGCCGCTGCGCCGGCCCTGGCTCAGCCGGCAGAGACCGCAACGACATCCAAGGAGCAGGCATGAGCGCGATCAGCGCGAAGGACGTAAAGGCGCTGCGTGACCGCACCGGCGCCGGCATGATGGCTGCGAAGGCGGCGCTGATCGAGTCTGACGGCGACGCCGAGAAGGCGATCGAGATTCTGCGGGCGCGCGGCGAGGCGCAGGCTGCTAAGAGCGCAAATCGCGAGGTCCACGAGGGCACCGTTCAGACCTACATCCACTCCAACGGGAAGCTCGGCGTGTTGGTCGAGGTCGACTGCGAGACCGACTTCGTCGCCCGTAACGAGGGCTTCGTGCAGTTCGCCCGTGACCTGGCGCTGCACATCGCTGCCGCTGGTCCGCTGGCCCTGACCGAGGACGAGGTGCCGGTCGAGGACCGCGAGCGCGAGGTGCGGATCGCGACCGAGCAGGCGGCTGACCGGCCCGAGAACGTGCGGGCGCGAATCGTCGACGGTAAGATCGGCAAGTGGCTCGACGAGGTCGTGTTGATGCGGCAGAAGCACGTCAACGAAGACAAGTACAACGGCCAGACGATCGAGCAGCTACGGGCGAAGCTTGCCGCCGATACCGGCGAGAACGTGGTTGTACGTCGCTTCGCACGATTCTCGGTCGGCGAGTGATCGGAAGCGGGCGAAGGCCGTGAGCGGTCTGGGAACCGATAACAACTCTGCGGCATCACCCGCCTACAAGCGGGTGATGCTCAAGCTCTCCGGCGAAGCGCTGATGGGAGAGCTCGAGCACGGGACCGACCCGCAGCGTGTGCGCGCGATCGCCGAGGAGATCGGCGAAGTGCACGCACACGGCGTCGAGGTCGCGATCGTCGTCGGTGGCGGCAACATCTATCGCGGCCTGGCGGCGGCGGCGCAAGGTATGGATCGTGCGACCGCGGACTACATGGGGATGCTGGCGACGGTGCTGAACGCGCTGGCATTGCAGGATGCGCTCGAGAAGCTCGAGGTTCCCACCCGTGTGCAGTCGGCGATCACGATCTCGGAGGTCTGCGAGCCCTACATCCGGCGGCGTGCGGTGCGGCACCTCGAGAAGGGGCGGGTCGTGATCTTCGCGGCCGGAACCGGTAACCCGTTCTTCACCACCGACACCGCCGCGGCGCTGCGTGCGGCAGAGCTGCACGCCGAGGTCGTGCTGATGGCGAAGAACGGCATCGAAGGCGTTTACACGGCGGATCCGGTGCATGACCCGGATGCGCGCTTCATTCCCGAGATCACCCACCGCGACGCGATGATGCGGGGCCTGAAGGTGATGGACAGCACTGCGTTCGCGCTATGTATGGACAACCGGCTGCCGATCATCGTCTTCAACATGACCGACGGCCACAACATCAGCCGGATTGTTTCAGGGGAGCGAGTAGGGACTCTGGTGAGGACATGAGTGAAACAGAGCAGATGGTCGATGAGCTGCTCGCCGATGCTCGCGAGCGGATGCAGAAGTCGGTCACGGCAACCCGTATCGAGTTCGGGTCGATCCGCACCGGGCGGGCAACGCCGGCGCTGCTCGACCGGATCACCGTCGACTACTACCACACGCCGACGCCACTGAAGAAGCTGGCGACGATCAGCACCCCGGAGCCGCGAATGCTCACGGTGCAGCCGTTCGACAAAAGCTCGATCAAGACGATCGAGAAGGCGATCCTCGAGTCCGACGTCGGACTTACGCCCTCGAACGACGGCATCGTGATCCGCCTGCTGATCCCGGAGCTGACCGAGGACCGCCGCAAGCAGCTTGTGAAGGTGGCGCACACCATCGCCGAGGAGGGGCGGGTCGCGATCCGCAACATCCGCCGCGACGTTCTGTCCGATCTGCGCGAGCTCAAGGAAGGTGGCGACACGGGCGCCGATGAGGAACATCGCGCCGAGTCGGGGCTGCAGAAGATCACCGACACCCAGATCGCGGCGCTCGAAGCGCTGCTGAAGGTCAAGGAAGCCGAGATCCTCGAGGTCTGATGGTGGCCGCGGAGGCGACCAGCGCAGGCATCGTGGCCTCTCCGCGCTACGTCGCGATCATCACCGACGGCAACGGTCGCTGGGCGAAGCGCGAGGGCGTGCCGGTCGTGCGCGGCCACGAGGCCGGCGCCGAGGTGGTGAAGGCGCGGCTGAAGGACGCGGTCCGCTTCGGGATCGAGGAGCTTACCATCTACTCGTTCTCGACCGAGAACTGGAACCGCTCGCGGACCGAGGTCGCGGGCCTGATGCGGCTGCTGGAGCGGCGCATCGATGGCGAGACGCCGGAGCTGCGGGAGCAGGGCGTGCGCATGCGCTTCATCGGCCGGCGGGCGGCGCCGCTGTCGCCGCGGCTGCTGCGGAAGATGGAGTGGGCGGAGGGCGAGACCGCGGCCGGTAAGCGCCTCACCTTCTACGTCGCCCTGAACTACGGCGGGCGCGCCGAGATCCTCGACGCTGCGGCCAGCTTCACCGGTGGCGACGAGGATGAGTTCCGGCGCCACCTCTACGCTCCCGAGATGCACGACCCCGATCTGATCATCCGCACCAGCGGCGAGCAGCGCCTGTCGAACTACCTGATGTGGCAATCCGCTTACTCGGAGCTCGTCTTCCGCGATGAGCTGTGGCCCGACTTCACGCACGACTGCTTTGTGGCATGCCTCGAGGAGTATCGCTCGCGTCAACGGCGCTTCGGGGGACGTTGACGGTGCCGGCACCACGACGCAGCTCCCGGTCGCCGCGCTCGCGGCGGCGGGACCCCGCACGCAGGCAGCCGGACGAACATGAGTCCGCGGCCGCACGGCGGACACGTAAGAGCTCCGATCTGATCGGGCGGATTCTGGTTGCGATCCCGGCGGCGGTGCTGGCGATCGCATTCGTGAACTTCGGTGGCCTCGCCTGGATGGCCGCGGCCGCGGTGATGGGCGCCGCTTGCGTGATCGAGCTCTCGGCGATGCTGGCGAAGTGGCGACCGGTGACGGTGGTGGCGGTGGCCGCGGTGGTGGGAATGTGCGTCGCGGCGCAGCTCGGCGGCGAGCACGCGCTACTCGGCGCGGCGGTCGCGAGCGTGCCGGCCACGTTCCTCGTGGTGCTCTCGCGCAGCGATCGCCGCCGGCCGACGCTCGCGATCGCCGCGACCCTGCTCGGGGTGATGTGGATCGGCTTCGCCGTCGCGCATGCCGTGCTGCTGCGGAATGCGCCGCACGGCGACGGGATCGTGATCGACGTGCTCGTCGGGACTTTCCTCGGTGACACGGGCGCGTACTTCGGCGGTCGCCTGTTCGGGCGCCGGCCGCTGGCGCCGGAGATCTCGCCGAACAAGACGCTCGAGGGGCTGATCTGCGGCATGATCACCGCGATCCTGGCGGTCTTCTGCGCTGGCCTCTACCAGACCTGGCTCGGGCACGGGACCGCGTTCGTGCTCGGCCTGACGATCGCGGTGATGGGCCCGCTGGGTGACCTGTTCGAGTCGCTGCTGAAGCGCGACGCCGGCACGAAGGACGCCGGGCGGATGTTCGGCGCCCACGGCGGCGCGCTCGACCGTCTCGACTCGATCACGTTCACGGTCGTCGCCTGCTACTACGTCTGGGTGGCGCTGGCCCATTGAGGCTGGCCGCGGCGACGGGTTCCGGGGGCGTGTTCGCGAGGATGCGGGAGAGCGGAGGCGATTGACTTGCCACGGCAGCTGGTGATCCTCGGGTCAACGGGCTCGGTCGGCGTCCAGGCGCTCGACGTGGTCCGTCGCAGCGGGGGGGAGTTGCAGGTCGTGGGGCTCAGCGCCGGCCACAACTGGCCGCTGCTGCTCGAGCAGGCGCGGACGTTCGGGGTGGAGCAGGTCGCGCTCGCCGACCTCGATGCCGCCGCGCGGGCGAGCGAGGCGTGGACCGACGGTCAGGTGCTGCGGGGGCCGGACGGGATCGTGCAGCTGATCACCGGCGGGGCTCCCGACATCGTGCTGAACGCGATCGTCGGCTCGGCGGGACTGCTGGCGACCGTCGCCACGATCGGCGAAGGCGTCGACCTGGCGCTGGCGAACAAGGAGTCGCTGGTCGTCGGTGGTGAGCTGGTCGGTGAGCTGGCGGCGGCAACCGGCGCACACATCGTTCCGGTCGACTCGGAGCACTCGGCGCTCTTCCAGCTGCTGGCAGGGCGACCGCGCGATACCGTGCGGAGCCTCGTGATCACTGCCTCGGGCGGACCGTTCCGCGGGCGTCGCCGCGTCGAGCTCGAAGGCGTGACCGTCGGCCAGGCGCTCGCCCATCCGACGTGGTCGATGGGCGGCAAGATCACGATCGACTCGGCGACGCTGATGAATAAGGGCCTCGAGGTGATCGAAGCGCATCACCTGTTCGGCCTGCCGTATGAGCAGATCAAGGTGGTGGTCCACCCGCAGTCGCTGATCCACGGGCTGGTGGCACTCGAGGACGGCGCGATGCTGGCGCACCTCGGCTACCCGGACATGCGTGTCCCGATCTCGTTCGCGCTGCACTACCCGCGGCGCGCGTCACTGCCGATCGACAGCCTGGACCTGGTCGCGGCCGGAGCACTGACGTTCGAGGAGCCGGACCTGGAGACGTTCAAGTGCCTGAAGCTCGCGCGCGAGGCGGGTATCGCCGGCGGCACTGCGCCGTGCGTACTGAACGCGGCCAACGAGATCGCGGTGCACGCGTTCCTCGGCGGACGGCTTGCGTTTACGGCGATCGCCGAGGTCGTCGAGCGCACACTCGACGAGTGCCCGATCGGACCGGCGAGCTCGTTCGATGCGCTGATGGCGGCGGACACGGAGGCCCGCGAGCGGGCCGACGCGATCTGTTCTGATCTTGGCCTGCCAGACTAGGCGCGGAGATGTCCTACGTCCTCGCGTTCATCGGCCTGGTGCTGCTCATCATCTTGCATGAGGGCGGACACTTCGTTGCGGCGAAGGCTGTCGGCATGCCGGTCGAGCGGTTCGCGCTGTTCTTCGGCCCGCTGATCTTCAAGCGTCGGATTGGCGAGACCGAGTACGGGATCGGCACCATCCCGCTCGGCGGCTACGTTCGGATCGGTGGCATGGTCCCCGGGGAGGAGCCGGTTGATGGGCCGGGCCTGGACCGGGGCTACTACTCGCAACCGGTTTGGAAGCGGATCGTGGCAATCGCCGCTGGGCCGGCGATGAACATCATCTTGACGTTCCTGCTCGCTTGGATCTTTTTGTTGGTGACGCCGCAGGTGACGGCCACCACGACCGTGCACAGCGTCCTGCACGGCACGCCAGCCGCCGCGGTGCTGAAGCCCGGTGACAAGATCGTGGCGGTGGGTGGCAAGCGCGGCGGCGAGGCGAGCCTGCGCACGCAGATCGAGCGGCACCGCTGCGCCGGCGTGCAGAAGGACGGCTGCCTGGCGGCGACGCCCGTCGATCTGCTCGTGCGGCGCGGTAGCCAGGATCTGACGCTGCAGATCCGGCCGCGCTACGACGCGCAACTTCAGTCGATGGCGATCGGCGTGGAGTTCGGGACGGTATCGACCCGGGTCGGCGGCGGAGCTGCCGCCAGGGACGGCGCCAGCTGGATGTGGGAAGTGACCTCGAAGACCGTCGCGGTGATCGGCGGGATCTTCCACGCGCGGAACCGGCGGCAGATATCTTCCATCGTCGGCGTATACAGGGTTTCGCAGCAGCAGATCGCGCAGAGCACCGACAACGTGCTGTACATCATGGCGCTGATCTCGCTGTCGCTCGCGATCGTGAACCTGCTGCCGTTCCTGCCGCTTGACGGCGGCCACATCTTCTGGGCGCTGGTCGAGAAGGTGCGCGGACGCGCCGTGACGGCGCTGACGATGGAGCGCGCCAGCCTGGTCGGCATCGTGCTGATCGGAGCCCTGTTCGTGATCGGGCTCGGCAACGACATCAGCAGCCTCGCCCACGGCGGATCGTTGACGCGGTAGGTGGTGCGCTGGCGTCGGTGAGGCGGGCTCCTGCGACCTACGGCTGCAGTAGGTTTGTCTCCGTGCCAGGGTTAGGCAGCGCGCTGCTGGCGTAGCAGCGCCAGCAGGTCGTCGAGGACGCTCGCGCGGTCGTCGTTGAAGCGGTTCCTGGTGATTCGGAGGATGCGGATGCCGTTGCGTTGTAGCCAAGCATCCTTGCGCCGATCACGCTCGAAGTCCGCCAGGGCGTCGTGGTAGCTGCGACCGTCGAGCTCGACGGCCAGTTGCCGCTCGGGCCAGTAGCAGTCGATCTCCCAGGGCCCGATATGGATGTCGCGCTGCGGTGGTGGTGGGATCTCGGGGTGCTCGGCGAGCCACGCGTGAAAGTCGTCCTCGAAGCCGGACTTCAACGCCTTATCGGGGAGGTATCCGGCCATTGCCCGGCGGAGTTTGTTCTTGCCGCGGGCCGTTCTGTGGCACGCCAGCAGCCGCTGCACGTCCGCGACGTCCAGGATCTCCCGGCGTGCGGCGTCAGTGACCAGCCGTTTCAGTTGCAGCTCGTCCTCGCGCGCCGCAAGCTCGAGCAACATCCTCGCCACCGAGCTGACGCGGAGCCCGCCGAGCGTGGTCATCTCGCTGGGATGCGGCGTTTCGCTCAGGCGGTGAATGTGCAGCGGCGGGTGGCTCGGGGTGTGGTCGGCCACGACAGTCACCTCGATCTCGAACGCGTTCAGCGGCTGCAGCTCCCAGAGACCGGCCGCGCTGCGCCCGGACAGGAACGCGGTCTCACCGCACGCAAGCAGCGCGGCCTTCATGCGAACGCGTGGATGGAGGCGGTGGCGCCCATCAGCGAAGACGCCGCGATAGAGCTGGACGAGCTGCCCGCGTCGCCGCATGCTCGCGATCTCGTGGTCTGTGAAACCAAGCTCGCGCAACCGGGTGAGGATGACGAGCCCTGACTCGGCTCGTAGGAGCCGAGTCAGGGTGAGGTCGCGTTCGGCGCGACTGGGGAGAGGTCGAGTGGCAGCGGGCTGCGGGTTGGTAGAACCGGCGCGCTCGGACGGAAGCTGGGAAAGAAACCGCGCCTGACGCGCGGTTTCTTTCCCAGCTTCCCTGCGGACCGGGGGCTGATGCCGGCTTGGCTGGCGGCCAGAGCGCTCCATAACTGCGATCGAAGCACCGATCTGTCCGGCCGTGGGCCGATTGCGCAGAGTTGGCACAAACTGGTCGGAGGCTGTTACTGAGCAGCCGACGCGGCGTGCGAGTGACGGCAGGGGTGACGGACCCGCCCGCAGCGCGCGCGGCGGCGGCGGCGGCCGGTCCCAGACCGCACCGCAGTGCCAGCAGGTGTCCCCCGCGGCGGCGCGCGCGGGGCGGCGGCGGCAACGGCCCGGCCGACGGCACCACAGTCTCTAAACTCGGCCTCATGTCGTCTAAGCGCCAGATCCAGGTGGGCGGGGTGCCGATCGGCGGCGGCGCCCCGGTTGCCGTCCAGACAATGACGAAGACCGAGACCGCCGACGTCGCGGCGACGCTCGCGCAGATCGAGCAGGTCACCGAGGCGGGGGCCGATCTCGTCCGCTGCGCCGTGCCGCGCGCCCAGGACGCGGAGGCCTTGAAGACGATCGTGGAGCGGTCGCCGATCCCGGTGATCGCCGACATCCACTTCAACTACACGCTCGCGCTGAAGGCGCTCGACGCCGGCGCACACTGCGTGCGCCTGAACCCCGGGAACATCGGCGGCCGCGACAAGGTTGCGATCGTCGTCGCCCGCGCCAAGGAGTTGGGGACGCCGCTGCGGATCGGCGTCAACTCCGGCTCGCTGCCCGCGCACCTGCGTGAGCTCGAGTACACCGATCCGGTACAGGCGCTCGTGAACGCTGCCGTCGAGACCGTCGATCTGATGGAGGACCTCGACTTCACGAACTTCAAGGTGTCGATGAAGTCGACCAGCGTGCCGAACACGATCGCCGCCAACCGCCTGCTGGCGCAGCGCATCGACTACCCGATCCACCTTGGGGTGACCGAGGCCGGGACCAAGTGGTCGGGCTCGCTGAAGTCGGCGATCGGGATCGGCTCGCTGCTCTATGACGGCATCGGCGACACGATCCGGATCTCGCTTTCGACCTTCCACGCCGAGGAGGAGGTGAAGGTCGCCTGGGAGATCCTGAAGGCGCTGAAGCTCCGCCAACGCGGCCCGACGTTGATCGCCTGCCCGACCTGTGGTCGGCTGCAGTTCGACATGGACACGGTCGTCGCCGAGGTCGAGCAGCGCCTGCAGGCCTACGACCAGCCGATTGAGATCTCGGTACTCGGTTGTGGCGTGAACGGCATCGGCGAGGCCCGTCATGCCGACTTCGGGATCGCCGGCGCCCGCGACATGGGCATGATCTATGCCCACGGCGAGCCGCTGAAGAAGGTCCCGACCGAGCGGCTGGTCGACGAGCTGTTCGCCGAGATCGACCGCTACGTCGCCGCTGGCGGTAAGGTCGTGCGTGACGAGCACGAAGCGGAGCAGGCACGCGTCTGGCTGTCCGAGAACGAGGACGCCGAGGCGCTGACGCCGGAGCGGCTCGCGGCGATGGAGGCGGCCGCGGCCGCGCAAGAGGCTGCCGCCGAGCAGGAAGCGGCGACCGCCGTGGCGACGCTCCTCGCTGAGGGCGCCGCGACCGAGCCTGAGCTCGCGCACATCGTCCTCGACGAGTCCGTCTCACCGGTAGCTGGCCGGCGCTTCAAGCGCGGCTAGCGGTGCGCGGTGCCGAACCCGCTCTGGGGACGCCTGCGGGGCGTCCCCAGAGCGAGGATCGGCATAGAGAGGGTCAAGCCGCCGCGAAGCGGCCGGCGACAGCATCCCAGTCGACCACGTTCCACCAGGCGTCGACGTAATCGGGCCGACGGTTCTGGTATTTGAGGTAGTACGCGTGCTCCCAGACGTCGATGCCAACCAGCGGCGTCTTGCCATCGGAGATGGGCGTTTCCTGGTTCGGTGTGGAGACGATCGCAAGCTCGTCACCGTCGTTGACGAGCCATGCCCAGCCAGAGCCGAAGCGGCCCACCGCGGCGGCCTTGAACTGTGTCTGAAAGTTGCCGAACGAGCCGAATCGCGCGGCAATCGCGTCGCCGAGCGCGCCACTGGGCTCACCGCCCTTCCCTGGACCCAGCACGGTCCAGAACAATGAGTGGTTGTAGTGGCCACCGGCGTTGTTACGCACCGGAGCTTGCTTGTCGGCGGGTAGCTTGTCGAGGCTGGTCAGCAGCTTCTCGACGCTCGTATCAGCCCACTCGGTGCCGGCCAGCGCGGCGTTGGCGTTGTTCACATACGCAGCGTGGTGCTTGTCGTGATGGATCTCCATCGTCTGCGCATCGATGTACGGTTCGAGCGCGTCGAAGGCGTAGGGCAGCGGGGGTACGGAAAAGGCCATGAGTTTCCTCTCGCGTTGGGTTGTCTCTCGCCCTACCGCTACCCGGTCGTTGTCCCGGAGCCACGCTGGATCGGGGCAGGCGCTGGGGAATCCCGGCAAGGCCGGCACGCGTCTCGCGGCGATGGCCGGTGGCGACGACTGCGCGAGCCGGCGAGCTACGGTTGATGCCGCGGCCATGGCGCGCGTGCGGGCGGCGCCGCTGCGCCGCCGTCCATCGTCCACCGCTACGCTAGGCCGACCGTGACACTGCAATCTGGATACCTCCTGCCAACCGAGCGCGAAGCTCCCGCCGATGCTGAGGCAATCAGCCACAAGCTGATGGTCCGGGCCGGACTCGTACGTCAGGTCGGTGCCGGGTTGTGGTCGTGGCTGCCCGCCGGCTGGCGCGTGCACCAGCGGATCGTCGACGTCATCCGTGAGGAGATGAACGCGATCGGCGGCCAGGAGCTGCTGATGCCGCTGCTGCAGCCGGCCGACATGTGGCGCCGCAGCGGCCGCTACGCGATCGACGAGCTGTTCAAGCTGAAGGATCGTAAGGGCGCCGATCTGGTGCTGGCGATGACGCACGAGGAGCTGATGACCACTCACGTGGCAAGCCTCGTGCGCTCCTACCGCGATCTGCCGAAGATCCTCTACCACTTCCAGGTCAAGGCGCGGGACGAGGCGCGGCCGCGCGCCGGTGTGCTGCGCACCCGTGAGTTCGTGATGAAAGACTCCTACAGCCTCGACCGCGACCGCGAGGGCTTGGACCGCGCCTACGATCTGCACGCGCTCGCGTACCGCCGGATCTTCGACCGCGCGGGACTGCGTTGGTACCGCTGCGCAGCGGATGTCGGCTTCATGGGCGGTCACGGCTCGGACGAGTACATGGCGCCTTGTGCCGCCGGCGAGAACGAGCTCGTGATCGCCGGCTCCTACGCCGCGAACCTCGAGGTCGCAAGTGCGCAGGCGCAGGCTGTCGCGCTATCGCCGGCGCTGCCCGCGCCGGAGCCCGTCGAGACCCCGGGCGCGACCACGATCCAAGCGGTCGCAACGCTACTGGGCGTGCCGGCCGGAGCATTGCTGAAGGCATTTCCCGTCGTGCTGGACGGCGACGGCTCGCTGGTTCTGGTGCTCGTGCGCGGCGACCACACGGTGAACGACGTGAAGCTGCGTCTCGCGCTCGGCGAGGGCTTCCGCCAGGCACGGCCCGAGGAGTTCGAGCGCGAGATCGGCCCGGCGGGCTTCATCGGCCCGGTCGGCGTCGGCGGCGTGCGGGTCCTGCTCGACGAGGCGGTCGTGCTGGACGGCGGCGGCTACGTCACCGGTGCGAACCGGGCGGACACGCACCTGCGTGGAGTCGTGCCCGGTCGCGACTTCGACTTCGAGTACGCGGACGTGCGCACCGTCGTGGCGGGCGATACCGTCGACGGCGTCCCGGTCACGATCGAGCCGGCGATCGAGGTTGGCAACATCTTCAAGCTCGGCCTGCGCTACAGCAGCGTCCTCGGCGCGAGCTACCTCGACGAGACCGGGAAGTCGCAGCCGATCTGGATGGGCTCCTACGGGATCGGCCCGGCGCGCGTCGCAGCCGCCGCGGTCGAGCAGCTCGCCGACGAGCGCGGGATCGTCTGGCCGCCCGAGATCGCGCCGTTCGACGTGCATCTGGTGACGCTCGGGAAGAGCGGCAGCGAGGAGCGGCGGGTCAGCGACCAGCTCTACACCGAGCTGGTCGACTCCGGCCTCGAAGTCCTCTACGACGAGCGCGACGCCGGGCCGGGAGAGAAGTTCGCCGACGCCGAGCTGCTGGGCTGCCCGCTGCGCGTGACGGTAGGACGCAAGGCGCTGCAGGCCGGCGCGATCGAGGTTCAGATCCGTAGCGGTCGCGAATCGCAGACGCTGCCGCTCGCCGGCGCAGCCGACGCGGTCGCGGAGCTCTGGCGCAGTCTGCCCTGAGGGTCTCTCGCATGGAGCAGCGCAAAGCACCGTCGGCGCGCGAGCCCAAGCGACTGCTGGGGATCGACCGCTCCGGCCCGGAACCGGCGCCGACGCGCGCCGGCCAGCCGTGGCGACCCCTCACCGTGCCGAACTTCATCGGCTACGTGCGCCTGGTCCTGATCCCGGTGTTCGTGATCATCGCTCTGAAGAGCGCGAACGGTCACGACTGGCGCGCTGCCGTGGTGTTCGCGGTGGTCGCCGGCTCGGATTACCTGGACGGCTTCTCGGCGCGCCTGACGGGGCAGTACAGCCGCCTCGGGACGTTGCTCGACCCGCTTGTCGATCGCGTGCTGATCGTTTGCAGCATGGCGGTGTGCTGGCACTTCAATCTGATGCCGAGGTGGGCGATCGTGCTTGCGGTCGCCCGCGAGCTGCTGATGCTGGGGCTGAGCCGCTACGGACTCGCGCACGGCGTCGACATCGAGATCAACTGGGCCGGCCGCATCGGCGTCACCCCGACGATGGCCTCGCCGTTCTTCGCCATGATCGGGCTGCGACCGATCGCGGTGGTGCTGCTGCTGTGCGGGCTCGCGCTGACATGGACCGCGACGGGGCTGTACGCCCGGCACGGGCTGCGAGAGCTAAGAAAACTCTCAAGCTGAGCTTCATCCTTCGCGGTTCGGCGAGTTATAATCGACTCGCTGCGAGTAGCCTCTCGGGCGCAGTTCACCTTACAAAGGGTTTGCCATGGAAACATTTCCGGATCTTGGCGCGCTTAGTGACCAAGAGCTGAAGGACCTGATCAAGGAGCTGACCGACGAGGAGCGGGAGATCTCCTACCGTCGCCGGATCCTGCACGGGAAGATCGACATCCTTCGTGCCGAGCTCGTGAACCGCCTGCGCCAGCGTGACGAGGAGGGTGAGCTGACGATCAGCGGCGATGACGTGCAACGCCTGACCGACATCCTCTCGGGGCGGGTGCCGCTGCCGGATGATATCGGCGGCGAGCCGCCGAGCGGCGCCGTCAAATAGGTGCCGGACATGACCCGGTACTGCACTGAATGCGGCTTCGCCAATGCCGACGGCGCCAACTACTGCCAGCGCTGCGGGGCGTTCATCGGCGAGGGCGAGTCACCGGAGGGCGCCAACACCGCCGTCTTCCGGATCGGCGAGACCGGCGAGTTCGAGGAGCTGCCGCCCGAAAGCGTGAGCCAGCGCAGCGGCGCCCTCGTGATCCGTGCCGGTGGCGGGCGTGCCGGCGAGACCTTCGAGCTCGACCGCGCCCGGATGACCGTGGGCCGGCGGCCGGAGTGCGACGTCTTCCTCGACGACGTCACGGTCTCCCGCGACCACGCCGTGATCGTACGTCGCGACGGCGAGTACTACATCGATGACTCTGGCTCGCTGAACGGCACCTACGTGAACCGCCGCCGGATCGAGTCGCACCGGCTCGAGGACGGCGACGAGCTGCAGATCGGTAAATACAAGCTTGCGTTCCTGGCGCGCTGATGAGCATCGGCGATGAGCAGCAGCGCCTGCCGATGATGGCTGACGCGGAAGAAGACGGGACCGGCACGGCAGCCACCGGCGAGAGCCGGCCGCGCAAGTCGATGACGATCGGCACCGTGTGCAAGGCGCTGAGGCTCGAGTTCCCGGACATCTCGATCTCGAAGATCCGCTACCTCGAGGACCAGGGCCTCCTATCGCCGAAGCGGACGCCCGGCGGCTACCGGCTCTACTCCACCGACGACGTGCAGCGGCTGCGGACGATCCTGCGGCTGCAGCGCGACGAGTTCCTGCCGCTCCGGGTGATCCGCCAGGAGCTCGATGGCGGCCGCGAGCAGGCGGAGATCACCAGCCTCGGGGAGAGCGAGCCGGTCCGGCAGCACAGCTTCACGGACTCGGAGAGCACCGTGTTCTACTCGCCGCAAGACGTCACCGAGCAGACCGGCGTGCCGGCGAAGCTCGTCGCCGAGCTGGTCGAGTTCGACATCATCAGGGGCGAGCTGCGCGGCGGGCAGCGGTACTTCGACGAGACCGAGCGCGAGATCGTGCGGGCGGTCGGTGAGCTTGCGCGATACGGTGTAGGGGGACGGAACCTGCGCGTGTTCAGAACCTCAGCCGACCGGGAAGCGCAGCTTTTGCAAAGCATCCTCGAGCCGGCGCTGCGCTCGCGAAACCCGGAGCGACGGCGTGAGGCGGTGGCCGCGCTGGAGAAGCTCGTCTCCGTTACAACACACCTCAAGCACCTGCTGCTGATCCGCGATCTCCGTAAGATCGTCGCCTGAACGAATGCCCACCGCAGACTCATCGGAGGCCGTGAACCTCCGCAGCTACGTTCGCGATATTCCGGACTTCCCGCACCCCGGGATCCTGTTTCGCGACATCACACCGCTGTTACTCGACCCACGCGCGCTGGATGCGGCCGTTTCGCGGCTGACGGCGCTCGCGCGCGACCTCGAGGTCGACTACGTGGTCGCGGCCGAGGCGCGTGGCTTCATCCTCGGTGGCGCCCTGGCGCACTCGCTGCACGCGGGGTTCGTGCCGGCGCGCAAGCGCGGCAAGCTGCCGTGGGAGACGATCCGCAGCGAGTACGCGCTCGAGTACGGGATCGACGCGCTCGAGATGCACGCCGACGCGTTCCGCGGCGGTAGAGTCCTGATCCACGATGACCTGCTTGCCACCGGCGGCACCGCGGGCGCGCTTGCCGACCTCGTGACGAAGCTGGGCGGCGAGATCGTGCTCTGCGCCTTCCTCGTGGAGCTCTCGGGTCTCGGCGGTCGCGAGCGGCTGGCTGCGTACCCGGTGCGCTCGCTGATCACCTACGACTCGTAGTCAGGCGCGGGCATGGCTCTCGACCTCAAGCACCCCGGTGGCTTCGACGCGCTGCTGGGCCACGAGATTCTCGAGCTGTCGGAGGAGCGGGCGACGTCGCAGGTGCGGGTCGGCCCGCAGCACCTTCAGCCGATGGGCCTCGTGCACGGCGGCGTCTACGCCGCGATCGCCGAGAGCCTGACCTCGCTGGCGACGAACCTTGCGGTGATGGACGAGGGCCAGGTCGGCGTCGGTCTCTCGAACCAGACGAGCTTCCTGCGACCGATCCTTAGCGGGACGATCCACGCCGTCGCGACGCGCCGGCATCGCGGTCGCAGCACCTGGGTCTGGGAGGTCGAGATGCGCGACGACGCGGGACGGCTGGCGGTGATCACGCGGATGACGATTGCCGTGCGGCCGGCGCCGGAGCGGCCGTCTGCGGATGGCGGTGCGGCCTCGGACGCGCCGCCAGTGTGACCGACGTCACATACAGTTTGCTTACCTAACTGGCAAAGTCTGCGAGTCACACCGACCTGCCGAATCGCCCCGCCCGGTGCGGGAGCGAACGGAGAACCCAATGCCGCGTGCGCGTGAACTATGCGCCGTCGCGGCCGGGGCGAATCGACCGTGAAGCCAAGGGCTAACGCGGTCGTAGCGACCTAAGGACCAGACCAGGGCAGCATCTGCCGTGGCTGGGCCGACCCGCCGCGAGCCCGTCAGCTAACCCCGCAGGCGCCCAGTTGGTGTAAAGGAAAGGAAGGCCCTCGCAGTATGAGAGCCAGAAGTAGATCCCGCGCGGCCTGCGCGGTGCAGATCTGCGCGGCCGCGCTGGCCGTCGCAGTCCCGGCCGTTGCCTCGGCCGACAACGACCCCAGCCTCGCCCAAAGACCCGCGGCACACGCACTCGTGTGGCCGCGCCGGAACATCGCCGCGAAAGCGGTCATCGCGCGTCTGGTCGGGCGCTCCAGCGGGAGCGCCCGCAAGTCGAAGCATGCGGTTGCCCGCAAGCACGCCTGGCATGAGCACGGGTCGCGCCAGCAGACGGTGCGGCAGCGGGCGCACCGCAGCCCGCGTTACGAGTCGCACGTAAGCCCGCACTCGGAGCTTGCCTCCTGGTATTACGACGAGGGTGCGACAGCGTGCGGCTTCCATGCCGGCTACGGCGTCGCCAACCGCACTCTGCCGTGTGGGACCAAGGTGACGATCCGCTATGGTTATAGGCGCGTCGTCGCGACTGTCGACGACCGCGGTCCGTACGTAGGTGGACGTTCGTTCGATCTCGACCAACGGACCGCGATGGCGCTCGGTTTTGCCGGCGTTGGCACAGTGAGAGTGAGCTGAGCCGGCGTTGAGGGGGCGCAGCTGTGAGCAGGGACTACCCGGTCGTCGAGCGGGCTTGTCCACACCGGAGTTTGAGCCGATAGGACAAGAATGAGACGATCGGAAACATGCATCCGCATGCCCGGAGGGCGGCGCATGGCCGACGGGCGACGACGGTCACGGAGGTGGCTGCGGAGACTCGTCTGCCTGTCGAGCTTTGCGGCTGCCCTGCTCGCAGTTCCGGCGGCGCACGCGAACGTGATCCCGGCCACGCCGGTCGCGCGTGCGACCGCCGCTGCTGCGTCGGGCAGCGTGCAGTACGCCTGGTCGCAGCCCGGTGGCTACTCGGTCAGTGAGAACGTCGGTACCGCGGAGCTGGAGATCGATCGCAGCGCCAGCCAGGCGGGTGCCGCCGGTCACATCTGCTACGGGGTCACGAACGCGAGCGCCGAGGCCGGCACGAACTTCATCAAGCTGGCCGGCAGTGGCGAGCATCAGGTCAACTTCGCCGCTGGCCAGACTCGGGTGTCGGCGTCGTTCCCGGTCGTTGACCAGGGCATCAACGGCCCGTCCCGTTACGCGCGTGCCTTCCTCTACGCCTGCACCGGCGGCGTCAGCGTCGCCCAGACCAACGTGAACATCGAGCTGAAGCA
>Ga0255363_100048_pt1 | contig 47428 bp, 38 predicted proteins | sample GFST100metaG_FD_186007 | JGI IMG/M metagenome (GOLD analysis project Ga0255363, IMG submission 186007) | Peat soil microbial communities from Stordalen Mire, Sweden - G.F.S.T100 | ecosystem: Environmental > Terrestrial > Soil > Wetlands > Peat | place: Sweden: Norrbotten County, Stordalen Mire... | reverse complement strand
CCGTGAGGGACGTGAGGGCCGGACCCGCGGCTCCAGCGACCCCCGCGACCCCAGCGACCCCGCATCGTGGCCGTGTCGTGATCGCCGCGACGGCGGCCGCGCGCGCGATCATCACTCCGGCTGTAGCTGCTGATCTGACTCATCTGGTACCTGCCACAGTCTCCCAGACCGGCGACCGATTGCCCCGCAGCCAGTCCCACAGCCCGACCGCGAGCGCCGTGTTCGTGACGACGTAGTAGCGTGCCACCGCTGCCAGCCGCCCTGGCAGCAGCGGCGCCAGGGCGGCTGCCACCAGCAATGCCAGCTGCAGCGCCGCCGCAGCGATGTAGACCCAGCCCTGAGCGACGAGCACCAGGCTTGCCACGAGCGCGATCACGTGCAGGAACGGCACCAGGTAGCGGAGCCCGCGATGCGAGCAGATCATCAGCGCGTAGAGCGGCGAGTAGCCACGCAGCGAGAACATGCGCTCGGCGAACATCGTCGGCCAGGTGCGGCGCGCCATCCGGCGCTTGCGCGCGAACTCGCCCTCCAGCGACGGCGCCATCTTCTCCTGCGCCCGCGCCGCCGGCACGAACTTCGCCCGCCAGCCGCGCTTCACCATCCCCGAGGGGAACGCCAGATCGTGGCCGCCCAGGGGGATGATGTTGAAGTAGGCGCTGCGCCGGACGGCGTAGATCGCGCCGTTGCCGGCGGTGATCGAGGCCAGCCGCGACTCCAGCGACCGCAGTCGCATCTCGTAGCGCCAGTAGAGGCCTTCCTGGTTGGCGCCGTCGTCGCCGAGGAACCTGACCTCGCCACAGGCGTAGCCGAGCTTCGGGTCGGCTACGAACGCCTCGACCAGCAAGCGCAGCGCATCGTGCTGCCACTGCACGTTGGCGTCCGAGAACGCAAGCAGATCCCCGGCGGCGTGCGGGACGGCGGCGTTCTGACCGGCGACCTTGCCACCGCGTGGCAGCTCGAGCACGAGGTCCGCGCCAGCCGCCCGCGCGCGCTCGGCGGTGCCGTCGGCATCGTTCGACACACCGCCGTCGACCGCGACGATGATCTGCAGGCGCTCCGCCGGGTAGTCGAGCTCGCGCAGGTTCGCGATCCGCGCGGCGATCACATCCTGCTCGTGATAGGCGGTGACGATCACGCTGACCAGGGGAAGGTCGCCGCCGTCCGCAGCACTCGTGCTGGCGCCCGATGCGGCCTTCATCTCGCCTTCCGGTTCGCGGCCGCCTGCCGCCGCCTGACCACCACCAGACGCGACTGGCGACAGGTTTTCCATGGTATTTCTGGAAAACCTGTCGCCAGTCGCGAAATCGTCGGCCTCACCTGCTCCGGCCGCGCCGTCAGCTGCCACCGCGTCCACTGGTGAACCTCCCCCGTGGCGCAGTAGCCTCGCCAGCAACCCCAGCAGCAGCCCGTAGCCGACCTGCGAGTAGAGCAGCAGGGCGACGCAGACCCAGAAGATGATTGCCACGGCGAGCACCTCAGAGATCTTCGCGCACCGCCCGGGTCGAGCCGCGCGCGGTGGCGATCCGGCCGCCGCGGAGCGACTGCCCACCCCGAGAGCGCACCGGCCGATGGACGCGGCCGCTCAGGCGCGGGCGCGCGCTGCCAGCAAACGCTCGTAGAGCGCGACGGTCCGGGCGGCGACCGTCTCCCAGGAGAACTCCGTCGCCGCAATACGGGCGGCGGCGGACGCGAGGCGCGAGCGCTCGGCTGCATCGTCGATCAGATGCTGCAGGCTCGCGCTCAGGGCGCTGGCGTCGCCGGGCGGCACCAGCACCGCCGCGCCGAGCTCGCCGATCTCCGAGAAGCCGCCGATCGCGCTCAGCACGATCGCCTTGCCGGCGCCGAGCGCGGTTGCCAGCACACCGGAGAAGCCGAAGCGGTCCGAGCGCTCGTAGGGGAGCACGACGATCCCAGCCCGCGCGAACAGCGCCGCCTGCTCGGCGTCAGTCACGAACCGTGGCACGAAGCGCACGCTCGCTGGAGCCGTCGCCTGCAGCGGGACGATGTCGAGCATCGGACGGCCGACGATCCAGAGCTCGGCGCCCGTGACCTCGCGCCAGGCGGAGAGCAGCGTCTCGACGCCCTTATAGGGACGGATCAGGCCGAAGCAGAGCACCACAGGGGTCGCGGGATCCGCAGGGCTGCCGGCCAGCTCGGCCGGCAGCCCGCCGGCCACCGGCGCAACATCCGCCGCCTTACCCGCCGCCGCATCCTGCCCGCCGGGCGCCGGCGCAGCATCCTGTCCACCCGGCCGCGCCGGTGGCAGCAGCGCTCCGTGGCGGATCACATGCACTCGCTCGGGGTCGAGCCCGTGCGCGGCGATCACTGCCTCGCGCGCGAACCGCGAGTGCACGACCACCGCGTCAACCGCAGCGAAGGCGCGTGCATCGAGCAGATGCAGCGCGTGACTCGCGCCCGCCCGCCCGCGCCGCAGCGGATCGTGGATCGTCAGCACCACCGGCAACGTGCGCGGCAGCAGCCGCAAGTCGAGCTCGGGGATCGTCAGCCACTCGAAGTGAGCGACGTCAGCTTCGGCAGCGGCGCTGCGGCTATAGGCAAGCATGTCGGGGATGTGCGTGCCCAGCTTCGTGAGCTGTCGCTGATGCGACCCCGGCGCGCCCGCGGCGCGCCGGTAGAAGCGCCGCAGCCGCTCGTAGCCGTCGGCGGCCGGCACCTCGGCGTAGGCGAAGTCGCTGGTCAGCAGCCGTACTTGGGCTGCGCCGGTGCGAGCCAGCGCCGCCGCCAGCGCGTGGTCATAGGGCGGCGAGTAGGCCGGCGGGTCGAGCAGGTCGACCCGAATCACAGCCGCCGTCCAGCCTGCTCGGAGCGCTGCGCACCCGGCAGCTCGTTCGACATCCGCAGCCCAACTTGCTCGGCGATCCCGAGCAGGCAGTCGACGATCAGGAACTCGAGCCGGTTGCGACGGCCGAGGCGCGCGGAGGCGGCGGAGCCGCGGCCGTCGGCGCGGAAGGCCACGCCGGAACCGATGCCGACGCGCTTCAACAACCGTCGCGCGAGCCGGTTCAACCCCGGGTCGACCTTGAAGTCGGGGTATTCGCGCGCCAGCCAGGCTGCGCCGGCGGCGTAGCCGGCCCACTGGCGCAGCAGGCCGCGCAACGTCGCGCGATAGGCATGGCCGACCACCGCCTGCTCGCGGAAGCCGAGCTGCCAGCCGGCCTCCTGCAGCCGCCAGCAGAAGTCGGTGTCCTCGGCCTGGCGGATGCCTTCGCGGTAACCGCCGATCTGCGTGAAGGCGGCACGCCGGACCAGCAGGTTCGCGCTTGCGGCCCGCGGCCGGTAGGGGTTCATCACGTGCGAGCGCTGGCCGAGGAAGTTCCGCATCGTGCCGTAGCGCGCGGCGAGCGTCCGCGCGTTCCCGGCGCCGACGATGTCGCCGGTGATCGCCCCTAGCGTCGCGCCGGGCGGCTCGGCGAAGAATTGCCGGAGCAGATCCGCGGGCGCGTACACGTCCGCATCCAGGAACAGGATCCAGTCGTTGACCGCAGCGCTGGCGCCGGCGTTGCGCGCATGCGAAGGCGACGCCTCGCCGTCCGCGCGGACGATCGTGACCGCGCCGGCCGCTGCGGTCCCGGCGAGCCCCGTCGCGGTGCCGCTGTTATCGGCCACGATCACCTGATCGCCGGGGATCGTCGACAGCGCCTGCAGCCGTGCCAGCAGCGCCCGCGCGTGCGCCTTATCGCCGGCGAACGGCACCACCACGGAGACCGGCGGCCGGCTCATGCTGCCCCGATCCGCTGCCGCAGGCCACGGATCAGCTCGAGCCCGCGCCGCAGCTCGGCGCGGTGCACGAAGCCGGTCGCCAGCAACACCAGCGGTATCGCCAGGAACACCAGGACTCGCTCCAGCAGCCCGATCGCGCCCGTGTCCGGCAGCAGTAGGTTGCCCGCGACCGTCATACCGGCGAGCACGACCACCAGGTGCAGCAACCGCCGCCACTCGAAGCGGACCGGGAACGCGCGCCGGACGAGCAGGTGCATCACGGTCAGCATCGCCAGGTAGGCGCCGCTGAGCGCAATGCCGGCACCGACGATGCCGTGGCGCGGCACCAGCACGGCCAGCAGCGCGACGTTCACGACCAGCCCGACGAGCGCCGCCGGGAAGTTGCGGCGAGTCACTTTCGCGCGTCCGGCGATCACGAGGAGCACCACCCAGAGACCATATAGCGCCCACCCCAGCGAAACCCAGGGAATCGCCTGGAACGCCTGCAGGTAGCCGGGGCCCCGCGCGAAGATGCGGATGATGTAGCGGCCGCCGAGCGTCAGCCCGGCGACCACCCAGCCGGTCAGCAACACGTAATAAGTGGTGACGAGGGCGTAGAGCCGGGCCGCGTCGTAGTCATTCTCCACGGAGTAGGCAAGCGGCGGCCACGCGTACTGGAACGCCTGGACGATGAACACGACCGCACCCGCGATCTTCACCGCGATCGCGTAGCGTCCGGCGGCCGTAATGCCGTGCTGGTGCACGATGAACTGCCGATCGAGCACGCTCAGCGCGTAGACGGAGGCCTCAGCCGGCACCGTCGGCAACCCGAAGTGCAGCAGCGTCCGCAGCGACTCGGCGCGCGTCCCCGCGCCGAGCAGATGGCGCAGACCGTGCGCAGCGCTGCCCGCGGGCGCCCGCAGGCGCCCGCGCATCGTCCACCAGAGCCCGACCAACACGACCGTCGAGGAGGCGTAGTTCCCGATCAGCAGGCCCATGTAGCCGTCGTGGATCACCAGCACGAGCACGACCGAGGTGGCGATCGTCAGAAAGACATTGCAGAGGCCGGCGGTCGCGTAGGCGCGCAGGCGCTCGTCGACGCGCAACACCGCCTGGGCAAGCTCGAGGTTGGTGAACGCCCAGACGCCGAGGATCGCGATCCGGTACGCGGCGGGGACGTGCCTGGAGGTGATCAGACTTGAGAGCGGCCCGGCCGGCACGATCAGGATCGCGCAGGCAACGGTCGTGGTCAGCGTGAGGAAGAGCATCGCGCGGCGCACCAGCGCGTCGCGGCGCACGAGGTCGTCGTCGCTGTAGTAGAAGCGCAGGAACGACTCGATGATCCCGAACCGCACGACGATCGAGATGAAGATCACGAAGGTCGCCAGCGTCTCGACGATGCCGTAACCGCCCGGCGGGATCTTGCTGGTGTAGAACGGCAACAGCAGGAGCGCCAGCAGCTTCGAGACGATGCTGGCGATCTGATAGGCGCCGAGCGCGTGCAGCAGGCGCTTCAGATAGGCGGTCACCTTGCCGCGTCCGCTTCCCGCGGCCACCGGCGGCGGCCTGTCAGCTCTTCAGCAATTGCCACAGCGAGCCCACCAGGTTCCGCGCGGATCTCATCCCACCGGCAAGCTGCCCGAGGCCACCGATCGCCGTCTCGACAACCGTGCCGTGACCCAGCTCGATGTTGACGCTGGTCGGTTGGTCCGCCGTGTGGCCGATGCCGAACGGGTCGAGCTTCGCGGTTGCCACCGGGCTGGCCGTGCCGGTCCCGGCCGCGCCGCCCGTGAAGTGCAGCCTCGCCCTGCCGAGCAGCGAGCCGGCGCCAAGCGTGGCCAGATGGCCGCCGTCCTCGACGTAGGCGTGCAGCCGCCCGGTGAGGCTCGTCGGCAGCCAGCGGAACGAGCCGAGCATCAGCACGCCACGATGGCCGGAGAGCTGCGGCCCGATCCCCTGCGCGAGCGCGATGTCGGTCGTGAGCTGGAAGCGCATGTGCTTCTGGCGCAGATACCGCAGGAGGTCCGCAACGTCGGTGAATCCAGCCGGCAGGCCGCCGACCAGGGGCCGCTCGAGCTCGATCTCCTGACCGCCGACAAGCGTGTCGGGGAAGCCGTTCCCGGTCTCGTCGATCGCGTTCTCCCCCTGCCAGGTCAGCGTCGGCAGCACGATCAGCACAGGTGCGCGGTTACCGGCGGCGACGAGCGGCAGGCTCGCCTCGTCGCCCCCGGCGTGGACGCCGAGCACGTACAGCCCCGGGCCGGAACCCGGCAGCTCGGTCTGCAACTGGCTGCTCGAGCTGCTGGCAGCGCCGGCCACCGTGCGCGAGCTGCCGGCACGGCGCAGCGTCCAGCCGTAGCTGCCGCCGGTGTCGGGTGCCGTCACCGACACCTTCGCCTGCCCGCCGGTCGCGACGGGAGTCAGCGGCGCTGTCGCTGAGACGTAGCTGACGGTGACCCCGGCGCCGGCGGTCGCCCGCGACGAGCGCTGGCCCTTGGCCGGGAAGCTGCCGACGTTACAGGCCTTGTCCTTCACCTCGACGCCGATCGCGTAGGTCCCGGCCGGCGCCGGGGTGCCGTGGATCTTCCCGTCCCAGGTCGCGTGCTGGAGGCCGGCGGGGATCGGGTAGCTGTCGACGAGGCGCTTCTCACCAGCCGCGGAGGTGCGGTATACGAGGACGGTCCCGCCCCGCGTCGGACGGGTATGGAAGCCGATCTCCAGCAGCCCCTTGCCCGGCGTGAGCACGGGCGCGCCGGGACCGGCGGCTGCCGTGCCCCCGGCGCTCCCGCTGCCCGCTGCCCCGGCGGCCCCGCCCGTGGTCGTGGTCCCGTGCCCGCTGCCGCTGGCCGCGACCACTCGCACCGGGTTCAACGTCACCTGGGGCATCGTTCTGATGACACTGATCGGCTTCCCCGAGAGGTCGAACGAGCGGCCCTCGTTCTGTAGCGCGATCTGCACGTAGTAGGTCCCATCCGGCGCGAGGCGGCCGCTCGACTCGCGGCCGTTCCACGTGAAGTTGCCGCGTTGCCCGACGTTCAGGTGGCGCCACGCGATCGTCCGTACACGCTCGCCGGCGGCGTTGACGATCAGCACGCCGACGGTGTCGGAGTGGTCGGGCAGGAAGAACGAGATGCTGGAGTGCCGGTAGTTCGTCGGCTTGCCTGCCAGCAGACAAACGCGCCCGCCCTGCGGGTTGATATCGGTCGGCACCACCCGAGCGCCGGCGATCAACGGGTCGGAGACCTTTAGATGCTGGGTGATGAAGAACGCCGCGACCGTGGCAACGACCAGGACCGCGAAGCCCACGCCGCCGAGCCGCCTGATCATAAGGCCACCACGCCGGTGTTGGCGACGTCGTAGTCGTGGAACGCGTGCAGGCCGCGCGGATCGAAGCGACAGAAGACGGTTCTGATCGAGCCGCGATGGCAGATGACAAGCGCCGGCAGCGGTCCCTCACGGTGAATGTCTACCAGTGCCGCCCAGACGCGTTCAGCCTGCTCCTTGAGCGACTCGCCCCCGGGGAAGCGGAAGTCGGGGCCGGCCTCGAGCCAGGCCGCGTAAGTCTCGGGCTCGGCCAGCACGATGTCGGCGAACCGCCGCCCCTCCCAGCGCCCGCGATTACCTTCGCGCAGCCGCGGATCGAGCCGCGGCGTAAGGCCGATCCGCCTGCCGACCGTCTCGGCGGTCACGCGTGCGCGAGCGAGGTCCGAGCACCACAGGGACGCGACGTCGCCCAGCGCCGCGACCCGCTCGGCCAGCTCCTCGGCTTGGGCCAGGCCAGTGGCGTTGAGCGGTGTGTCGTGGAAGCCCTGGACGCGAAGCGGGGCGAGGTTATCGTCGGTCTGGCCGTGCCGGCCGAGGAGGATGCCACGAAGGTCATCGTCACTGCGATCCGGGCCGGTGCCGACGGACCTTTGCAGGGACGCCATCGGCTCAGCTCGAGGTCGAGGTGCTCGTCGAGCCCGCCAGGCTCTCGCGGTCGGCCCCGACGGTTACGATCACGTCGCCGCGGCAGGTGCCGGTGGTGGACGCCGAGGTGGGGCTCGTCGCGCAGCTCTCCAACACCGAGGCGGAGGCGAGCTGCACCAGCTTCGAGTTGATCTGCAGCGCCTTCGCAACGTGCTTGGCGGCCGACTTCTCGCCCTGGATGTAGGAGACGGTCGTGTCCTGCTGGGTCTGGATCGCGGCGTTGGTGATGTTCGCCGTACCGTAGCCGCGCTTCGAGAGGTAGCTGCTGATGTCCTTCGCCAGCCCGGCCACCGAGGTGCCGTTCAGCACCGCCACCTTCACTGATCCCGGGTCGAACGCGACCGGCTTGGTCGCGGTGGTCTTCTGCGCGCTGCGAGTGGCCGCCTGCTTGGTCGTGCTGCTCTTACCGCTGCCGAGACCGCCGCCGGTGGCCTTGAGCAGCCCGAACACGACGGCAACGACGACCACCGCGGCCACAACGGCGATAGCGGTCGTCCGCAGCCGGTGGCGACGCCGCGGCCGCGGCTCCGGCGGCTGCATCAGCGGCACCGTGCGACGCGGTACCTGACCGCCGCCGCCCGCGCCGTTGCGCAGCAGCATCCGCGGCGGAGCCTCGAACTCGTCGCTCTCCGCATCGGGCCCGTACGTCTCCCCGTCGCCCGTCGCCAGGCGCCCAGCCTCACCCGGGTGTCCGACGGCGGTGGACCCCACGGCGGTGGCCGCCGCGGTCGCGGCGGGAACGGCGAACGGGTTGTGGACGAAGCCTTCGTCCGGTGCCGCCCCTGCGGCTTCGAGGTCGGCGGCTGGCAGCATCGAGGTCGCCTCCGTGGTCGCGCCCGCATCAGCCGCTGCCGCCACCTTCGCGACGCCGCTCGCCGATTCCGCGGCCACCGCCCCCTCCGCGGCCGCCGCAGCGGCGGCGGCCACCTTGGCACCCGTCACCCGAGTCGCAGATCCCAACGCCGGGGCGCCCGTGAAGGGCGGTGCCTGGACGGTCGGCCGGCCGTCCAGCCCGCCCGTGGACCGTGCCGCTGCCGGACTGTCGGTCCGTCGCAGCGGCGCGACGGCGCTGACCGCGGGACGTCGCGAGAGGTTGGCAGGCGGCGGTGCCACCACCGGGGCGCGCGGCGGTTCGCGCTGGACGCGCGCTGCCTGCAGCTGCAGGAGCTGCGCGACACGCTGCTCCAGCCGCCCGATGCGATCGTTCGCATCCTCCAGGCGGTCGCGCAACGACGCCGTCTCGCGTGCGTGCGCAAAGTAGAGAATGATCAGCAGCGCCACGGCCAAGAGCGACGCGATCCCGATGTCGGTGCCGGCCGATGATGCGACGCTACGGATCGAAAGTGAGGCGAACGGAGGGCTGTACATGCGGAATGCAGCAGTCTAGGCGGTGGTCGGAGCGGAGGTCGGCGTCGAAGCCGGCGCCGTGGTCGAAGCGGACGCCACGCGCTCGGCGTCGAGCTTGGCGACGTGCTCGGCGAGCGTTGCGGTGTCGCCTTCGAGCACCAGCAGGTTGATTCGGTCGAAGGTCCGCGTGACCCAGTCGGGGTTGAGCTCGTCCCGCTGCACCCTGAGAATCTTCGGCGCGGCCGTCGGCTGGGGCTGCTCGTACGGGTTGAACAGCACTTCTTCGAGCTTCTCGCCCGGCCGCGCGCCGACCACCTCGATCGCGATGTCCTTCTCCGGCTCCAGTCCACAGAGCCGGATCATGGTCTCCGCGAGATCCATGATGCGCACCGGCTCGCCCATCTCGAGCACGAACACGTCCCCGCTCGCTGCCGGCAGCGCCGCCGCGCGAATCACGAGCTGGACCGCCTCCGGAATCGTCATGAAGTAACGCACCATGCGCTCGTCGGTCACGGTGACGGGGCCGCCGGCGGCGATCTGCCGGCGGAAGATCGGCACGACCGAGCCGGAGGAGCCAAGTACGTTGCCGAATCTGACGCTCGCGTAGTGCGTGGCCACGTTGCGCACGGCCTCGGCCTCGACGGCCCATTCGGCCAGTGCCTTCGAGGCGCCCATCACGGTCTTCGGCTGAACCGCCTTGTCGGTGGAGATCAGTACGAACCGCTCGACGCCGAACTCGCCGGCCAGCCGCGCCATCAGCCGTGTCGCCAGTGAGTTGTTGCGGATCGCCTCGACCGGGTTCATCTGCATCATGCCGACGTGCTTGTAGGCGGCAGCGTGGAAGATCACGGCCGGCTGCTCCTCGCCGAGCACCTCGCGCATCCGCTCCTCTTCCTTGCAGTCGGCAAGCACCGGCTTCGAGACGTTCACGTAGCGCTCCTCGACGAGCTCGCGCCAGATGTGGAAGAGGTTGTCCTCCGCGTGGTCGACGAGCACCAGCCGGCTCGGTCCGACGCGGGCGATCTGGCGGCAGAGCTCGGAGCCGATCGAGCCGCCGGCGCCGGTCACCAGCACGACCTTACCCTTCAGGTAGGCGCCGACGCGGTCGACCTCCATGTGCACCGGCTCGCGCCCGAGGATGTCCTCGACCTGGACCTCGCGCAGCTGCGTCGTGATGCTGTAGCGCCGGCCGCCGCCCTCCTTCAGCAGCTGGAAGGTGGTCGGCATCGTTCGCACCGGGATCGAGCGCTGGCGACAGGCGGCGACCACCGAGGCGCGCAGGGTGCCCGGCGCAGACGGAATCGCGATCACCACGTCGTCGGGCTCGACCTCGTCCAGCACCCGCTCGAAGTCCTCGGGCTTGGTGGTGCCAAGCACGCGCAGACCGTACTCGTCCCGTAGGTGCTGCTTGCGCGGATCGTCGTCGACGAAACCGACTGGCTGCTGGTGCAGCTGCGGATTGCGCATCAGCTCGCGCGCCACGAGCTGGCCGCCCTCGCCGGCGCCGACGATCAGGACTTCGCGCGCGCCCTTGCGCACGCGTAGCGTCCGGAAGCGCCCCTCGGTCACCAGATGCACCGTGAACCGCTCCGCGACGAGGAAGGCGAGCATCAGCAGCAGGAACATCACGATCACGCTGGCCGGCAGCACCACCGGGCTGGCCAGTCCGTGGTGGCCGCTGCTCACCACCCGCACCGGATGGAAGATGGCGATCAGCCCGACAGCCAGCAACGTCGAGATCAGCCCGCCCTTCACCACGTTCTCGAAGTCGCGCTGACCGACGTGCGTCCAGAGCCGCTCGTAGACGCCGAACGCCGCGAGGACAACCAGCGTCAGCGGCACCACCCACCAGATCGTCTGGTCGAGCAGGCGGTCGTAGCGGCTGACGAGATGACCGTCAAACCGGAGCCAGAAGGCGATCAGATAGGCGAGCGCGACCAGGACGCCATCCACGAGAACCTGCGGCAACGAGTGCCGGTGGATTGGCAGGGCCGCGGAGGAGATCCGTCGGCGCATTTGGCGTGATTGTATTGCCACAGGCCTATATCCCCGTTAAGCGCCTTGCGTCACCGGGGACTCTTGCGTCACCGGAGACAACAGCATTCGCACGAGCAGCTCCGGGTCGCGCCGGATTCGCTGCGCGCCAGTCCCGCTGGACTGGCGCTTGACCAGCTTGATCTGCCGCGCCGAGGCCAGCCGCCGCAGTCGACCCTCCGCGAGGAGCTGCTGGTCGACCGCGCCGAGCCGGCCCTCGAACAGCGTGTAGACCGGCGTGCCGAGCGCGACCGCCTCGCGGTTCATGGTGCCCCCGGCCGAGACCACGAGGTCGGCATAGGCGATCAGCGACTGCGCGTCGATCGCCCGCTCCGGCAAGATCAGGCCGCCGATCCGCGCCAGCGCCTGGCGCTGCTCGTCGGTCCGCGGCAGCACCACCGTCTGCGTGCCGCGCAAGCGGTCCAGAACCTGGCCGAAGAGGTCGTTCTCGAAGCGGTGGTAGAGCGCCACCGACGGCGGCGTCCGGACTACCGCGATCGGCTCGGCGGGGTCGAGCCCGAGCTCGTTCAACACCGCCGGATCAGGCTCGAAGTCGTAGAGGTAGTACTCCTCCTTGAGGCCCGGGTAGCGCTGCAGCTTGTGTCTCGCGCCGTAGCGCCGGAAGGTCGCCACCGGAATCATGTCCGGCACTACCACCGCCTGCGCGAGGCGGCAATTCACGTTGTGCTGGACCGTCGCCCACTCGTAGTCGAACATCGTCGCGCACGGAATCCGGAGCAACGCGGCGGCAACTGTGATGTCGTTCGAGCCGTGGCCGAGAGCGACGTCGAAGTGCCGCCGCCGCGCGAACCCGACCAGCGCGCGCGAGCGGTCGAACAATCCCAGCGCCTTCCCGCTCAGCGAGCCGCCGCGATGGTGGCCGATCGCGGTGTGCTCGATGCCGAAGCGCTGGCAGAGCTGCAGCGTCTGGGCGAAGTCGCGCGCCGTGACCTGCACCTCGTGGCCCTGCTCCTTGAGGCGCGCGATGATCGGCGCCATCACCAGCACGTGTGGCGAGTTGGTCAGGTCGATCCAAATTCTCATCGGGCGCTTCGTGGTATCGGGTACTCGCCGCGCCAGCGGCGTCGGTCGGAGGCTCGGACTCAGTTTGCGGCCAGCGCCGCCACTACCTCGGTCGCCATCGCCGAGGTCAGCACCGGGCTGATCGGCACCACCAGGTTCGTCGCGGCAAGCTCTTCCGTCGCCGGCAGCGGCGGCTGCGGTCCCGCGTTCACGTACGGCGCCATCGCCGGCTGCTGGTGCAGCGGCCTGCGGTAGTAGGAACGCGCACTGACGCCGGCGGCCTTCAGCTTCTCGATCACCGCGTCCGCCTGCGGATGCGTGTTCATGCACAGGTACCAAGCGGGGTCTGAGCCCGCCGGTGGTGTGCAGACGCCGACGTGCTCGGCAAGCCCGGCACGCAGGTAGGCCGCATAGGCCGCGCGCCGCCCCGCGCACCACTCGTCGAGATGCTCGAGCTGGACCCGCAGGACCGCCGCCTGAATCGCGTCGAGGCGCGAGTTGTAGCCGACGTACTCGAACGACTCCTTGTTGCGCGAGCCGTGGAAGCGCAGCGCCCGGACCTTCTCCGCAAGCTCGGGGTCGTCGGTCGTGATCGCGCCGCCGTCGCCGAAGGCGCCGAGGTTCTTCGAGGGGAAGAAGCTGATCGCGCCGATGTCGCCCAGCGCACCCGCGCGCTTACCGTCGAGGCTGGCGCCAAGTGCCTGCGCCGCATCCTCGATCACCGGCAGGCCGAACTCCTGGCGGATCGCCGGGATCTCCGCCGGCACGCCGCAGAGATCGACGGCGACGATCGCCTTCGTCTTCGCGCTGAGCGCCGGCCGGACGCTGTCAGGGGTGACGTTGCGAGTGTCCTTGTCGATGTCGCAGAACACCGGCCGCGCGCCGATCGCCGCGATCGCCTCGGCCGAGGCGTAGAAGGTGAACGACGGCACGACGACCTCGTCGCCGGGGCCGACGCCCAGCGCGCGGGCGGCGATCATCACCGCTTCAGTGCCGTTGCCGACGCCGATCGCGTCGCGCGTGCCGACGTACTGAGCCAGCTCGTGCTCGAAGCCCTCGACCTCGGGACCGAAGATGAAGCGCCCGCTCTCGATGACGGCGGTGACGCGCTCGATGATCGTCGCCTGCAGTGGTGCCCGCGGCGTCTTGATGTCGAATAGAGGGATAGTCATGCGTTTAGCTCCCAACCGTACACTGACGTCGTGCCAATAGCCCCGTTAGCCCTATACACGGCCTCCGTGACCGACTCGCTGGTCACGCTCGCGACCCACATCATCAATGACCTCGGCCTGATCGGCATCGCGATCCTGAACTGCATCTCGCAGGTGATCATCGTTCCGGGCACCGAGGCGACGATGCTGTTCGCGGGCTTCAACGTCGACCAGGGCCACCTGCAGCTCGGCTGGGTGATCGTCTTCGGCGTGCTCGGCGACGTCGCCGGCGGCTCGATCTGCTACCTGATCGGCTACCTCGGCATGGACGAAGCGCTCTCGCACCGGGGCCTGCACATCGACCGCCACCGGATCGACCAGGCGCACGGCTGGTTCGAGCGCTGGGGCCTGCCGGTGGTCGCGGTCTCTCGCTGCATTCCCGTGCTGCGCTCAGCCCCCCCTTACGCCGCCGGCATCGCGAAGATGTCGTACTGGCGCTTCGCCAGCTTCGCCACGCTCGGCTCCGCGGTCTGGATCACCGCCCTGGCGCTGATCGGGAAGGCGGTCGGCCACGACTGGCAGAAGTGGCGCAACCACCTCGGCTACGTCGACTACGCGGTTGTCGTGATCGTCGTCCTGGCGATCGTCTGGCTGCTCGTGCAGCGGGTGCGGGCGCGACGGGCAGCGAAGGTCCCTAGCTGATGACGGAGCCCAGCTCGTCCTCGAACTCCCGCGACGCGGCTCATCCCGGCGCCCCCGGTCCCCGCTCACACCGGCCACTGCTCCAGGCGCTCGGGCTCGGGCTGATGCACGGGCCGGCCGAGCTGCTGCCGATCTCATCCTCCGGCCATGTCGCGCTGGTGCCGTGGCTGCTCGATCCGCAGGATAAGCACCGCGACGACCCCGAGCTCGAGAAGACCTTCGAGGTGGCTCTGCATGCCGGCACGGTCGTCGCGTTGCTGCTGACGCAGCACCGCGAGGCACAGGAAGTCCTGCGGGCGGCGCCGTGGCGCACCACTCGGCTGCTGGCGCTGTCGTTCGCGCCGCCGGCGCTCGTCGGCTACTTTCTCGAGCACCCGATCGAGCGGTACCTCGGCACCCCGGGCTCGATCGCGGCAGGCCTGATCGCCGGCTCCGCGGCGATGGTCCTGGCCGACCGCAGCCCGCAGCAGCGGACCGCGCCCGAGGCGAACACGCAGGACGCGATCTGGCTCGGGGTCGCTCAGGCGTGCGCCCTGATCCCCGGCGTCTCGCGGAACGGCGCGACGCTCATCGCCGCCCGCTACCGGCGCTTCAAGCGCCCCGACGCCGAGCGGCTTTCCCGCTACGTGGCGCTGCCGGTGATCACCGCCGCCAGCGGACTGAAGTGCGCACGCTTCCTGCAGCACGGGCTGCCGGCCGGCGCGCGGCTGCCGTTCGCGGTTGGTGTCGGCGCCTCGTTCGCCTCGACGCTCGCCTCCACCCGCCTGATCGCGACCGTCGAGCGCGACGCGCCGCTGTGGCCGTACGCGGCCTACCGCACGGCCCTCGGGGCCACGGTTCTGCACCGCCTCTGGCGCGGGCGTCGGGGCAAGCAGCACACGGGCGCGTAGCGGCTCGTCGCGCGCGTCAGCCCCTCCCCGCCTAGCACGTTCCTCACCCGGCGGCCCGTGTTGCCGGTGCCTCCGCCGACACGCGACAGGTTTTCCATGGCATTTCTGGAAAACCTGTCGCGTGTCGGCGGCGCCCGACCCCGGCGCTCGGCCGTATCCGGTCCTGCGAGTTGGCAACGTCCGGACGAGGCCGGCTCGATCGGTAACAATGAGAGCGTGAGCGACGCCTATGCAGCCGCCGGTGTGGACGTAGCCGAGGCCGACCTCGGCGTCGCCTCGATCGGCAAGATCCTCAGTTCCATCGCGACCGGCTCGGAGTCGCTGACAGTGCCGCTGTCGGGGCACTACGCCAGCGTGGTCAAGCTCCCTGCGGGGATGGCCGATGGCATCGGCATCGCGTTGGCGACCGACAGCGTCGGCTCGAAGGTGATTGTGGCCGAGCAGGCGCGGCGCTTCGACACGATCGGCATCGACTGCATGGCGATGTGCGTCAACGACCTGATCTGCGTCGGCGCGCGGCCGCTGGCGCTGCTCGACTACATCGCGGTCGAGGAGCCCGCCCCCGAGCTGCTCGCGGCGCTCGCCACCGGCCTGGCGACGGCGGCCACGCAGGCGGGCGTCGAGATCCCCGGCGGCGAGGTCTGCCAGGTGCCGGAGGTGTTGCGGGGCCACCCCTCGCCGTACGGCTTCGACCTCGTCGGCTCCGGCTTCGGCGCCGTCAAGCTCGACCGCATCATCGACGGCGGTAAGGTCGCGCCCGGCGATGCGCTGATCGGGCTGCCGTCCTCGGGCGTGCACTCGAACGGGTTGACGCTCGCTCGCCACGCGCTGCTGGAAGACGGCGGCTTCACGCTCGACGACAAGCCCGCCGAGCTCGCAGGCCAGAGCATCGCCGACGTGCTGCTCGAGCCGACGACGATCTACGTGCGCGCGATCCTCGAACTGCTCGACAGCGGCCTCGACGTCCACGGGCTCGCGCACATCACCGGCAGCGGCCTGCTGAACCTGCGTCGGATCGGCCGCGGCGTCGGCTACCGGATCGATGCGCCGCTGCCACCCCAGCCGGTCTTCGACCTGATCGCAGCCTCTGGGCATGTCAGCGCCGCCGAGATGTGGCAGGTGTTCAACATGGGCTGCGGCTTCGTCGCCTTCGTCGGCGCCGGCGATGCGCCCGCCGCGACCGAGCTGCTCGCCAAATGGCACCCCGGGACGGCAGTGACCGGCTCGGTCTCGGACCGCGCCGGCGTTATCGAGCTTCCGACCTACGGCGTCGAGGCTCCCGCCGGCAGTGCCAAGCTGGTGTCGCTGGCCAGTTGAGAGACCGCGCCGCAAGGTCCTCCGGGGCCTGCGGCCGGCGCCGTCGTCTCACCCGGCGACGGGAGCGGCATCGGTCTGTACCTGCAGCATCTGGTCAGCCCAGAGCAGTGCCTGCAGGTAGAACTCGTCGGCATCCGCTACCAGTCGCTTGGCGGTGACAAGGTCGCCCTGCTCGAGTGCTCGCACGCTGGCCAGCTGATCGGAGCCAGGGCCGCTTGCGCCAAGCACCGCCGCAGTGATCTGCGCTGACAGTGGCAGTTCCTTCAGCGACTGCTCGAGCGGCATGCCGAGCAGCGCGTCGAGCACCGACATCAGGCCGACCATGAACATCTGATCCGCGCCCCGCGGCCGTATCCGGCTCGAGCTCAGCTCCACGAAGCGGGCGCGCGTCAGCGCCAGTCGTGCAAGCTCCACCGAGTTGTGGCCAGCGGTCAGATATAGGTTCAGTGCCGACCACCGGCGCAACGGCCCCACGCCCAGCAGCATCACCGCCTGCGTAATCGAGTCGATCCGCTGGCTAAAGCCGAAGAAGGCCGAGTTGATGTAGCGCAGCAGGCGGTAGCTGAGGTGGGGCTCGCGCACGATCGCGGCCGCGATCTCCGAGATTTCGACGACCGGCTTGGAGAGCGTGGACATCAGCTGCAGCACGCTCGTTCGATCAGTATCGACGTGGCGCCGGACCACCGTCTGCGGCCTAGCGAAGAAGTACCCTTGGAACAGGCGGCAGCCGAGCGCGGCGGTGAAGCTGTGCTCTTCGTGGGTTTCGACCTTCTCGGCCAGAATCTCGAGCTGGCGGTGCCGCAGGTGCGCGACATCCTCAGCAAAGCGCTCGCGGCCCAGTAGTGGCAGGTCCAGCTTGACGTACGAAGCCATCTCCAGCAGCTCCTCGGTCAGCTCGTCGAGGACGGCATCGTCCAACGCGATCCGGTAGCCGGCCTCAGCGAGCGCCCGCAGTTCGTCAATGAGCTCCGCGTCGAGCAGTTGATGCTCGAGTAGCTCCAGCACAAACTGCTGCGGCGGCAGCAGCCGCGGATAGCCGTCCAGAACGAACTCGCGACTGACGTTGATCCACGCCTGCTTGCCGTTCGTCAGGCGCTGCACGCCGATCTCAGTCAGCGAGTTCAGCGCCACCGTCGCGGTTGCATCCTAGGCGTCCAGGATCTTCGCGTGGCTGACGTCGCCGACACGAAACAGCAGTTCGTAGGCAATGGCGTTGAGGTGCGTATCGAAGATCGGTTGGCGCGCGACCAGTGCGTCCGTCATCTATGTCACCGTTGTTCTGCAAGCGTGTTTGCGGCGCGGCCGCGGCGGTCGAGGTTACGCCGTCACCCGCTAACGTGCTTGTCGGCCGCGGTGCCGGACCCTGCCACCACGCCGGGATCACGGGATCACGGGATTAAGTGATGAGTAGCTTGCTCGGAACCACCCTCGACGATCGCTACCGGCTTGAGGAATGGCTCGGTGCCGGTGGCATGTCAACTGTCTACCGGGCGCTCGACCAACGGCTCCAGCGCGAGGTCGCGGTCAAGTTGATGCACCAGGAGATCGCCGAGGACGGCGGCCAGCTCGAGCGCTTCCGGCGCGAGGCGCGCGCCGTCGCCAAGCTCTCGGACTCGCCGCACGTGGTCGGCGTGATCGACGCCGGCGAGGACCACGGCCGCGCCTACATCGTCTTCGAGTACGTGAAGGGCGAAACGCTGCGCGACCGCATCCGTCGCGAGGGTCGGCTCGGGATCGACGAGTCGATCGACGTCACGATCGCGATCGCGCGGGCGCTCTCGGTGGCGCACGCCGCCGGGATCGTGCATCGCGACGTCAAGCCGCACAACGTGATGCTGGCGGCCACCGGCGAGATCAAGGTCACCGACTTCGGCATCGCCCGCACGCGCGAGGAGGAGGGGCTGACCGCGGACGGACGGGTGATCGGCACCACCGACTACGTCTCGCCCGAGCAGGCGAGCGGCGAGGCGGTCACGCCCTGCTCTGACATCTACTCGCTCGGCATCGTGCTGTTCGAGATGCTGACCGGCCGCGTTCCGTTCCGCGGTGAGAGTCAGGTCGCCGTGGCGATGAAGCACATTCAGGAGCCGCTGCCCGACCCCCGTTCCGATCGGCCCGAGATCACGCCTGCCCTGGCGCGGGTAGTTACGAAGGCGACCGCCAAGGAGCCGGATGATCGCTACCAGAACGACAGCGCGCTGATCGCCGACCTGCTGCTCGCGCGCGACTCGCAGCAAGACTACGTGCAGCCGACCGACGACGAGATCACGGCCGAGATCCCCGCAGCAAGCCCGCGGCATCCGCGAACGCGGACGGACAAGCGGCGGCGCGGTCAGCGCGACCCGGCCAGCCACCACCGGGGCCGGATCGTCGCCCTCGGAGCGCTCGCGCTCGCAGTGCTCGCCGCAGCCGTCGTCGCCGTCACTTCGCTGACCGGCAAAGGTGGCTCGAGCCGCCGCGCCGACGCCGCGACGCCAAGCGGCAAGCCAATCCCCGTCAAGCTCTGTGCCGCATGCGCCTACGCCTACAACCCGGACGGATTCGGTGGCGACACCAGCCAGAACGACTCGCAGGCACCGCTGGCCCTCGACGGCAGCGCGACAACGGTCTGGAGCACCGACTACTACTACAGTGGCTCGCTGAACAAGCCGGGCGTCGGGCTCTACGTCGATGCCCGCAGCGAGGTCCGCGCCCGCACGCTGAAGCTCGTGACGACCACGTCAGGATTCGCGGCCACGATCTACGGCAGTCGCACGGCCCCCAGCGCCACCAGCTTCCGCGCCTCCGGCTGGCACGAGCTGGCCCGGACAAGCGACGTCGGCACGCACGCGAGCCTGACGCTGGCCGCGCGCGGTGGCAGCTACCGCTACTTCCTCGTCTGGATCACGAAGCTGCCGCCCGCCAGCGAGTACGCGACGATCGCAGCGCTGCGGCTGCTGCGCTAGCTGCCGGTAGCGACACCGCTGATCGATGAGGTGACGGTGGTGCCGGTGCTTGAGGTGGTGGTCGTGCCGGTGTCCGTGTTGGTGCTGACGTAGGTGCCGATCACGAGCGTGACCACCGCGTCGGCCGCGGCGGTTGCGTTGGCCTTCGGCGACTGGCTGAGAACGACGCCGTTCTTACTCGAGTTGCTGACGCTGCGGTAGGTGATCTGCACCCGGTAGCCGGCAGCCCGGACCGTGCCCGCGGCAGTTACCTCGGAGACGCCGACGACGTTAGGCACCTGGCTGATGGCCTGGGCGATCGTCAGCGTCACGCTCGAGCCGCTAGCCACCTTCGTACCGGCGATCGGGGTCTGGCTGATCACCGTGCCCACCGCGACCGAGTTGGTCGTGACGTTCTTAATGGTGTACGTGAGTCCCTGGTCCGACAGCGTGCTCTGCGCCGTCGCCTGCGGGTTGCCGACGACCTTCGGCACCGAGACCTGCCCAGTGGTCGTCGTGTCGGTCGACGGGCCGGTGCTGATGAACAGCGTCACACCGCTATCCCGCGCCAGCGAGGTGCCGGCTACCGGTGACGTGCGCGTCGCTTGGCCCTTCGGCACGGTCGTCGACGCCTCCGGCTTGACCTCGGCGACGCTGAGACCGGCGGAGTCGAGTGCGGCGACCGCCTTGCTCTGAGTCAGGCTCAGCACCTGTGGGATCATCACCGTCTCCGACCGCTGCGGCCCCGACGAGATGATCAGGTGGATCGTGGTGGAGGTGCTCACCTTCTGCTTCGCCAGTGGCCGCTGGCCGATCACTGTGTTCTTCGCCGCCGGGTTGGACTGGCTGGTAGGGGTCGCGATGTTCTCGAATCCCGCCGCCTCGAGCTTCGTCTCCGCGTTCGTGAGCTGCATACCGGTCACGCTCGGCATCTCCGCCTTCACCGGGCGGACCAGGAAGAAGATCGCGGCGGCCACAGCGGCGGCAAGCACGATCGCAGCGATGATCCAGAGCACCCGCTTGCGGCGCTTGCCGTGCGCCTCGTGCTCGGCATCCTCGTCGTCGCCGGCGTCGTTACCGTTGCCATCGGCCGCGAGCAGGTTACTCGCACTTCCGTACGCGGCCGCCGCCGTCGCGCCGGTCACGAGGCCCGTGGCGCCGGCCGCGACGGGAACGACCGCCCGCATCGACGTGGTCTGCCCGGGCGCGCCCGAGGCGACCTGCTCGAGCGCCTCGATGAAGCGATCGGCATCGGCGGGCCGGTCCGCCGGGTTCTTGTTCAGCGCCCAGAGGATCACCTGCTCGAGGTCGGACGAGATCGCCGGGTTGATCTGGCTCGGTGGCACCGGCGCCTCGGCGACCTGCTTGAGTGCGATCGCCACGGGCGAGTCGCCCTCGAACGGCACCCGGCCGGTCATCATCTCGTAGAGGATCACGCCGACCGAGTAGAGGTCGGACGGCCCGCTGACCGCGTGCCCCTGGGCCTGCTCCGGCGACAGGTACTGCGCCGTGCCCATGATCGAGCCGGTCTCGGTCATGTCTGAGGCGCCGGCGCGGGCGATGCCGAAGTCGGTCACCTTGACGTTGTCGTCGGCGTCGACGATCACGTTGTGCGGCTTGAGGTCGCGGTGGATCACGCCGTGCCGGTGGGCGAAGGACGTCGCCTGCAGGATCTGGGTCGCCAGCTTAATCGCGCGCCCCTCCTGGAGCGGCGCCTCCTCCTGGATCAGCTGCTTGAGCGAGCGCCCCGGCAAGTACTCCATCGCGATGTAGTAGTTGTCGTCGAAGCTGCCGCGGTCGTAGACGCTGACCACATGGGGATGCGCAAGCGCCGCAGCCGACTGCGCCTCGCGCCGGAAGCGCTCGACGAAGGCGGGATCGGCGGCGAAGCGCTGGTGCAGGACCTTCAGTGCGACCTCGCGCCCGAGCTGCTCATCGTGGACGAGGTACACGTCGGCCATGCCGCCGGTGCCGATGCGGGAGCGCACGCGGTAGCGGCCGTCGATCGTCGCACCGGGAGCGAAGTCATTCATTGCAGCGGCTCCCCCACACCACGACCGTATCGAGCCGGCTCTGCATCTATTGCCCCTCTGCCAGCAGTGTTTTCATAACCTGTGCGGCGATCGGCGCCGCCCATGTACCACCGTAGCCGTCTTTGATGTCGGTAAGTTCGACCGCAACCGCAATCTTCGGATGCGCGACCGGCGCGAAGCCGATGAACCAGGCGTCGTCGTAGGCGGTTCCGCTGGCGCTCGTGTAGATCGTCGCGGTTCCGGTCTTACCGGCGACCTTGAGGCCATCGAGCTGCGCCGCCTGCCCGGTGCCCTCCTCGACCACGTCCTGCATCATCTTCGTCAACTCGCTGGCAGTCGTGCCGCTCATCACTCGGTCATACACCGCCGGCTTGATCCGTTGCACCACCTGCCCGTCCTGGTTGACGAGCTGCGAGGTCAATCGTGGCTGCATCAGCACACCACCGTTCGCAACCGCCGAGGCCACCTCCGCCATCTGCAGCGGCGTCACCAGCAGGTTCGCCTGACCGATCGCGGTGCGCCCGAGGTCGACGCGGGAGCTCGTCACCGGCACGAGGTTCCACTGCTGGGACTTCTTGTCGTAGAACTTCGTGCCGCTGGCCGACATCTCGTCGGCCGGGTAGTCGAGCGACGGGACCGTGAAGAAGCCGAACCGCTGCATGTACTTCTGCAGCGTGGCGCCGCCGAGCCTGAGGCCGACCTGAGCGTAGACCGTGTTGATCGAGTTCGTCAGCGCGTCGGTCAGCGTCACCTTGCCGAGGTTCTGGGGCAGATCGTTGTGCAAAGGCTTGCCGGCGACGGTCAGGACGCTGGGCGCGTTGATCAGCGAGGTTGGCGTGTACCTGCCGGAGTCGAGCGCGGCGGCAGTCGTGACCACCTTGAAGGTCGACCCCGGTGGGAAGCCGAGGCCGCCACCCCCGACCGCCGCGTTCACCTGGCTGCACTCGGAGCTGGACTCACCCTTACAGGCGTTCGCGAAGTCGTTGTCGTTGTAACTCGGACTCGAGTACAGGACCTTGACCGCGCCGGTTTGCGGCGTGATCGCAACGACCGAGCCCGCGTGCCCGGTTCTGACCACCAGCGAGCGTGCCTGCGTCTGCGCCTTCAGGTCGAGGTTCGTTGTCACGTCGTCGCCGGCCGTGGTCGTGTGCAACGTGCCGAAGACCGAGCTGAGACCGTTGTTCACGGTGCCGGCCAGCTGGCCGTCGCGATAGCTCTCGATCCCCGCGAACTGCTTCTGGCTAGGCACGGCGTAGCCGACTGCCTGTGCAAACAGCGGCCCGAACGGGTAGCGACGCGTCCACGTGCCGCCCTTCACGGGCACCGATTTCGCGAGCACGGCACCACCTGCAGTCAGGATCTCGCCGCGCTTGATCTTCAGCGACGCGTAGGAGTCGAGTTTATTCAGCGAGTTGGCCTGCAACGAGCCGCGATTGATCACGGTCCAGCGCGAGGTGAACAGGATCAGCACCGCGAACAGCAGCAGCACGACCACGAACAGGCGGGAAATCGAACGGTTCACGCCTGCACCTGCCGTCGCGCGCGATCCGAGACCAGCAGCAGCAGTGCCACCAGCACGAAGTTCGCGAGGATCGAGGAGCCGCCGTAGGAGACGAACGGCAGCGTCACGCCGGTCAGCGGGATCACCCGAGTGACGCCACCGACGATCACGAACACCTGCAGCGCGACGATCGCTGAGAGCCCCGTTGCCATCAGCTTCGAGAACGAGTCGCGCGCCAGCGTCGCCGTCTTGAAGCCGCGCCAGACCAGCAGCAGATAGCAGATCAGGAGGCCGGCACCGCCGTAGAGGCCGAGCTCGGAGACGATCACCGCGAAGATCATGTCAGTCTGCGCCGCCGGCAGGAACGCCGCGTGACCGATGGGGGTCGTCAGCAGCGCCTGCCCGAAGCCCTGGCCGAAGAGACCACCAGCGGCCATCGTGAACTGCGCGTTGGCGAGCTGGAAGCTGCCGCCCGGCGCGTTGTAATTGGCCAGCACGAACGGATGCAGCCAGTCGATCACGCGGGCGTCCACGTGCGTGATGTGGGTGCCGATGTACCAGGCGCCGAGCGCGAACGCAACCAGCCCGAAGACCACGAATGAGCTCCGGTTCGTCGCCACGTACAGCACCGCTAAGAGGCCGCCGTAGAACATCAGCGAGGAGCCGATGTCGTGCAGCATGATCAGCAGCACCATCGCCATCCCCCACAGCAGCAGCACCGGGCCGAGTTGCTTGAGCGGCGGCACCCGGTAGCCAAGGATCTTCCGCCCCGACGCGAGCGCCTGGCGGTTATCCCGCAGATAGCTGGCAAGGAAGATGACCAGGCCGATCTTCGCGAACTCGACCGGTTGAAACGCGATGCCCGGTAGCCTGATCGCCAGGTAGGCTCCGTTGATCTGCTTCCCGAGGCCGGGCACACGCGGCAGCACCAGCAGCACGAGCGAGACGACCATGATCAGGTACCGGTACTCCTCGAGCTTCCGGTAGTCGCGGCAGATGACCACGGTGAGACCGAGCAGCACGAGCCCGATCACGAACCACTGCGCCTGCTGGCGCGCGTAGGTGGTGCCGGCGATCGTGTAGATCATGACCAGGCCGAAGCAGGCGATCACCGCGACCAGCGGGAAGATGTACGGGTCCGCGTCCGGCAGCGCGATGCGGATGAAGATGTGGCCGGCGAGGCAGAGGCCGAGGAAGGCCGCGCCGTAGACCAGCGCGCCGGTCGAGAGTCGGTTCGACTGCTGCACGAACACCGCCGTCAGTCCCGCCGTCAGCAGCAGGGCCGCCGGAATCAGCGCCAGCAGCTCACGGTTGCGCGGCTTCATCCGCTGATCTCGTCCAGCTCGATGTCGTTGACCAGCGCCACCGCCCCGGCCCGGTCTCGCAAAGAGTGGTTCAGGATCGTCGCGCGCCGGGCTGCCGGAATCGCCAGCGCGGGCGCCCCCGACTCGTAGTAGGTCCGATACATGCGGATGCCGAACGGCAGGACGTAGGGCACGCCGCGGTAGAGCACGACGATGCCCTGGGCGTTGGTGCCGATGAAGTAGTACTGGCGAGAGACGACGTCGGTGCCGCCCGCCAGCACGAGGATCAGCACCACCACGCCGAGCCCGCTGGCCAGGCCGCGCAGCAGCGCCCGGTGCCGGCGGCGCGGCGCCCGTCGTACCGGCTCGGGTCCACGCCGGGCGGGCGACGGCGCTACCGCCCTCACCGCCGCGGGTCCCGCCTGCTCGTGTGAACGTCGCAGGCGCGCAGGCACGTGCAGCCCCGTCAGCGTCGCGGCCGCGTCGGGCTCCGGACGCGTCGCCCCGGCCTGCGACCACCGCCGGCCAAGGTCGCCGCCGGAGTCGGAGGCGCCCGTGAAATCGGACGGATCGACGCCAAGCGCCCAGGTCGCGGACGGTTGCGGCGCCGGCGAGTCGCCGTCCACCTCCCCCACCCGGAACAGGACCACGGTGATGTTGTCGCGACCGCCGGCTGCGTTGGCGGCATCGATCAGCCGGCCGGCCGCGTCGTCGAGGCTCGCGCCTGCGAGCAGCGCGGAGCGCACTTGCCCTTCAGAGATCATGTCCGTGAGCCCGTCGCTGCAGAGCAGGATCACGTCGCCGGGCTGCAGCGGGTAGTTCCAGACGTCGACCTTCACCAGGGTCTCAATCCCCAGCGCCCGGGTGATCACCGAGCGCTGCGGATGCCCGCGCGCCTCGTCCTCGGTCAGCCGGCCGCTGCGGACCAGCTCGCCAACCAGCGAGTGGTCCTCGGTCAGTCGTGCCAGCTCGCCGTCGCGCAGGCGGTAGGCGCGGCTGTCGCCGACGTGCGCGATCACGAGCGCGTCGCCGTCGAGGTAGGCGGCCACCAGCGTGGTGCCCATGCCGGCGTTGCGCGGATCGGCGAGAGACGAAGCGTAGATCTCCTCGTTGGCGCGATGCGCGACCGCCTGCAGCCGCTCGCTGATGCTGCCCTGCTCGGGCAGGCCGCGGATGAAAGCCCCGACCGCCAGGCCCGACGCCACCTCGCCGGACTGCGCCCCGCCCATCCCGTCGGCCAGCACGAACAGCGGCACATGGACGAAGGCCGCGTCCTCGTTGCCGCTGCGGTGGCGGCCGACGTCGGTGCGGGCGATTGACTCTGTGACCTGGAGCATGTGCGAGTGCCTTGCGCCTCAGCGACTAGCGCTGGTAGCTGAACTCCGAGTCGCCGATGCGGATCAGGTCGCCCTCGTGCAGCGGCTGTGCCCCGGTCAGCAGCTGCCCGTTGAGATACGTTCCGTTCGTCGAGCCGAGGTCCTCGAGCACCATGGTCACGCCCTGACGTGTGATCCGCGCATGTTGCGCGGAGGCAAAGGGATCGTAGAGCGGAATCGCGGAATCGCTGCGGCCGAGCGTTGCCCCGGCACTGAGATCGTACGCCACGCCGCGCTCGTAGCCGGGCGCGCTGGTCACCACCAGCCGCGGCTCGAAGCGCTCGTCGTAGGCCGCCAGCGGGTCGGCGGTGGCGTAGATCGACGTCCCCTCGAGCTCGTCCGCTTCGCGGGTGGGCCGGCGCCAGACGCGCCGCAGATCCAGCAGCGCGCTCGCGGCGACCCACGCGAGAAACAAGTAGAGAACGATCAGGAAGCCGTATTTGAGAGCAACTGAGACTGGCTGAAGCATCGTTTTCCCGGGGTGTCAGGGCGCGCTCGGCGCCCTCCGCTTATTCGAGATCGAACTCGATCACGCCGTCGCCGACCTCGATCCGGTCACCGGCGCGCACCACCTCGGCGCGCCTGACCACTACCCCATTCAAGCGCGTGCCGTTCGTGGATCCCAGGTCCGTCACGACCCAGGAGCCGCCGCGTGCGGCTACCTGCGCGTGCCGGCGCGAGACGTTGGGGTCGCCCACGACGATGTCGCACTGCCGGCTGCGGCCGATCGTCGCGCCGTCCGGACCGATCGCGAGCTCCCGCCCCGCGTAGCGCAGCACCGCGCGCTGCGAGCGTGACTCTGCGGCCGCCTGGAGCGGCTCGACGGTCCGCGCCGCGCTCGAGGCGACCATCGTGCGACCGATCTCCGCGTCGTCGCGTGAGCGCACCGGCGGACGCTGCCGTGGCGGTACGGCGGTGCGCGTCTGGATCCCGAACTGCCCCAGCCCCAGCCGCGGATCGGTCTCGAAGTCGATCTCCGGCGGCGCTGGCAGCGTGAAGCCTTCGCGACGCGCGTGCTCGAGCAGATAGGCGCTGAGCTCGCTGCCGAGAACCTGCTCGTAATCGCGGAAGCGCGAGCGGTCGCGCTCGGAGAGAAAGACCTGGTATTCGTTCGGCACATAGACGTGGGCGAGCGACTGCGACTGGTGGTCCTCCATCTCGCGGGCGAGCCTACGGGCGATCTCGATCGGCCGCACCTCCGACCGGAACACGCGGCTGAACGTGCCTTCGACCACGCCGGCGATCCGCGTTTCAAGGTTCTTCAAGAGGCTCATTTCAGTGCTGCCATCGGTTGACTGCCCAAGCCAGCATGCTAGGAGACCGCCGCGCCCGACTCCGGCCGTCCTATTCTCCGCCCCGCCAGCGCCACCAGCGCCGGGGCCGCTGTGACCAGTGCCGCCACGACCGCGCCGAGCACCGCATCGTGCAGATGGACGGCTCCGACCGCACCTACGGCAAGCACGGTCACCACGGCTGCGAACACCGCCAGGACGATGTCGAGCAGCGGCCAGCGGCGGGTGCGCAAGTATGGCAGCGCAACCGCGACCAGCGCCCAGACCAGCGCTCCCGCGAGACCACGGCTATGCACCAGCGGGATCAGCACCTGGTGCAGCGCGACGTGCGCGTCGGCGGTCCAACCGGAGCCGGCGGCGAGGCCCGGCGGCCGCCAGTAGAGCGTGCGCCCCCAGATGGTCGAGGCGGCCACCAGCCAGACGTAGCCGCTCACGGCGATCACGACCCGCTGCCACCAGCTCCGGCCCAGCCACGCGACCAGCGCCGGCCAGGCGCCTGCGAGCCCGACAGCCCCCAGCGCCGCCGCCCCGGCCGGCAGCGCCGCGACGTCGGGCACCAGCGCAAGCAGCGCCACAGGCGGCAGCGCCACCAGCAGCAGCGCCAGCGCGCCGCTGCCGTGCCCGCCGATCACCGCCAGTAGAGCCAGCGCGAGGACGACCAACGTCCAGCCGGCACGCGGCAAGGCCAGCGTCACCAGTGCCGCGATCAGTCCCGCGGTCAGCGCCGCGAGCGGTGGGTGCGAGAGCAGGTGGGCACTGCAGAAGCCGCCGGCCAGTCCGGCCGCGAGCGCCGCGAGCGCTCGCGGCAGCCAGCTCGGCACCGAGATATCAACGGCCGGGGCTCCGGTGGATCGCTCGCGCCGTCGCCGCTGCCGGCGCGGCGCGGCGGCCATCGGCGCGTCCGACCACTCGTCCCCGAGCTCGGCCAGCGGCGCCGTCGCCGTCTCCTTGCCGCCCCAACCCGGCGCCACGACCCCCCGAACGTCCGCAGACTCGGGAATCGCCGCAACCAGCGCCTCACGCAGCTCGGTCATCGTCCCGCGTTGGGCCGGAACCCGGTTCAGTGCCCGGTCGATCGCCAGCGTCAGGCCACGTTCGAGGTCCCGCCGCTGCCGCTGCAGCGGCGGGAGCGTCAACGCCGCGGAAGCATGCCCGAGCCGCAAGACCTCCGCTCGCGGGTTGACGCCGCTGAGCGCCTCGTAGAGCACCAGCGCCAGCGAGTAAAGGTCGGCCTCCGGGCCGACCTCGCCGCCAGCCGCCTGCTCGGGCGCCATATACGCCTCCGTGCCGATCACGTCGCCGGTTCGCGTCAGCGTCTCTGAGCCGATCAGCTCGGCCACGCTGAAGTCGGTCAGCTTCGCCGAGCCTGCCGGATCGGAGCGGCGGCGCGGCACGAGCACGTTCGACGGCTTGACGTCGCGGTGGATCACTCCCTCCGCGTGCGCGTGCGCGAGCGCGCTACTGAGCGTCACGCCGATCTCCAGGATCTCCCGGTCGGAGAGCTCGCCGTCGGCAAGCAGCCGCTGCAGCGTCTTGCCACGTACCAGCTCCGAGACCAGGTAGGCACCGTCGTCGTCGACTGCAGCTTCGTAAAGCAGCACGATGCCGGGATGCTGTAAGCGCGCGGCGGCGCGCGCTTCGCGCTCGAAGCGCGCGCTTACTACCAGGGAACGCGGAATCACCTTGATGGCAACGGTTCGGTCGAGGCGCTCGTCGCGCGCCTGGAAGACCGTCCCGAAGGCTCCGGCGCCGAGGCGCCGGCCAAGCCGGTAACGCCCCAGTAGCAGCTCACTGGCCTCCGCGACGGCACCAGCGGCGGCCACGCCCACGCCGCCGCCCACGCCTGTGACGGCGTCAGCTACGACGTGTGTTGCCCCTGTCGCCGTCAGCGCCGCGACCGTCGGCTGCGAGTCGCTGCTGGCAACTCCGCCTTTCGCAATGTCACCACGCGCTTTCGCCACATCAACATGCTGACAGCTACGCCGGTTCGCCTGTAAAGATTGCACAGGAGCTTGCGGAGCCGTCATTCTTGCGCGATTCTCGCTATCACTCAAAACTTAGGCAGCGACGGAGGAGTAGAGCACTTGTCGTTCTTCGACGACGAAGACGAGCCGGCAGCAGGCGACGCGGAGTCGGAGCCAACGCGCGCCTATGAGCGGCCGCGGCCGGAGCGGCGCGGGCGCCGTGCCGGTGGCGGCGACCGCCCGCCGAGCGGCAGCGAGATCCAGCGCCGGCGCGTGTTCGCGGTCGTCGCGATCGTGGTGATCGTGATCGTCTGCGCTCTGCTGATCCACGGCTGCCAGTCGAGCCGCGCGACCGCCGGCCTGAAGGACTACAGCGCGTCCGTGAACCAGATCATCGGCGAGTCCGACCAGCTCGGCAGCTCCGTGTTCTCCACCCTGCAGAGCGGCGCCTCGAGCAGCGACCCGGCGGCGCTGGGAACGAAGCTCGACTCCGACCTGCAGACCGCTCGCAGCCAGCTCTCGCATCTGAACTCGCTGTCGGTCCCCAGCCAGATGCAGAAGGCCCAGGGGAGCCTTCAGCTCACGCTGCGGATGCGCGCCGGCGGAATCAGCCGGATCGCGTCGAACATCGAGCAGGCCTACCAGACGCAGACCGCCGCGGCCGCCGTCCAGCAGATCACGGTCGCGACCTCGAACCTCTACGCCTCGGACGTGATCTACAAGAACTACGCCGCAACCGAGATCTCGCAGGCGCTGAACGAAGCCAGTCTCCAGATCGGCGGCACCTCCGGCGTGACGATCAACGCCGGCCAGTTCCTGCCGCTGAACCTCGGCTGGATGAGCTCTAAGCAGGTCGCGCTGTGGATCGGCGCGAAGGTCGCGAGCACCGCCGTGAACACCGCCACCACCGGCACGCACGGCCACGAGCTGAACTACGTCAGCGTCAGCGGTTCCCAGCTCTCGAGCTCCTCCACGAACACCATTCCGGCCAGCCCAGCGCCGACGTTCACGCTCGACTTCACGAACAGCGGCTCGAACACCGAGTACGACGTCGTCTGCGAGGTCTCGATCGCGACACTGGGCATCACGGCCACGAGCACGATCGGCGAGACCACCAAGGATGAGACCACGACCTGCAAGGTGACGCTGCCGTCAGCGCCGAAGGCCGGCAGCTACACGGTGAAGGCCGAGATCGAGCCGGTCCCGTACGAGAAGGACAAGACGAACAACGTTCTCAGCCTGCCGGTCGACTTCACCGGCTGACCGGTGCGCACCTCCGCCCTCTGGCCGCCGTATGCTACGGGGCGTGGACAGCCTCACGAGCACGACTGGAATCGTCGCGATGGCTGCCGGTGGCGTTGCGATCATCGCCCTGGCGACCGCCATCACGCTGGTCTTCTCGCTGCGTAAGGTGCGGCGCGCGCAGCGCGTGGTCCTCGGTGACCACAACGAGGACCTGGTCGCACACGCCGCCCATCTGCAGCAGTCGTTCGAGGCGCTTGCCGGCTACGTCGAGGATGCGGCCCGCGAGCTGAACAGCCGCACCCACCATGTGGAGCAGCGACTCGACCACGCGATCGCGCACCGGGCGCTGGTCCGGTACGACGCCTACGGCGAGATGTCGGGCCAGCAGTCGATCTCCCTGGCGCTACTCGACACCGAGCGCAACGGCTTCGTGATCTCCTCGATCCATCACCGCGACTCGGCCCGGCTCTACGTCAAGCGCATCGCCGACGGCGCCGGGGAGTTCGAGCTCTCCCCCGAGGAGGACGAAGCCGTCAAGACGGCGATCGCGGACGAGCAGCACGTGACTACCGCTCCGGACGACGAGCCTGAGCGTTGAGCCAGTCGCTGCGCGTCGCCTATCTCGGGCCTGAGGGTACCTTCTCTGAGGGGGCGGCGCTCCGCAGCGCCCCCGCGGACGTGGTGCTCGAGCCGATCCCGATGCCGACGATCTACGATGCCGCCGAGGCCGTCGTCTCCGGCCTTGCCGCGTTTGCGGTCGTACCGATCGAGAACTCGATCGAAGGCTCCGTGAACGCGACGCTCGACCTGCTGGCGTTCGACACCCCGGACGTCGCGATCGTCGGTGAGACCGTGCTACCGGTGCAGCAATGCCTGATCGCCCGGGCACCGATCGACCTGGGCGAGATCGAGGTGGTGATCTCGCACCCGCAGGCGACCGCGCAGTGCGCGCGCTTCATCCGCGAGAACCTCCCCGACGCGCGGGTGATGACCGCGAACTCGACTGCCGACGCGGTTCGCCTCGTCTCCGAGCGGATCCGCCGTCGCTGGGCCGCGATCGGAACCGAGCTGGCCGCCGAGCTCTACCACTGCAGCGTGCTCTCCACCGGCATCGAGGACCACGGCGGCAACCAGACACGCTTCGTCTGGCTGGGCCGCACGGGATCGCAGATCCAACTTCGCGACGTCGAGCCGGGCGCGGAGCCGGCGTATAAGACGGCGATCGTCTTCTGGGGCTCCGGCAGCGAGTCGGCTGGCTGGCTCGTCCGCTGCCTCACCGACCTCTCGTCGCGCGGCGTGAACATGAGCCGGATCGAATCGCGCCCGCTCCGACAGCAGCTTGGCCAGTACCTGTTTTTCATCGACCTCGAGGGCCGCAGCGACGACCCCGCCGTGGCCGCGGCGCTCAGCGCGCTGCAAGCGCGAGTCCACGTCCTGAAAGTCCTCGGCTGCTTCCCCGCCGCCGCCACGAACCCCGGTGGCGACAGCCTCAGCGCTGGGGCTGGTGATCCAACCAGCGATCGTCCGCCCAGCGATTAGAATTCTTAGGGCTATGGGCACCTCCATACCAGCGCCACTGCGGTCCGTGTCGGCTATTGAGCACCACCGGCATGGACCTGATCGTGGACGGGTGTTGGTGCTCAATGCGACCTACGAACCGATCAACGTCTGCACAGTCGCACGCGCAATCGTGCTGATCCTGAAGGAGAAGGCGGTTCTGCAGGAGGCTGGCGAGCAAGTTCTGCGCGCTGCCTCCGCGGTGATGGCGCAGCCCCTTGTGATCCGGCTGCGGCACTACGTCAAGCTGCCGCGCGACCGCCACCGCTACAAGATCACGCGCCGCGCGGTCTTCGCGCGCGACGGTTGGACCTGCCAGTACTGCGGCTCGCACTCGCAGCTCACCGTCGACCACGTGATCCCCCGCTCGAAGGGCGGCGATTCAAGCTGGGAGAACATCGTCGCCGCCTGCGCGCCGTGTAATCGCCGCAAGGGCGACTCGCTTCCGCGCCAGGCGGGCATGGTGCTCGCGCGGGCACCGCGGATGCCGCAGTCCGACATCTTCGTCCAGATCGCGGTGACCAGGGTGCCGCCGATCTGGAGCCAGTACCTTGCCCCCGACGCAACCCCCGAGGCCGCCGCCTAGCGCGGCTCCCATCACGGTCTCTTGGCCGCCGCCGACAGGTGCGATATGTTGATGGCACCAGAGAAAGGAGGTGGTCCACCTGACTGGAAGTAATCAAGGGACCCTGGAGGTGTCCGGCCGCTAGGTCGAACGCGGTAGTTGTGGCGTTCCAGTGACCCGTCAAGAAGCGTTTGCTCTGGATGGCGAGCGAAAACCAAGCATGCCAAGGACGCAGGTGCGAAGTCGTAGCGGAGCTACGGCGAGCGCCGAGGACGCCGGCAGGTGCAGGTTTGCAGCCGCCAGACAGGGCAAAGGTTCGAAGGCGGGGCGCTAGGCGGCAGTCCTGGCGGAATCCACCCGTGACACCGCCGCGTCGGGATCCGAATTGGTCCCGTTGGTGTTGAGTCTCTCGACGCGGTACGCCAGCCAAAGCAACTAGTGAGGGGCGCCGCTTGCGCGGCGCCCCTCATGCGTTAACGGTTGCCTGCATGGGCAGAGCCGACAGCCATCTACCGCCGTGGCGACGGCTGCCGGCAGCTTGCTCAGTGCGGGTTCTTCGCGGTATAGGTGCGAGTCACGCTCGTCCCAACCGTGTCGCGAGCCCAGACCCTGAAGCTCCGCTTGCCGAGCTTGTGCTCCTTGGCGAGCTTCTTCAGGTTGCTGGTGCCGAGGTTGATGCCGCCGGACTTGATCTGCACCGAGACCGTCTTCTTGCCGGTCGGGAACGTCACGACCAGCCAGCCCTTCGTGATCGACTCGGTGTAGGTGTCGTTGGCGATCACGAGCTTGCTCTTGAGCTGCGACTTGTTCCAGTCGAAGTTAGTCGGCAGGTGGAGCTTGAACCCCTTGATGTAGCCTGCGGGGCCGGTGCCGGTCGTGAGCTTGAAGCGCACGATCGTCTGATTGCTTGCCTCACCCGACGTCCAGCCCTTCGACAGCGTCGGCAGGCCCGGTGCCGTAGCGCTCTGGACCATCATCGCCTGGTTGTAGTTCTTGAGCGTGGCGCTAGCAGCGAACGCGATGCTGCTCGAGCCCGCAAGCGTCGTCTTGGCGCCGTAGTACTCGGTCTGGTAGCGAACGCCGTTGTAGGCGACGCCGCCAGTGAACCTCAGGTGCCAGCTACCGGTGGGAACGTGAGCGACCGTGTAGGTGCCGTCCGCGTTCGAGACGGCGGTGGCGATCACCTCACCACTGGCAGAGACCACTTCGACCTTGATCCCGCCGAGGGCAGCGCCACCCTGCGCAGCGCTCACGGTACCGCTGATCGTGGCGCCGGCCTGCGCGGTCAGGTTCACGCCCGAGGTGCTCCCACTGCTCGTGACGGTCACGTAGCTAGCAGCATCCAGCGTCGTCGAGTTGCCGGAGAAGGCGTCCGTCAGTGTCGCCGAGTTCGGGATGAACTCAACCCTGTACTGGCCGGGGATGACCCCTGACAGGGTGTACGCGCCACTGGTCAGCGTCGACGAACGATCGACTTCTGTGCCGGCCGCGTCAACCAGCACGAAGCTGCCGCCCTGGTCGGGCAGGCCGCTCGGATCGGTGACGGTACCACTGACCGTCCCGACCGCAGGCACGGTGAAGCTGGAGCTCACGTTGCCGCTGGTCGGTGTGAATTGCGTCGCCGCGCCAGGATCGATCGTCACCGCGCTGCCCGCGGCGTAGACCGTGTCGCTGTAGGACGGCGAGCTGCTGCTCAGCGTGTACTGAAGCGTGTAGGCAGTACCTGGGACCAGTCCGCCGATCGTGTAGCTGCCGTCGCTGGCGATCGCGCCGCTGGCGCAGCTACTGCCGTTCTGTGAGTTCCAGAACGCCGCCTGACCGGCATCGGCCGTGGTCGTCGGGCACGCCTGGATCGACTGGCTCGTGCCGCTGTTCGGGTCGGTCACGGTGCCCGAGACCTCACCACCGCTCATGAGCGTGGTGGCGGGGTTCACCACATCGCTCGAACCAACCGTGACGGCGGTGGCGCTACCGTAGCTCGTCTGGCCGCCGTAGTACGCCGGGGCGACGTCATCGCCTCCGGTCGGGTCGACGAAGTAGACCTGATAGGTCCCCGCCGCGACGCCGCTGAAGCTGTAGGTCCCGTCGTTCGTTGGCGTTCCGGCCGTGAGCTGCTCGACCTGAGTGGCAGCGCCGTCATGCATCAGGACAGCGTACGTGTCAGTGGCAACCACGCCGGACGGCACAGCCACCGAGCCGGATATTGTTGGGTCGGGGGCAGCCTGTGCGGCCCCGGCCGTTACTGCACACAACGCCGCGGCCGCAAGCGCGGCCGCCACTCCATTTAGCTTCTTCAATGTCATCCCACCTCTCAGATGCTGGGTCTAACCGGTCTTAACTCGGTTGGACCGCCAAGAGTTGCGTAAGTCTGCGAGATGGGCGTGATCCTGCTCGCGGCCAGCGGGCCGCGAGCAGAGCCACCACATCACTGATCGAGGTCGTCCAGGCCGGTCTCGTCCGCGTCCTCGGACTCCTCGCCGCCGAGATCGGATCCCTCAGTGCCAGCCTCAGGAGCCGGCTCGCCAGCCTCACCGGTGATCTCGCCGACCGCCGCCCCGGCCTCGTCGAGCTCGTCCTCGGCGGACTCGACGACCAGCGCAACGGCGCTGACCTGGTCATCCTCGCGGATGTTCATCAGCTTCACTCCCTGGGAGGAGCGGCCGTAGAGGTTGATGCCGCGCACCGAGGTGCGCTGCACCATCCCGTTCTGGGAGATGAACACAAGCTCCTGATGCTCGCGCACGACCAGCGCGCCGGCTAGCGCGCCCTTATTGTGGGTCAGCGTGATCGTCTTGACGCCCATCGTGCCGCGCCCCTTGGCCGGGTATTCGGAGATCGGCGTGCGCTTGCCGTAGCCGTTCTCGGTTACGACCAGCAGCTCCTGGTCGTCGCGCGCGACATCCATCGCGAGCACCGCGTTGTCTACCTGTGCGACGTTCATGCCGCGTACCCCGGTCGTGTCACGGCCCATCGACCGCACCCGCTGCTCGCTGAACCGGGCAGCCTGGCCGGAGCGCGAGACCATGATGATGTCGTCGTTGCCGGAGGTCTGCCGCACCGCGATCAGCTCGTCGTCGTCGCGGATGTTGATGGCGATGATCCCGTCGGCCTTGATCGGCGTGTTGTAGGCGCCGAACTCGGTCTTCTTGACGATCCCGTTGCGGGTGGCGAAGACGAGGTACTTACCCTCGGTGAAGTCGCGCGTGGCCAGCACCGACTGCACGCGCTCGCTTTCACGCAGCGGCAGCAGGTTCACGAGCGCTCGCCCGCGCGCCGTTCGCGACTGCTCGGGCAGCTCATAGACCTTGAGCCGGTAGACCTTGCCGCGGTTCGTGAAGAACAGCAGGAAGTCGTGCGACGAGGTCACGAACAGGTGCTCGATGTAGTCCTCGTCCTTCGTGTCCATGCCGTTGACCCCGACACCGCCGCGGTGCTGCTGCCGGTAGGTGGATAGCGGCAGCGACTTGATGTAGCCGGAGTGGGTGATCGAGATCACCATCTGCTGATCGGCGATCAGATCCTCGATGTCGATCTCGCCCTCAGCGTAGGTGATGTCGGTGCGGCGCTCGTCGCCGTAGGCGTTCGAGATCTCGACAAGCTCGGTCTTAATCAGGTCGAGTACCCGTTGCTCGTCGCCGAGGATCGTCCGCAGCTCCTTGATGCGCTCGACGAGGTCGGCGTGCTCGGTCTTAATCTTGTCGGCCTCCAGGGCGGTCAGCCGGCTCAGCGTCAGCTGCAGGATCGCCTGCGCCTGCACGACCGTCAGCCCGAAGCGCTCGACGAGGCCGGTTCGCGCCGTCTCGGGATCGCGGGATCCGCGGATTAGGGCGATGACCTCGTCGAGGTTGTCGAGCGCGATCAGCAACCCCTCCAGGACATGAGCCCGCTCCTCGGCGCGGCGCAGCTGGTACTTCGTGCGCCGCACGACGACGTCGCGCTGGTGGTCGATGTAGTGGCCGAGGACCTCTCGCAACGACAGCGTGCGCGGCACGTTGTCGACCAGCGCGACCATGTTCACGCCGAAGGTGGTGCGCAGCGGCGTGTGCTTGTAGAGCTTGTTGAGCACGACCTTCGGGATCGCGTCGCGCTTGAGCTCGATCACGATCCGCATGCCGCGACGGTCGGACTCGTCGCGCAGGTCGGTGATCTCCGGGATCTTCTTCTCGGAGACCAGGTCCTTGATCTTCACCAGCAGGCCGCCGTCGCCGCCCTTCCGCACCTGGTAGGGCAGCTCGGTGACGACGATCGCCTCCTTACCCTGGCCGATCGGCTCGATGTGCGCCTTGCCCTGGACGCGGATGCGGCCGCGGCCGGTCGTGTAGGCGTCGCGGATGCCGTCGCGGCCGATGATCGTTCCGGCTGTCGGGAAGTCCGGGCCGTGCAGATGCTCCATCAGGCCGTCGACATCGATCTGCGGGTTGTCGATGTAGGCGATCGTGGCGGCGATCACCTCGCGCAGGTTGTGCGGTGGGATGTTCGTCGCCATGCCGACCGCGATCCCCGAGGAGCCGTTCACCAGCAAGTTCGGGAAGCGCGCCGGCAGGACCTCCGGCTCGCGGCCGCCGCCGTCGTAGGTCGGCCGGAACTCGACCGTGTCCTGGTCGATGTCGCGCAGCATCTCGAGCGCGAGCTTCTCGAGCTTCGCCTCCGTGTAGCGCATCGCCGCCGCCGGCCAGCCGTCGACGTTGCCGAAGTTCCCGTGGCCGTCGATCAGGGGGTGGCGCATCGTGAAGCTCTGCGCCAGCCGTACGAGGGTGTCGTAGATGGCGGAGTCGCCGTGCGGGTGGTACTTGCCCATCACCTCGCCGACGATCTGGGCGGACTTCACGTGCTTACGCTCAGGTCGCAGCCCGAGCTCGTTCATTACGTGCAGCACGCGCCGCTGGACCGGCTTCAGGCCGTCGCGAACATCAGGCAGAGCCCGCGCGACGATCACTGACATCGCGTAGTCGAGGTACGCCGAGCGCATCTCCTCTTCGAGGCCGCGAGGCTCGATGTTGCCGCCGCCAATGGTGTCGATCGTCGCCATCTATCTGATCTCTTCCTGTTGGTAAGCGACGTGAGCGGTACCGATGGCGTTGCCATCGGTACCGCTCACGTGCCACTGTTTACGCTCGTTCCACATACAGCCCAAGGCTCATCCAGCTCACAGCCGCGACTAGATGTCGAGGTTGGTCACGAGGCGAGCGTTCTCCTCGATGAACTGCCGCCGCGGCTCAACCTGGTCGCCCATCAACATCGAGAAGACGCTGTCGGCGGCGGTGGCGTCCTCCATCGTCACCTGCGCCAGCGTCCGCGTCGACGGGTCCATGGTTGTCTCGCGCAGCTCCTCGGGATCCATCTCGCCGAGGCCCTTGAAGCGGTAGTAGTTGACGCCCTTCTGCGAGACCGCGAGGATCGCGTCGCGCAGCTCCTCGAACGACTGCACCTCGAGCGTGCTGTCGGCGAGGGTGACGGTGAACGGGCCCCGCCCGACCAGCCCGGCAAGCTCGCTGTGCACGCTCTGCAGGCGCCGGTACTCGGTCGCCTCGATCGCCGCCCGGGGAACGCGGTAAGTGCTGGATAGACCGGTCTTCTTCTCGATCGTGCGCAAGACCAGCAGGCGCTCGTCCGAGTCGAGCAGGCTGACCTCGAAGCGGTGGCCGTCCTTACTCGCGGCGCCGTCCGCAAGGCTCGCCAGCAGCGCGTCGACGCCGGCGATCCCATCCTGCAGCAGGCGGGCCTGCTCGATGAAGGTGACGGCACCGTGTCCGAACGTCGTCTGCAGCGCCGCCGCCCAGCCCTGGTACTGACGCAGCAGGCGCGTCAGCCGCGCCCAGCGCGTCTCGGTCAGGCGGAACCGCTGGCCGTCCGCGTCGAGGACCTCGATCCGCTCGAACTTGTCGCCCAGCAGGATCCGCTCGAGCTCGCCCTCGCCTTCGATGTAGCGGTGCTTCTGGCCGCGTGTGAGGCGGTACAGCGGCGGCTTCGCGATATAGACGAAGCCGGCTTCGATCAGCGGCTGCATCTCGCGGAACAGCAACGTCAGCGCCAGCGTCCGGATGTGAGCTCCGTCGACGTCGGCGTCGGTCAGCAGCACGATCTTATGGTAACGGGCCTTCCCGAGGTCGAACTCGTCACGCACGCCGGTGCCGATCGCCGTGATCAGCGCCTGGATCTCGATGTTCGAGAGAACCTTGTCGATGCGGCTCTTCTCGACGTTGAGGATCTTGCCGCGCAGCGGCAGGATCGCCTGCGTGTTGCGGTCGCGGGCATCGACCGCCGAGCCGCCCGCGGAGTCACCCTCGACGATGAACAGCTCGGCCAGCGACGGATCCTTGACTGAGCAGTCGGCGAGCTTGCCCGGCAACGTCGAGTTCTCGAGTGCCGACTTGCGCCGCGTCAGATCTCGCGCCTTCCGTGCGGCGGAACGCGCGTGCGCCGCCTGCACCGCCTTGTGGATGATCACCTTGGCGTCGTTCGGGTTCTCCTCGAGGAACTCCGCCAGGCGCGCGTTGACCACCGACTGCACGAACCCGGCCATGCCGGGGTTACCGAGCTTCGTCTTGGTCTGGCCTTCGAACTGCGGGTCGGCGAGCTTCACGGAGACCACCGCCGTCAGGCCTTCGCGGACGTCCTCGCCGCTCAGGTTCTCGTCCTTCTCCTTGAGCTCGCCGATGTCCCGGGCATAGCGGTTGATCGCTCCGGTCAGCGCCGTGCGGAAGCCAGTCAGGTGCGAGCCGCCCTCGTGCGTGTGAATGTTGTTGGCGAACGAGAAGATCGACTCGTTGTAGGTCGCGTTCCACTGCATCGCGACCTCCACCGCGCCTTCCTCGGACTCGCCGGAAAAAGCGACCACCTTCTCGGTCAGTGGCTCGCGGTTCTGGTTCAGGTAGCGGACGAAGTCGGTGATGCCGCCCTCGTAGTGGAAGTCGGCGCGTTTACCGTCGCCGCGCTCGTCGACGATCGAGATCTTCAGATCCCGCGTCAGGAAAGCCGTCTCACGCAGGCGCTCCGTGAGCGTCTTGAAGTCGTACTCGAGCGACTCGAAGATCTCGCCGTCGGCGAGGAACGTCACGGTCGTGCCGTGCTCGTCGCTCGGCTCGTGGCGCAGGACCCCGGTCGTCGGCTTGCCGCGCTCGTAGCTTTGAGTCCAGCGGTAGCCGTCGCGTCGCACTTCGACCTCGAGCGACTCGGAGAGGGCGTTGACGACCGAGACGCCGACGCCGTGCAGGCCGCCCGACACCTTGTAGCCGCCGCCCTCGCCGAACTTGCCACCGGCGTGTAGCACGGTCATCACGACCTCGAGCGCCGAGCGACCCTCCTTCTTCATGATCCCGACGGGGATGCCCGCGCCCTGATCGACGACGGTCACGGAGTTATCGGGGTGGATCGTGACGCTGACCGAGTCGTTACGGCCTGCCAATGCCTCATCGACGCAGTTATCCACGATCTCGTAGACGAGATGGTGTAGACCACGCAGGCCGGTGGAACCGATGTACATGCCCGGTCGCAGGCGTACGGCTTCCAAACCCTCCAGAACCTGGATGTTTTGGGCGTCGTAGCTCAATTGCTGATTGGCGCGGTCATCCGCGCCGTTGTCGTTCGTCAACGCTCCTCCGATGACGTCGTGACGCCGCGGAGGAGCGCGATTTTTCGCACACCGGGGCGTCGAGGGCTTGCACCATCAAGATTAGCAGAAAACGGGTCCGAAATACTCCCTGAGGCATCCCCGTTTTGCCTGCAAACACGTATAAAACGTAGGTTACGAACCACCCGTGACGCAACGTATCGTACGGATCTTCGAATCCCCCAGCTCTCGGTTCAACGCCGCCACGATGTCGCGCGAGAGCAGCTGCAGCTCCTGCGCCCACGCCGACTCGTCGCAAACCACCGTGAGCACACCGCCGCGCTCGCTGACCGGACGCGAGACCGCGGCGATCTCAGCGCCGGCAACGGCGACCCAGCACTGTTGGATCCGGGCCAGCAGAGTTGCCGGCACCCACTCGCCCTGTAGGCGGTCGAGCGCGCCGGAAAGGGGTCGTGGCTGCCGCCGGTAGCGGGTCACGGATCGGCCTCCCCGGCGCTGAGATCGGCGTCAGCGTTCACGCTGTGGTCCGCGCCGTCCGCCAGCGGGCGGGCGGCGCTGGGTGTCTCGGCATCATCCCCAGGTGTGAGCGAGCCGCCGGGCATCACCCTGATCACCGCCGGGGCGCACTCCAGCTCCGGGATCTGGGCGCGCTCGGTGGCAGTGATTACCGTCTGCCCCCGGCGCTGCACCAGCTTGAGCAGATGCCTGCGGCGATCGTAGTCGAGCTCGCTGAGCACGTCGTCGAGCAGCAGCAGCGGGACGTCCTCGCGGGCCTTCGCCAGCGTCTCTCGCTCGGCCAGCAGCAGCGCCAGCAGCGCCAGCCGCTGTTCCCCCTGTGAACCGTAGCGACGCAGCTCGCGGCCGTCGCGGCTCAGCTTGAGCTCGTCCCGGTGCGGGCCGAAGCCGGTGAAGCCGCGCTCGAGGTCGCTCCCGGTTCGCTCCTCCAGCGCGGCCACGAACTCGGCTGTCGTGGTCACTGACGCGGCCGTTCGGTAGCTGGCGTCGACCGCGCCGGAGAGACCGAGATGCCCGGCGATGTCGACGAAGTCGTCGTGAATCTCGGCGACCGCCGAGGCGCGGTCTGCGGCCAGCCTCAGGCCAAGCGTCGCAAGCTCCGCGTTCCAGCTCGAGAGCGCCCCCCGCCCTAGCTGTCCCGCACGGATCCGGCCGAGACAGGCGTTGCGCTGCGCCAGGGCCTGGTTATAGCTGCGGCGCGTCGTGATCCGCGACGGCCAGAGTGCGGCGACGAGCTGGTCCAGATGCGCGCGGCGGAGCGCGGGAACTCCCTTGACGAGCTCGAGGCGATCCGGCGAGAAGACGCTCACCAGGGGTCGCTGCGAGCGGTCGAAGGTGCCTGCGACGGTCGCACCGTCAACGGTCAGTCGCTTCTGCACCGCTGAGCCACGGGTGATCGCGACCGCCAGCTGGTGCTCGCTGCCACGGTCCTCGACCCTTAGCTCCACCCGCGCCAGTGGCGCGCCGAAACGAATCGTCTCCTGCTCGTTCGATGTCCTGAAGGAGCGTCCGGTGCAGGCCATGTAGATCGCTTCGATCAAGTTCGTCTTGCCGGCGCCATTGGGCCCGAGGACGAGCGTCAGGCCAGCGCCGAGTGGGGTCGCGGCATGCTCGTAGCGGCGGAAGTCGCGGAGACTGAGCGACGCCGCGCGCATCGCCGGCGGGCCTCGATCAGGCGTTCAGCCTGATCGGCATGATCAGGTACTTGAAGCCGCTGCCGTCGCCGGACTCGAGTAGCCCTGGGCGTAGCGGGCTGGTGATCTTCATGAGCACATCCTCACCGTCGATCGCCTCGAGGCCGTCACGTAGGTAGTCCGGGTTGAAGCCGATCTCCAGCAGCTCGCCGTGGAATGGCACCGGTAGTGACTCGTGCGCCTCGCCGATGTCAGGCGTCTGCGCGGACACCGTCAACTGTCCGTCGGAGAACGAGATCCGCAACGGCAGGTTCTTCTGCGCCAGCAGACTGACTCGCCGCACGGTGTCGCGTAGCTCACTCACACCGATCCGGAGCTCGTGCTCGAACGTCTCCGGCAGCAGCTGGCGGTCGTTCGGGAAGGTGCCGTCGATCAGTCGAGACGACAGGACGACGTCGCCGAGCGTGAACACGATCTGGTTCTGCGTCACGTCGATCTGCAGCGCCTCTTCCCCCGAGGTATGAGCGAGCCGTGCCAGCTCGTCGAGCGCCCGTGCGGGAATGTTGGCTTCCAGTGGAGTGCTCACGGCGCTCTCAAGCGACGTCTCCTTGACGCTGAGCCGGTAGGAATCGGTCGCAACCATGCGGATCTGGCGGTCGGAGGCGGCGACATGGATCGCGGTGAGAACAGGCCGCGTCTCGTCACGCGACGCCGATCCGGAGACTTTGCTGGCGGTCTCGACGAACGCCTGCGCCGGCAGTGTGATCGAGTTCGTACCACTCGCCTGCGGCAGTGTTGGAAACTCGTCGGCCCTGAGCGTTCTGATTGAGAACGTGGCGCTCCCGCAGACGAGCTGCACGTCGCCCTCGGAGTTGCGGAACTCCAGTGAGATGGTCGCGAGCGGCAGCGACCTAACGATCTCGAGGAGGAGCCGAGCCGGCAGAACAACCACGCCGGCGTCGAGAACCTCAGCGCTCAGCGGCACGCGCAGGCTGATGTCGGTGTCCGTCGCACGCAGCTCGCAGCCGCCCTCGACCGCTGAGATCAGAACTCCTGACAGCGCAGGAATGGCCGACCGTGTCGACGCGATCCTGCTGACGGACTGCAGCTCAGCGAGAAGAGCCTCACGGCCAATTGAGATCTTCACGACAAGACCCTCTTTATATATCTAGAAGTCATAGAGATTCAAAGTCTGTTCAAAAGCTGCGTCTCACCAGTCGCTGCCGGGATTGGCTGACTGTCGACAACTGCCCAGTCTGTCAAGAATGGCCGTCGGCTTCATGTTCGGCCAGCTGACGGATGAGGATGTCAACCGTTTGCGCGTCATCGCTGTTCACAACGATGCGGTCCTGAACACGCTTGCATGCGTGCAGAACCGTTGCGTGGTTGCGGCCACCGAAGCTCTGACCGATTCGATCCAGGGATAGATCGGTCAGCTCCCGGCAGAGATAGATCGCCACCTGGCGGGCCCAGGAGATCCTTGCGCGGCGGCTACTGGAGACGAGGTCATCCGGTGTCAGTGAGAACGAGCTGGCGACGGCTGCAGTGATCTGCTCCGGCGCGGCGTGCTGGGCTCCGATATGAACACCGACGGGTGGGTAGAGCTCGTCGAGCACATCTCTCGCCAGCGCCAGGTCAAGCGGCCTACCGGTCAGCGAATGATGCGCAACGACCCGGATCAACGCCCCTTCGAGCAGACGGACATTGTCCGTGACACGCTCAGCAATCAGCTCGAAGACCTCTGGATCCTTCACCTTGATCGCGTCGATCTCGGCGCGCTTCTGCAGAATCGCAACGCGCGTTGCCAAGTCGGGGGCGGAGAGATGCGCAACGAGCCCGGCCTCGAGACGCTCACGCAGTCGTTGCTCGAGGTCCGTGAGCTGCGTCGGCATGCGGTCACAGGTCAGGACGAGCTGCCGGCCGGAGTCGTAGAGGGCGTTGAAGGTGTGGAAGAACTCCTCCTCGGTCTTCAGCTTGTTCTCGAGGAACTGGATGTCATCGATCAACAGAACGTCAACGGTGCGGTAGAGCTCCTTGAACTGATCGAGCGCTCTGCCGTGCAAAGCCGCTAGGAAGTCGTTGGTGAACGCTTCAACGGTCGTGTAGCGCACGGTTGTGGCCGGCTCGTAGGCACTCAGGTAGTTGCCGATGGCATGTAGCAGGTGGGTCTTCCCCAGTCCCGGGCACGAGTGCAGGAACAGCGGGTTGTAGGTTGCGCCCGGCGCCTCGGCAACGGCCAACGCCGCAGCGTGCGCGAGCTGGTTGCCGTCGCCGATGATGAACTGGTCGAACGTGTAGCGGGGCACGAATGGCTGATCGCGCAGCACCGGGTCCACGTGGTGCCGACCAGCGTCCCGGATCGCCTTGTGGGCACCAGCGGCCGCCTCCCCCTCGAAGGCGACTCTGACGTGGTCACCGAGCGTGGCGCGCGCGCAGCGCTCGACCGTGCGGCCGAAACGCTCAGCCAGGAATCGCTCGGTGCCGGGCTTGCTGCTGAGGACAAGAATCGCTCCATCCCACGAGCAGACCGACAGCGACGAGAACCAGACGGCGTAGATCGAGTCGCCGACTTCGCTGCGGAGCTTCTCCTGCAGGTCCCGCCATGCGGGCGTGAGTTCTAGCGCAAGCGGCACCGCATCCAGCTCCTGCGGGAGTGTGATCCAACGTATCGACTAGGAAAATTCCCCGAAAACACTGGGGAAAGCGACTATACCAATGGTCCTGCCCACCGCTGCCGGGAAGCGGTCCACTTCTGCGCACTACGCGGGGAAAACGATTCCGGCCGGCGCGTGCAGCGGGACGCCCAAGCGGCTATCTGGCGGCTTCCCGACAGCGGCCTACGGCTGCGCAGCCCGCGGGCGGGCGCGGCGCTCGGCTAAGCTGAGCGTTCCAACGCCGGCATCGACACGCGCTCCCGCAGCGACGGGCGCTGTGGTCGGCCGGTGCGTATACTGACCGGACTACCCGGGCAACCGGGAGAATTTGCCATGAAACGAACCTATCAGCCAAAGAAACGCAAGCGTGCACGTAAGCACGGCTTCCGTGCCCGGATGAGTACAAGGGCAGGCCGTGATGTGCTCAAGCGGCGCCGCGACAAGGGCCGCAAGCGCCTTACCGTGTAGGTGGCGTGTGGCGAGCGCGCGTTCGCCACGGCGCGGTCGGCTGTCACGGAGCGCCGACTTCGACAAGGTCATGCGAAGCGGACGCTCGCATGCCGGCCGCGACTTCATCCTCTACGTGTTCCCGCGTGGTGGAGACGAGGTCGCCCGGATGGGCGTCTCGGTCTCGCGCCGCGTCGGTGGCTCTGTGCAGCGGAACCTCGTCAAACGGTTGCTGCGAGAAGCCTTCACACGCGAGCAGTACCGGCTCCCGATCGGCACCGACATCGTCGTGATCGCGCGCCCGCACGCCTATGCGCTGGCCGAACGTGATGGACTGGCCGGCGTCCACACGGCGCTTTCAGCGCTGATCGATCGCGCCACCGGCACTGAGTCGCAAGCCGTCGTGGCCACCCCCAACGTTCCCGGCAGTGATGCGGAGAGCCCCGCCGAGCCCCGCTTATGAGCGTCTCCCGGCGACTTGCCGTCGCGCCGATTCGCGCGTATCAGAAGGGGATCTCGCCGCTTCTGAGCCCGAGGTGCAAGTATTACCCCTCGTGCTCTGAGTACGCTGTGCAGGCGGTCGACAGATTCGGCATACTGCGCGGGCTTGTCCTCGCCGGGTGGCGGTTGCTGCGTTGTAACCCGTTCAGTCGGGGCGGCTTCGACCCGGTCGAGAATCAACATCTGTTCAAGGTACGAGATGCCTCATAAGGCCCCCGAGAATGCTGCTTAGCGCGAACGTCTTTCAACCACTGATCAACGTCTTCCAGTGGATCATCGAGCTCTTCCACAACGACGTCGGTCTTTCGTGGGGCCTCGCGATCGTAATGCTGACCGTCTGCGTGCGGATCGTCATCCTGCCGTTGACGATCAAGCAGTTCCAGTCGATGCGGAGGATGCAGTCGCACCAGCCGGAGCTCAAGGCGCTCCAGCAGAAGTACAAGGACGACAAGCAGCTCCAGCAGCAGAAGATGATGGAGTTCTATCGGGAGAACAACGTCAACCCGATGGCCTCCTGCCTGCCGATGGTGGTGCAGCTCCCGGTCTTCATGGCGCTCTACTACATGCTGCGCCAGAGCCTCCGCGATGACGTCTGCCACGGCGTTCAGGCGAAGGCACAGGCCACCTACGCGGCTGCGCACCACATCTCGCTCGCTGCGGCGCATATCCAGACGGTTGCCTGCAGCACCTATGGCCATTATCCGGCGGCCAGCTTCCTGTTCATCAAGGACATCACCGCCACGCCAACTGGGCTGACGCTGATCGCGTTGCTGGTGCTCTACGCGGGCACCACGATGGCGTCGACGTTGCTGATGGCGCAGCCAGGGATGCAGGGTTCGCAGAAGTGGATGATGGTCCTGATGCCGCTGGTCTTCGTCTTCTTCATCGTCCGCTTCCCGGCCGGCCTGATGGTCTACTGGATCACGACGAACCTCTGGACGATGGGACAGGGTCTGTTCATGCGCCGGGGCGCGACGGCACCGCCTTCACCGCCGGTGGCGACAGCGGGCGCCGGCGCGGGTGGAGGCACTGCCAGCGGGGATGGCTCCACCGGAGCGACGGCCGGCAGCCAACGCGGCGGTGGTCTGATGGGGATGCTGTCGCGCATCAGCGAGTCGGCGCAGCAGCAACGCCCCACGGCTGATACGAGCACGCGCGGCGGGCGGACTACGCCGGCGCGATCCGCGCGGCGCGGCGCCAGCGGGGCGACGAAGGCTCCGGTCGCGGCGAAGCGCGGTAACAGCGTTCCTCCCCCGCCGCCACGCAAGAAGAAGAAGCGTTCAGGAAGGCGGCGTTAGCGCGATGGCGGATACTGCTGCCCAGGAGCACGTGCAGAGCGTGATGGAGGCCGTTGCGACGGCCATGAACCTTGATGTGTCGGTGGCGATCAGCGAGGCTGACGACGCCATCCTCGGCGAGTACTTGGGTGCCGACGCGACCGAGCTGATCGGGCGCCGCGGCGCGTTGTTGGATGCGATCCAGCACATTGCCTCACGTGTCGCCTACCACGCGACAGAACGACGCCACCCGATCGTGATCGAGGCGGGCGGCTACCGCGAGCGTCGGCGCGAGCAGCTGTTCGCGATCGCCGATCGCGCGGCGATCGCCGCCGCCAAGTCGGGCGAGCCGGTCGAGCTCGATGCCATGAACGCCTACGAGCGGAAGGTCGTCCACGAGCACCTGAAGGAGCGCGCGGACGTGGAGACGTACAGCGAGGGCCGCGAGCCGTCGCGGTACATCGTCGTGGCGCCGCTCGTCGACGACTCAATGCACGAGTAGTTCTAGTCGCGCCATCTTGAAGGCGGACCCGCTGGTCCGCCTCATTGTCGTGGCGGTCGACGGGCCCTCGCTCGCGGGGCCCTCGGTCGCCGGCCCGCGAGTCGCCAGCGGCTGCGGCGGCGGCATAAGCGCGACAGTGGGTGGCCAGGCCGGAGAGCTTGCCATGCCGCCTCGGCCGCACGGCTCGACCCCCCCCTCCCGGATACGACCCGGTCCGCGCTCCGTTGGGGCGTCTGTCCTGATGCGCTTCAGCTGGCCACCCCGCGCTCCGTTCGGGCGTCGTCCGAGGCGCGTCAACGGGCCGCGCCGCGCGTCGCGGGCAGTCGTTGTGCCGGGCGGCTCCGGGATCTTGGGAGCGTCCGCTCCCCCGGGGGGATTATGTAAACCTAACAACACGCGAGTGTTCGCCGCCGCCGGACTTGAGGGCTCGGCGTGGGTAAATTTGCTGGTGTTGGTGTCGCTGGCTTTGGGTTGTAGCCCGGCTGGTTTGTCGCCCCCGTCGGGTTGTGACCTTGCGGGGCTGCGGTCCGGTCGGATTGGGCGATCGGCGGCATGGATGGCCACCACTTCGGTCGGAGTGTTGGGCGACTGGCCAGCTACGACAGCGCTGTCGAGCTCCCCGAAGCCACTCCCGCCGGCGTGCGGGGTGCTGCGGTCTGCGGCCGTGGGTGGCGCGGCTACGGCTTCTTTTCGCGGCGTCTTGCCATGTCTGGCGACGTCGCGTCACGTTTCCCACACGTTCTGCTGGCTTGCGGCACAACTACGCCGACACGCGACAGCTTTTCCATGGATGCCATGGAAAAGCTGTCGCGTGTCACTGCCGCTGGGGCTGGAGTTGCCGATCCGACCCCATTTCGGCACACGACAAACACGGAGATGACGCACTGCGCTGACTGATGTGACATGCTCGGCAG
>Ga0255363_100047_pt1 | contig 48924 bp, 52 predicted proteins | sample GFST100metaG_FD_186007 | JGI IMG/M metagenome (GOLD analysis project Ga0255363, IMG submission 186007) | Peat soil microbial communities from Stordalen Mire, Sweden - G.F.S.T100 | ecosystem: Environmental > Terrestrial > Soil > Wetlands > Peat | place: Sweden: Norrbotten County, Stordalen Mire... | reverse complement strand
CGTCCCAGCCCCGGCACCCGTCCGGGGGCCCCATACCCCCTGCTAAACTTACGTTCACGTAAAAAAGCTATTTAGGCTGCGGCGAGCACAATGCCGGCAGCGGAAAGGGTGGCATGGCGGAAAAGCTAAGAGCTGCTTCGAAGATCAGAGGGACATTGGGGATAAGGAGAGGTGCCCGCAACGGCGACGCCGCCGGCGGAGCTGCGGCGAGCCGCGACAAGGGCAGTGCCTACAAGTGGTGGGCGCTGTCCTGCACCAGCCTCGGCATCCTGATGGCGACGATCAACTCCGGCACGCTGATCATCGCGCTGCCTGATCTCGAGCGGCATCTGAGCACCGGCCTGCTGACCCTGGTCTGGGTGATCCTCGTCTACATGATCACCTCCACTGTGCTGGTGCTGGGAGCGGGACGCCTCAGCGATCAGTTCGGCCGCAAGCAGGCGTACATCGCCGGCTTCGTCCTGTTCGGACTGGCCTCCCTGGGTGCCGGCTTCGCCGCGAACGGGACCGAGCTCATCCTCTGGCGTGTCCTGCAGGGGGTTGGCGGTGCCTTCCTGTTTGCGAACTCGGCTGCGATCGTGACCGACGCCTTCCCGCGCTCGGAGCTCGGCCTGGCGATGGGCACTAACTCGATGGTCGCCGCGGTTGGCCTGGTGATCGGACCGGTGCTCGGCGGCTGGCTGGTCGACATCTCCTGGCAGTGGGTGTTCTGGTTCAACGTGCCGCTTGCGCTGGTTGGCAGCATCTGGGCCTACCGCGTGCTGCACGAGGTAACCGGACGCTCACAGGAGACGAAGGTCGACGTGCCCGGGATACTGACGTTCCTGGTCGGTCTCACGGGTCTCGTGCTGGGCGTTTCGAAGGGCGGCATCGAGGGCTGGCACGGCCCGATCGTGTTCGGCGGCCTCGCCGCCGCGGTGGTCTTCCTGCCGCTGTTCGTGCTGGTTGAGTCGCGTCAGCCGGAGCCGATGCTTGATCTCTCCATCTTCAAGAACCGCCTGTTCTCGGCCGCGTCGGTGGCTGCCTTCCTCAACGGCCTGGCGCGGTTCGCGCTGATGTTCGTGTTCGTGTTCTACTTCCAGGGCGTGCAGGGCGACACGCCGGTGATGGCCGGTGTCAAGCTCGCACCGCTGGCGATCGGCATGCTGATCGCCTCGCCGATAGCGGGCGTATGGGCCGACCGCCACGGCTCTCGCAGCCTGGCTGCGCTCGGCATGATCGTGACCGCCGCCGGGCTGGCGCTGATGACGAGACTCGGCGCGGACACCGACTACTTGGCTCCGGGCATCTACATGTTCATCGTCGGGATCGGATCTGGCATGTTCAGCTCGCCGAACACGGCGGCGATGATGGGCGCGGTTCCGCCGCACCGCCGAGGCATCGCGTCGGGCGCGCGGACGCTCGTGCAGAACACCGGTGCCGTGCTGTCGATCGCGTTCGTGATGGCGATCGTCGCCTCCTCGGTGTCGCCACAGGTACTGTTCACGATCTTCTCCGGCCTCGGCAACAAGATGGATCCGACCGCTCTGACTCCGTTCCTGCACAACATGCACACGGCGCTCTGGTGGATGACCGTGATGTCGCTGCTCGGTGCGCTGGCGTCGCTGGCGCGGCCGAAGCAGGAGCAGCGTCAGCACTTCAGCGAAGTCGAACCGGTGCGCGGTCAGGCCGCCTCGTCGCCGAACGCTGCGGCATAGTATTCCCGGGGGAGGAAGAGCAGAGATGACGAGTGGCCTCATGAGGATTGGCGAGGTTGCTGAGCGCACCGGCACGACGCCGCGCACGATCCGTTACTACGAGGAGATCGGCCTGCTGGGCAGCGCCGGTGACCGCGAGCAGGGAAAGCACCGCTGTTACACGGAGGACGACATCGAGCAGATCCAGCGGATCGTGCAGTTGCGCGACCTGCTCGGTCTGCCGCTGGAGCAGCTCGCGCGCGTTGTCGAGGCCGAGAACGCGCACGAGTCAATCCTCCGCAAGTACAACGAGACCGACGACCCGGTGCGCCAGCGCGAGCTGATGGAATGCGCGCTCGAGCACGTTGAGACGCAGATCCAGCTCGTGACCGACCGCCAGCGCCAGCTGCGCGCGCTCGAACGTGATCTGACGGCACGTCGTGCCGCCCTCACCGCCAAGCTCGCCGCGGCGGTGGCCGAGCAGGCTCAGGAGAGCTGACAGTCGCGACTGCGGTCAGGGGCGGTCCCGCTGGACCGCCCCTACGATCACTGCCGTCACCGGCACGCTGATCGGTGGCCAGCTTCTGCTGCGGCCGGACGATCGGGCTGCCGCTGGTCGACACGCGACAGGGTCCCACTGGTATTTGGTGGAAACCTGTCGCGTGTCGCCGCTTCCGTCGCGTGTCGTCTGCCCGGCTGCGGGGCCGAAAGGCCGCGGACGAAGGCAAATTACGCCTTCCACCAGTTGCGGAACGGCACGAGCCGCGGAACGGCACGAATCGCTAGCATCGTCCAGCGTGGCGTGACCGCTCCGGCCCGCCTTACGGTATGGCGACTTCGTATCAAAAATCTCATTCAACCGGACGGATCGGTTACCAGCTGCTCCGGTACGTGGACGTGGTGGTCGTGATCGTTGCCGCGGCGCCCGCGCTGATCCTCGGCGCGCCGACGCTCGGCTACGTGATCGGCGCGATCACCTGGATCGTGCAGCGCGTGCTGCAGAGCTTCGACGTCCGCTTCACCGGTAAGCTGCGCGAGCCCCGCGCCCAGCTCGGGGCCAGCCTGTTCGAGTCCTTCGGGCGCATCTGGCTGCTGGCGATCGGCATCATCGTCGCCGGCGTCGCCGGCTCGCGGCCGGACGGCCTGACCGCGGCGATCGTGATCTTCATTGCCTACTCGATCGCCTTCGCGCTTCGCGTCGTGACCGGGCCGGTGCCGCGACGGGGGGTGGATGTCCGATGAGCACGCTTGCCGAGTCACCTCAGGTCACACCGATGGACTCCGGTGGTGCCGCGCCGGCGAAGCGCGGGAAGAGCTCGCGTAACAAGCTGATGGCCTGGGTCGGCGGTGTCTGGCTGTTCGGGATCATCTTCTTCGGCGTGATCTACGGCATCCATCCGCATAAGGCCGCCTCGGTCGCGGACAACGTCTTCTCGCCGACCAACGAGTTCAAGCTGGACACCTGGTTCAAGCTCGGACCGATCGCCTTCAATAAGGCCGTCCTCTACGTGGTGCTGACCGCGGTGATCACGATCATCGTGATGTTCGTCGGTGCACGACATGCGCGCCAACGTCCGTCGGGCCGGCTGCAGGTGGCGCTCGAGTGGGCCTACACGATGTGCCAGGGCATGGCCCACGACAACATGGCCAAGCAGCAGATCCGGAAGTACTTCCCGCTGACCCTGACGCTGTTCGTGTTCATCCTGGTCACGAACCTGATCGGCTACATCCCGCTGCCGGTGAACTCGGTAGACAAGTTCCACCTGTTCGGCCAGCAGTTCCCGTCGTTCCAGATCTATGCCGCCGACACGAACGTCGCCTTCCCGCTGATCCTCTCGCTCGGCGTTTTCTTCCTGTTCATCTACGAGGGAGTCAAGGCACATGGGCCGATCGGCTACCTGAAGAGCCTGTTGCCCTCTGGCCTCGCGCCCGCGATGAAGCCGATGCTCTTCGGCATCGAGATCATTTCGACCTTCCTGCGTCTGGTTTCGCTGACGGTGAGGCTCTGGGCCAACCTGCTCGCCGGACACATGCTGATCGCGTTCATGGCCGGCGAGCTGGGAGTGCTCGTTGGACAGGTTGTGATTGCCTGGGCGTTGTTACCGTTCGGCATCGCCATCTACTTGTTCGAAGTGATACTGATCGCGGGGCTGCAGGCGTTCATCTTCGCGATCCTGACCTCGATCTACCTCGGCGACGCTGTACAGAGCCACTAGCTGGACTAAAGGAGCCATCAAGAAATGCTGCTGCTGTTCCACTTCCTTTATCTTCACCTCGCCGCTGCCACCAGCGGCACCGACATCGGCCAGGCCGCCGGTAGGGCGATCGCCCTTGGCGCCGGTGCAGGCGGCGGCGCCGCTGGCGCGGGCGCCGGCATCGGCGTCCTGTTCGGCAAGGTGATCGAGTCCGTGACCCGCCAGCCTGAGATGCGTGGCGAGATCACGTCGATCCAGTGGCTGGGGTTCGCCTTGACCGAGGCCTGCTTCTTCTACGGCCTGGTTGGCGGCTTCATCGCCTTCTTCCTGTGAGCCGTCGGCGCCGCTAGCGAAGCCATGTCAGTTGCTGCTCATATTCCGGTTGCCGCATCCGGCAACTCCTGGCTGATTACGCCGAACGTCGGCCTGATGGTCTGGGTGCTGGTGGTGTTCCTGATCTGCCTCGCCGTGCTTGCGAAGTGGGTCTTCCCGATCATCGGCCAGGTGCTGGACCGGCGCGCGGAGGCGATCAACGATTCGATCGACACCGCCGCGAAGCTGCGCGAGGAGGCCGAGGGTGTGCTCGGGGAGTACCGCGAGCGTCTCGCTCAGGCCCGCGAGCAGGCCGAGGAGATCATCGCGCGGGCACGCCAGACCGGCGAAGCCCACCAGCGTGAGGTGGTCGCGACGGCGCGCCAGGAGCGCGAGCGACTGCTGGAGCAGACCCGGCGCGACGTGCAGGACGAAACGGCCCGCGCGATCGAGGAGATTCGTCGCGAAGTCGCCGATCTGACCGTCCAGGCGACCGAGAAGCTGACCAGCCGCGTGCTGACCGAGGACGATCAGACGAGGCTCGTGCAGGAGGCGCTCGCCGACCTCGACTTCAGCACCCTGGGCGGAGGGACCAAGTAGCGCGTGGCGCCGATGGGGCCGCGACGCAACGAGGACTAGCACAATGGAAGAGATCGCAGAGGTATACGCACGCTCGCTGTTCGAGGTGGCCGAGCAGTTGGGCAAGCTCGGCGTCCTTCGTGAGCAGCTTGCCGCGTTCGCGGAGGCGCTTGCGGGCAGCCAGCAGCTCCAGGTCTTCTTCTTCTCCCCGTACTTCACAGTGGAGGAGCAGAAAGATGGGTTGGGCCGGATGCTGGAAGGCGCCGACCCGAACTTCGTGAACTTCCTCGAGGCACTGATCGAGCATCGCCGGATGCCCGTGATCTTCCGCATTCGTGCCGAGTTCGAGACACTGCACGACAAGTCGCGGCAGCTGCTGGCGGTGAAGTTGACCAGCGCCACCAAACTCGACCCCGAGCTGGTGGCGAGCCTCGGTCGCCGGATTGGCGAGCAAACCGGCAGCGAGGTCACGCTCAGCAGCGAGGTCGATCCTTCGGTTATCGGCGGGATCGTGTTGCGGGTCGGGAACTTCATCCTCGATGCCTCGATCCGCGCCCGGCTCGAGCAGCTGCGTCGCGAGGTGGCGCAGGCATGAGGGCCGCCGCGGCGGACGCCGCCTAGGCTTTGTGCAGCGAGCAGAACTGCCAATGAAAGACTTTTTGGACAGCGAGACCATTGGAATGAGCAGCCTCGTCGAGGAGCGCAACTGAACATGCAGATCAAGCCTGATGAGATCACCTCAATCCTGAAGAGCCGCATCGAGGGCATCGACACCACCACGGCGCAGCTTGCCGAGGTCGGCACGGTGCTGTCGGTCGCCGACGGCATCGCCCGGGTGCATGGGCTGGAGAACTGCATGTCGTTCGAGATGCTCGAATTGCCGCACGGGGTGACCGGCCTGGCGCTGAACCTCGAGGCCGATAACGTCGGCGTCGTGCTCTTCGGCGAGTGGGAGAAGATCGTCGAGGGCGACACGGTTAAGCGCACCGGCCGGCTGCTCGAGGTCCCGGTCGGCGAGGGCCTGCTCGGGCGGATCGTCGACCCGCTCGGCAACCCGGTCGACGGCAAGGGGCCGGTCCACACGGAGGCGACACGCCCGATCGAGCACAAGGCACCGGGCGTGGTCCTGCGCCAGCCGGTGAAGGAGCCGCTGCAGACCGGTATCAAGGCGATCGACTCGATGATCCCGATCGGCCGCGGCCAGCGTGAGCTGATCATCGGCGACCGCCAGACCGGTAAGACCGCGATCGCGATCGACACGATCATCAATAACAAGGACACTGGCGTCATCTCGATCTACGTCGCGATCGGCCAGCGCAAGTCGGCGGTCGTCGCGCTCGCGAAGACGCTCGAGGATGCCGGCGCCCTGCAGAACACGATCATCGTGATGGCGGCGGCCGATGAGGCGGCGCCGATCACCTATCTCGCGCCGTACGCCGGCGCCGCGATGGGGGAGTACTTCCTATATAAGGGCGGGCACGCGCTGACGATCTACGACGATCTGACTAAGCACGCCTATGCCTACCGCCAGATGTCGCTGCTCCTGCGGCGCCCGCCGGGACGTGAGGCGTACCCGGGCGACGTCTTCTACCTGCACTCGCGGCTGCTGGAGCGCGCCGTGAAGCTGAGCGACGACCTCGGCGCCGGCTCGATGACGTCGCTGCCGATCATCGAGACGCAGGCCGGCGACATCTCCGCTTACATCCCGACCAACGTGATCTCGATCACGGACGGTCAGATCTTCCTCGAGCCGAAGCTGTTCAACTCCGGCGTGCGCCCGGCGATCAACGTCGGTCTTTCGGTCTCGCGCGTCGGTGGCGACGCCCAGGTGACGCCGATGAAACGCGTCGCCGGCCGCATGAAGCTGGACCTCTCACAGTTCCGCGAGCTCGAGGCGTTCTCTCAGTTCGGCTCCGAGCTCGACGCCGACACGCAGCGGACGCTGGCGCGTGGCCGCCGGCTTGCGCGGACGCTGAACCAGGGCGAGCGGCAGCCGATGCCGGTCGCCGACCAGGTCGTCCAGATCTACGCCGCCACCGGTGGCTTCATCGACCGCATCGACCTCGAGAAGGTCGAGCGCTTCCTTGCCGAGCTGACCGAGACGACCCGCGCGAACAGCGGCGATCTCCTGGCGCAGATCGAGGCGGGCGACTGGTCCGACGAGACCCAGGCGAAGCTGCACGACGTCGTCGAGCAGTTCGCCGACGACTTCGGCTACGACCTCGACGAGGAGGGCCACCCGATCGAGGAGAGCGCTGAGGCGATCGCCTAGCGCGGCGTTCGGGACGGCCGGAGCAGAACATGGCTACACAGCGAGACGTCCGCAACCGGATCGCATCGGTTAGGAACATCCAGACCATCACCCGCGCGATGGAGATGGTCGCGGCTGCGCGGCTGCGCCGTGCCGAGCAGCGGATCCAGGCACTGCGGCCGTATGCAGACGCGATCCGGCGGATGGCGCGCGAGTCGGCACAGGCGGCGGGTGAGATGCCGCGACTGCCGGTCCTCTCCGAGCATGCGTCGGTGGAGCACCAGGCGCTGCTGCTGATCGCGGGCGACCGCGGTCTCGCCGGTGCCTTCAACTCGCAGATCGTCCGTGCGGGCGTGGCGGTCGCGCACGCCAGCGAGCGCGAAAGCGTCAGCACGCGCTTCTACTCGGCGGGCCGGCGCCCGACCTCGTCACTGACCTTCCGCGGGCTCGAGCCGAAGGAGAGCTTCACCGGCTTCTCCGATCGGCCGAGCTTCGCCGATGCTCGGCGGATCGCGCAGCGGGTGATGTCCGCCTACGTCGACGAAGAGGTCGACCGCGTGGACGTCATCTACAACGGCTACGTGTCGCCGGTCTCGCAGGTCGTGCGGCGCGAGACGCTGCTGCCGCTGCAGCGCGCGCAGATCTTCGACGTCGACGGCAACCCGCTGGCGGCACCGGCCCAGGCCGCGACGGCATCGGCGCCGCAAGCGCAGGGCCAGCCTGTGCACGCGATCAGCGTCGACTACGAGCCGGACGCCGAGGAGATCCTCCGGCGGCTGGTTCCCGACTACGTCGAGATCTCGATCTTCCGGGCGCTGCTCGAGTCGACCGCGTCCGAGCACGGCGCGCGGATGACGGCGATGCGCAACGCCTCCGACAACGCGAACACCCTGATCGAGGACCTCACGCTGGAGATGAACCGCGCCCGCCAAGCGGCGATCACCCAGGAGATCACGGAGATCGTCGGTGGCGCCGAAGGTCAGTTCCAGGGCTAGGCGGCATGCCACCGGGCGAGGCGAGCGGTGGCAATGACTTATGCAGGGCCAAGAGCAGAGTGAAAACGAAAGAGATATGTCAACGACAACTGAACAGCTCAATGTCGGCAGGGTGGAAGCGGTCCAGGGCGTTGTGGTCGACGTCACGTTTCCCGATAAGCTGCCGGAGATCTACAGCGCGCTGACGATCAAGCGGCCGGAGGTCGCCGCATCCGAGGAGGATGTCGACGTCGCCGCGGCGGGGGGCGACGCGCTCGTGCTCGAAGTGCAGCAGCACATCGGCGACGACCGCGTGCGCGCGGTGGCGATGGACACCACCGACGGCCTCGCGCGCGGCGCCGAGGTGGTCGATACCGGCGCGCCGATCACGGTGCCGGTCGGCCGCTCGACCCTGGGCCGGATCTTCAACGTGCTGGGTGAGCCGATCGACCACGGTGAGCCGGTTGCCGCAGACGTCGAGCGCTGGCCGATCCACCGCGAGGCGCCGGTCGTCCGCGACCTGTCCCCGACGACCGAGGTGTTCGAGACCGGCATCAAGGTGATCGATCTGCTCGAGCCTTACGCGAGGGGCGGTAAGGTCGGCCTGTTCGGTGGCGCTGGCGTTGGTAAGACCGTCCTGATCTACGAGTTGATCCACAACCTCGCGCAGGAGCACGGCGGCCTCTCCGCGTTCTGCGGCGTCGGCGAGCGCTCGCGCGAGGGTAACGGCCTCTGGCTGGAGATGACGGAGTCCGGCGTGCTCGACAAGACGATGCTGGTCTTCGGGCAGATGAACGAGCCGCCTGGAGCGCGCATGCGCGTCGGGCTCTCGGGGCTGACGATGGCCGAGTACTTCCGTGACCGCGAGCACCAGGACGTGCTGCTGTTCATCGACAACATCTTCCGCTTCGTCCAGGCGGGTTCCGAGGTCTCGGCGCTACTCGGGCGGATGCCGTCGCAGACCGGCTACCAGCCGACGCTGGCATCCGAGATGGGCGCCCTGCAGGAGCGCATCACCTCGACGCGCGAAGGCTCGGTCACCTCGATCCAGGCGATCTACGTGCCGGCCGACGACCTCACCGACCCGGCGCCGGCGTCGGTTTTCGCCCACCTGAACGCGACCACGACGCTGTCGCGGTCGATCTCCGAGAAGGGCATCTACCCGGCCGTCGATCCGCTGGACTCGACCTCGACGATCCTCAAGCCGGAGATCGTCGGCGAGGACCACTTCGACGTAGCGAACCAGGTCAAGCAGGTCCTGCAGCGTTACCAGGACCTTCAGGACATCATCGCGATCCTCGGCATCGACGAGCTCTCCGACGACGACCGTCAGCTCGTCAGCCGCGCGCGTAAGGTCGAGCGCTTCCTCTCGCAGCCGTTCTCCGTCGCCGAGCAGTTCACCGGCATCCCCGGCCGCTACGTGCCGATCGCCGAGTCGATCCGCGGATTCAGGGAGATCCTCGAAGGCCGTCACGACGACATCCCGGAGCGCCACTTCTTCCTGAAGGGCTCGATCGACGAGGTCGTCGCGGCCGCCAAGCAGGACAGCGAAGCCTAGGGCCGGAAGGGATCGCGATGCCGCACCGCAAGTTCCAGGTCGAGATGCTCACGCCCGAGGGGGCGGTCTTCTCGGGCGAGGTCGAGATGCTCTCGACCCGCACAACGCTGGGCCAGATCGCGATCCTGGCAGGGCACGAGCCGCTGCTCGCGACGCTCGAGCCGACCGAGCTGCGGCTGTACCAGTCCGACCAGGAGATCCTGCACTTCGCCCAGTCCGAGGGCTATCTGCAGGTCCGCCCCGATCACACGCTGATGCTGGTCGAGGAGGCCGTCGAGCCGGGGCAGCTCGACCTCGACTATCTGCGCGAGCGCCTGCAGGACGCGGAGCAGCGGCTGGAGGGAGCCGAGCACGGCAGCGAGCGCGAACGGCTCGCGCTCGCTGCCCGCAAGCGCTGGCAGACCTTCATCGGCCTGGCCGAGGCGACGTCCCAGCACTAGCGTGCACGGGATCCCGGCGACGGCGTGTCGACATTTCCTAATCAGCCCTGAAGGTTCGGCTCCTATCCTCAGCGTCTGCCGATGACTGCGCTTGAAGGATCACTGACGTGAGGTTCCTGCCGAGAGGCCGCGGCGGCGTGCTGTGGCGGGCGGTGCTGGCCGGCGTGCTGGTGGTCTGCTGCACCGCTGGCGCGGTCACGACCGCCAGCCTGCTGCAGGTGAAGAACATCGTCAACGACTTCAGCCACAACAAGCCGATTGCCGACGCAGGCACCGTCTTGCCGAAGGCCGGCGCGCCGGAGACGGTGCTGATCGTCGGCTCCGACGCCCGCTATAAAGAGCCGGGCGAGTCAAATACCGACACGATGATGCTGGTGCGGATCGACGACTCTTCGTCAACGATCAACCTGCTCTCCGTCCCGCGTGACCTCAAGGTTACGGTAGGCGGGCACACCGCGAAGCTGAACTCGGCCTGGACGTCCCGCGGCCCGAAGCTGCTGATCGACACGCTGAAGACGCAGGTATTCCCAGACACGGACTTCCACGTAAACCACATCCTCAACGTCGACTTCGGCGGCTTCGCCGACATGATCAACGCGATCGGCTGCGTCTACACGATGGTCGACCATCGCTACTTCAACGACGTCACCGGAGCCAATGGCTATTCGGCGATCGACATCCAGCCGGGCTACCAACGGCTCTGCGGCGGCAACGGCGGGGCTAAGAGCGCGCTTGCGTTCGTGCGCTTCCGCCACACCGACTCGGACCTCGTGCGCGAGTCGCGGCAGCAGGATTTCCTCCGCTGGGCGCGCGACCAGTACACGCAGAGCGACCTGCTCGACAACAGGACGCAGCTACTGAACATCTTCGGCAGACACGTCTCGACGGAGAAGGACCTGCACACCACCGACGGGCTGCTGAACCTCGCGAACCTCGTGATCGACTCGAACGGCCACGAGCTGAAGAACATCGCCTTCCCGACGGGCGGCACGACGGTAATCGGCGGCGCCGACTACCTCGCACCCGACACGACGGCCGCGGTGGCGGCGTACAAGGAGTTCATCACGCCGACGCCAATATCGAGCGGCACGACGACCACCACCACTACGACGGCGACGGCGACAAAGACCGCAGCGGCCAAGACCACGAAGCGCAAGCGGACTGCGACGGCTAAGCGCAGCTCGCATGCGCTGACCGTGCCCTACGGAATGATCGCCGATCCGCGCGATGGCCAGACCCAGGCGTCCGAGCTCGACAGCGTCGGGATCCCGGTCTACTACCCGGAGTACATCCCCAGCAGCTCCTCCTACTGTTTCTCCGCTACCGAGAACTGCCTGCAGAGCGCAGACACCGCGGCGTACGCGAACTCTTACCCGCGACGCTACACGTTGCGCGACCAGGCTGGCAAGCGCCACGCTGCCTACGTGATGACCGTGTACCAGCCCTCGGGCTGCTTCAATGGTGGTCAGTGCACATACCTGAGCGTCCAGGGCACGAGCTGGCAGACGCCGCCGATCCTGCGTGATCCGACGAAGACCGTGCACGTGGGCGGACGTAAGCTCGATGAGTACTACAACGGCGGTGAACTGAGCCTCGTCGCCTGGCATACCCGCGCCGCCGTGTACTGGATCGCGAACACGCTGCAGGACAGCATTCCCGCCAACGAGATGGTCGCTATGGCGGCATCCCTGAAGCTGGCGCGGTAGGCTCGAACCGGTGACGACCGCAGAGAGAGAGCCCATCGCCGTAGTCGGCACTGGCTACGTCGGCCTGGTCACGGCAGTCGGCTTTGCCGAGCTTGGCAACGAAGTCTGGTGCGTCGACATCGACGCGGAGAAGATCGCCCGCCTGAGCCGCGGTGAGATCCCGATCTACGAGCCGGGGCTGGCCGACGCGCTGATCGCCGCCCGCGAGCGCATGCACTTCACCACCGAGATCAGCTCCGTGCTCGAGCACGTGCGGCTGATCTTCGTGGCGGTGGGAACGCCGTCCACCTACTCGGGCGACGCGGACCTGTCCGCCGTCGAGTCCGTGATCGACACGCTCCCCGCCTCCGACCGTCACGCGGTCGTGATGAAGTCAACCGTGCCGGTTGGCACTGGCAAGTCCGTCATGCGCCACCTCGCCCAGCAGGGGAAGGGTGGCCTCGGCTACGTCTCCTGTCCCGAGTTCCTGAAGGAAGGCGTCGCGCTCGAAGACTTCCGCACGCCCGACCGCGTCGTCGTCGGCGACCGTGGAGACTGGGCCGGCGACGCCGTCGTCGCGCTCTACGAGCCGATGGACGCGCCGCTGGTTCGGACCGACATCGCCAGCGCCGAGATGGTGAAGCTCGCCGCCAACGCTTTCCTCGCGACCAAGATCTCCTTCATCAACGAGATCGCCAACGTCTGCGAGGAGACCGGCGCGAACGTGCTCGAGGTCGCGCGCGGCATGGGGCTCGACCACCGCATCGGACCGTCGTTCCTGCATCCCGGCATCGGCTTCGGCGGCTCCTGCTTCCCGAAGGACGTTTCGGCGCTGAAGCAGCTCGCCGGTAACTCCGGCTACCACTTCCAGCTCCTGAACGCCGTGATCGAGGTCAACGAGTTGCAGAAGCGGCGTGTGATCAGCAAGCTGCACAAGCACCTCGGCTCGCTGGTCGGAAAGCGGATCGCGCTGCTGGGGCTGGCCTTTAAGGCGGAGACCGACGACATGCGCGAAGCTTCGTCATTGGTGCTGACCGCGCGCCTACAGGCCGACGGCGCCGAGGTGTCGGCCTACGACCCGGTGGCGATGCCGACTGCGCGCCCGCTGCTGTCCGGCATCGAGTTCGCCGACTCGGCGCTTGCGGCCGCCAAGGACGCTGACGCGGTGGTGGTCGTGACCGAGTGGCGGGAGTTCGTCGAGCTCGACTGGGTCGCCGTTGCCGGCACGATGGCCGGACGGCTGGTCGTCGACGGCCGCGACTGCCTCGACCCCGCGCGCGTAGCGGCGGCCAAGCTAGATTACGAGGGCATCGGCCGCTAGCGGGCGGCGGAACGGGGCGGCACGATGCAAGCGCTGATCCTGACGGGTGGGCTCGGAACGCGGCTTCGGCCGCTCACCTCGGACCTGCCGAAGCCGATCGTGCCGCTGGTCGGCCAGCCGTTCATCGGCTACATGCTGGACTGGCTGCGCGGGCACGGCATCGACGACATCGTGCTCGCCTGCGGCTTCCGCAGCGACGGGGTCCGTGACACCCTCGGCAACGGCGAGCGCTACGGCGTCCGCTTGCGCTACGTCGAGGAGCCCGAGCCGCTCGGCACCGGCGGCGCGGTCAAGTATGCGCAGAATCTGCTGGACGAGCGCTTCTTCATGCTCAACGGCGACGTTCTCACCGACCTCGACCTGACCGCCGAGCTGGAGCAGCACGAGCGGACGGGCGCGCAGGCCACGCTGGCGCTGATCCCCGTCGAGGACGTCTCCGCCTACGGCTTCGTCAGACGCCGGGCGGACCTGAGCGTGAGCGAGTTCGTCGAGAAGCCGAACCCCGACCAGGCCTTTGACGGCCTTGAGTTCGACAGGAGCCTCGTCAACGCCGGTGCCTACATTCTCGAGCGCTCGCTGCTGGAGAAGATGCCGGCGGCCGGCACGAACTTCTCGATCGAGCGCGACGTCTTCCCGAAGCTCGTCGGTAAGGGCCTCTACGGCTACGAGGCCTGCGGCTACTGGCTCGACATCGGCACGCCACAGCGCTACTTGCAGGCGACCTTCGACATCCTCGACGGCAACGTGAGGACCGCAATCGGTGACCGGCTGCGCGCGGACGGCCTGCGCCTGATCGGCAGTGGGTCCGTAGAGGGACGGGTCTCCGCGCCCGCGCTGATCGGCTCGGGCGCGCGGATCGCGCGCACCGCGGTGGTCGGCGGCCGGGTCGTCATCGGCGACAACGTCGAGGTCCAGGCGGGCGCCCGGATCGACAGCTCCGTGGTGCTCGACGGCGCGGTGATCGGCAAGGGCTCGGTGGTCAGCGGCTCGATCATCGATTGCGACGCACGGATCGGCCCGCACTGTCACCTCTCGGGCCATTCGATCGTCGGGCGCGGCGTCGACCTCGGCGCGGAGAACACGCTGGCTGCCGGAGTTCGTATCTTCCCTGGTGTCGTGATTCCGGACGGGGCGGTTCGATTTTGACGCTGGCGCGCTCGCTCTCACCCGACGCGGTTGCCGAGGTGGACGTCAGTGACTACATCCGTGATGTGCTCGGACTGCCGGAGCAGCTCCGCGACGCGCTCTGGCGCGTTGAAGCCGCGGCTCTGAAGCCGCGCGACTCGCCCGGCGGCTTGGTCGTCGCCGGCATGGGCGGGTCGGCGGTCGGCGGCGCGCTTGCCAGGGTGGTTCTGGGCGACCGTGCCTCGCGGCCGATCGCGCTGGCGCGTGGTTACGCGCTGCCGGCTTGGACGACACCGGATACGACGGTGCTCTGTGCCAGCTACTCCGGTAACACCGAGGAGACGCTGGCGACCTTCGAGGCCGCGCAGGCGGTCGGCGCGCACCTGATCGCCGTGACCGCCGGCGGCAAGCTCGCCGAGCAGGCGCGTGCCGACGGTGTGCCGATCATCCCGCTCCCGGGCGGCTTCCGGCCGCGTTCGGCGATCGCCTACGCGCTTGTGTCGGTGCTCGAGGTGGCGGCGCTGTGCGGCGTCGGCACGCCGCTGCGCTCGGAGATCGACGTCGCCGCGGAGAACGTCGGGCGGCTTACCCGGGGCTGGGGTCCGACGGCCCCCGAGGACTCGCTGGCGAAGACGATGGCGCGCAGCCTCAGTGGCACGATCCCGCAGATCGTCGGCGCCGAGCTGACGGCGCCGGTCGCCTACCGCTGGAAGACGCAGATCAACGAGAACGCGAAGCTACCGGCATTCGCCGCCGAGCTGCCCGAGCTCGATCACAACGAGCTCGTCGGCTGGGAGCGCGCCCGCGAACTCGGCAACTTCAGCGCCGTGTTCCTCGACGACAGCGACCTGCACCCGCGGATTCGCCAGCGGATCGAGCTCACGCGCGGACTGATCGCCAGCCGTGGCGGCGTCACGCTGAGGGTCGACTCGATCGGCGAGACCCGGCTTGAGCGCGTGCTCTCGCTGGTGCTGCTCGGCGACCTCGTGGCGTTCTACCTGGCCGTGCTCGGCTCAGTCGATCCGACGCCGGTCGAGGCGGTCGAGTCGTTGAAGGCCGCGCTCGCAGGCGGCTGAGGGCGGCGCGGGCATGGGTGGCTATCGGCGCGAAGGCGGCTGTCTCTGCGGCACGATCCGTTTCGTCGTGACCGCGCCACCGACCGAGGTCGGCTACTGCCACTGCACCCGTTGCCAGCGTCGGACGGGAACCGCTGCGTCGGTCAATGCGACGATCGACGGGCGCGAGTTCCGACTGCTGAGCGGCGCCGAGGATCTCAGCTGCTGGCGGCCACCGGGAGGCGGCGCCGAGAAGTGCTTCTGCGCCCGCTGCGGCTCGCAGATCTGCTCTCAGGACCCCGACGACCACAGCCGCATGAGCGTACGCCTGGCGGCGTTCGACCAGGATCCGGGCGTCCCGCCCAGCTACCACCAGTACGTAGCGTATGCCGCCGCCTGGGAGCCGATCCCCGACGACGGCCTGCCACGCTTCCCGGAGTCGCGGTTCGACGTCTGATGCCGGGGGCTTCGCTGGCTGAGGCCGGTAGCTGCGACGCTCCATCGCCTGCACGGCCAGCGGGCCGCGCAGGCGCCGAAACCTTGACATAAGCGTGGTAATGTTGGGCTCCATGGACGGGCTGACCATCCACGAGGCGGCGATCGTCACCGGCTGGTCGCCACGAATGCTGCGCTACATCGAGAGCAGCGGGTTGGTGCAGGCTGCCCGCAGCGCCGGCGGCTACCGCGTCTACGGGCCCGGCGAGCTGCAGCGGCTGCGGACGTTGCGCGAGCTGCTGATGAGCTTCGACGTGGCGCTGTCCGAGGTCGCCTTTGCTGCTCGGATGAGCGGCGACCCGCAGCTGCGGGACGCGATCGAGACGTGGCTGGTGGCCGAGCCGGAGCAGCCCGCCGAGGTCGAAACGGCCGACTGGCTGGAGTTCGAGAAGCGCCGGAACGAGCGCCTGCTCGCGTCGGCATAGGGCAGCAGCTGGAGACAGGATCGCGCGGCGCCGCTGGGTGCCGGCCGCACTAGAGACACGGGAGACCAGATGAGCACCACCGACACGCAAACCCCCTTTAAGGTCGCCGACCTGTCGCTGGCCGACTTCGGCAGGCGGGAGATCCGCCTTGCCGAGCACGAGATGCCCGGCTTGATGTCAGTGCGCGGCGAGTACGCGAAGACCCAGCCGCTCGCCGGCGCCCGGATCACCGGCTCGTTGCACATGACGATCCAAACCGCCGTGCTGATCGAGACACTCGTCGCAATCGGCGCGCGGGTGCGCTGGGCGTCGTGCAACATCTTCTCGACCCAGGACCACGCCGCCGCCGCGATCGCGGTCGGCCCGGACGGCACCCCGGAGGACCCCCAGGGGGTGCCGGTGTTCGCCTGGAAGAACGAGAGTCTCGAGGAGTACTGGCAGTGCACCATGAAGGCGCTGAGCTGGCCGGACGCGGACGGGCCGACGATGATCCTCGACGACGGCGGCGACGCGACGTTACTGGTGCACCGCGGCGTCGAGTACGAGGACGCCGGCAGCGTTCCCGCGCCGACGCCCGAGGACGGTGAGGAGGAGCGCGTGATCCTCGCCCTGCTCGCGAGCTCGCTGCGCGAGGACCCGAAGCGCTTCCACCGGATCGCGGCCGGGCTGAAGGGTGTCACCGAGGAGACCACCACTGGCGTGCACCGCCTCTACCACTACGCACACGACGGCAAGCTGCTGTTCCCCGCGATCAACGTCAACGACGCCGTGACCAAGTCGAAGTTCGACAACCGCTACGGGGTCCGGCACTCGCTGATCGACGGCATCAACCGCGGGACCGACGTGCTGATCGGCGGCAAGGTCGCGATGGTCTGCGGCTACGGCGACGTCGGCAAGGGCTGCGCCCAGTCGCTCAGCGGTCAGGGTGCGCGAGTGATGGTCTCGGAGGTCGACCCGATCTGCGCGCTACAGGCGGCGATGGACGGCTTCGAGGTGACGCGGATGGAGGACGCCGTCAGCGAGGCCGACATCTTCATCAGCGCCACCGGCAACCGCGACGTGATCACGGTCGAGCACATGGCGGCGATGAAGCACCAGGCGATCGTCGGGAACATCGGCCACTTCGACAACGAGATCGACATGGCGGGCCTGGCGGCCGTGCCGGGGATCGAGCGCATCCAGATCAAGCCGCAGGTTGACGAGTGGGTGTTCCCGGACGGCCACGCGGTGATCGTGCTTTCCGAAGGGCGGCTGCTGAACCTCGGCAACGCCACCGGTCACCCGTCGTTCGTGATGTCCAACAGCTTCGCGAACCAGGTGCTTGCCCAGATCGAGCTGTTCGTGCACGAAGGCGATTACGGGCTCGACGTCTATCGCCTGCCGAAGCATCTCGACGAGAAGGTCGCGCGTCTGCACCTCGATGCACTCGGTGTCAAGCTGACGACGCTCTCCGAGCGTCAGGCGGACTACATCGGCGTACCCGTGGAAGGCCCCTACAAAGCCGACCACTACCGCTACTGAGTCGGGGCGTGACGGTGCCGCCGGCAGGGGTGACGAAGGCGATGGGTGGCGGCGGCACAAGCGGTAAGGCGATGGACGGCGGCGCGAGCGGCAGCGCCGGTGGTAAGGCGACGGGTGGTGCCAGCGGCAGCGCCGGTCGCGACCGGATCGCCTGGGCGGCGGCGCAGATGCCGGTGCTCGCTCGGATCGGGGAGCGCTTCGTCGCGCAGCAGCCGCTGCGTGGCAATCATGTCGCCGCGTGCCTCCACATCACCGCCGAGACCGCGAACCTGGTGCGGGTGCTCTGTGGGGGCGGCGCCGATGTGACCCTCTGCGCCGCCAATCCGCTGGCGACCCAGGACGACGTCGTAGCCGCGCTGAAGCTCGAGCAGGGCGTGAGCGTGGACGCCCGTCGCGGCGACGACTTCGCCCGCTACGAGGCCGGGATCACGGACACGGTCGCGCGCGTGAGCGCCGCCGGCGGGCGCTGGCTCGCGCTTGACGACGGCGGCGAGCTGCTAGCGGCCGCGCACCGTGACGGGGCGACGGCCGAGCTGTTCGGCGGCACCGAGGAGACCAGCACCGGCCTCACCCGGCTGCGGCGCCTGCACGCCGAAACGGGCCTCTCGTGTCCGGTCCTGGCCCTGAACGAGGCGCTGACCGAGCGCGAGCTGAATGACCGTCACGGCACCGGGCAATCGGCGCTCGACGGCATCATCCGGGCGACGAACCTGCTGCTCGCCGGCCGCAGTGTGGTCGTGATCGGCTACGGTCGAGCCGGCCAGGGGGTTGCCGAGCGCGCTCGCGGCGGCGGTGCGGTGGTGATCGTCTGCGAGACCGATCCGCTGCGGGCGCTGGCGGCGCGGATGGCTGGCTACGCGGTCATGCCGATCGCCGAGGCGGCGGCGAGCGGTGACGTGTTCATCACCGTCACCGGCGAGCGGCGCGTGCTGCGCACGGAGCACTTCGAGCTGATGAAGGACGGGGCGGTGCTGGCGAACGCCGGTCGCTTCGACGTCGAGCTCGACCTCGAGGCGCTGCGGCGACTCGACCCGGAGCCACGCCGCGTGCGGCCGCTCGTCGACCAGTACACGCTCTCAGACGGCCGGCGCCTGAACTTGCTGGCGCTTGGCCAGGTCGTGAACCTGGCGGCGGCCGACGGCTATCCGGCGGCGGTCATGGACATCTCGTTCTCCCTGCACGCGCTTGCCGTCGAGCGGCTGCTGGCCGGCCCGCCGCTCGCACCCGGCATTCAGCCGGTGCCGCTCGAGCTGGACCGCGAGGTGGCAGGCCTGAAGCTCGCCTCGCTGGGCGTCGCGTTCGACGCGCCGGCGCCTGAGGGCGGTGCCTGACGCCGGTGCCTGACGTGTCGGCGCCTGGAGCGTCGGTGCCTGGCGTGTCGGCGCCGGAGCGCAAGCCGTTGCCGATTTTCTACCCATATGGGACAAAATCGGCAACAGCCGAGCGGTAGGTCTGCGGTCCTCGCGACGCTCGCCCGGTCCCAGGGAACGTGTTGGCCAGCGGGCCAACACGGGCGGCTCGAAGTCCTGCCCGAAGACCTCGTTAAGAACCATCGACCGCGGGTAGAACCGGAGATACAATTCGGTAACAGCACCTACCTACCCCCTCTGTGAAAGGAGGTCGATCTATGAGGATCGAGGTAAAGGGTCGGAACTTCAAGGTTCCGGATGAGGTCGAAGTGCGTATTCAGCGCGCTTTCGACGTGATCGGGAAGCAGGTGTCGGAGCTTGCCGTGCTCGACGTCGAGGTCAGACAAGAGCTCAGCCCGACCGCGAAAGGCCGCTTCGTCGTAACCACGGAGCTGCCACTGAAGGGCGTGACGCTGCGCGCTCGCGGCGAGGGCTACGAGCTCAAGTCCGCGGTTCGGCGGGCAGCCGACGAGCTCGAGGTGCAGGTAAAGCGTCACCGCGAGAAGCGCCGTCGCCGTCGCGAGGCGCGCACGCAGACGGCCGAGGCTCGCACCGAGGTGCTGAGCCAGGCGTCACCCGAGAGCGAGCAGGCGGCGTAAGCCGCCGCCCGGGCGCCGCAGCTGCCGCTCCGGCCCCGAGCGGTAGCGCGAGTGTGGGGGGCGCGCAGCCCGCCGGCGCGCGTCCCCCGAATGCGCCTTCGACAGCAACCGGCTCGCGCGGCACGAGCTCGGATCGGTTACCAGGTCGTCACCTAAGCGAGGGGCTACAGACGCTACGCTTGCCGTATGTGGCTACTTGACCGTGCATTGCGGATGGGCGAGAGGGGGCAATTCAAGGCCTACGAGCAGCGGGTAGCGCAGATCGGGGCCTTCGAGCCGGAGATGGAAAGCTCCAGCGACGCCGAGCTACGGCAGCTCGCTGATGAGCTGCGCGAGCGCGCGCATAACGGCGAGAGTCTCGACGACCTGCTGCCCGAGACCTTCGCGCTGGTGCGCGAAGCGGGCCGGCGGAGTCTCGGCATGCGGCACTTCGACGTGCAGCTGATCGGCGGCATGGTCCTGCACGACGGCTCGATCGCCGAGATGAAGACCGGCGAAGGTAAGACGCTGGTCGCGACATTGCCGATCGTCCTCAACAGTCTCGCCGGACGTGGCGTGCATCTCGTTACGGTCAACGACTACCTGGCCCGTCGCGACGCGATGTGGATGAAGCCGATCTACGACATGCTCGGCGTCAGCGTCGGCGTGCTGCAGAACATGCAGCCGTACGAGGAGAAGCGCGACGCCTACGCCGCCGATGTCACCTACGGCACCAACTCCGAGTTCGGCTTCGACTACCTGCGCGACAACATGGCGACGTCGTTGGAGGAGAAGGTCCAGAACGGCGGTCGCCCGAAGCCGGAGAACGGCGGCTCGGCCTACCACGCCTACGCGATCGTCGACGAGGTCGACAACATCCTGATCGACGAGGCGCGGACGCCGCTGATCATCTCCGGCGCGCCCGAAGCGGCCGCGGACCTCTACCAGACGTTCGCAAAGCTCGCGAAGCAGATGCAGCCCGGCAAGACGCCCGAGCACCTGCTGCCGCATGAGCGCAAGGAGTTCGTGCCGGACTTCGACTACGAGTTCGACGAGAAGTACGAGACGATCACGGTCACCGAGCGCGGTGTCGCGAAGGCCGAGCACTTCCTGGGCATCGGTCACCTCTACACGGCCGAGAACGGCCACCTCGTCAACCACCTGATCCAGGCGCTGAAGGCGCAGTCGCTGAAGACGCGGGGTAAGGACTACGAGGTGATCGAAGGCGAGGTGAAGATCGTCGACGAGCACACCGGCCGCATCCTCGAAGGTCGGCGCTGGTCCGAGGGTCTGCACCAGGCAGTCGAGGCGAAGGAGAGCGTGCGCGTCCAGGAGGAGAACCAGACGCTCGCCTCCGTCACGCTGCAGAACTACTTCCGTAAGTACGACAAGCTCGCTGGCATGACCGGCACGGCGATGACCGAGGCCACCGAGCTGATGAAGATCTACAAGCTGCCGGTCGTTCAGATCCCGACAAACGCGCCGATGGTCCGGGCCGATAACAACGACCTCGTCTTCAAGACCAAGGAAGGCAAGTGGCACGCGGTCGTCAATGAGATCAAGGACTGTCACGCGAAGGGCCAGCCGGTGCTGGTCGGCACGATCTCGGTCGACGTCTCGGAGCTGCTCTCCGACCGGCTGCGCAAGCAGGGCATCGAACACACGGTGCTGAATGCCAAGCCCGAGCACGCCGCCCACGAGGGCGACATCGTCGCGCAGGCAGGCGCTCCCGGGGCGGTCACGATTGCCACCAACATGGCCGGCCGTGGCGTCGACATCAAGCTCGGCGGCAACGCCGAGCAGCTTGCCCAGCAGGAGCTGCACGCGAAGTTCGGCCTCGAGCCGGGCGACCCCGACTACGAGGAGCATCTGCACGATGTCCTGCCGTCGCTCGAGCAGCGGGTCAGGGAAGCGCACGACCAGGTGCTCGCCGCCGGGGGCCTCTACATCATCGGCACCGAGCGCCATGAGTCGCGGCGCATCGACAATCAGCTTCGCGGCCGTTCGGGCCGTCAGGGCGACCCCGGCAAGTCATGTTTCTTCCTCTCCGCCGAGGACGACCTGATCCGCCTGTTCGCCGGCGACCGGATCTACAAGATCCTCGACAAGCTCGGCTCCGTCGACGACGAGGGTAACGAGGAGCCGATCGAGGCCGGGATGCTCTCGAGCCAGATCGAGAAGGCCCAGCGCAAGGTCGAGGAGCAGTACTTCCTGATGCGCAAGCGCACGCTGGAGTACGACGACGTGCTCAACCAGCAGCGCGAGGTGATCTACACCTACCGCGACGAGATCCTCGAAGGGCGCGACATGGGCGAGGCCGCGCGGCAGGAGCTCGTGAACCTGGTCGACCGGATGGTGAGCGACTACACAGCGGGCGACTTTGTCGAGGACTGGGACGTCCAGGGGCTGCTGGCGCGGATCGGCGAGATCTTCCCGCTCAGCGACGAGGCGCTCGCGATCGACCCGGGGACGATCGACCGTGACGACCTGATCGCCCGTATGCAGGACGAGGCGCTGAGCCGCTACAACCGTCGCGAGCGCGAGTTCGGCCCGGAGCTGATGCGCGAGCTGGAGCGCTTCCTGCTGCTGCAGATCATCGATCAGCGCTGGCGCGAGCACCTGCAGGACATGGACTACCTGCAGCGCGGCATCGGGCTGCGCGGGATCGCGCAGATCGACCCGCTGGTTGCCTATAAGAACGAGGCGTTCTCGCTGTTCGGCAACCTGATGACGCTGATCTGGTCGGACTTCGCAAACTTGATCTTCCACGTCGAGGTGACCCTGGCACCCGATTCCGCCTCCGAGGGCGGCGGGCCCGCTGGCCCGCCGCCGGCCGCGCGCCGCCCGGCGCGCAGCTCGAGCTCGACGGGCGGCGGCTCCTCCGTCACCTATTCCGGCGGCACCGAGCTGACCGGCGCCCAGGCGCTCAGCACCGCGGCTCTGGCGACGGCTCCGGAAGCGGTCGGCTACGCGGACGGCGGCGGCGAGATCATGGATGGCGCCGCGGCTCCGGAGGCGGTGGCCGTGGAGCAGCGTCATGTGGAGCACGAGCCCGGGCGCAACGACCCGTGCTGGTGCGGCTCGGGCAAGAAGTACAAGAAGTGCCACGGCGCCTGAGGGCGCCTGAAAAACCCCTGCTAAACGGCAGGTTCGGTCACAGCATCCGGCGAATTTGTCAACGGATTGTCAACGATAGCCGCGGCGACCGCATCAGCCGCTGCGGCATCGCTCGACGGCAGCAGGTGCGCGTAGGTCGCCAGCAGCGTCTCGGGACGATCCCCGAGCCGTGCGGCGACGACGTGCAGCGGGATGCGGGCCTCGAGCGCCAGCGTCGCGCACGTATGCCGCAACACATGTACGGAGCCGACCGGGATGCCGGCGGCCCGCCGACGCACCACGAACTGATTCGAGATCGCGTTGGGGTGCGTGACGCGGCCCAGCTCGTCGGGAAACACCAGGTCCAGCTCGTGCTCGTAAAGGTCGCCCGCCAGCGCCTGCTCGACGAGCTGCCGGTTGCGGTGCTGGCGCAGAGCTTCGACGGTCTCCGCGTCGAGCGTGACCGTACGGCGGGAGCGCTTCGACTTCGGCGGCCCGAACGTGACACCGCCCGGAGTGGGTAGCGCTTGCTGCTCGACGCGGAGCAACCCAGCCTCGAGATCGACGTCCTGCCAGCGCAGCCCGCACAGCTCGCCGCGTCGCATCCCGGTCATAGCTCCGAGCCGCCACAGCGCCGCCAGCCGGTCGTCGGCAACGTACTCCAGGAACCGTCTTAGCTCGTTCGCCGTCCAGGCGGTCACGCGCGTCTGTCCGACGCGTGGCGGCTTGATTCTCGCCGCCGGGTTCCGCGCGATCTTCTCCCAAGCGACCGCGTCGTTCAGGGCGCGGCGCAGCACAGCAAGCACCGTCGAGCGTGATGCGACCGCGAGACCGCGGCAGTTGCCGCCCGTGTGCTCGCAGCTCGGGTCGCTGCACCGCTCGAGCTCGGCCATGAACGCCAGCACGTCTGCGGGGCTGATCCGTGCGAGTGGGATGCTCCCGATGGCGCGCGGCGCGATCTGCCCCTCGATCGTCTGTCGATAGCGCCGGCTCGTCAGCGGCTTCACGTTCGCCTCGATCGCCTGCATCCATTGGCGCAGGAACACGGCGAGCGGCTCCGATGATGGCTCGACGTAGGTGCCGTCCGCGACCTTTGGCAATGCTTCCTGTAAGAACCGCTGAGCGTCCTTCTGCGTCCGAAAGCCGCCCTTGGACTTCTGCGCACGGACGACCGCTCCGGTGTCGGGATCGACCTTCGCGGGCGCGTCCCAATAGGCGGTCCAAGTCGATCCGCGCTTGCGGGTCGATCCCCTCATAGCTGGCCTCGGTTCTTCTTGGCTCTCAGCGTGCGACGGTGCTCGCGTTGCCGGTAGGCGTTGCCACACGCCACCGAGCAGTACACGGAGTCGATGCGGAACTGCCGGTGCTTCGCGGCGCCCCGCTGATAGGGGAACGGCCGCCCGCAGTTCTTGCACACGCGCGCCCAATGCCCTTCGCAGACCAAGTTGTAGAGCTGTACGCACGCGCCGCTAAAGAGGTCAACCTGCCGGCCGAAGTCGGCTAGCGACGGCTCGTTGGGATCTTCGTCTGCCTGTCTCACATAGGCCGTGACTGACCGTAGGCCGGCGTTTATCCAGGCGGCGAAGAACCGCCAGGCCGCCTTGCTGACCGGCTTCCCCTGGGCGGCGTCGGCCCAGATAGCGGCGAGCGCCTGCGCGGCTGTGAGGTAGACGCGGGCGCGGTTGAGGTGCTCGTCGGGTCCGGGCACGGGAAGCTCTGCGCTCGGGTCGCGGTCAAAGAGTGGGATGGGCTGGTGGAAGGCGTCGGCGTCCGCTGCAACGCGGTCGTGCGGAATCCAGCCGTAGCGGTCGAGCAGCGCGGTAAGTGCCTGATCGTCGCGCAGGTCCGCGTCCCGCAGCTCGTGTAGCACCCACAGCTCCGGTAGCGGCGCGTGGCCACGCCAGTGCCAACCGCTCCGCGCAGCAGCGCTGACGGGCCCCGTCGTGTCGGCGAACTTCTCCCGGACCTCGGCGACTGTCGTCGAGTTGATCGGCTTCCACCGGGCCACCTCTGGTTCGGGCAGCGCGATGCCGGGCCAGAGAGTAACGGAGAATTGAAGCGTTGACTCGTTATCCATGCGGCGTACAGTAGCACACATGACGTCACGCGAAAAGTCGAATACAGCCCATTACGGAAGGGGTCGCATGGAAGATTGGACGAATCAGCCGACTCTGCGCGTCGAGCAGGCGGCGGAAATTCTCGGAGTCTCGCGCTCCAGCGCCTACGAGGCAGCACGCGCCGGCGAGCTGCCGACAATCCGGCTCGGTCGGCGGCTATTGGTGCCCACGGCCCGGCTTCGCGCCCTACTCGGCGAGACGGCAACCGGGAGCACGGCGACTGATGCGGCGCGCAACGCCTGACATCTGGATCGTCGGGGGCGCCGACGACGCGGCCGCGCTGGAGCAGATCGACCTGCATGCGGTAGCGGTTCCGGTCGCGGGTGAGTGGGGTGGCGCGTTCGGGCAGCAGTTTCGCGGCTCGCACGTCGTTATCTGCATGCCGTGCTCCCCAGAAGGTCGGGAGCTTGCCGGGGACGTCGCCACGATCATCGCGGCGCACGGAGTCGCGAGCATCCGAACCGTCGATCTCGCCGCCGGCCGCAGCGACGGATACATGGCACTCGACGCGATCCGCGAGGCCGTAGCCGAGAACGGCGCGGCGATCGAGCAGGTCCACGACCTGTTCGTCGCGATGGCCGCCGCCGTGTCACCGACCAGGCCACAGCCGAGAGCTGGGCGGCTGAAGCTAGTGGACTACTCGCAGGTCCACGATGAGCCGACCGTTTGGCTGCGCGAAGGCTGGATGCCCCTAGGCGAGCTGGTCTATCTAGCCGGGCCGCCCGACGCAGGCAAGACTACGTTTGCGCTTGACACGGCCGCGCAGATCACGACCGGCATGCTGCCTGGCGCGCTTCGCGGCAAGCCCCATGACGTGATCCTGGTCGCACCTGAGGATCGACGGCGGGAGGTTCGCGCCCGGTTCGTCGGCGCGGGAGGCGTCCTTAGGCGCCTGCACGGACTAGGTGACGCGCTTTCAGACTCCGATGCGCCAGTCAGCGTCACGTTTCCCGACGACATACCCGACCTTGTGCAGCTCATAGTGATGCTGCGCGAACAGAACCGCCCGGCTGCGCTGGTCTACGTAGACGATGTGGTCGGGACGTTCGGCGCTGGCAAGTCCCCGAACAACGAAGTGGATGTGCGGGGCGTGCTGGAATCGCTACGCGACGATATAGCGCATGCCTTAGACGTGACAGTGCTTTACACGACTCACTTTCGTAAGAGCGCTGGCAGTGCGCTCGATCGAGTGGCCGGGCATACGGCCTTTACAAGCGTGCCGCGCTCCGGTCTGAGCTTCGACTTCGATTCTGAGCAGCCGGATACAGCCGACGACGGCGCCCCCGTCTACCGACTGCTTTCTAACAGCATGCAGAACGTGGGTCGTAAGGCGCGGACGCTGGTGCTGAGCATCCGAGGGCGCGATGTGATGCTCGACGGTAGTAAGAGCAACGTGCCAGTGATGCGGATCGAGGGCGAGCGGCAGATCACGTCTGATGAGATCGCCAGAGCGCATATGCCGGGCGGAGAGCCGGCCAGCGGCGAGGACGTCCGGGACGCGATCATCGAGGCGCTGGAGAGCGGCGAGCATCCCTCCCGCGAGGTCAAGCAGCAAGTCGCCGCGAGCTGCGATGTGTCCGGCCGCACGGTCGAGCGTGTCGCCCACAAGATGATCGATGCCGGGGAACTGCTGAAGAACGAACAGGGCTTCCCGATGAGGTCGTTTTGGTCGCTCGCTGCAGTAGCGACAAGGCCTGTCGCGACTGGTGTCGCTACTGACGCTGTCGCTACTGCTCATCGCCAGCCGTTACGGGCGATTCCGGGGTTCGGAGACTCCAGTAGCGACACTCGTGGACACCTGTCGCTACTGGAGGGCGCAGGCAGCGATTCGGGGTCCGAGGGCGGCGCAGCATGACCGGCCGGATCGAACGCCAAGCCGAGAGCCTGCGCGCCGACGCTCGCGGTCGCCTGCCGGAGTTACTGGCGGCTCGGCGACGGCTGCGGGGCGACGCCGACGATCCCTGGGTGCTCTCGGAGCTCGTCGGGATCGAGCACGAGATCGAGCACGCAAGGCAGGTCATCCGTGATGGCCTTGATCGGCCGTTAGTCGTGAATGAAAGGACGGAGCTATGACCTATAATTCTGGTAGCGCTGGTGATGGCCGACATGGCCGCCACGATCAGCCTGACGAGAACCTGCCGCAGCCCGACATGGGCGCCGGGTTTGAATCAGAACCGGATCTACCGCCAGCTACAGCCGACACGGCCCTGACGAGTATCAACGACCTGGACCGCATTCGTGCGATATGGGGTTCCGGAGCTGACTTGCTCGAACCTGTTCCGCCGCCACGACGGGCACCACAGAACTGCACATTCGCCGTAGGGGGAGTAACCGACGTGCAACTCCGCTCCGACGGCGTAGCCCCAACTCCCGTGTACTTTGTGCCGAGCTGGTGGCCAGAACTTGAAAGTGAAAGCTGATGGCTAATAACTACAACTCCATCTTCAGCCGTGACGACAGTGGTGGCGCGGAGCTGCCGCGTGAGGTTGCCGACCAGATCATTACTGGCATGGTCGGCACAAGCACGCTGCCGACGCTCGCGACCAGAGTTGCTACCACCACGCGCGATTCGCGAATTCCGGTGCTTTCGACTGCGCCGTCCGCGTACTTCGTGTCAGGCGACTCCAGTTTGAAGCAGACAACGCCTGCGAACTTCGGCGAGCTGTCGCTGACGGCCGAGGAGATCGCGACGCTGCTGGTGCTGCCGGACTCGATCCTGGCAGATAGCGAGTTCGACATTTGGGGCGAGCTGCAGCCGAGGCTCAGTTCCGCGCTGTCCGATGTGCTCGACCTCGCCGGCCTGTTCGGACAGAGCATCCCGACGAGCTGGGGCAGCTCCCTTGTAGATGACGCGGTTGCCGCCGGCAACTATGTGGTCGCATCCGACATCGACGGCGGTGACTACACCAAGGATCTGCTGGGCGCGGCGCAGAAGGTCGCCGATCAGGGCTTCTTGCCGACGGCCGCAGCGGTCTCGCCGGCATGGCCGCTGATCGCCGCCTCGCAGCGTACAGCCGCCGTCGTAGCCAACCCGCTCGGTGACGCGGCTTCGTTCGACGGCGTGATCGCCGGCATCAACCTGAAGTACGGGCCGAACATCTGGGACCCGGCCGGCAACGTGGTCGCACTGGTCGCCGACTGGCGCTACATCCTGCTCGGCATCAGGCAGGACGTCAGCCTCGACCTGTCACCCTCGGCGGTGATCGTCGACGACACCGGCGCCGTCACTTACAGCGCTTGGCAGCAGGACGGCCAGGTGGGTCGCGCGGTCATGCGTGCCGGGCTCGCGATCGCCAAGCCCGACACGCACATCAGCGGAACGCGGTCGCCGATCGCGGTCGTAGTGAAGAACGACCCCACCCAGAGCGTGGCGAAGAAGTCCTGACCTACAAGCTTGGCTGGCGCCGCCGGGTGACGCCGGGGCAACGCGGCATCGTGGCTTCTCCTCCTACGTGATGCTGCCGGCGCCAGCCAACACCTACCGGAACGTGTGACGAAAAGACGTATGTCAAGACGCACAGAGCAGGATGCGGAGCGTCCCAGCAACCCGGTAACGGGAGGAGCTATGAGCACGGCAGGCGAGCGCTCGCAGCGCGAGAGCGGCAAGGCAAGGGGGTATGACCCCCAACGCGGATCGCTCCGCGACCGGAACATGCTGCCGCTCGCTGTGCGCGCAGAGCTGAAAAGTTTGGAACATTGGAGGTGAAGCGATGACAAAGGTTGATTTGGGCCGTCCGCCAACCGATTTGGGGCCGTCTGGGTTGGCGCTGTGGACGGCGATCACGGCTGAGTTTGACCTCGAAAGCCATGAGTATGTCGAGCTGCGGGAGGCGGCGCGCTGCTGTGACTCATGCGACAGGTTGACCGCTGAGGCGGAAAAGCTGGGGATGACGTCCACGGACAAGCTGGGTCGGCTTGTGGCATCGCCCTTGCTATCAGAGCGCCGGCAGCAGCAGGCGCTGCTGCTGCGGTGTCTGGCAGCGTTGCGGATACCGGCGTCTGAGGGTGCGAGTGGGCAGCGTCGAGGCCCGAGAGGCGCGTACAGGGCGCGGACGTTGGAGTTGGTGAGGAGCGAACGTGATGCAGCGTAAGCCGAGGCGTGGGCCGGTCGAGTCCGAGTTCGCGGGTCTGTCGGATCGGGAGTTGTACGAGGCGTGGCGTGCGGCTGCGCCAGGCGATGAGCGGATGGCGCTCGGCCGGGAGTACTCGCGTCGCATCCACACGTCGGTAATGGAACGGAAGCGCCGGCTCTGCGGCGCCGACTATGAAGGGACAGATTGAAATGGCATCTACCAACTACAAGCTCGCGGCGCAGCCGCAGATGACGGACGATCAAGAGGCTGCCGACCGGGCGCTCTGCCGGCAGTGGGCGCAGTATCGAGGTGTGGAAGTTCACAGCTCTTCGCCGATGGAGGTGCCGCAGTTCAAGACGCGGACGCCGTACAACCTGGCCGCTGAGCAGGCACGGCGCACATCGTTGCGGAGCTTGTCAGGCGTGGTGGCGGCTTTCGCGCAAACGCAGACCGGGGATACGGCGACGATGCTCACCGACCTGGCCTCAGCGATCGCGGACGGTGCTGAGCCGTCGTCTTGACGACCCCGAGCGGCGAGCGTAGGCTGGTGCTCACCAAGAAATTGGCCCCGCCGTGCGCCAACACGACGGGGCCTACGACCGAGGAATGCGCCCTCGATCGCGACGCACAGCCTACCCGAACCGGTGGCCGTGCTCTTCGCCATCCAGGGCCTTTCCTAGAGAGGATGTTCTGATGGCTACAGCAACGGCGGAGCGGTCAGGGATGGTAACGATCCAGCTCGACGTCAAGGACCGCAGGTATCTGCGCGAGGAGGCCGCGTCGCTCGGCAGCTCGTGCGGTGAGGGACTCGAGCGTGACTTCTGGGACGGCGCGCGCGTTGGGACTCTGGCCGGGATTGACGAAGCGCAACGGGTGGTGCAGCTCTGTGACGCGCTTGGCTGGGAGGATTCCGACGACGACGCGAGCCCGTTCGAGGTCGAGGCCGAGAACTTCCAGGGCTTCCTCGACGGGTTGCGCGGGCAGTGCCAGCGGCTTATCGGCCAGGCAACGGTCGACCTGCGACGCTCTGGCCACGGGGACCGTTACCAGCACCTTTACCAGGAGCACATCGCTGAGTACAGCGCGGAGCTGGAGCGTGTCGAGCGGGCGCTCGACCGTCTACATGAGGCCGTGAGTGGCAAGGAGGTGAAGTGATGCCGCCCGAGGTCACGATCAGCGTTGACGCCGACACGCGCGCGATGCTGCGCGAGGATCTGCGCTGGGGGTCGTTCGTCGGCGAGATATCCGAGAGCGACCTAATCGGGTGCTTGGACGTCGACGGCATCCTGGAGGGCGCCTCCGAGGTCTCGCGGATCTTCGAGCAGATCGGCTGGGAAGACGAGGGGTCGCAAGAAGTCGCGCTCGACGTCGGCCCAAAGCTGCTCGCATGGCTCCGAGAGCAGGCCGAGGAACTGCCCCACGACATCGTCTGCGACGAGGCCAACATGGCTCACACGGCAGCGGGTGATGAGGGCTGGTTGTGCGTCGGCCACAACCGGCAGGAAACGCTCGCGATGGACCGAGAGCAGATCGCGAAAGACAAGCGCAAGCTAGCGCTCGTCACCGGGATGCTGGCGCAGCTCGAACCGGTCGAGGCAGCGGCCTGATGGGCCGGGCTCGTTGACGCCGCCGGGCGAGCGAGGTAGGTTCCGGGTATGGGGTTCCTCACCAGGGCATTGATGCCGCATCGTGTGCGGCGTGCGATGCACCCGCTGCGCACGCTCAAATGGGGGGCGACTCCGCGCGTCGCGAAACGCGGCTACGGCCTCGCCCATCCAGCGCACCACGTCGCGAACAAGGCCGCGTACAAGGTCAATCGGGGGCTCTACGGTCCGCACAAGCGGCGCAGGCACTGATGGCCGCGATTTGTCCACGGTTTGTCAACGAACGTGGCCAGACGGGGCGATATCGGCCATCATGGCGGCATCGCCCCGTCGTACGTTTTGCCTGCAAATCAGCAACTTCTGATAACGCGCCATTATTCGACATCATGGCTTCTAAGAAGTACAAGAAGTGCCACGGCGCCTGAGGGCGCGAGGTGAGAGCCGGCTGGTTCGCGATGGACGCGCCGGGACATATCAGAGCTTCCGATGACGACCGCGAGCGCGCCGCGACGGCGCTGCGGCAGCATTGCGCTGCCGGCCGGCTGAGCACCGAGGAGCTGGAGCAGCGGCTCGAGCGCGCCTACGCCGCGCGGACCGTCGGCGAGCTCGCACAGCTGATGCGGGATCTACCGGAGCTTGCCGCGGACGGCACGGTTCGGACGCCGCCGACGCCGGCGGAGCGCCATGAGCTGGCGCTGCGCGAGCAGCGTGGCCGCCTTGGCCGCCGCGCCGTACGACGCGGCGGCCAAGGCCTGGTCGTCGGCGCCGCCTGCGTAGCCCTCTGGTGGGTCGACGGCGGTCGCGGTCTGTTCTGGCCGGCCTTCGTCCTGCTGCTCGTGCTTGTCGCGGTCGCACGGTCGTTCTGGCGCCTCTATGGACCGCATCCCGACGCTGCGGCGCTGGAGCGCGCACTGACGCGCTCGCAGCGCCGGGAACGGCGTCGAGCGGCGCTGGAGCGCCGTCGCCAGCTCTGGGACCAGCTCGAAAGCATGTTGACGGCGCAGCTCGAGCAGCGGCAGGCGCGCGCCCGGGATCACCGTTCACCGCGACCGCCCCGGGTCTGACCCGGTCGGGCGTGCGGCACGACTGGCGGCGTTTCGCGCGGGCGTGCAATCATGGGCACGCAGATGACCGATCGCGCGCAGCTACGGGTTGCGGACGCCGACCGCGAAGGGGCGGCTGAGGCGCTGAGGGCGCACTACGCCTCCGGGCGCCTGAATGCGGAGGAGCTCGAGGAGCGCCTGCAGGCTGCCTACGCCGCGCGCACCGAGGAGGATCTGCGGGCGCTGTTCGAGGACTTGCCGGAGCCGCGCGCGGCAGGGCCGGGTGCCGCAGGGTCCGGTGCCGCAGGGTCCGGTGCCGCGAGGTCCGGTGCCGCGAGGTCGGTCGCCGGCGCCAACGTGCCCAGCTCGTCTGTGGCCGCACCGGCCGGTGCGGAGCTGCCGCTTCCGGCCCGGCGCGCGCAGCTGCAGCGTCGCGTGGTGCAACGGGCCGGCGGCGGGATCGGTGCGTTCGCGATCAGCTCCGGCGTCTGGGCGCTGACCGGCAGCGGCTACTTCTGGCCGGTCTGGGTGCTCGTGGTGGTGGCGATCTCGATGGCTTCGTCGATGTGGCACCTGTGGGGGCCGGCGCCGGACCTCGATCGGGTCGAGCGCGACCTCGAGCACCACGACCATCACCACCACCATTACGACGAGCATCACCGTCTGCAGGTGGAGGACGGCCACGAGCACCGGCATCAGCGGCAACAAGACGATCAGTAGCGGTATACACTGAGTGGAGTTGCCAGATGGAATTACGTTCTGTGTAGCGGAACGGAGAAAGTGGGATGCAGGGTCAGGCGGGGAAGCAGGATGCGGCGCAGTCTCAGGCCGGCTCGGGTAACGGCGGGGCCCCCGGTAACGGCGGGGCCCCCGGTAACGGCGGGGCCCCCGGTAATGGCGGGGTAGCGGGCGACGGCGGGCATCAGCCCGCGGCACCCGGCTCGGTGACGGGACTTCCACGGCTGAGCCGCGAGCTGATGCCCGCACCCGCGCGGCCGCTCCGGATCATCCAGTTCGGCGAGGGTAACTTCCTGCGGGCGTTCCTCGACTGGCAGATCCAGCGGCTGAACCGGCAGGGCCTCTTCGACGGCGACGTTGTGGTTGTGCAGCCACGGGCGGGCGGGCACGTCGCCGAGCTGGAGCGGCAGGACCGTCTCTACACGGTGCTGATCGAAGGGCGCCAGGGTGGCTGCGACGTGCACACGCACGAGGTCATCGATGTGATCGGCACGACCATCGATGTCTACACGCAGTGGTCGCGGTTCCTGGCGCTTGCCGATGACCCTGCGGTGCAGGTGATCGTTTCCAACACGACCGAGGCCGGGATCGCGCTGGATTCGGCCGACGACCCCGAAGGGGCGCCGCCAGCCAGCTATCCGGCCAAGCTCACGCTGCTGCTCTACCGCCGCTACCGGGCCGGCCTGCCCGGATTCCTGATCATCCCTTGCGAGCTGATCGAGGACAACGGCGGCAAGCTGCTGGGGGTCGTGCGCGAGTGCGCGCGCCGCTTCGAGCTCGGCGCCGAGTTCGACCGCTGGCTACAGCGTGAGAACACGTTCTGCTCGAGCCTCGTCGACCGGATCGTGCCCGGCTACCCCCGCGCGCGGGCGCGAGAGCTGTGGCACGAACTCGGCTACGTCGACGAGAGCATCGTCGCGACCGAGCCGTTCATGCTGTGGGTGATCCAGGGGCCGGCGGAGCGGGTCGAGGCGGTGCTGCCGCTGCGCGCGGCTGGCCTGAACGTGGTCTTCACCGACGATCTGCGGCCGTACCGCGAGCGCAAAGTGTTCCTGCTGAACGGTCCGCACACGACGATGGCGATGCTGGCACGGCTGGCAGGACTGACAACCGTTGGCGAGACGATCGCCGATCCCGACTTTCGCCGCTTCATCAGCGCCGAGATGCACGATGAGATCGTGCCGGTCGTGAAGCTGCCGGCGGCGGAGCTCGAGCGCTTCGCGGCCGAGGTCGTGGAGCGTTTCGAGAACCCGTACTCGCACCACGCACTTGACGCGATCGCGCTGAACAGCGTCGCGAAGTTCAAGACCCGACTGCTGCCTGTGATCAAGGGCAACGTCGAGCGTGACGGCAAGCTGCCGCGTCGGGTGGTCGCGGCGCTGGCGGCCCTGCTGGTCAGCTACGCCGGCCGCGGGCCGGTGACGTTGCAGGTCAGCGATGCGGAGTCGGTTCGCCAGGCATTCGACCGGGCAGCCGGTCGCGCTGAGCTGGTTCCGACGATGCTGCGCAACTCCTCGCTGTGGGGCGAAGACCTGTCATTGATTCCCGGGCTGGTGGTAGCGGTGCAGCAAACGTTCGACGCGCTGCTGCGCGACGGCGTCCGCGTCGTGGTGGAGGGACTCGCCTAACGGCGCGGGTCGAGTGCGGCGCCGACCGAGGCAAGGTGGAGCAGACGATGACCGATTACCTGAAGCTGGACGCCGCGGACAGCGTCGCGGTGGCGTTGCGGACGCTACCTGCGGGCACGCAGGTAGCTCTCGGCGACGCGCGCGTCACGCTGCGCGAGGACGTCGAGCGCGGCCATAAGTTCGCGGTGCGGGATATCACGGCGGGCGCTGACGTCGTCAAGTACGGCTATCCGATCGGCTACGCGACCGCGGCGATCGCCGCCGGCGCCTGGGTCCACACGCACAACCTCGCGACCAACCTCGGCCCCGACCTGGAGTACGAGTACAGGCCGGGGTCTGGGCGGCTGGCCTCCGGCCGCTCCGCCTCCGACCGTGCTGCCTCCGGCGGGGCGCCCCAGCCCCGGCCGTCCCGCACGTTCAACGGCTACCGCCGCCCGGGCGGCGGCGTCGGCATCCGCAACGACCTCTACATCGTGCCCACGGTCGGCTGCATTAACCGCCTCTGCGAGGCGATCGCGCGGCGCTTCGAGTTCGAGCATGACGGCGGTGCCTTCGACTCGGTCATCGTCACCGGTCATCCCTACGGCTGCTCGCAGCTCGGCGGCGACCTGGACCGGACACGACGTCTGCTGCAGGCGATCGTCGCGCACCCGAACGCCGGCGGCGTGCTCGTCGTCGGCCTCGGCTGCGAAAACAATCAACTCGACGAGTTGCGAGCCGGCCTCTCTGGCCACGACCCCGCGCGGGTGCGGTTCATGGTCGCCCAGCAGGTCGAAGACGAGTACGAGCAAGCGGCGGTCTTGCTGGAGGAGCTGCAGTCCGCCGCCGCACTTGACCAGCGTGTGCCGCTGCCGCTCTCGGAGCTACGGATCGGGCTGAAGTGCGGCGGCTCCGACGGTCTTTCGGGCATCACGGCGAACCCGCTGGTGGGACGGCTAGCGGACCACATGGTGGCTGCGGGCGCGAGCGTCGTCCTGACCGAGGTGCCGGAGATGTTCGGTGCTGAGCAGCTGCTGATGGAGCGGGCGCGCGACCGGCAGACCTTCGACCGCATCGTCGCGCTGATCAATGGCTTCAAGGATTACTTCCGGCGCTACTCGATGCCGATCTACGAGAATCCCTCACCGGGCAATAAGGCCGGCGGCATCACGACGCTCGAGGAGAAGTCGCTGGGCTGTACGCAGAAGTCCGGCAGCTCCGAGGTCGAGGACGTGCTCGGCTACGGCGAGCGGATCCGGATGCCCGGCCTGTCGCTGCTAGAGGCACCGGGTAACGACCTCGTCTCGTCAACTGCGCTGGCGGCCGCCGGCTGCCAGATGGTGCTGTTCACGACGGGCCGCGGCACGCCTTTCGGCACTTTTGTGCCGACCGTGAAGATCGCGACGAACACGGAGCTGGCGCAGCATAAGCCGGGCTGGATCGACTTCGACGCGGGCCAGCTGTTGGCGCGCCCAACCGACGCGGTGCTCGGCGACCTCATCGAGCTGGTGATCGATGTTGCGAACGGCAAGCCGGCCCGCAACGAACTTGGACACATGCAGGAGATCGCGATCTTCAAGGATGGCGTCACCGAGTAGGCGATGCCGTCCGCGAGGACGCACAAACGTAGGAGGGAACGGGTTGTTTCTCGACGAGGACTTTCTGCTGGGCACGCCGCTGGCGCGGACGCTGTTCCACGAGTACGCTGAGTCGCTGCCGATCGTCGACTACCACTGCCACCTGAACCCGCCGGAGATCGTCGATGACGAGTGCTTCAGCGGCATCGTCGAGGCGTGGCTCGGTGCCGAGCACTATGGCGACCACTACAAGTGGCGGCTGATGCGCGCGAACGGCGTGCCGGAGCGGCTGATCACCGGCGACGGCTCGGACTGGGAGAAGTTCGAGGCGTTCGCCGCGACGATGGAGCGTGCCGTCGGCAATCCCGTCTACCTCTGGACCCACCTCGAGCTGCGGCGGATCTTCGGCATCAACGAGGATCTCACCCGCGCGAGCGCGCGCCGGATCTTCGACCGCTGCAACGCGCTGCTGGCAAGCCCCGAGTTCTCGCGCCGCAGCCTGATCCGCAAGTTCGGCGTCGAGCTCGTCTGCACGACTGACGACCCGGCCGACGCGCTCGCGCAGCACCAGGCGCTTGCCGGCGAGGCCGCGTTCAAGGTCGTCCCGGCGTTCCGGCCGGATCGGGCGCTGTACCCCGAGCGGCCCGGATTCGCGGGCTGGCTGGCGAGACTCGAGCAATGTAGCGGGCAGTCGATTACGAGCTTCGCTGAGCTGGTCGCGGCGTTGTCCGCCCGCGTCGACTACTTCCACGAGCTTGGCGCGCGGCTCTCCGATCACGGCCTTGACGTGATCCCTGGCGCCGCGCCCGCTGGCGCGGCGCAGCTCGACGCGACCCTGACCGCTGCGCGTGACGGCGCCCGCCCGCTCGCCACCGCGGAGCTCGAGTCCTACCGCGCGGCGTTGATCGGCGAGCTGATGGGGATCTACCGCGCGAAGGGTTGGACGATGCAGTGGCACGTCAACGCCACTCGTAACCTGAACACCGAGATGTTCGCGGCGCTCGGCGCCGACACCGGCTTCGACGGCATGCGCGATGAGCCGGTGATCGAGCCGCTTATCAGCCTGCTGGCGAGCGCTGCCGGCCGCGACGCGCTGCCGCGCACGATCGTCTACTCGCTGAACCCGGGCGACTGGCTGCCGCTGACGGCGCTGGTCGGTTGCTTCCAGGGACAGGGCGAGCAGCAGCTCCAGCTGGGCAACGCCTGGTGGTTTAACGACACCCGCTCCGGCATCCGCCGGCAGCTCACGACGATGGCCGAGCAGTCGCTGCTCGCCAACGCCATCGGCATGACAACGGACTCGCGCAGCTTCCTCTCCTACCCGCGCCACGAGTACTTCCGCCGGATCCTCTGCGAGCTGCTGGGGGAGTGGGCGAGTCGCGGCGAGATCACGAGCGACTTGAGCTTGCTTGGCCAGTTGGTGCGCCGGGTCTCATACGAGAATGCGAAGGCCCTGTTCGCGGGTTAGCGGCGTCACTCTCCGGCGCGCCGGCGATGCCCGCTGCTAGAGCGTGTAGCGGAAGCAGAAGCGGAAGTGATTCAGGAAGTGGTGGTGGATGAGCATCGGGCTGGAGCGAGCAGTGGAAGCACCGGCGATCGTGCGTGCCTTGCGTGCCTACGGGATAACCCAGGTCGAGATCGCATCGGCGGTTGGAGTTAGCGATCGGGCGGTGTGTGGCTGGTCGCACTCGACTGTGCGTCCGGAGCGCTACGACCGGCTGGCGCAACTGCGGGAGCTGGTGGTATTGCTATCGGATTCACTGACGGCACGTGGGGTGGATCAGTGGCTGCACGCTCGTAACCGATTGCTGGAAGGCGCGCGCCCGATCGACCTTCTGGCGGAGGGAAGCTTCGACGACGTGCGCGAGGCGGCGCGGGCGTTCGTTGACGGCGCTTACGTGTGAGCTCACCACACGCCGATGATCTCTCGGCGGCGATTAGCGACCCTCCGGTCCGCTTGGTGTCCGGTGGCTACGCTTCTCGCCGCCGGGCTGCCATCTCGCGCAGGTATGCCTCGAAGAGCAAGCGTGTGTCGAAGCCATAGAAGGTGATGATCCGTTCGCCGAGCACTCGCATCTCCTCGGTGTTGAGCTGTCCGCAGCTTCGCTGCTCAACGGCTGAGAGATTGATGTGAACGAGCGCGCTGACGATCGCTGCGTTCTCCTCGGGCAAGTCGAAGCGGCTCGGCGGGAGATGAAACAGATCGGGGTCCCGCTGCTGCCGGACTGCTGCTTGCTCGGCAGCCGATAGCTTGGAGAATCGCCTGAGTCTGAGCGCGGTGATCTCTCCGTGTAGGCGCGCCGGCGGGTCTGAGAGGATGAGCACCGGCCTGGCCTTGCCGATGGTCAGGAACGTGTACTCACTGTCGCCACCCGCGCGACCATCCGCGAAGAGCCGGTCGAGAGGTGCAGCGATCGGCTCGTAATCAGGACCGGCATAGAGGCGGAACGGAGCGGCGGGTGCGTAAGGCACCACCGCCCAGCGCACCGATCCCGCCAACGCTGCGCTCATAGGCCGAGTCGGCGCTTGATCTCGGCGGGATCTTCGATCGGAGTGCCCGGCGTGCTCTCCCCGCGGTGGGCGCGAAGCGCGAGATCGCTGATCGGAGTCTGGGCACCGTAGGCTTCGAGCGCTTCGTCGAGCTGGGTGAGTCGTTTGAAGTCGCTGGGATGCATGACGACCGCCTGCTCCGATCGATAGCGGGTGAACACGAGTGCTGTGCCCTCGCTGGGGGTTGGGACACGCCCGGAGGAGGCTTCGCGGTGCTCGATCTTCAGTTGCGGCATATCCTGATAATAGCCGAAACCGTACAAGACGCGATATATCTTGTACGACAATCGCTTACGCAGTGGCGCGTTGCGCGTCCAGGCGTGCGTGCAGGGCGCGGCGCACCGCGCCGGGACCGGCCATCAGGTCGTTGAAGATCTCCTCGATTTTCGGCGCGAGGGCGGTGGCGGTCAGGTCCGCGCCGAACAGCTCGGTGTCGGCCAGCAACGGCGCTAGCAGCTCGTGGGAGAGTTCCGCTTCGCCAAGCCGCAGCTTGGCGAAATGAGGGGAGAGAGATGGCAGCAAGGGGTCGGGGCTGAGCTCCATCGGCGCACCGTTGTCGTCGACGCCGACGAGGTAGCGGCACCAGCCGGCGAGCACCAGCGGCACCGCCTTCAGCGATGCGACCTCGAGGTCGGGACGATCAATGTAGGTTTGGATCGTCCGTCCGAAGCGGACGCTCAGCTTCTGCGAGGTGTCGGAGGCGATTCGCTGCGGCGTGTCTGGGATGAACGGGTTCGGCAGCCGTACCTGCAGCACCTCGTCGAGGAACGCGCGCGGCGAGATGATGCCGGGGTCGACGACCGCTGGCAGGCCCTCCTGATAGCCGAGCACCTCGATCAGGCGGTGCAGATCGGGATCGTGCAGCTCGTCGCTGATCTTCCGGTAGCCGAGCAGGCAGCCGAAGATCGCAAGTGCCGTATGCAGCGGGTTCAGGCAGGTGCACACCTTCATCTGCTCGGCCTTGTCGACGGTCTCGCGATCGGTGAAGATCACGCCGGCCTCCTCCAGCGGAGGGCGGCCGTTCGGGAACCGGTCCTCGATCACCAGATATTCGATCTGCTCGGTGTTGACGAACGGCGAGACAAAGGTGCCGCGGCTGGTGACGAAGCCGTCGAGATCCTGGAGACCGGTGCTGCGCAGCATCTCGCTGATCGCCGGATCGGGTCGCGGCGTGATCTTGTCGATCATGCTCCAGGTGAACGAGACGCGCTCCGGGTTGGCCAGGTAAGCACCGAAGCCGGCGTCCGTCAGGCCAGCCTGCTCCCACGCTGCCGCGAATGCGCTGACTGCCGCGTAGAGGCGCGTGCCGTTGTGGGAGCAGTTGTCGAGGCTGACCAGAGCCAGCGGCGCCGCGCCGTTGCGGTAGCGCTCATAGCAGAGCGAGGCCACTTTCCCCATGTAGCTCCGAGGCTGGGTCGGGCCTTGCGCGAAGTCGGCCGCGACATCCGCGAACGGCTGTCCGTCATCACCGCTGATCCTGTAGCCCTTCTCGGTGATCGTGAAGCTGGCGAGCTGCAGGCTGGGCGCGCGGAAGATCTCGCGCAGCCGCGCGAACTCATCGGGTCGGGCGCTGTCCGCGGCGATCGCTTCGGCGATGCTGGCGATCACCGTCTGCTCAGTGCTGCCGTCTGCCTTCAGCGTCACCAGCAGGCTGAGGTTGTCGTGCTGGTGGTAATAGCGGTCGACGAGCTCGTAGTCGTAGCCCTCGGCGACGATGATGCCCGTCTCTGCGAGGCTGCGGTCGAGCAGCGTCTGCTGCAGCTTGGCGGGGAAGGCGCGGAAGAGGTTGCCGCCGCCGAAGTGCACCCAGCGCGGGGACTGCCGGGTTGCCGTGAGCATCGCCGCGCGGTCGAAGTGCGGCAGTTCGATGCCAGCGGCTGCCCACTGCGCGGGATCGGCCAGAGAGTTCTCGTCAAGCCGCATGAGCGCTCACCTTGTCTGTCGTCTCTGATGACAAACGCGAGGACTTCTCGATTGCCTCCCAGAGGCCGTTCAGGTAGGTCGCGCCAAGCGCACGGTCGTAGAGGCCGTAGCCGGGCATCGCGACTTCACCCCAGATCGCGCGGCCGTGATCCGGTCGGATCGGGCCGTTGAAGCCGATGTCGTGGAGCGCCTGCATGATCGCGAACATGTCGAGCGAGCCGTCGCGGGAGAGGTGTGCTGCCTCCTCGTAGTCGTCGGGCGTGTTGTAGCGGACGTTGCGCACGTGGGCGAAATGGATGCGACCCGGCAGCGTCCGGATGATATCCGGGACGTCATTACGAGGACTCGAACCGAGCGACCCGCTGCAAAGCGTTACGCCGTTGTGCACGTCGTCGACGGCGCCGACGATGCGCAGCAGGCTGTCCTTATCGGTAACGATGCGCGGCAGGCCGAACACTGGCCAGGCCGGATCGTCCGGGTGGATCGCCATCTCGATGCCGTAACGGTCGCAGACCGGCATGATCGCCTTGAGGAAGTAGACGAGGTTCGCGAACAGCGCCTCAGCGTCGACGGACTCGTATACGGCGAAGAGCTGCTTGATCGTCGCCATCCGCTCCGGCTCCCAGCCGGGGAGCATGAAGCCGTTGGCGCTCTCCTTCAGCCGCCCGAAGATCTCGTCGGGCGTCAGGCCCGCGATCACGCTCCCGTCAAAGGCCATGACGGTCGAGCCATCCGGGCGGGGGCGCTGCAGGTCGGTCCGCGTCCAGTCGAAGACGGGCATGAAGTTGTAACAGACGAGGTGAATGTCCTCTTCGCCGAGGTTCGCGAGCGTCTCGATGTAGCTGTCGATGCAGCGATCACGGTCGGCGGTGCCGGCTTTGATCGCGTCGTGGACGTTGACACTCTCGATCCCCCTGATCGACAGGCTGGCGCGCTCCACCTCGTCCTTCAGCGCCCGGATCTCATCGCGCTGCCAGACCTCGCCTGGCTGCTTGCCGTACAGCGTCGTGATGACGCTGTCCACGCCTGGAATCTGGCGGATCTGCTCCAGTGTTACGGAGTCATAGCCGCTGCCAAACCATCTCAAAGTCATGTCCATGGATATCTCGCCTTCTGTATGGCCGAACCGCACTTCCCGATCCTCGGAACTGGCACGCGCGCTCACAAGAACCGGGGAGTCCGCTTAGTCTATGTAGCCAGTAGTGCTTGGTGCTACACGATCGCCTTGTTTTCATGTGATGCCTTGGTGGCGGTGTCGCTTGTGGCTTCCTCGCCAGCGGCAGTCGCAACGACAGCGGTTTGCTGCAGTCCCACCCGGCGTCGCGTGTCCAGCTCGATCTCTTCGAGGCTGCGTCCCTTGGTCTCAGGGACATACCGTTTGACTAGGAGAAATAGTGTGATGCATACCGCAGTAAAGACCCACATAGTTCCGGAAAGTCCGAGCCCGGAGTCCATCACTGGGAAGACGAGCGTTACAGTGAACGTACCGGCCCACAGGCCAGCGGCACCGACTCCCATGCCGACGCCACGGACTCGCAGTGGAAGAACTTCAGACATAATCACCCATACTAAGGCGCCACTGGCGAACTCATAGCCAACCATGTAGGCAATGATAAGGATCAATGTTGTTATACCAGCTGCAGTGGTGGAGGCATGAAGAGTCATGATCTCGATAGCCAAGGCGGCGAGGATGCCAACCATGATAAGGTTGCCGACAAGCATAAGTGGGCGACGGCCCCATCTGTCGACGGCGAAAATCACCCACACGCACAGAAGTAGCTTGGCGGTACCGAAGCAAACCGACGCGAGCAGTGCTGCTGATGTGCCAATTCCTAAGTTGGTGAAAATCGAGGGCGCGTATAGGTTCACGGCGTTGCCGCCGGAGAGCTGTTCGCCAAATCCGACGATGAGCGCGACGATCAGCGCTGGACGTGCCCAAGGCTGCAGCAGATCACGCAGCCGGCCATGCTGTTCGGTGTCACGTTTAATCACGTCGCGGATTTCCTGCACTTCGGCGTCAACGTCAACATCGGCCCCTTGAGCGGTGCGGATCACCGCGCGGGCTTCGGTTTCCCGTCCGACCTTCAGGAGCCACCGAGGTGTCTCGGGCAGGAATGGCATGCCGATCACGATGGCTATTGCCGGAACCAGTCCGAACGCGATCATCAAGCGCCAGTCACCAGATCCCGACAGGGCCCATGCAATTATGTAGGCAACGAGCAGGCCCACGAGAATCATGATCTGATTAAGTGCGCTGAGTCCGCCCCTGATGCGAGTGGGCGCAAGTTCTGACAGATATGCCGGGACCGTCGCGGAGGTGACGCCAACGCCCACGCCGGCGATAAACCTGACGACAATAAAGACCCCCGCGGCAGGTGATAAAACGCAGCCGAGCGTTCCGAGGCCGAAAATCGCCGCTCCGATCATGATGCTGCGGCGTCTACCCAGGCGCTCGATCATCCTGGTAGCGCCGACAGCACCGACCATTGCACCGGCGGCGAAGCAGCTACTGACGACTCCTCGGGCAAATGAATCCAGATCCCACAGCTTCTTGATCCAGAGCAGAACCCCCGAGATCACTCCCAAGTCGTAGCCGAACAGGAACCCGGCCAAGGCGCCGAAGAAATACAGCACAACTTTGTTGACGCGACGTGGCGCCTTCACGCCTATCTCACCTACACCCAGCTCAGTCATATGCCACTCCCTCGCTCGACTGGACATGTTCCGTAATACGGAACATCGTTCCAAATCCACCAACCTTGGGGGAGTTCTAGCACAGATCGAACCGCGTGCGACGTGCCCGCACCGGGATCCGTGCACGCGCAGCGGGGCGCACTTGACCACCGGGTCGGGGCGACGACGGCGGTCTGGGACGTGACCGGACGCGGGCTGGGAAGACAGCCAGGTAGGGGCGACCGCGCTGGCGGGCGCAGTCGCGGTTAGGACTTACATGTCGGCGCTAGCTCTAGGTCAGCGCGATCTGCACGCGGGCGGCTGTGGCCATTAGCTGCGGCGCGAACGACAGCAGCTGCTCGGCGTCGACCAGTGCTACCACGGTCGAGATGCTGACGGCGCCGATCGGCTCGTGCTGGGGGTCGAACACCGGCGCGGCGATGCAGCGGATCAGCGGCTCGTTCTCCTGGTCGTCGATCGCGTAGCCGTGGCTGCGGACGTGCTCGCCGTCGGCAATCAGCTCCGGCAGCGAGGTGATCGTCTTCGCCGTCACAGCGGGCAGGCCGGTATGGCGCGCGTAGTCGCGCAGATCCGCTTCCGAGCCGAAAGCGAGGATCGCCTTGCCGATCGCCGTGGAGTGCAGCGTGATCTCCATGCCGGGGCGCGAGGCCATGTGCAGCGGTTGCTCGTCACCCTCGACCTTGTCGACGTAGACCGCGTGCTGACCGGTCTTCAGCGCGAAGTGCACGGTATTCCCGACTTGGTGCTGCAGCTCCGTCAAGATGCTGTGGACATCGTTCGACATGCTGCCTGACATCACCTTGGCCGCCAACACGCTGAGCGCGCGAGCCGGCCGGTAGCGCCCCAGCGTGTCGCGCTCGACGTAGCCGCTCTCTACCAGCTCGCCCAAGAGACGATGGACGCTGGTCTTGGCCAGCCCTGAGCGCGTTACCAGAGTGCTCAGCCGGTACGGGCCCGGCGGCTCGCTGGCGACTTCGAGCACGCGCAGCACCTTCGCGGTGGCGTTCAACTTCGGCTTGGGGGCCGATTTCGCGGCGCCGGCGGTCTGCTCGTCTGCCGCGGCAACGCTGGAAGCGCTCATATCAGAAGGGGCGCTGGTGGGGATGGAATGTGGTGGCATGTCGGCTCGGTTGCTATGGGCGATAATGCGGGTCTATCTTATAGAACAACGGTCCGTTTGGCGGAACACTGGCTGTGGCCTGAAGGTCCCTTTACCGATAGACAGGCCCGCAATCGCAAACTCCAAGTAGACCGATCCCTGGGGGGACCCGTGATGACGAATTATGCCGAGCTATCGCAACGATTGAGAGAGGCCCCGTTCTTGCCGGTCATCAGAACCGTGAGCGGCGAAGAGGCGCTGGCGGCTGCCCGTACTCTCATTGACGTGCCCGGAGGCAGCGACATCAGCGTGATCGAAATCACGGCGACGATCCCCGACTGGCCGCGGGTGATCAGCAGGCTGCGTGACGAGCTGCCGGCTGTGACCGTCGGCGCCGGCACGGTGCTCGACGCCGGGGCGGTGCAAACGGCGCTTGAGGCCGGCGCCGAGTTCATCGTCTCGCCCGGCACGTTCCCGGCGGTGACCGACGCTGCGGAGGTCGCATCCGTGCCCTTCATCCCCGGTGTACTGACGCCAACGGAACTGTTCTCGGCGCCGCAGCATGGCCTCGTCAAGTTGTTCCCGGCATCCCTTGGCGGGATCGAGTACCTGCGGGCGCTACTGGCACTGCAGCCGCAGGCCGCGGTGATTCCTACCGGCGGTGTGACACTGGCGGCGGCGGCAAGCTGGCGGGAGGCCGGTGCACTCACGGTTGGCGTCGGCGTGAAAAGCGCCGAGCAGGCGTCCGGGATGCTGCAGGCAGCCGGGACGGCGCGATGAGCGCGCGGATCGTCTGCATCGGCGAGTGCATGCTCGAGCTGCGGGCAGTGAGCGACGACCTGCTGCGGGTCGGCTACGCGGGAGACACATACAACACTGCGTTCTACCTCGCCCGTGAGACCGACGATGCCGAGGTGGACTTCGCCAGCGTGGTCGGACGCGATCCTTACAGCGAGCGGATGCTCGAGGTGATCGCGAGCACCGGCGTCGGCACGCGCCTGATCGGCCGCAGCGACACTCGCACGGTTGGTCTGTACCTGATCAGCACTGGCGACGGTGGCGAGCGCAGCTTCACTTACTACCGCGACCAGAGCGCCGCGCGGACGCTGTTCGACGCTGGCTACGCGGACCGCTTCGGAGACGCGATCGCCGGCGCGCAGCTCATCTACTTCTCCGGTATCACGCTCTCGATCCTCGCGCCGGCGGCGCGCGTGCGGATGTTCGCGGCGATCGTGCGGGCGCGGGCAGCCGGCGCCAGGGCCGTGTTCGACTCGAACTACCGCGTCCAGGGCTGGTCCTCGCCGGCTGTCGCCCGCGAAACTTACGAGCACGCCTACCGCAACGTCGATCTGGCACTGCCGTCGTACGAGGACGAGGCCCTGCTGTTCGGCGACCCGTCGCCGGCGGCGTGCGCCGAGCGGCTGGCGGGCTACGGCCTGCATGAGATCGTCGTCAAACACGGCTCTGGGCCCGGGATCTGGCGTCGCGGCGAGCAGAGCGGTACGTTCCTGCCGGAACGGGTCGAGCACGTAGTCGACACCACGGGCGCCGGCGACTCCTTCAACGCCGGCTATCTCGCGGCGCGCCTGCAAGGGCTTGATCCGGCGGTCGCGTGCGCTCGCGGCTCGGCGCTGGCCGCTGCGGTCACGCAGATCAGCGGGGCGATCATGGTCAGCGCCGAACCGCGGCGACCTGCGCTGTCCTCGGCCGGATCCCGCCAGCCAGCAGAAACGTGATCAGCGCCACCAGCACCACCGCGAGCGCCTCTCTGACCGGCCCCAGCTCGAATCGCAGCCAAGCCAGACCGTAGGCGGGATGCCGGACGAGCAGCTCGGGGAAGCCGACCCACTTCGGTGAGGCGTAGACCGCTCCGATCACGTCCGCCCTGGTGATCGGCGGCACGAAAACGTCCGGGGAGTTCGCGGGGTTGTCGCCTTTCGTGGTGATGTCCCCATTGCGAGCGATCTTAATGATGCGGTGTACGTAGTCCAGGCCGTTGCCGTGAAACTCAACGACCTCACCGACGTGGTAGGTCGCCTGGTTGTGGATAAACACCATCGATCCTGGCGGGATCGATGGGTACATCGAGGCCGTCGTCACGAAGCCGTAGTTAGCCGTGGCCGCAACCCAGGCGATCGCGACCGCGACGACCGTGGCCGCGCCGGTCCAGGCTATGCGCCACCTTATTCGTTTGCTGTGCATGCTGCTGTTCCGCTCAGGGCAGAGCCCGGAGGGGTATGCCCCTCCGGGCCGTAATCCCATACGTCAGTTGTTGGTCGGGTCGACGTGGTGGTCGTCGTCCACCTGCTGCGCGCCGTTCAGATTCTTCACGCCGCCGCCGGTACCCTGGTCGACGCCGGAAGTGTCCTGGAACTGCACGGTGTAAGGCAGCTTGACGCTGGCTCCGTTCCAAGAGTTGCCGGTGCTGCTGGCGAGGCCCACGTAGACGGTGCTGGTGACCGAGCTCTTGGCTGCGATCGTCGCTACATCCAGCCATGTCCCGCTCGCCCCGGTGAGCGAACTGAGATCGAACGTATAGAGGCTGTCGCCCGTGGACTTCAGCGTTGCGGTCTCGTCGCCGTCAGTGCCGCTCGAGACAACGAGAGACTTCGCGAGTGTCGCCCCGGGGTAGTTCCCGGTCGGCAGCTCGACCGTGACCTGAAGGTCGCTGGCCTGCGGGGTACCGCCGATGCCATTCGTCGTCACGCTGAAACCGCCAAGGTTGACGTACGCCTCCTCGGTTGTGGTGCCCGAGTTGTTGAAGCTGATCGTCTCTGGCAGCGCCGGCCCACCCGGCGTCAGCCCACCGATCGAGAAGTCACCGTTGGTCACGCTGCCGTTGACGACCGCACCGGCTACGGACGCACTGTGCTGCGATTGGCTGGTGAAGGCGGTGGTGACGGGTGTGCCGCCGAACAGAACGGCGGCAATCCCGCCCGAGACGGCGAGCGTAGGGATGACCGCTTTGGGCCTGAGTTTCATCACGGCTCCTTTTGAGTCGCGCCCATGAGGGCGTACTGGTGTATTCCCCGACCCGGCGGGTCGGGGCACTTCCAGTGCGGCGGGTTCGCCATTGGCTCCCTGCCGGCCAAGGCGACCACATGTAGCCGGCAGATCGTTGCTTCGCCCTGAGAACGTCGGGGACACAACCTGATCGTCACCCCGACATCCTGCTCGGAGTGTTATCACGATGTCGGCCAGAAAAGTAGTCAAAAGCACTATCTACTTTCCGGTGCAATAGGTCGAATCGCGTAGTCAGAGGCAAGCGTTGCCATGCAAACCATGGGAGATGAGGCCGAAGGTGTAAATCTTGTACACCTAGGGTTACCATCTTGCCGATACGCGTGTCGGCTTGCGGCCACAACCGGTATCAAGCCTGATAGCCTCGATCGTGCCGCCGGTTCCCAGCCGTCAGCCTTGACCCCGGTCGCCCCTGCTAGGGTGGACGACCGATGCCAACCGCACCTTCAGAGCCGCTCTCCCAGCGCCTCGGCGCCATCCGCAAGCAGCTGCAGCTGCTCGCGGATTATCTTTGACCCCGCTCAGCTCAGCGAGCGCGTTGACGCGCTCGAAAAGGAGATGGGAGCGGCCGGCTTCTGGGACGGCCAGGAGCGTGCGGCAAAGGTCAGCGCCGAGCACGCGCGCGCCAGCCGACGGCTGGAGATGTTCCGTGCCCTCGAGCGCGACGTCGACGACCTTGGGCCGCTCGCCGAGCTAGCGGAGGCGGACCCCGAGCTGCGCGACGAGCTCGAGGAGCAGGTGGCCAGCGTGCAGGAACGGCTCGACGCGCTCGAGGAGGCGCGACTGTTCTCAGGTCGCTACGACGCCGGCGACGCGTTCGTCTCCGTCAACGCCGGCGCCGGCGGCACCGACGCCCAGGATTGGGCCGAGATGGTGCTGCGGATGGAGATGCGCTGGGCCGAGCTGCGCGGCTTCGCGGTCGAGCTCGTCGACGAATCCCCAGGTGAGGAGGCAGGCATCAAGTCGGCCACCTTCAGCGCCAAGGGCGAGAACGCCTACGGCCTCTTCGGCAGCGAGAAGGGCGTGCACCGGCTCGTGCGGCTCTCACCGTTCGACTCTGCGCACCGGCGTCAGACGAGCTTCGCCGGCCTCGAGGTCTCGCCGATCGTCGAGGATGCCGGTGAGTTCGAGATCAGCGACGACGATCTGCGGATCGACACGTACCGCTCGAGTGGTGCCGGCGGCCAGCACGTGAACAAGACCTCCTCGGCGATCAGGATCACCCACCTGCCGACCGGGATCGTCGTCCAGTGCCAGAACGAGCGCTCGCAGACACAGAACAAGGCGCAGGCGATGGCGATGCTGCGCTCGAAGCTGGCCGAACGCCAGGAGCGTGAGCGCCGTGAGGAGATCGCCCGGGCGAAGGGGGAGGCCCAGGACGTGAACTTCGGCTCCCAGATCCGCTCCTACGTGATGCACCCCTACTCGCTGGTGAAGGACCACCGCACGGGCTTCGAGATGGGCGACGTCAACCGCGTCCTCGGCGGCGACCTCGACGGCTTCATTCGCGCCTACCTGCTGAAGGCCGCGAACGAGAGCTGAGCCGCCGGCTGCGGCCCACTGCGGAAGTGCGGCCCTCGCGCGGACTCGATCAGGCTGCCAGCAGGTCGATCCCGTCGTCGACGGCCGCCCGCACGAGTGGCAGCGAGACCCGCTTACGGGCAACCTCCGCGGCTGTGTAACAGTGGATCTCGGGCCGTACGCCGGTTGCGTCTGCGTCCCAGAGCGAGGCGGCCACATGCACACGCTCAAGCCACGGAATCAGGTCGAAGGACTCGGAGACGAGCACGACCATGAGCTGCGGCGTCGCGCCCGGATAGAGGCTCGACCAGGCGGTGCCGACAGCGCCCGAGTCGCTTGCGTCGGAGGCGCTGAACGGGCAGACGTAAGCGGCCTCCAGCAGCCAGCGATCACAGATCCGGCCAATGTAGCGGTCCAGCTCACTGCGGCTTACGTCAAGCGGTGCGGCAGCTTGCATTTCCCCTGCCATTCTACGCCGCGCTGATCTACCGCCACGCCGCACCAGGCTTGCTCAAGTGGCGTGGACGTGGGTTTGGGGTTCTGTCCGATGAACTGTGTTTGGTCTGGGTTCTGAGATTGGGTTGTGATGCCGGTCTCGGATGGTGAGGAGCCCCGGAGGGGCGACGAGCTGTCCGAGACCGGGGCGCGGCCTGGGAAGGACC